>Ga0310811_10006841_pt1 | contig 14563 bp, 7 predicted proteins | sample YCmetagenome_FD_207642 | JGI IMG/M metagenome (GOLD analysis project Ga0310811, IMG submission 207642) | Soil microbial communities from experimental microcosm in Duke University, North Carolina, United States - YC | ecosystem: Engineered > Artificial ecosystem > Soil microcosm > Unclassified ...
GCATCGCACGGCAAGGCAAGCGGCTCGCCGGTCGGGCAGCTGTTCCGGCGCGATCTGCTGCGGGGCACCTTGCTGATGTGGCTGACGTTCTTCATGAGTCTGCTGGTGATCTATCTGCTGTCGAGCTGGCTGCCGACTTTGCTGCGCGCGAAGGGCGTGTCGCTGCAAACGGCGGCGCTGGTCACCGCGATGTTCCAGGTCGGCGGAACGCTCGGTGCGATCGTGCTGGGCTGGCTGATGGATCGCATCAATCCGCACTACGTGCTGGCGGTCAGCTATGCGGCGGCGGGAGTGTTCGTCGCGGCGATCGGCAGCCTCGCGGCCACGCCCTGGCTGGCGGCGGTAGCGGTGTTTTGCGCGGGGTTCTGCATCTCGGGCTCGCAGGTCGGCGCGAGTGCGCTGTCGGCCGCGTTCTATCCGACCGATTGCCGCGCGACCGGCGTGAGCTGGGCCAACGGCGTGGGCCGCATGGGCTCGGTGGCAGGCTCGCTGGCGGGCGGCACGATGCTGGCGATGGGGCTGACGATGCCGGCGCTGTTTCTGCTCGCGGGTGCGCCGGCGATTGTCGCGGGGGCGTCGATGATGGCGCTGGGGCTGGCAAGGTCGAAGGCGTTGCCGTTCGGCGACGTGCCGGTGCTGACCGAACCTCGTTCGGTCACGTAGCGCGCCGCGAGTTGCGGGCATATCGTCGAAGAACCGCGCGCCGGCACGGAGCGCTCAGGTACTGCCGCGCGGCACCGTTCGTGCATCATCGACCTTGATTGGCGGTGGCTCCAGCAGCACGCCACCGCGCAGGCACAACACCGTCCGCTAGTTCGACAACGACAGATAAGGCGAGCTCAGCGGCGTCGGCGGGAACGGCTGCAAGCCCGTCTGCTTGCTGAAGCTGTATCGCACGTACACCGCCGCGAGCCACTCGCGATATTCATAGGCATTGCCGAGCGAAGCAGTCGCGCCGAACGCCAGTTGCGGCGCCAGTTGATATTCGCCGACCGCGCTGAGCGAATACGACACGCCCGTCTTGCTCTGGCCGGGATAGACCGCGCCGCTGTCCACGCCGCTGCCGATCCGCGCCGCATTGTCCGCCGCCGCTCCCTGCCGGCCCGAGTCGTCGTTCAGCGGGAAGTAGTTCGACGCATCCTGACGATAATGCTGCACGCCGATCGAGCCCTTCAGGTCATAGGTGAACAGACCGTTGCGGCCGGTCCATTCCACCGGCAAATTCAGGATCACGTACTGTTGCGGGCTGAAGTAGCCGCCCTGGCCATACGTGAAGTACGACAGGTTCTTGTTGTAGTGCATCAGCGTCGTGTTCACGCCGACCGTGAGCGTCTGGTCGGCGTCTTTCAGCAGGCGCGTGTAGACCCCGCCGCCGCCCTTCACGGCATTATTGCTCGCGACGTTATTGCCGCCGTAGTACTGATACGACGCGTTCGCGTACAGGCCGCTCGTGCCGTCGTCCCACGCGAGGCTGCCGAGGCCGCCGGTCGACGTGACGCCGCCCCATTCGAGGCCGGAGCCCGAGTCGTGCGCGCCCGCGTACGAGAGCAGGCTGTCGGTGACCGCGCGCCGCGCAACCGCGAGCGAATACGACACCTTGTCGGTGATGCCGCCGTTGTACTGCGCGCCGCCTACGATGTTGGTCTCGCGAAAGCCGAGCGGCGTCACGCCGATATCGGCGTTGACGCTGCGGCTTTCGTAGCCGAGCGACAGGCCCACGCCGTTCGCCGTCTGGCTGCCCCCCGCCGTCGGCGACGTGCTGTTGGACAGGCCGGCGCCGAAGCGCGCGAGCGTCGACACGTTGTTGGATGCGGTGCCGGCGTCGAGCGTGACGGGGGTCGCGGTCACGACGACATGGCCGTTGCCCGCCTTGATGCGCCCCTGGATCGGCGCTTCGATATCGGTGAGGTTGGACAGGCCGTCCTCGCCGCTGCGGTTGCGGAACACGATCCCGCCCGACACGGTGCTCGCCTGCTCGCGATTGACCTGCGCCAGTTCTTCCGCGACGCCGAGCGTTTGCGTGTTCGCCACATTCGACGCGTTGCCGCCGCCGGTCGCGCCGGGTTGCTGCGGGTAGTACGGCTGCGCGTAACCCGGTGGCGGCTGCGGAATGTATGGCTGCTGTTGCGCGTAGTAGCCCTGATTCGGATACGCCTGCTGCTGGGGCGGATACGGTTGATAAGGCTGCTGCGCGTATCCCTGCTGCTGCGGATAAGCTTGCTGGCCGTAATACGGCTGTTGCTGCGCATAGGGCTGCTGCGCATAGGGCTGCTGTGGATACGGCGCCTGCGCATAAGCCGGCGCGTTGCGGCTGGTCTTCGGCGTGCTTTGCTTCTTGCCGGTCGAGCTTCGCGCGGTCGAGCCCGACGCGGGATACGGCTGCTGCTGCATCGAACCGGCATTGGCCTGCGCCTGGCGCGCGGCGGGCGACATCGGCCACGGCGTCGCGACATAGCCATCGGGCGCGCCATATTGGGCTTGCTGCGGATAAGGCGCCTGCTGCGGATAAGCGGCGTTGTACTCCGGCGGCATCTGCGGCTGGCTCTGCATCGGCGCCGGGCTCTGCACCAGCATCTGCGGCTGCCCTTGCCCCGGATAAGGCTGCAACGTCGCACCCGACTGGCTCGACCCGTAAGTCTCTTGTCCATAGCCGCCGGAGTCGGCGCCCGAGCGGGGCGCGTTATACGGCAGCGCGGTGGGCGCTGCGTTCGGCGCATAAGGCTGGGCGGGCGCCGTATAAGGCGCGACGTAAGGCGCGGGCTGCGCGGGCGGCGGCGGGTAGTTCGGCACGGTCTGCGTCGGCAAGGAGGACTGCGAATACGGATTGACTGCGCGTGCGGCATTGTCGGCGCCGGTCGATGTGACCGTGGCCGTTTTGCCTTCGAACGGATTGGTGCCCGGCAGCGGCGTCGCGCCGATCTGGCGCATCGCGGTTTCCCAGCCGCGCGGCACGTTGCTCGCCGGATTGCCGCGCGGCGCGCTGCCGATCGGTGTGTTGGCCGCGACCAGCGAGCGCTGCAGATAAGTCGACGCGAGCGACAGCTTGCCCTGCGCGCGATACATGCGGCCCACCGTCGCGAGCACGCCCGGATCGTTGGGCGCCTGGTTCAACGCCTGATTCGCGAGCGATTCGGCATAAGTGAACTGCTTCGCGCCGACCGCGGCGGCAATCGCCGCCTGCAGCAGGTTCAGGTCGTCGGGCCGGCGCTGCAGCGCGACGCGATAGCTGGCGAGCGCATTGCGGTCGTCGCCGGCGCTCGAATAGAGGCGGCCGAGCGCGGCTTGCAGATCGGGGTTGTCGGGCATTGCCGCGAGCCACGGCGCGATCACGTCGTAGGCGCTGGCGAGATCGCCGCGCTGCCGCACCGTATCGGCTTGCTTGATGACGATGCCGAGATTCAGATTGCCGAAGTCGGTGCGCTGCTGCGGCGTCAACTGCATCGACGAGAGCCGGCGCATCACGTTGCCGAGTTCGGCTTCCTGGCCGGTCGCGGACAGAATGCCCGCGTATTGCAGCAGCAGATCGGTGTTGCCGGGCGCCGCGTTCATCGCGGCTCGCACGAGGCCGAGCGCGCGGTTCGGATCGCCCGCCTGCTGATAGGCACCGGCGATCACGCCGATCAGCTCCGGGCTGTTGCCCGCAACCGGCTCGGCGGCTTGCAGCGTCGCGAGCGCCTGTTGCGTTTGGCCGTTGCGCGCGAGCCGCGTCGCGATGTCGGCCTGCTGATGCACCCACAGGCGATGCTGCAAAGTGGTCATCGCGTCGGTGCGCTGCGCGGGCGGGATGCGGTCGAGTTGCGCGAGACCCGCGCTCCAGTCCTGCGTTTCCGCCGACAGCAACGCGCTCGCATATAGCGCGTCGGTCATGTCGGGATGCGCGGCGAGCAGGCCGTCCATCATGCTGCGCGCGTTCGCGACCGCGCCCTGGCGCACGTAGATGCGCGCGAGGTCGAGCCGCAGCCAAGGATCGTCGGGCGTGTTCAGCAGCGCGTCTTCGAACAGGCTGCGCGCGCTGCCGAGATCGCCGCGCGCTTCGGCCGCGCGCGCCTGCGCGGCCTGCGCTTCGCCGCGCAGACGGTTGATGCCCCCAGCCTTCGATTGCTGTTCGGCATTCAGCTGATTGGCGAATTGCAGCGCCTCGTCGCCGCGGCCTTGCGCGGCGAGCGCGCCGACCAGCCCGCGAATCGCGTCGGGGTTGTCGGCCTGGCGGCGCAGCGCCATCCGGTACGCCTGTTCCGCGCCGGCCGCGTCGTGGTTGGCGAGCAGCATTTCGCCGAGCAGCACCTGCGCGGTGACATCGGACGGATTCAGCGCGATCGCGCGCTCGAACAGCGACTTCGCCTTCGCGAACTCGCCGTTGCTGCGCGCGCCGATCGCGTCGCTCGTATAGGTCCAGTAGGTCGCGCTATCGAGCGCGGTCTTCCAGCGCGCCGGGTTGCCGCTGCGCGACGCGCGCTCCAGATAGTTGCGCGCTTCGGCGAAGCGTTCCTGTTTCAACGCGGCGATGCCCATGCCGCCGAGCGCGTCGCTATCGTTCGGACTGCTGGCGAGCACCGACGAAAACTTCGCGCGCGCGGTGGCGACATCGTTGCGATCGAGCGCGGCGAAGCCATCGGCGATCACGCGGCCGCGCACGTCGACGGCGGCGTTTTCCTGCGAGCGTGCGCGCGCTGTGCTGTCCTGCTGCACCATCGAATCGAAGCGTGCCTTGACGGCGGCGTCGTCGGGCGCGGTTTGCAGATAGGCCTGATAGAGCGCCGCGTCCGACGGCCGCGCGTCGAGCCACAACAGCGCCTGTCGCCAGCTCTTTTTCGCGGCGGCGCCAACCGCGCCGTCGGCGGTGAGCTTTTGCAACCGCGCGATGCCGTCGCGGCGTGTCACGTCGCGATAGGTCAGATGCTGCGCGTAGGCGAGCGCGTAGCGCGGGTCATCGGGGTTGTCGCGCGCGAGCGCCTCAAGCCCGCGGCGCGCCTGATCCCAGCCCTGCGGCGTGGCCGACAGCGCCTGGTAGTACTCCAGCTGCAATTGCGGCGTCGCCGGTTTGCCCTGCAGCGCGCGCTGATATTCCTGCACCGCGCTCGCGCTCTGGCCGCTTTGCGCGAGGCGCCGCGCGTCGTTGACCGTCTGGTCGCGCTCGCTCGTCTCGCCCAGACGCCGGCCCAGTTCGTCCAGATTCGGATAGTTCGGCGCGACCGCCTTCAGGCGCGCCAGGTATTGCTGCGCGCCGGCGCCGTCCTTGCGGTCGGCGAGCACCATGCCCATGCCGAACAGCGCATCGGGCTGTTTCGGATCGATGCGCAGCACCTTCTGCCACGCCTGCTCGGCGAGGTCGCCGCGCTGATGCGACTGCCAGTACTTGCCCTGATCGATCAGCACGGTCAGCGGATCTTTCGAGGCCTGCGCGAGCGCGTCGGGCGCGGCCGTCGCCACATAGCAGACGGCGGTGACGCTCAGCGCGAAGCGCAATGACAACGCGAGGGCGCTCAATCGCATGCGTTTCTCCAGCTTGGCACGAGACGGCCGTTCGCGTCGAAGCGGTAGCGGCCGTCGATGAAACCCGTGCCGAACAAGCCCAGCACACGATCGTAGTAAACCGGCTCGCGGCCCGGCACGCTGGCGTCGAGCACGGCCAGACGGGTGCGTGCGAGGCCGAGACCGTGCTCGTCGCCGAGCGCCTTGAAGTACGGCGCGAGTGCGCCCCAGTAGCTGAGCGGCCCTTCGCCGGTGGCCACGCCGGTGGTCGACGAAACCTTCTCGGGCGGGAAGCCGGTTTGCGTGACCTTCGCGCGCATGCCGCCGAGCGCCGCGAGCCAGGGCTTCGCGAGCGGATCGGCGGGCGCGGCGAGACCGGCCCACAGATAGACGCGGATCGCATCGTAGCTGCCGACATCGCCGTTTTTCGGATCGACCGCGAACTGGCCGTTCTGCCACGCCGCCCAGTCGGGCGCGAAGCCTTGCGGCGCGGTGGTCCTGACGAGCTTGTAGGCGCTGTCCGCGAGCTTCGCCCACGGACCGTCCGGCAGTTCCTGCGCGAGCCCGCGCAATACCGGCAGCGGCAGGTAGCTCGGATTCAGGCGCGTCACGCCGGCGCTTTTGAAGCCTTGCGGTCCGGGCAGCAGCATCGGCCCGACGCCCGGCAGCGTGATGACCTCCGCGCGCACGATCTGCGCGGCGAGCGCTTCGCCGAGTTGCGTATAGCTTGCGTCGTGCCACAGGCGGCCCGCTTGCAACAGGTCGTAGGTGAGCCACAGGTCGGAGTCGGACGCGGAATTCGGATCGAGCACGCCATACGAGCCGTCCGCTTTCTTGCCCCATTGCCACGCGGGCAGCCGTGCGTTGTGCGCGTCGAACTGGTTGCCCGCGAGATTGGTGCGGGTCCACCCGAGCAGGCGGTCGAAGGTCGGGCGGTCGTTCGCGACGAGCGCGAAGAAGAGGCCGTACGACTGGCCTTCCGAGGTGGTCTGCTGGGTCGGCGTCGAGTAGTCGATCACGCGGCCGTCGGCCTGCACGAAGCGTTCGACGAATGTGCGGTAGCCGCTCCATTCGCCGCATGCGGCCGGCGCGCCGCCGCTCTGCGCGACTTTCACGATGCCGCCGAAACTCGCCGACGCCGCCATTCCGAGCGTCAGCGCGATGCCGATTTTCCTGTTGATTCGAAACCGCATACCCGTCCTATCAGTTCTTCAGGCGGCGCGCGGCGATCGAGCGCAGCGTGCGGTAGAAGAGGCCCGCGATGATCAGCGCGGCGAGCACGCCGCCCAGCATCAACAGCAGCGGATGCGACGACAGCGCCCAGCGCAGATACTCCTGCGGCGACAGATGGCCGACATAGTACGCATCGCCGTTCGACGTGATGGTGACGTCGCGGCCATGGATCACGGCCATCGCGCCTTGAATCTTCGGCAACACGTCGGCGTCGAGCAGCGCGGCCGAGAGGTCGGCGTCCGACTGGCCGGCCGCGCTCACCAGCGCGACGGCGCTGCGGCTTTTCCGCAGTGGCGACTCGAAGCCGGTCAGCAAGGCCGAGCCGTTCGAACTCACCAGCGTCAGGTCGGCGCGCGCGGGCGTGCGTTCGACGCCGCGTTCCCCGTGCCACCAATCCTGTAGCCAGAAGGCGATGTCGGAGAGCCGGAAGGTGTGCGCATTGCCATCGCTCGAGAACGGCATCGAGCTGGACCAGCGCTGCAACAACGGCTGCTTGCCCGGCGCGCCGAAAATCAGCAGGTCCTTGTCCGCGTACTTGTCGGCGTCGTCGGCGGTGCCGACCGTCACGCCCGTCACCGGGTAGCCGGTCGATTCACCCATGCGGCCCATGGTCAGCAGATACAGGCTGTAGTCGCTCGAATCGGCGTCGTTCGGCAGGGTCACGGCGGTCTCGGAGAGGTCCGCCATGCGCGTGAACGGAAAGCCGCTATTGGCGAACGCGGCCAGATCGGGCAGCGCCATGTAATGCGGGAACGACGACAGGTCGATGGTCGAGTTCGGATCGATCGCGCCGACCACGTTGTCGAGCATCCGGCCATGACATTCGCCGGTGTTCGGAATGTCGTAGAAGAAATGCAGGCGCAGCTGCGCGCGCGGCGTCATCAGCAGCGGCGGAATGCGCACGGTGCGGCGCGCTTCGGCGGTCCGGTCGGGCATGATGCGGCCGAAGTAGTGGCTCAGTTCGAACACCGAGGCGGACTCGGCCGGAATCGGCAGCGCCTGCACGAAGCCGTTGTTCACGCTGACGTTCAACGACGACCGGTCGCGCGCCGGACGCACGGTGTAGCGGTAGAGCAGATCCAGCGGCGCGCCGCGCGTGTGCCACATGAACAGATCGGGCGGTACGCGCATGTTCACGCGCACGGCGTCGGCGTCGTAGCCGGACACGGTCAGATCGCGCGGGTTGGCGAGTTCGCCGAAACGCACCGGACGATGGGTCGGCAGCCAGTTCGGTGCGTCGTACGGCACGCGTGGCGCGAGTTCGGTGAGCTGCGTGATCGTCGCGCTCTGGCCGGAGAGCGTGTTCTGGCCGATGCCGAGCGACTTCGCGGCCGTCTTCAGTTCCGCTTCGGTGCGGCCCATCACGAGCAGCAGCTTGCCGCGCGCGGGCGCTTCGCGATCGACCACCGCGATGGTCGGGCCGGAGATCGCCGGCAGCGTGACGCCGGCCGGGCGCTGGTCGCCGGTGGCGAACACCACCGCGTTGCCCGACAGCGGCGGGTTGTCCAGTTGCGCGGGAAACATCGCGCCGCGATACCCGGCGAGCGCGCCGAACCACGACGCGACGATGCCGCCCGCTTCGAGCGTGCCCGCGCCCGGCTTTTGCGGGAACACGAACGGCAGCTCCAGGCGGCGCACATCGCGGCGGTCGAAGAACGGCTGCGGCAGCGCGGCCAGGTCCGCCTTGCTGGCGAGCGACGCGTAGGTCAGGTCGAGCGAACTGGCGTTGCTGACGGTGGCCCACAACGACGAATTCGCCGGGTCTTCGCAGCTCGTCGTGTAGTGGCCGATCAGCTGCACGTTCAGGTGGTTGAATTCGGTGACGAAGCGCGGGTCGATCGACACGTCGCGCGCCACCAGCATGCCGGCCTGTTCGTGCGGCACAGGCAGCGTGGCGGCGACTTCGCCGTTCACCAGCACCTTGAGCTGCGAGAGGTTGGCGAGCAGCGCGGGCGAGTAGCTGTAGATCAGATGCAGCACCGCGCCGGTCACCACTTCATCGCCGCGCACGGAAAACGCCACGCCGTTCTGGCCGTCGGTGCCGCGCAGTTGCAGCGGATCGAGCGCGCCGAGGTCGGCGAAGGTGAGCGTTTGGCGGCGGCCGCCCGGCACCAGCGTGCCCGGTTCGGCCGTGGTCGGCGTTCTGACGCCCAACGTTTTTGCGGTCGACGCGCTGAGCGCCGGCGTTGGCGTCGCGAGTTGCGGCTGCTGGATCGCGTTCGGGTCGAATGGCACTGCGGGGCTGGGCGCGGGCACGTTGCCCACGCCGGTGGCGACCCGCGCGGCGGGCTGATTTGTGGCCTGGGTTGCGGCCTGGTTCGTGGCGCCCTGGCCGGTGGCGGGTGCCGTGCTCGCGCCGCCGTTCAAGGCTGCCGCCGCCACTTCCGCCGCCGACGCCAGCGGCGCCGCCAGCGCGGTCTGCAACGCGAGCCAGCAGGCGAGGCCGCGCATCAGCCGTTGCGAAGCGCGGCGTGTGGACAGCCGCCGGTGCGTTTCAATGCGCGACCCAACTCCACTGCGCTCGTGCGTCGAGCGTTCGATCCGGTCCTTCGCCATCCTGTTGCCCATAGATCAGTCTTTGGTTTTTAGCTTCTTGACGTCCACCGGACGGCTTTTCATGGAACTGCGAAGGTCGGCGTAAAGATGTTCGAACAGACCGCCGATGCCCCGTGCGCCGACTCTCAGCACGTGCGACAGGCCGCGTAGCGGCGTGTCCTGCTGGCGTCCTTCGGCCCAGCCGGTCCAGGCGTCCGCGCGTGCGAAGGTGGTCTTGACGAACTCGTATTCCTGCTCGCGCGTCATTGCCGAGAAGCGCAGACCGACTCGGCCCGGCGCGGTGAAGCCGACGGTCGCGGGGAACGCGTATTCCTCGTCGCCGCGAAACAGCGACACGCTCACGCGCTCGTGCATCGGCACCTGGATCGCGGCAGGCAGCGCCACGCCGACGCCGCCTTCCGAGTAGTCGATGGTTTCGCACGCGAGCGTGCGGCCGGTCGAGAACTTGAGCATCACGGGCATCTTCATCGCGACGCGGTGCACCGCGCGAATCTGCCGGCGCTCGCTCGCGGCGGCCACGCTCGCGCCGAGGATCAGCATGTTGTAGGTGGTCCACGCCAGATTCAGGATGGTGGTCTCCACCACACTGCGCACATGCCAGTTCAGATAGATGTGCACGATGCCCACGCAGAAGCCGATCAGGTTCAGCAGCAGCAGGAACAGATACGGCCGCGAGATCGCCCAGTCGAAATAGTTTTTCTCGATCTGGCCGCCCTTGGCCGTCACGTTGAACTTGCCGAGCTTCGGATTGATCAGCGCGAGCAGGGTAGGCGCGGTGATGTACGACGCCAGCACCGATTCATACACCTCGGCCCAGAACGAATGGCGGAACGAGCGCTGCATCCGCGAATTGGTGATGCTCGCGTGCATCATGTGCGGCAGCGCGTAGATCGCGATCGTGCCGGCGGCGGCTTCGATCACGTGCGCGCCGAAGAACAGATACGACAGCGGCGCGGTGAGAAACACCAGACGCGGGATGCCGTAGAAGAAGTGCATCATCGCGTTCAGATAGCACAGCCGCTGGCCGAACTTCAGGCCCTTGCCGGTCAGGGGGTTGTCGATCCGGAAGATCTGCGTCATGCCGCGCGCCCAGCGAATCCGCTGGCCGATGTGGCCGGACAGGCTTTCGGTCGCGAGCCCGGCGGCTTGCGGAATCGCCAGATACGCGGTGGTATAGCCCAGGCGGTGCAGTTTCAGCGCGGTGTGCGCGTCTTCAGTCACGGTCTCGACCGCGATGCCGCCGATCTCCTCGACCATGCTCCGGCGCAACAGCGCACACGAGCCGCAGAAGAAGGTCGCGTTCCACAGGTCGTTGCCGTCCTGCACGAGTCCGTAAAACAGTTCGCCTTCGTTCGGCACCTTGCGGAAGGTGCCGAGATTGCGCTCGAACGGATCGGCGGAGAAGAAGTGGTGCGGCGTTTGCAGCATCGACAGCAGCTTGTCGCGCAGGAACCAGCCGAGGCCGATCTGCAGGAACGAGCGGGTCGGAATGTGATCGCAGTCGAAGATCGCGAGGTATTCGCCACTGGTGATCTTCAGCGCCTCGTTGATGTTGCCCGCCTTCGCGTGGCGGTTGTGCGTGCGGATCGTCCAGTTGACGCCGACTTCCTCGCAGAACGCCTTGAACTCGGGACGGCGGCCGTCGTCGAGCACGTGGATCGAGATTTTCTCGGCCGGATAGTCGAGCGCGAGCGCGGCGTAGATGGTCGGCTTCACCACCGACAACGGCTCGTTGTAGGTCGGAATGAACACGTCGACGCTCGGCCATTCGTCGCGCGACGCGGGCAGCGGCATCGGCGTGCGCTTGAGCGGCCACGCGGTCTGGAAGTAGCCGAGCATCAGCACGATCGTCGAATAGACCTCGGCCGATACCAGCAGCAGACCCCACGCGGCGTCGAGCGGATGTTCCCAGTAAGTGGTCGCGGTCAGGCGCCAGTACATGTAGCGCCCCGACGTGACGACCGACAGCATGATCATCACCATCGTCGCATAACGGCCTTGCAGACGACGGAACAGCAGCGCGATCAGGAAGCAGCAGGTCGCGAACGCCAGTTGCTGGTAGAACTCGAGCGGCACGGTGAACACGAAGTACAGCATGCCCGCCGCGAACAGCGTGACGAGCCCGGTGACGATGCGGCTGTTCCAGAAGCGCGCGTCGACGAAACGCTCGAAGCGCGACGGTTCGGCGCCCTCGGCGTCCTGCGATTGCGGCGTGCTCATGCGACGTTCCTCGGCGACACGGCGATCGCGTCGACTGCCGCCATCAGCCACGCGCCGCACGCGCGGAAATCGGCGGCCGCCTGGCTGAGCGGATCGTAGTGGGTCAGCGTGGTGTCGCACGCGAGCGCTTCGCTCACGCCTTCGTCCAGATGGATCACGCCCGGAAAGACCCGCGCGCCGAGCATCTGGCGCAGCACCTTGAGGACGTCCTTGGTCAACTGGCGCGACTGGTCGATCTGGTTGATCACATAACCTTCGCCCCCGAACTCGGCGCGCGGCGCCGCGTAGGTGGCGATCTGCCGCTCCATCTGCGGAATCGCCGCGTAGGACGCGGCGTCGGCGAGCACCACGTTCAGCGCGAAGGTGGCCGCGCACAACGCGGTGCGCACATAGGTGGACGAACCCGGCGGCGTGTCGATGATGACGATGTCGGATGCGTCGAGCCGCAGGTTCTGCAGTGCTTGCGCGAGCCAGCGCGGGTCCTGGTCGACATACGCTTCGAAGCGGCGGCGGTCGTCTTCGAGCACCGCGCCGTAGGGCAGCACGGTCACGCCGTCGACGCCGTCGAACATCACCGTTTGCCACGGGTCGCCGGTCAGCGTGGCGCGCGACAGGCCGTCGATGCTGTCGAGCGGCACGCCGAAGTGCAGACGCAGCGCGTTCTGCGGATCGAGGTCGAGAGCGATCACGCGCCGGCCGCTTGCGGCCAGCACGGAAGCGAGGTTGGCGGCGAGGGTGGTCTTGCCGACCCCGCCTTTGGCGGACACCACCGCAATGACTTTCATGAGCGACGCGGGCCGTTGACTAGCCACGAACTGGCGACGCCGGACGCGGCGGCGCGCGAAGCGGCGGCCGGCGTAGCGGGAGTGGGAGCGGGTGCGTTGCGCAGGCGGTCGAAGACCGATTGCAGCGGCGCGGATTGGGCGGCGGCCGCGGCGGGTTGCGGCGGCGCGGGTTGGGGTTGTGCGGCGAAGAGTTTGCCGAGGATCGAGGCGGGTTGGGTCGGGGCTGCGGGCGGTGTTGAAGCGGGTGCTACGGCCGGTGAGCGTGTGTAAGCGCCTGTGTGCGCCGATATGGGAGCCGTTGACGGTGCTTGAGCTTGTGCCCGGACGGAGGCTGGTGCTTGCGCTTGCGCCAAGGCGGGTGCCGGGGCCGGTGCTCGCACATGCGCCCAGGCGGGAGCGGCGGGCGGCGTGGGCGCAATCGTTTGCCCGGCCGGTGTGCAAAACGCCAATGCGGACAGTGCGCCGCCAACCGGCATGGCTGGCGGAACCGATGCGGCGGGCGGCACTGCGGCGATCGACGGGACATAGGCCGGCGAGGCGGCGGGCGGAACTGGAGCCGCAACGGGCGCGGCCGGAGCGGAACCGCCAAACGGCGCCGTCGGGGCCGAAGCAGTCAGCGGCGCAACGGGAGCCGAAGCAGCGGGCGCACCCGAAGCCGCCGCAGCACCCAGCGTACCCTGCGCGAGTGCATCGACAGCTGCCCGCGCAGATGCTTCCTGCGCCGCGCCATCATCTTCCGCTTCGAGCGCGCCAAAACGCGAAGCGCCGCTCGGCGTGGCAGGCGGGGCGACGGCCACGACCACTGGCGGGATGTCGCGCCGATGCGAACGGGTGAAGAGCGGCGCTTTCGCGCGCGTCACCGCGGCGACGTCCCTGGGCGTGTTGTCCTGGCGATCGGTAGCCGGGAACGCCGTACTCATCGGCGGCTGAGGCTTCGGTTCGCGCTGCTGGCCGATGGCCGGAATCGCCGGTTGCGTCAGGTCCAGCGTCACCAGCAGCGGCCAACGCGTGCGCGCCGACCGCGCTTCGTTCTCGCGGCCGATCTCCTGGTACGCGTTAGCGTCTCCGCCAAAATGATCGAATAGTTTTTCGATGTCGCTCGATGAACTCATAGTGCCGCCGTCTTCTTCATAACTTGTCTTGCCCTGATCCTTACCCTGTCTCGCGGCGCTGAATCATCACAACTGCCACTTCTTTTCCGACGCTGCGCACGCCCCGGTCCGGCGCGCTGCCCTACAGCGTTGCTTCAACCGTGTTCGTTCACTGCATGCTGCACGATCCTGCGCGCCTCGCGCCGCCTTCGCGAACCACGCTCAAGCGGGATGACGGCCCAACCGAAACTCGATCGAGGTGTCCTCGCCATACGCACTCGTCTGCGCGACCGACAAGCCGTGCGCGCCCAACGCGCTCAGCCATGTCTGATAGACGCCTTCGAGAAACGCCGGCGTCCATGCCAGCGCGGTATCGCCGAATGCCGGGAGCGGTGCGCAGTAGTGAACGATGCGCAACGACTCGGGTTCGTCCGCCAGTTCGACGTAGCCCCAGTCCATCTGCTGCCAGTAAGCATTCAATGCCTGCGCCAGCTCGGCCGTGGACCCGCATGCGGGCAGCGGATGCGCCGCCGCGAACCGGCTGCCGACGCGATGCATCAGCTGACGCAGTTCGTCGCGACCGATCTGCGCTTCGAACTCGGCCGCGAGCGCGCTCAGCATGCCGCGCCATTGCGGCGAGATTTGGCGCTCCAGCAGGTAATCGAGAATTGGAACCATGTTTTTCGGGAATTGGCCGTTGCTTCGATCCGCATGACACGGGGCGCGACGGCCGGTTGAGCATGAAGTGTTTCGGAAAAAACCGCGCGTTGCACGCGTCCCAGGTTACTTTTACCGGTCTGTCCAGGCTGTCCGATACACTTCGCAAGAAGTCTACTTAAGACACTAACTTTTAGCCACTTCCATTCTTCAGCTTAGGTACGCGCTTCGCAGCAATGGATGCAATCCAAATACGTAAATTTTGCTGATGCCGCCATATCATTCGTTTGCCTGCAATGGATGCCGCAAAAGAATGATTCGCCGTAGGTGTGTTAAGGGACGATTTCCGCGAGCGATTTAGCTCCGTTGTTTCGTGGTAAATGCAACGTTCTGGAATTTGCGCGGATGCGTCGCGCATTCACTGACACGAATATCTTGCAGAATCTTTCCGGGCCGCCGCGCGGCAATGTTTGCAAGCCAGATATGCTTACGAATTTCCAACGCGTCGCTGTCCACATGATGTCGCGGACGGGTTCACGTATTAATCAC
>Ga0310811_10006843_pt1 | contig 14563 bp, 14 predicted proteins | sample YCmetagenome_FD_207642 | JGI IMG/M metagenome (GOLD analysis project Ga0310811, IMG submission 207642) | Soil microbial communities from experimental microcosm in Duke University, North Carolina, United States - YC | ecosystem: Engineered > Artificial ecosystem > Soil microcosm > Unclassified ...
CCGTTCCCCGCCTTGAAAAGCTTGGGATTTCCCTGAATCGGCCGCTGATCATCGTCGACGTCGACGAAGTGCTCGGCCTGTTCATGAAGGGTTTCGGGCGCTTTCTGGCGGACCGCGGGTTCGAATTTCGAATCGACCGCTTCGCGCTTTTCCAGAACATCTATGCGCCGGGCGCGGTCGAGCACCTCGACGTCGAGGACGGCCGCAAGCTGTTCGACGAGTTCTTCACGACCCACTGCGCGGAGATCGAGCCGGCGCCGGGCGCGGTGGCCGCCCTCACCCGCCTGCACCGCCGGGCCGAGATCCTGATCCTGTCCAACGCGCCGCCGCAGGCCGAAATGCTCCGCGGCCAGTGGCTGCAACGCCATGGCCTGCCGCATCCGCTGATCCTCGGGACCGGGCTGAAGGGGCCGATCACCGCCGGCCTGACCGCCCAGACGCCGCAGCGCACCGCCTTCGTCGACGACCTGCTGCCGAACCTCGATTCGGTGGCGGAGCATGCGCCGGCCACCGCCACCTTCCAGCACGTGGCCGACGAGCGGCTGCGGCCTCTGGCGCCGAGTGCGCCGGAGCGACACCCGAGGATCGACGACTGGGCCGAACTGGCCGCCGTCATCGAAGCCGCCGTCGCCGGAGCCCCGATCGCGCCGACCGGCCGCCAAGGCTAGGGTCCCGCAAGCCGCTCTCCGCCCATCCCGGCGAGGCCGGGACGAGCGGGCTGCGACACAGTCTAGTGTGGCCTGGCCTCGGCCGCCGCGCCCGGGGCCTCCCGGCTCGGCGCGCCCTCGGCCTCGACGGTGACGAGCACATCGCCGGCGGTGATCTGCGGCGGCTCGCGGTAGAGGTCCGAGAGATTCTTCTCGATCCAGCCCATGACCTCCTCGCGGGAGCGCTCGGCCGCCTCGCGCGATTCGAAGACCGTGATCGACACGCCTACGCCGTCACCGCCGTCGACGATGTAGTAGCCCCGGAACCCGGGATTGCGCCGGAGGATCGGGCCGACGCCCGCCTCGGCGCGTCTTCCCGCTTCCTCGACCGAACTCAACGAGCTGAACCGACGCGTCACGCAGAACATGGCCGCCTCCTTTGGTCCGCCCAACCCGCAGGGAGTATGCCACGCGCGGCCCCCGGCCGCTTGGGCTAAGGTCGCGCCGTCCCGCAAATGACCGGCATCAGTGCGGCAGGGCGTCCTTGCGGGCGAGCACCACGGCGTACTTGTCGGCGTAGATCCGCGTCCAGCCCGGCCGGCTCTCGACCACCTTAAGGACGCCCTCCCGCGGCTGGGTGATCACCCAGGCGATGCCGTACTGCTTGAGGGCGGCGTCCACCGCCGCCGGATCGCCGCTGTTGATCGCCGCGTAGCGCTTGACGAAGGGGTCGCCATACATGTCGGCGCGGCCATCGATGAACGGCTTGACGCCCTTGAAGATCAGATAGCCGCCGAAATTGTAGGCGTTGAACACCGGCTTGGCGGCCAGCGCCGGCGGCACGTGCGCCAGCGCCGAGACCGGCGAGATCGCGTCGTCGCCGCGGGTCGCCGGGACGATCATGCGATAGACGGCGAGGCCGACCACCAGCAGCGCCAGCGCCGCCCGGCCAGGCAGCGTCGTCTCCGTCCGCCGCGGCGCCCGTGCGAAGGCGCGGCCGATCGGCTCGGCGAGCAGCAGCGGCACGATCACCGCCACCACCAGCTGATGGCGCTGGTGCTGCAGGGCCATGTGGAAGATGAACAGCAGCAGCACGAGCCGGATCAGCGGCACGCGCACGCCGAACCCCAGGCAGACGAGCAGCGTCACCAGGATGCCGGCCTCGAAGGCGCCGAACTGGCTGAAGTTGGCGGGCCGCCACTCGATGATCTGGTTGAGCGTGCCCATGGTCATGATCTCGAACGGCGAGATGAACCCGGAGAAGCCGTGCGGCGTGGCGAGCGCGGCCAGCACGCACAGCGCGCCGAACACCCCCCAGTCGCGGATCACCTTCAGCCGCGCGCCTTCGGAATAAATCAGGGCCTCGAGGCCGAAGCCGCCGGCCAGGACGAAGCCGAACACGAAGGAGCCGTGCAGGTTGGCCCAGATGAGCATGAGCCCGGCCACCCACCAGTGCGGCGCACGCCCCTCCTCCCGCGCGGCGAGCATCTCGCGCGTCCAGGCGACCAGGATCGGCAGCATGAGCAGGTGCGGGCGCGCCAGCACCGTCGGTCCGATGACCAGGAAGGCGAGCACCAGAGCGAGCCCTTGGCCGATCGGGCCGAGCCAGCGGCCGACGCCGCGGGCGAGCAGCCAGCCGGCCAGGCCGATGGAGCCGGCGAACAGCAGCTGCACGCCGGTCCAGCCGCCCGCCCGCCAGGCCAGCGCCATGATGATCTCGGCCAGCCACTCGTGGCTCGCCCAGGGCTTGCCGGCCCAGGTGTAGGAGAACACGTCGTGGTGCAGCACCTGGCGGTGGTCGATCATCCAGGCGCCGGCGGCGATGTGCCAATAGGTGTCCGGATCGTTGAACACCGTGCCGGGGAACATCACGGCCGCGGCGGCCAGAGCGGCGGCGATCAGCGAGGCGGGGGACAGGCTCTCGACCGCCCCGGCGAGGCGGCGCGCGGGGGCGTAGACGGGCAGCGTCCGGGCAAAGGCGGTCATGGCCTCCAACCCTAGGCGGCGTTCGTGAAACATGGCTTTACGGTCTTACCCCGAAGGCGTCGCGAACACGCGCGAACAAATCAGGTATATCACGCTGCATGCTCGGCCCTGGGTCTCTGCCGTGAAAGCCTTCTGCCGCGACTGTTTCTGGACCGGCGACGAGGGCGCCAGGCGCTGCCCCGGCTGCGGCTCGCCGCGCGTGGTGGCGCACCCCGAGCTCGACCGCCTGGCCATCGCCCACATGGATTGCGACGCGTTCTACGCCAGCGTCGAGAAGCGCGACCGCCCGGAGCTGCGCGACCGGCCGGTGATCGTCGGCGGCGGCAAGCGCGGCGTCGTCACCACCTGCTGCTACATCGCCCGGATCTCCGGCGTCCGCTCGGCGATGCCGATGTTCAAGGCGCTGAAGGCTTGTCCCGAGGCGGTGGTCATCAAGCCCGACTTCACGAAGTACCGCACCGAGAGCAAGCGCATCCTCGGCATGGCGGCGGAGCTGACGCCGCTCGTCCAGAACCTGTCGCTGGACGAGGCCTGGATGGACCTGTCCGGCACCGAGCGGCTGCACGGCGCGCCGCCGGCGCTGACGCTCGCCAGGCTGCAGGCGCGCATCGAGGCCGAGACCGGCCTCACCGTGTCGATCGGCCTGGCGGCCAACAAGTTCCTCGCCAAGATCGCCTCCGATCTCGACAAGCCACGCGGATTCTCGGTGATCGGCGAGGCCGAGGCGCAGGCGTTCCTGGCGCCGCGCAAGGTCGCCATCCTGCCGGGCGTCGGCCCGGCCATGGCCGCCGCCCTGGAGAAGGCCGGCTACCGCACGGTCGGCGACCTCGCCCGCGCCGATCCGAAGGACCTTATTCAGTATTGGGGCGCGCACGGCCTGCGCCTTTCCCAGCTCGCCACCGGCCGCGACGCCCGGCCGGTCAATCCCAACGAGGCGCGCAAGGGAATCAGCGCCGAGACCACCTTCGAGGAGGATCTCGCGGCGGCGGCCGACCTCGAGGACAAGCTCGCGCCGCTCTGCGACAAGGTGGCGCGGCAGGCCCGCGCGGCGGGCGTGGCGGGGCGCGTGGTGACCCTGAAGCTGCGCGCCACCGACTTTCGGATCGTCACCCGGCGCAAGACCCTGGCCGTGCCGACCCAGACGGCGAGGACCCTGTTTGCGGTTGGCCGCGAACTGCTGGCGCGTGAAGCGGACGGCCGGCCGTGGCGGCTGATCGGCATCGGAATCGCCGACCTCGTCGAGGGGGAAGCAGCCGCCGCGGACTTTTTCGCCGGCGACGAGCGACGGGCTCTTGCGGGGGAGCGGAGTATCGACCAGCTGAGGGCCCGGTTCGGCGCCGAGGCCGTGACCTCGGGCCGGATTCTGCGTCTCCGCGGCAAGGACCGGCAGCGCTGATCGACGGGGCGCCGCATATTTTGGCGGTTGACCAATTCCGGGGGCCGTGACGATTCGGCCCTTCCATCTGTCCGCGGTTGCCATATCTAATAGTCGAGGGCGCCGCGGTCGTGACGCTCAGGAGAACCGTTCGATGGCCGAACGTAAACAAGGTGATCAGGCCACGGGCGTTCGAACGGCGGTGGTCACTCAGACCAAGCCGAAAACGCAGAAGCCCTCAATGTATAGGGTTCTGCTCTTGAACGATGACTACACTCCTATGGAGTTTGTCGTGTATATTCTTGAGCAGTTCTTCAATAAGTCGCGCGAAGACGCGACTCGGATCATGCTGCATGTCCACCAACACGGGGTGGGCGTCTGCGGTGTGTACACCTACGAGGTAGCGGAAACAAAGGTCGCTCAGGTCGTTGATACGGCAAGGCGGCACCAGCATCCGCTGCAGTGCACCATGGAAAAGGATTAGAGGCACTTGCCTTCATTCTCGCGCCAGCTCGAAGAATCCCTTCACCGCGCAGTCGCCTACGCCAACCAGCGCAAGCACGAATACGCTACGCTCGAACACCTGCTGCTGAGCCTCGTCGACGACGAGGACGCAGCCTCCGTGATGCGGGCCTGCGATGTTGACCTGGCCGCGCTCCGAACCACCCTCACCAACTATGTGGACAATGAGCTCCGCTCGCTCGTCGTCGACGACGGCGAAGACGCCAAGCCGACCGCCGGCTTCCAGCGCGTCATCCAGCGAGCCGTGATCCACGTGCAGTCGTCCGGCCGCGAGGAGGTCACCGGCGCCAATGTGCTGGTGGCGATCTTCTCCGAGCGCGAAAGCCACGCCGCGTACTTCCTGCAGGAGCAGGACATGACGCGCTACGACGCGGTGAATTACATCGCCCACGGCATCGCCAAGAAGGCCGGCGCCGCCGAGCAGAAGCCCGTCAAGGGCGCGGAGGACGACGAAAAGCCCACCGTCAAGACCGGCGGCGAGGCGCTCGAGGCCTACTGTGTGAACCTCAACGAGAAGGCCAAGCAGGGCAAGGTCGACCCGCTGATCGGCCGCGCCGTCGAGGTCGAGCGCTGCATTCAGATCCTCTGCCGGCGGACCAAAAACAACCCGCTGCTGGTGGGCGACCCGGGCGTCGGCAAGACCGCGATCGCGGAAGGCCTGGCGCGGAAGATCGTCAACAAGCAGGTCCCCGAAGTCCTCGCCGGCGCCACCATCTTCTCGCTCGACATGGGCGCGCTGCTGGCCGGCACCCGCTACCGTGGCGACTTCGAGGAACGGGTGAAGCAGGTCGTCAAGGAGCTCGAGAACCATCCCGACGCGGTGTTGTTCATCGACGAGATCCACACCGTCATTGGCGCCGGCGCGACCAGCGGCGGGGCCATGGACGCCTCCAACCTGCTGAAGCCGGCCCTGGCCTCGGGCACCCTGCGGTGCATGGGCTCGACGACCTACAAGGAATTCCGCCAGCACTTCGAGAAGGACCGGGCCCTCGTCCGGCGCTTCCAGAAGATCGACGTCAACGAGCCGACCATCGAGGACACGGTCAAGATCCTCAAAGGCCTGAAGACCTACTACGAGGAGTTCCACAAGCTCCGCTACACCAACGACGCCATTCGCGCCGCGGTGGAGCTGTCGGCCAAGTACATCACCGACCGGAAGCTGCCGGACAAGGCGATCGACATCATCGACGAGGCGGGCGCCTCGCAGATGCTGCTGCCCGAGGGCAAGCGGAAGAAGACGATCGGGCTGAAGGAAGTGGAATCCGTGGTCGCCAAGATCGCGCGCATCCCGCCGAAGTCGGTCTCGAAGTCGGACACCGAGGCGCTCAAGCAGCTGGAGACCGACCTCAAGCGCGCCGTCTACGGCCAGGACGAGGCCATCGAACAGCTCAGCGCCGCCATGAAGATGGCCCGCGCCGGCCTGCGCGACGCCAACAAGCCGATCGGCTGCTACCTGTTCACCGGCCCGACCGGCACCGGCAAGACCGAGACCGCCCGCCAGCTGGCCGGCACCCTCGGCATCGAGCTGCTGCGGTTCGACATGTCGGAATACATGGAGCGCCACACCGTGAGCCGCCTGATCGGCGCGCCTCCTGGCTACGTGGGCTTCGACCAGGGCGGTCTGCTGACCGACGCCGTCGACCAGCATCCGCACGCGGTCGTGCTGCTCGACGAGATCGAGAAGGCCCACCCGGACGTCTACAACATCCTCCTGCAGGTCATGGACCACGGCCAGCTGACCGACTCCAACGGCAAGAAGATCGACTTCCGGAACGTGGTCCTGATCATGACCACCAACGCCGGGGCGACCGACGCCCAGCGCAACTCCATCGGCTTCGGCCGCGGCAAGGCCGAGGGCGAGGTGGAAGAGGCGTTGAAGCGGCAGTTCACGCCGGAGTTCCGGAACCGTCTGGACGCCATCGTGCAGTTCCACGCGCTGACGCCGGAGATCATCCGCCAGGTGGTGCTGAAGTTCGTCATGCAGCTGGAGGCGCAGCTCGCCGACCGTCACGTGACGATCGAGACCTCCGACGAGGCGACCGACTGGCTGGCCAAGAACGGCTTCGACGAGCTCTACGGGGCCCGGCCGCTGGCCCGGGTCATCCAGGAGCACATCAAGAAGCCGCTGGCGGACGAGATCCTGTTCGGCCGGCTGGTCAAGGGCGGCCACGTGCAGGTGGTGCTCAAGGACGGCAAGCTGGCCTTCGAGATCGAGGGCGGGGAGCGCGAGCCGGGGGCCCCGGTGGTCGAGAACCCGGCCGACGAGGCCGAGGCCGTGCCGGTCGACTGACCGCCATCGCCGCGATGCGACGAGAGCCCCGGGCCGCGAGGTCCGGGGTTTTTTCGTGGGCTAGAGCAGCGCGTCGAGGTGAGCCAGGAACGGCTCCAACGGCAGGCGGTAGGCGAACACGTAGTTGCGCAGCCGGCGGTTCAGCGGCACCTCCGACGGGGCGCAGGGCGCGCGGCAGTAGAACGGCCGCCAGTCCGCCTCCACCAGCCGGCTGAGCGCCAGCACCCAGTGGGAGGCATAGTTGTGCGGCGTGATCTCCACCACGCGGGCGCCCGGCGCGGCAAAGGCGACGTTGGCGAAGGCCGCGCCGGTCGGGCCCACCACCACCTCGGCGTCGCGGACCAGGGCGATCTGCTCGGGCGGCGACAGTCGCTCGGGGCGCACGATGGCGAAGCCGCGCCGGCGCAGCGCCGCCTCCAGCTCGGCCTCGTTGACCATCACCCGCATGGGCTGGCCGCGCCGCGAGAAATAGACCCGCCGCGCGCCGCGTCCGGCCGGGGCTCCCGCCAGCATCCGCTCGCGCAATCGCACCACCAGCTCGTTCGGCTCGTGCAGGAACTGGTCGAGGGTGTTGGCGAACACCGCCGCCTCGGCCCGGATCACCGGCGCGCGGGTGGTGCGGACCTGCAGGCCCGGGAAGCCGAGGCCGATCAGGGCCGCCTGCCAGGGCTTCATCGGCGCCATGAGCGGCGTATGGCTTTCGAGCAGCGCGGCCTCCTCCAGCGCCAGCAGGCCGCAGAGGCCGTCCAGCAGGAAGTGCCCGTAGTTGAACTGCCCGCCCCAGGGCGCGAACACCGCCGTGGGGCCGAGGCGAGGCGCGCGGGCCGGCGGATCGAAGCGCCAGGCGTCTGCCTCCGGGCGCACGTGCGGCAGGCCGCTGAGGTCCGGCCAGCGGTTGCGGACCTCCCCGACCCCGGCCTCGAAGATCCGCCCCTCCCCGTCGATCACCGTCCCGAAGCCCGGCAGGACATAGGTGTCGGCGACGCGCGCGAGCACCGTCTGGCCGATGGTCAGCACCAGGCCGTCGAACCACTCCGGTCGCGGGTCACCGCCAACGCCCGCCAGCAGCCGCGCGCTGTCGTCGTGCGCCACGTGGGCGTAGGGCTCGGCGACGAAGCGGCCGGCCGCCGCGCACGCCAGCGCCTGCGCGCTCTCCACCGGGGCGAGCGCCTCGGCCTCGTCGACGATCGCCGCCCTCACGCTTTGGCCGTCACGCGATCTTGGCGGCGATCTGGTGGGCCAGCGCCTTCAACTCTTCCGGGTCGGCCATGCCGCCGCCGGCGTGGCGGCCGAGCGGCACGCCCTCCCAGCGCGGGATGATGTGGAAATGCAGGTGGAAGATCGTCTGGCCGGCGGTCGAGCCGTTGAACTGGGTGACCACGATGCCGTCAGGATTGAGCGCCGCGCGGACCGCGCGGGTCACGCGCTGCACGCCGAGGATCAGGTTGGCGAGCACCTCCGGCTCCTCGTCCAGCAGGTTGCGCGCGACCGAGCGCTTGGGGATGACGAGGGTGTGGCCCTTGGCCTGCGGAAAGACGTCCATGAAGGCCAGCACATGGTCGTCCTCGAACACCCGCGCCGCCGGCGTCTCGCCGCGCAGGATCTTGGCGAAGATGTTGCCCTGGTCGTACGCGCCGTCCAAGCTCATGGCCTGCTCCTCGGCGGCGATGCGCCGCTTCCGAGGCCTGCGTAGCAAATCGATCCGGAGGGCGAAACGATGGGCGTGAAGGACGCCGGCCCCGGCGAGCCCAACGGCCTCACCGAGCGGCAGAAGAAGTGGTTCGCCAGCGTGCAGGCCAGCCTCGAACGCGACACCGGCAAGTCGCTGGACCAGTGGGTGGCGATCGCCCGCACCTGCCCGGAGAGCAAGCCCCGGGCCCGCGCCCAGTGGCTGAAAGACCACCACGGCCTGGGCGTGAACCGCGCTGCGCAGATCCTGTCGGCCGCCTTCCCGAGCGAGAACGGCTGGGACGACGCCGACAAGCTGCGCGAGGCCCTGTGGACCGATCCGGCGTCGCGGGCCATCTTCGAGGCGGTGGAGGCTGCGGCCAAGGCGCTGCCGGAGGTCGTCTGCGGCCAGCGCAAGCAGTTCACCGCCTTCTCCCGCAAGGTGCAGTTCGCCAGCCTCCGGCCGGTCAAGGGCGGCAAGGCGATGCTCGGCCTGGCGCTCGATCCGACGGCCGATCCGCGCCTCGAGGCGCCGAAGAACGAGGCCTGGTCGGAGCGGCTGAAGGCGCGGATGCTGTTGGAGAGCGCGGACCAGGTGGACGCCGCGCTCCTCAGACAGGCCTGGGAGCGCTCCTAGCGCCCCAGCGGTGGCGGCCGATCGGCCGCCCTCCTACGAGTTGAGCAGGTCAGTCATGGCGCGCTCGACCTGCGCGGTGACGGCCGGGATGCGGCCCGGGGCGCCGGCCACGTGACCATGGTCGGACGAGATCACCTCGAGGCGGGCGTTCGGGATCAACGCCGCCTCGATCTGGTTTTCCGCCAAGGTGAAGTAGGCGTCCTGGTCGCAGGGCATCACCACGGTCCGGGCGCGAATCCGACCGAGGTAGCTCTCGAGGTCCGTCCCCGCGACAAGCCGATCCGGCTGGGCGGTGCGCCAGGTCTCGAGCATGGCGGCGAGGTCGCGCCAGTCCCACGCGACGTGATCGTCCTCCCACGAAACCAGGAAGTCCTCCAGGTTGGCGAACCCGCGCTCGCGGTATCGCTCGGCGCGGTAATAGCCCGCCGAGTAGGCCCAGCCGGCATAGGACCGCCCGAACGCTCTGAGCCCGGCTTTGCGCTCCGGCGTCGGATCGCCGTCGAGCGTGCGCAACAACCCCTCGATGAAGACCTGGTTCAGCGGCCAGCAGCGGGCCGAGCCGCACCAGGGCAACAGCCGCTCGACCTGTTCCGGATACAGCGCGGCCCAGGCGTAGGCCTGCATGGCGCCCATGGACCAGCCGCAGGCCAGCGCGATGCGTTTCACGCCGAGGCGGCCGAACAGCAGATCGTGCTGAGCGCGCACGTTGTCGGCCAAGGTCATGATGGGGAACCGGGCGTCGCCCGCATTGCTGGGCGAGCTGGAAAGCCCGTTGCCGAAGGCGTTCGGCGCGACGATGAACCAACGATCGGGGTCGAGCGCCCGGCCAGGACCGATCATGCTCGCATACGAGCGATGGGTGCCCGTGTAGTAACTGGGCAAGACGATGCAGTTGTCGCCCGCGGCGTTGAGGGCGCCGTAGGTCTGATAGGCCAGGACCGCCCGCGCGAGCGTCTCGCCGCCGGCGGTCTGAAACTCCGCGATCTCGTGCCGCTGGTGGTCCATCGCGTCCGTCCTCTGCTCAGCCGAGCGTCAGTTTAGGCCCCTGTGGCGGGCCCGCCGCAGGCGGCGGACCCAAACCAAGGTCTTGCTGTTCGCCGGCGCGTCCGGCGCGCCGTCGTCAGTGACCGAGATGCCGGTCCAGGAAGGCGCTGATTTCCGTGAAGGCCTGCCGATCCTCCGGAATGCGGTCATCGAACATGTACTCGGCGTGGGACACGCCCTCGAACACGAGGAGGTCGGCGGGCACGCCGGATTGGAGCAGCTTCTGATGCGTACGGACCGTATCGCTCAGCAAAAGGTCGCGCGTCCCGGTGATCAGGACGGTCGGCGGAAGGCCGTGCAAATCGCCGTTGATGGGCGAGATCATCGGGTCGGCCATGTCGTGGCCGTCGGCGTAGAACCGCGCCGCCGCGTCACAGAACCCGCTCGGCGACACCAGGACGTTGTCGACCAAGGCGTTCGTCTGGTGCGAGTCGCCGTGCCCCGTCTCGTCCGCCATCGGCGTGCCGACCGCGATGGCGCCCGGCAGCGGCAGGTGCGCCTGCTTGGCGCGCAGCATCGTCTCCAGCGTCAGCGCGCCGCCGGCGGAGCTGCCGAACACGCCGATGTTCTTCGCCGGCGTCGTCTTCAGGGCTGCGGCGTACACGGTCATGGCGTCGTCGAGCGCGCCGGGGAAATAGGCCGTGGGGGGCATCCGATAGTCGACGGAAATGACCGGCATATGGCTGAAGCCGGCCATCAGCACCGCCTCGGGCAGCGAGGCCTCTGCGGGGTTCATCACGTAGCAGCCGCCATGAAGGTTGATGAGCAGGCGCCCCGCGTTCCGCGCCGGGATGGTCTCAGGCGTGACGCGATAGACCTTCACGCCGCCGATCGTGTCCTGCGCGATCGTGACGTGCAGCCGCTTGGCCATCGGCTCGACCACCGCCCCGGCCGCGGCGGCTTGCGAGTCCGCCAGGCGACGCCACCCCTCGGGCGTCGTCGGCGGCGTGTTCCAGCCGCTGTGCAGCGGCTGAGCGATCACCGCCTGCAGCTGGGGGCTGACATCGTCGGGTACGGGAATGCTCTTCGCGGGCACGTCCCGCGGCGCGGGGGTCGTCTGCGCCATGGCGGCCGGGGCCAGCAGCATGAAAGCCGCCGCCGCGAGTGCGCGGGCTGCATGTGGTTTGTGCATCAATGTCTCTTTCCGCCTGTCCCTGGCTCTTCAGCCGAAGCCGTAGATAGGGGCCGTTGAGCAACGGCCAGGTCAAAATGGGTCGAGCGGACGTCGCGCGGAGGGTTCACGCCTCCTTGCGGAACGGCGAGTACTCCTCGGTCAGCCACTCGATCTCGGATTCCACGCCGGCCCGTTCGCGCTGCAGGAAGGCCTCGACGGGGGCCCGGAGCGCCGGGTCGGCGATGTAGTGGGCGGAGTACACCGGCTTGGGCAGGTAGCCGCGGGCGATCTTGTGCTGGCCCTGCGCGCCGGCCTCGACGCGCGGCAGGCCGTGGTCGATCGCCCACTCGATGGCCTGGTAGTAGCAGAGCTCGAAGTGCAGGAACGGCACATCCTCGGTGCAGCCCCAGTGGCGGCCGTAAAGGCAGTCGTCGCCGATCAGGTTGAGCGCCCCGGCGATCCAGCGGCCGTGCCGCCTGGCGAGGACCAGGAGCACGCGGTCGGCCATCGTCTCGCCGAGCTTCGAGAAGAAGGCGCGGGTCAGGTAGGGCCGGCCCCACTTGCGCGAGCCGGTGTCCATGTAGAAGCGGAAGAAAGCGTCCCAGTGCTCCTCGGTAAGGTCGGCGCCGGTGAGCTGCACCACCTCGACTTCGGCAAGCGCGTCGCGCCGCTCGCGGCGGATGGTCTTGCGCCGACCCGACGACAGGGCGGACAGGAAGTCCTCGAAGGTCGCGTAGCCGGCGTTCTGCCAGTGGTATTGCTGGCCCTCGCGCAGGGCGAGCCCCTGGTCGCCCAGCCAACGCCACTCGTCCGCCGTCGGGAAATTCACGTGCACGCCGGAGGCGCCGTAACGCTCACAGAGCGTCAGCGCCCCGCCGGCCAGGAATCGCCGCCCCTCCCCTTCGTCCACGTCCGGCCGCACCAGCAGCCGCGCGCCGGTCACCGGGGTGAACGGCGTCGCCGACAGCAGCTTCGGATAGTACTGCCCGCCAGCCCGCTCGTAGGCGTCGGCCCAGGCGTGGTCGAAGATGTATTCTCCCTGGCTGTGGGTCTTCAGGTAGAGCGGCAGCACCGCCGCGGCGTGGCCGGCCTCGTCCTCCACGACCAGGTGCTGCGGCCCCCAGCCGGTGCGCTCGACGGCGCAGCCTGCCTCCTCAAGCGCATTCAGGAAATCGAAGCGCAGGAACGGATTGCCCTGATAGGTCGGATTGGCGGCGCAGGCGTCCCAGGCCTCCCGCCCGACCTCGGCGACGCGGCGGCAGACCTTGACCGCCGGCTTCAGGGTCACGCCCGGAAGCCCTCGAAGATGAGGTTGTCGCAGCCCTCGCGCACCGCCTCCCACTGCTCGGGGGAGCGGACCGTCCAGGCGATGACCGGCAGGCCCTCGGCGCGCAGCTGCGCGGCCTTGGCGCTGGGCAGCATGTCGAGCCCCAGCGCCAGGAAGTGCGGCCGGGCGATCGACACGTGCTCAAGGTTGGCGAAGGACTTGCGCTGGGCTTCGTTCATGTGCGGCGCGCGCTCCCACGAATAGCTGTCCAGTCCGCGAAGAACATTCGGGAAGCGCTCGGCGAACCAGGCGTGCGAGTAGGGATTGAAGCCAATTACGCAGACCGGCCCCGAGTGGTCGATGAGGATCTCGTGCACACGCTGCTCGAGGGGCCCAACGCGGCCGAACGGCGTCTTCAGCTCGACGTGGACCAGCGCCCGGCGGCCGATCAGGGCCAGCGTCTCAGGGAGGGTCGGAATGCGCTCGTCCGTGCCATTCAGGCGCAGCTCGGCGAGATCGGCGGCGGTGCGCTCGCCGATCCGGCCCGAGACGCCGGTCAGGCGCGCCAGGTCCTCGTCGTGGAAGACCATCGCCTCGCCGTCGGCCGAGAGCTGCACGTCGAGCTCGACGCCGTAGCCGGCGGCGCAGGCCGCCTGGAAGGCGCCCAGCGAGTTCTCCGGCGGGCCGTCAGGGCTCCACAGGCCCCGGTGCGCGATCGGCGGGGCGAACAGCAGGTCCCAGGCCTCGCCGAAGCGCCCGTTCACGAGACCGCCACCACCGCGTCGACCTCGACCGCGAAATTCATCGGCAGGCGGTAGACGCCGACCGCCGAGCGGGCGTGGCGGCCCGCATCGCCGAACACCTCGACCATCAGGTCCGAGGCGCCGTTCACGACCTGCGGAATGTCGAAGAAGTCGGGGCCGGCCTGGACGAAGCCGCCCAGCTTGACGATCTTCTTGACGCGGCCGAGATGGCCGTCGCAGGCGGCTTTCATCTGGGCGATCAGGTTGACGGCGCACAGCCGCGCCGCGCGCTTGGCGGTCTCGGCGTCGACGTCTTCGCCGACGATCCCCTTGATGCCGCCGGCGGCGTCGACCGACACCTGGCCGGAGATGTGGATCACATCGCCGAGCCGCACGAACGGCACGTAGTTGGCGACCGGCGGGTTGGGCTGGGGCAAGGTGATGCCCAGCTGGGCGAGGCGTTCTTCGATCTGCGACATGACCGAACCTCTAGCGCTCGGCCGCAGATGAGAAAAGGCCCGGACCTTGCGGTCCGGGCCTCGCTGTCTCTGACGCCCGATGCGTCGGGCGCTTTGGCGTCCGGTTTAGCGGACGGCCTGGAACTTGCCGACCACGTCGCTGACGCGCTCGTTGAGCGGCTTCAGGCTTTCCTTGAACGAGGCGCTGAAGGTCTCGCTCATGCGGCCCATCTCGCCGACGTAGGTCTCGAAGGCCGACTTGGCGTAGGCCGTCTGCAGCTCGAACAGCTCCTGCGGCGTCTTGGCGGCGGCCAGCGTCTTGGCGGCGTTCACCTGGGTCTCGAAGGCGGACTTCGAGTAGGCGACGGCCTGCGCGCCCAGCGCTTCTGCGCCCTTGGCGGCTGCGGAGACGGAAGCCACGACGGCCTCCAGGTTCTTCTTGGAATGGGTGTTGGCCTCAGCCAGGGCGGCGAGGCTCTTCTCGACGCCGTCTTTGAAGGCAGTGTTGGCGGCGTGGGTCATCTGTTCGACGGAGGCCTTGGCGGCGTCCACTTCAGGCTTCAGGGTCTCGGCAGCAGCGCTCATAGATCGGTTCCCTCAATCTGTTGACGCGGCGAAGCTCGCCGCAGTGCGAAACGCGATTTGTGAAGCCCCCGACTTCGCAGACGGTTTGTCTCATGCTGCACTGCAGCAGTCAAGCGACATTTTGTGCACTGCAACATGACGAAAGCGTGACTGCCAGCCCGCGACAATTCGGCCTGTTCAACACCTTGTTTACGCTACCGCAACCGTGACCGTGCGATGGTAAGCAG
>Ga0310811_10006844_pt1 | contig 14563 bp, 16 predicted proteins | sample YCmetagenome_FD_207642 | JGI IMG/M metagenome (GOLD analysis project Ga0310811, IMG submission 207642) | Soil microbial communities from experimental microcosm in Duke University, North Carolina, United States - YC | ecosystem: Engineered > Artificial ecosystem > Soil microcosm > Unclassified ...
GGCGTTTGCGCATGGCGGCGGTGCCGCCGATCACCACCAGGCAACGGCTCAAAGCCCGGCGACGCACGTCGACCATCGCATCGGCCAGATCGCCGATGTCGAAGTGGCCGTGATCCACGCCCCCGGCGCCCCGCTGAAGTCGGGGCCGTGCCACGACGAGTCGTCGGGCCACGCCACAGGCGAAGGCTGCTGCGCGATTGCCTGCCACGCAGCCCTTGCGGCGCCCGCCATCGACCCGGTTGGCGCCGTCGACCTGCCGGGCGCCCGCATCGTCGGCCTGCTCGACAGGCTCGAAGGACGGCCGAGCGGCCGTACCGAACGACCTCCCAGACGCAGCTGACCGAGGCTCGCGCGGAAGCGCGTCCGGTCGTGTGCCCACCTGGCGCTGTGCGTCCTGACGCCTGATCCGCGCGAACGCCTGTGAGCTCGCTGTCGTACGCCGACCTGCGTCGGCGGACGCGGCTTGGGTCAACCGTCGTTCGGATCACTGCAGATGAAAGTACTGTTTCCAGCCGCGCTCGCGCTCGCCGTCGCCGCGTGCAGTTCCGCGGCCCTGCCGGAACTGTCACCCACCGACGCCGCGAGCCCCGACGCGCCAGTGGTATCGGTTCCCTACCAGACCGTCATGGCCGGCACCGCCCAGCATGTTCCCGTCGGCCTCAAGCCGTGGCGCGAGGTCAATGACAGCGTGGCGCCGCGCGGCGGCCTGTCGCCATGAGCGGTTTCTCGAAAGCGGCGCTGGCGGTCGCCGTGGGAATGATGGCCGCCGGCTGCGCACAATTCACCGGCGACGGCGGCATGTCGTCTGTCACCGACGGCGTCCGCAAGGAGATCGGCAAGGACGTCGCCAAGCTCGCCTCCACCGAGGATCAACGGCGCGCGCGCGAACGCGTCCAGGCGTTGCTCACCGAGCCGTTGAGCGACGACACCGCCGTGCAGATTGCGCTGCTCAACAATCGCGGGCTTCAGGCCGCCTATAACGACCTCGGCATCTCCGAGGCGGAATATGTGCAGACGAGCCTGCCGCCCAACCCGGTCCTCACGGTCTCGCGCGTCTTCGGCCCCGGCTTCGTCGAGATCGGCTTTCAGCTGATCGGCAACCTGCTCGCGGCGGCGACCCTGCCGGCGCGGACGGCAATCGCCAAGCGCGAGTTCGAGGAAGCGCGCTATCGCGCCATCGCGACCACGCTCGGCCTCTCGATCGACGCCCGCCGGGCCTACATCCGCGCGGTCGCCGCCCGGCAGCGCCTCGCGCTGCTCGAGCAGGCGCGCGAAACCGCCGATGCGTCGGCCAGCCTGATGAAGCAGCTCGGCGAGACCGGTGCAGCCAACAAGCTCGACCAGGGGCGCGTCGCCGCCTTCTATGCCGAGCTGAGCGCCCAGGTCGCGCAGGCGCGCCTGTCGGTCACCAAGGAACGGGAGGCCCTCAACCGCCTTCTGGGCCTCTGGGGGACCGACCTCGACTACACCCTGCCGGCCGGGCTTCCCGTCTTGCCAGCGGCGCCGGAGCCGCTGTCCGACGTCGAGGTCGAGGCCATGCGCCGCCGCGTCGACCTGATCATCCTGCGCTACGAGATCGTGACGCTGGCGAAGTCGGCCAAGTTCGTGGAAGCGACCCGCTACATGTCGTTTCTCGAGCTGGGCGGCGGCTACAGGAACGAACTCGAGACCGGCACCAGCGGCGAGCAGACGTCGAAGAACCGCTACGGCCTGGAGCTCGGGATCGTGATCCCGATCTTCGACCAGGGCGAGGCGCGCGTCGCGACTGCGCGCGAAATCTACATGCGGGCGGTGAACCGGCTTGCCGAACGTTCGATCAACGCCCGCTCGGAGGCGCGCGTGGCCTACGCCACCTACCGCGCCACCTACGACATCGCGCGCTTCTATCAGACGCGAATCCTGCCGCTGCGCCGGCAGATCTCGGCGGAAGTGCTGCTGCGCTACAACGGTATGCTGATCGATGTGTTCGAGCTGCTGATCGAGGAGCGCGAGCGCATCAATGCCAACATCGCCTCGCTCGACGCGCTGCGCGACTACCACCTGGCGATCGCCGACCTGCAGGCAGCCCTCATCGTCGGCGGCACCGTGCCTCCCTCGGGCGTCATCAACACGACGCCGCCGCCGGAAACCATTCCTCTTGGCCTCTGATTGAACGGAGATCGACATGACTCTCTCGAGACGCGACCTCGTGGGAGCTTCGGGCCTGGCCCTTCTGGGCGCCGCCGCGGTGAGCGGCCGCGTCCAGGCGCAAGCCATCCCCGAAGCACCGACCACCACCACCAACACCATGCAGGCGCCGCTCTATCCCACGAGCGGCCCCGACTACCAGCCGGTCGTGACCCTGAACGGCTGGACCCTGCCGTGGCGGCAGAACGGCGAGTGGAAGGAGTTCCATCTCGTGGCCGAGCCGGTCGAGCGCGAAATGGCGCCCGGCATGATCGCCCGCCTGTGGGGCTACAACGGCCAGAGCCCGGGGCCGACCATCGAGGCGGTGGAAGGCGACAAGGTGCGCATCTTCGTCACCAACCGCCTGCCCGAGCACACGACCATTCACTGGCACGGCCAGCTCCTGCCGTGCGGCATGGACGGAGTGGGCGGCCTCACCCAGCCGCACATCAAGCCCGGCAAGACCTTCGTCTACGAGTTCGAGCTCCTGAAGAGCGGAACCTTCATGTATCACCCGCACGCCGACGAGATGGTCCAGATGGCGATGGGCATGATGGGCTTCTTCGTCGTGCATCCGCGCGATCCCAAGCTGCATCGCGTCGACCGCGACTTCGTCTTCCTGCTGTCGGCCTACGACATCGATCCCGGCAACTACGTGCCCAAGGTCGCGGAGATGCTGAACTTCAACATGTGGACCTTCAACAGCCGGGTGTTCCCCGGCATCGACCATCTGGTCGTCGGCAAGGGCGATCGCGTGCGCGTCCGGGTCGGCAACCTCACCATGACCAATCACCCGATCCACATGCACGGTTATCATTTCGAGGTGACGTGCACCGACGGCGGCTGGGTGCGGCCGGAGGCACGCTGGCCGGAAGTCACCATCGATATCCCCGTGGGCGCCATGCGCGCCTACGAGTTCGACGCCATCCATCCCGGCGACTGGGCGCTGCACTGTCACAAGTCGCACCACACCATGAACGCGATGGGCCACGACCTTCGGACCTTCATCGGCGTCAACAAGAAGGACTTCGCCCGCCAGATGAAGCGGATGGTGCCCGACTACATGGCGATGGGCACCGCCGGCATGGCCGACATGGGCGAGATGGAAATGCCGCTGCCCGACAACACGCTGCCCATGATGACCGGCTTCGGCCAGTTCGGCCCAGTCGAGATGGGCGGCATGTTCACGGTCGTGAAGGTGCGCGAAGGGCTGTCGGCCGGCGACTACAAGGATCCCGGCTGGTACCAGCACCCGCCCGGCACCGTGGCCTACGAGCTCAAAGGGCCGGCGCCCGCGACAACGCGCCCGCCGTCACCCACGCAGCAAGCCAAGCCAGGACCGATGCCGCGGGCCGTGAAGCCGAGCGGCCACGGCTCTCACAATTGAGCAGCGGGAGGCAGAGATGAAACTGACAGCACTGATTGCCGCAGGAGTGGTTGGGCTGCTTTCAGGCAGCGCCCTCGCCGATCCCGGCCATGGATCCGGCCAAGGGCACAGCCGTGCCGAGGAGACCGCCTACGGCAAGCCCGGCGACCCGAAGAAGCCGGCGCGGATCGTCCAGATCGTCTTTCGGGAGGACGACGGAAAGATGCTCTTCCTGCCAAACAACCTGAAGGTCCGGAAAGGCGAGCAGATCCGCTTCCAGCTGCGCAACAACGGGGAGCTCGAGCACGAATTCGTGGTCGCCACGGTCGACGAGAACCTCAAGCACATGAAGGAGATGGCGAAGAATCCCGACATGGAGCACGACGACCCCAACGCCAGGCGGCTGAAGCCGAAGGGAAGCGGAGAGATCCTCTGGCAGTTCACCAAGGCGGGCACGTTCGACTTCTCGTGCCTGATCCCCGGGCATCGCGAGTCCGGCATGTCCGGAACCATCACCGTCGACTGAATCGACGACACCATCGACAACCGGAGTATCAGCAAATGTTGAAGCGTCTTTTTCTCGCTGCTGCGGCGTCCGCTCTCATGGCCGGCGCGGCGCTGGCAGGCGGCAACATGGTCAAGGGCGAAGTCGTGAAGGTCGACAAGCCTGCCGGCAAGATCACGCTCAAGCATGCCGCCATCAAGAATCTCGACATGGACGCCATGACGATGGTCTTTCGTGTCGCCGACGCGACGATGCTCGACAAGGTGAAGGCGGGTGATCGGATCGAGTTCGAGGCCGATCGGGTCGACGGCGCCATCACGATCACCAGGATCGGCGCGGGACATTGAACCCCGCTCATGATCATGCCCATCGGACCGCGGGCGTCAGCGGCGCGGTAATCCGTGCCGAGCCCGCTCATGCCTCATGAGAAGAGCGGGCGGGACGCCCGCGGTCCGATGAAAGAGTCAGATCACCGGCGCCAGCCGGTGGGCGACCAGGGACGCGTAGCGCGCGGCGACGGGCAGGAAGGCGCGGAAGTCGAGATGACTGTCCGAGCCCGCGAGGTCGCTGAGGCAACGCACGTTGACCACCGGGATGTCGGCATCCCAGCGCCGCGCGACCTGGGCGACGGCGCCGCCTTCCATCTCGACGGCCTGGGCGTCGGCAAAGCGCTCCTGCAGGCGCCGGCGCGTCGTCTCCGAGTTGATGAAGATGTCGCCGGTCAGGATCGCGCCGAAATGGACGGCGGGCACCCGCCGGCCGGCGCCGACGGCCTCCGGCAGCGGTTCCAGCGCGAGCCCCTTGAGGGCCTGGCGCAAGCGCCTCACCAGCGCCTCGGACAGGGGATAGCCGGGCGCCCAGTCGTCGCCCTTGGAGGGCCGGCTGCCAGGCTGGATGGCGACGAACCCGGCCTCGCGGTCGAGGCCGAAATCGTGCTGCAAGTTGTTGGTCCCGACCACGATGTCGCCGACGCCGAGCCTGGGATCGAGACCGCCCGCGACGCCGCACAGCAGCAGGCCCCGGCAATCGAAGCGGTCGAGCAGCAGGGCGGTGGCGACGCCGCCATTGACCTTGCCCGGCCCGGTCTCGACGAAAACCGCATCGCGGCCGGCGATCCGGCCGCGCCAGAACGCGAGGCCGCCGATCACGGTGGCCTCGCCCGACCGATCGGACCGATCAGACAGGTGGACCAGCTCTTCCGGCAGGGCTGACAGGACACCCAGGAGACTGTTTGCCATCGCGCAATGGGCTATAAGGGCGCCCGTTCCAAAAGCAACCCTGCGTGACCGTGCCCCTGCCCTCTCCCGCGGACCTGCGCGCCGCCTGTACCGACCTCGCCCGCGATGCCGCGCGCGAGATCATGCGCATCTATGCCGGCGACCTCGGCGTCCGCGACAAGGCCGACAAGAGCCCGGTGACCGACGCCGACCATGCCGCCGAGGCGATCATCGTTGCCGGCTTGCGCCAGCTGACGCCCGATACGCCGGTCGTCGCCGAGGAGGAGATGGCGGCGGGCCGCGTGCCGGTGATCGGCGACGGACCGTTCTGGCTGGTCGATCCGCTCGACGGCACCAAGGAATTCATCAAGAGGAACGGCGAGTTCACTGTGAACATCGCCCTGATCGAGGCCGGCCGGCCGACGCTCGGCATCGTGTTGGCGCCGGCAAGCGACACGCTGTGGCGAGGCGTAGCCGGTCTCGGGGCCGACAAGAGCGAACAAGGCGGCGCCTTCGAGCCGATCGTCGTGCGCCCGCCGCCGGACGACGGGCTGACCTGCTGTGCGAGCCGCAGCCATGCCGTCTACAGCCAGCTCGACATCTGGTTTCGCAACGAGGGCCTCACCGTCATCGACCGCATCCAGACCGGCTCGTCACTGAAATTCTGCCTGATCGCCGAGGGCAAGGCCGACATCTATCCGCGCTTCGGACCGACCAACGAATGGGACACCGCGGCCGGTCAGGGCGTGCTCGAGGCTGCCGGCGGCGAGGTCGTGACCACGGACGGACGGCCGCTCGCCTACGGCAAGCGCAACTTCTCCAACCCGCACTTCATCGCCCGCAGCAAGGCGTTCCGGTGAGCATCGCCCCGCCGACGGCGGCCACGATCGTGGCCGCCGCGTCGCTGTTGAAGGGCGGCGAGCTGGTCGCCTTTCCGACCGAGACGGTCTACGGCCTGGGCGCCGACGCCACCAACGAACGCGCCGTCGCCGCGATCTTCGAGGCCAAGGGACGGCCTCGCTTCAACCCGCTGATCAGCCACGTGCTCGATGCCGAGGAGGCACGGCGCTTCGTGCGCTGGAGCGACACGGCGGAACGCCTTGCCGCGCGCTTCTGGCCGGGCGCACTCACGCTGGTGCTGCCGCGCAGCGCCGGGTCGACGATCGCCCTGCTGGCGACCGCCGGCCTCGATACCGTGGCGATCCGCGCCCCTTCCCATCCGGTGGCGCAGGCCCTGATCCGCGCCGTCGGCCGGCCGATCGCCGGCCCGTCGGCCAATCGCAGCGGTGCGATCAGCCCGACCCACGCCGAGCACGTCGCCGAGTCGCTGGGCGCGCGCGTGTCGATGATCATCGATGGCGGGCCATGCCTGGTCGGCGTGGAATCGACGGTGCTCGATCTGTCGGGCAACGCGCCGGTGCTGTTGCGGCCGGGCGGCGTGTCGCACGAGGCGATCGAAGCGGTGATCGGCCGCGTCGCGCTGAGCGATGCGCTGCCGGCCGGCGATGCCGCGCGCAAATCGCCCGGCCAGCTCACCAGCCACTATGCACCGGCACGGCCGGTGCGCCTCGACGTCGCCGATGTCAGCGCCGACGAAGGGCTGCTGGCGTTCGGCGCGAATGTCCCTGACGGCGCCGTGCTGACGCTCAATCTCAGCCCGGCCGGCGATCTCGCCGAGGCTGCCGCCAACCTGTTCGCCATGATGCGCGCGCTCGATCGCCCGGGCATCGGCCGCATCGCCGTCATGCCGATTCCGGAGACCGGCCTCGGCCTTGCGATCAACGATCGCCTGCGCCGCGCGGCCGCGGATGACGGCAAAAGCGGCCGGCGGTAGTCTCGCCCCAACGGAGGAAACATGCCCGATACCGTCGTCATTCCCAGCATCCCCACCGTGCCGGTGACGCCTTTGGTCCTCGACCAGCTGCGCGCCATCGTGGGCGAGCGAGGGCTGATCCTCGACGAGCCGGGCAAGGAGCCGTTTATTCGCGACTGGCGCGGCTCGCTGTCAGGCAGCGCAGCGGTGGTGGTGCGGCCGGCCAACACCGACGAGGTCTCCAGGGTGGTGAAGCTCTGCCACGACCACGGCATCGCCATCGTGCCGCAGGGCGGCAACACCGGGCTGATGGGCGGCGCCACGCCGTGGCCGACGCACAGCGGCATCTTGCTGTCGCTCGGCCGCATGAACCATGTGATCGAGGTCGACGCGGTCGGCTACACCATGACGGTCGAGGCGGGTTGCGTGCTGCAGACCCTGCAGGAGACGGCCGCGAGCCACGACCGCTTCTTCCCGCTCAGCCTCGGCGCCCAGGGCTCGTGCATGATCGGCGGCAATCTCTCGACCAATGCCGGCGGCGTGCAGGTGCTGCGCTACGGCAATGCGCGCAACCTCGTGCTCGGCCTCGAGGTGGTGCTGCCCAACGGCGACGTCTGGAACGGCCTGCGCTCGCTCAAGAAGGACAATACCGGCTACGACCTCAAGCACCTGTTCATGGGGGCGGAGGGCACGTTGGGCGTCATCACCAAGGCGGTGCTGAAGCTGTGGCCGGCGCCCAAGGACGTCGCCACCGCCTGGCTCGCCATCAGTGATCCGCAGGCCGCCATCGAGATCCTGTCGGCCGCTCACGCGGCGTCGGAGGACAATGTCGGCTCGTGCGAGCTGATGTGCCGCAACGTCGTCGACATGGTCGTCCGCCACCTGCCCAACACCCAGGACCCGCTGAAGGCCGACACCGAATGGTACCTGCTGCTTGAATGGTCGTCGTCCCGGCCCAAGGCCGAGGGCGCCGAGGGCATGTCGGACAAGCTCGAGCAGTTCCTGGCCGACGAGATGGAGGCCGGCCGCGTGCTCGACGCGGTGATCGCCCAGAATGAAGCGCAGGCGCGCAACATGTGGCGCCTGCGCGAGGGCGTCGCCGAAGCCGCGCGCGCCGAGGGGCCGGCGTTGAGCTACGACGTGTCGGTGTCGATCTCGCGGATCCCGGGCTTCATCGACCAGGGCGTCAAGGCGGCGCTCGACATCCTGCCCAGCCTGCGGCCGCAGCCGATCGGCCATATCGGCGACGGCAACATCCATTTCTCGTTTGCTGCCCCCCAGGGCATGGACCGCCAGACGCTCGGCCAGTACGAGCCGGCGATCACCCGGGTGGTCAACGATCTGGTGCGCGACATGGCAGGCTCTATCTCGGCCGAGCACGGCATCGGCCAACTGAAGGTCGACGAGCTGGCGCACTACCGCAGCCATGTCGAGCTCGACACGATGCGCGCGCTGAAGCGCGCGATCGATCCCAAGAACATCATGAACCCGGGAAAGATCCTCCGGCTGTGAGGAGCCTGGTTTCTTCAAAGCCCATCGACCGGCAGGGGGCGAGCCTTTTCGTCGTCCTGAGCGCAGCGAAGGACCTCGTCGCCGCTTGCCGCGACTGTGCTCTGGAATTTGCGGCGATGAGATCCTCCGCTGCGCTCAGGATGACAAGAGGGATGCGCCTTCACTCGAAAGGCGCGCTCCCGGCGCATGAGGTGAGTTATGAGTGAATTCCTCGACAAGCTCGCCGCCATTGTCGGCGAGCGCGGCCTGGTCACCGACCCGCAGGGCAAGCACCCCTACCTCACCGACTGGCGCGACAACTACCTCGGCGCCGCCCTCGCCGTCGTCAGGCCGGCCAGCACCGAGGAGGTCGCCGCCATCGTCAAGCTCTGCGCCGCCGAGAAGGTCGCGATCGTGCCCCAGGGCGGCAACACCGGCATGGCGGGCGGCGGCACGCCCGACCAAAGCGGGCGTGAAATCGTGCTGTCGCTCAACCGCATGAACCGCATCCTCGAGGTCGACCCGATCGGCTACACCATGACGGTCGAGGCGGGCGTGGTGCTGGAGACCATCCAGGAAGCGGCGGCGAACCACGACCGGCTGTTTCCCCTGAGCCTCGCCGCCCAGGGCAGCTGCACCATCGGCGGCAACCTCTCGACCAATGCCGGCGGCGTGCATGTCCTGCACTACGGCAACGCTCGCCAGCTCGTGCTCGGGCTCGAGGTCGTGACGCCGGCCGGCGAGATCTGGAACGGCCTGCGCGCGCTCAAGAAGGACAATACCGGCTACGATCTGCGCGACCTCTATCTCGGCGCCGAGGGCACGCTGGGCATCATCACGCGCGCCGTGCTGAAGCTGTGGCCCCGGCCCAAGGATACGGCGACGGCGTGGATTGCCGTGCCCTCGCCCGAGGCCGCCGTCAAACTGCTGAGCGACGCCCATGCCGCCAGCGAGGACAATGTCACCTCGTGCGAGCTGATGAGCCGTCAGGGCATCGACCTGGTGCTGCAGCACATCCCGGGTTCGGTCGATCCGCTGGCCGAGCGCCACGAGTGGTACGTTCTCATGGAATGGGCGTCGACGCGGCCGCGCCGCCCCGGCGCCAACGCGACTGGCCTTGCCGAGAAGATGGAAGCCTATCTCGGCGAGGCGCTCGAGGCCGGCCGGGTGCTCGACGCGGCAATCGCCCAGAACGAGGCACAGGCGCGCGCCTTCTGGGCGCTGCGCGAGAACCACTCGGAATCGCAGAAGCGCGAGGGCCCGTCGATCAAGCACGACATCTCGGTGTCGGTGAGCAAGATTCCGGCCTTCATGACCGAAGGCCTGGCGGCGATGAAGAAGGCGCTGCCGGAATGCCGCCCGGTGCCGTTCGGCCATGTCGGCGACGGCAACCTGCATTTCAATTGCCAGGGACCGCCGGGCTGGGACAAGCCGCGCTTCATGGCCCATGCCGACGCGATCAGCGGCGCGGTCTACGACCTGGTGGTGAGCCACGGCGGCTCGATCTCGGCCGAGCACGGCATCGGCCAACTCAAGGTCGACGAACTCGCCCACTATCGCAGCAAGATCGAGCTCGACACCATGCGCACCATCAAGCGCGCGCTCGACCCGCAGAACCTCATGAACCCGGGCAAGATCATCCGGGTGTAGGCGATGTCAGGCGCGACCAGTTCGGGTCGCCGCTTCCGGCTGCATCTCACGTCCGAGGCCCGCACCCGAAACCGCCCCGACCGAACGACCCGACCCGGCTGCGAAACGACAGGGAACGACAATCGTGATGACATGGCATCGCCGCCATCAGCTGCGGGACTTCGTCGCCTCGGCTTGACCTGCCAAGTCTCGCATTGTCGGCGCAGGTCCTGCAGGCGCCATTTCGCTGACGCTGGACGCTCTATCGCAGCAAGCTCGAGCGCGACACCAGGCGCACCGTCAGGCGCGCCATCGATCCCGACAACCTGATGAACCCGGGCAAGATCAGCCGCGTGTAGAGGGCGGGCTCGCGCCCTTCCAGAGAGGGCGGAGCTGCTCCGCCACGATGTCGCCGTACATGGGTTGGCCCTCGAGGAGCCCGAGGTCGCGCGCGAAGGCATTCATCCCATCGATGGACTCTTCTGAGATCGTGGCATCGTAGAACGGCAGGTCACGACGCACCAATTCCGCGATCAGGGTGGCCTCCGAAATCGGAAAGAGCTTCTCGCCGACAGATGTCGCGCGGCGGAAATCCTGCTTCAGCGCATTCTGTGTCCTTATGATCGCGCGCACGACAGCAGCCGCCGTTTGCGGTGAGCGTTCGATCAGCGTGTCGGACGCGGCAATCGAGGCAAACGTGTAGTTGAAGCATGGCTTCGGACCATCGCCGCGGCGAACATCGAGAACCACTGTGCCGGCACCTCGTCGCACGGCGATCTCGGCACCCATGCCATTGGCCCAGAAGCCATCGATCTTGCCGTCTTCCAGGCTTTGGCGGCCGTGACACCGAAATTGACTCCCCCATCCATCGCACCTGGCACGGGCGCGATCTGGACCTGATCGCACTCGACGTCGATGCCTCCTTCCTGCAGCAGCCGCCGCAGCGCCATGCCGACCCACGGCGCCGCTCCGATTCTGCGGCCTTTGACGATGCGCAGATCATTCCTTCGCGGCGCCAGGTCGGCGCGCATGACCAGGAACCAGTAGAGGCCCTGGGCCTGGGCGCAGAGAAGCTTCAGGCCCTTCCAATCGGGAAAGGCAGCCAGCGCCGAATGTGCCGAGCCTCCGACCAAATCGATGCGTCCATCACGGAGCGCTGCATAAGTCCTGTCGACCGGAGAGATCAGCTCGAGCGTCACGTCCAGCCCTTCTTCCCTGAAGAAGCCGAGCTCGACCGCCGCCACCGCCGGAAAGTAGGAATTCGAGATGAGATCCGGGACCGCGATCTTCAGGGGCAAGTGACGATGCTCCTACTTTCTGCTCGTGCCATGGCGGCCAATACCGAGCGGCGAACGACGTCGACACCGACGACGACTCACTCCCGAGCCGACATGCTACATCACCCGAATCGGGCGCAACACCACCCGAACCCCTCGATGACACGGTACTCTCAGGCATGCGCGACGAAGTGTACGACGAGCGCGAACGCCACCATGCCCACCGCGACGGCCGCGATCGGCAAGAGCGTCTCGATCATGGCGATGGCGCCACGGACGGGGCCAGTCGAGGTCTCGACGTCGTGGCATGCCCAATTGCCGATTGAATTGAGCTCGCAGAGGCGATCGCCAAGGTCGGCACGCGGGTGGCGACGGCGGGTCCACCACAAGACCGTCACCAGCCCTGCACTCAGCAGGATGAAGCCGCTGACAACCACGAGCAACATGTCGGTGATGCCAGGGCCGGCGAATCCCCAGGCGGCCAACACGAAGAGCGCGGCCAGGAGAATGGCCGCCTTGAACACGCCGGGATGCAACTCGCCCTGCATGCGATGAACAGGTGGGTGCATAAGCTCCTCCTTCGAGAGATCGACCTCCGCAGAGGGAACGCCGCCCCGCGGCCCGCAGGCGCCCCGTGCGACAGCATGGCGCGACCGGCCTTGCCGTCCCTGCAGCGCGCCCTTGTCATCTCAAGCGCCGCGAGGGACCTTTCGCCGTCACACGAATCCGGAGGAGACCGCCATGCCCGACAGCCAGAGCACCCCGCATCTCGAACCCTGGCAGTGGGCCGAGGAACAATGGCGCAAGCTGGTCGGCCAGGTGCGGGCCGGGCGACCCTATCGCCCCGCTGCCTGGAAGGACGGCGCACGCTGCGCCGTCGCCCTGTCGTTCGATTCCGATCACGAGACCAACGAGCTACGCGACGGCGGCAAGTCGATCGGCCGGATGTGCTGGGGCGAGTATGGTGCCCGTGTGGGCGTGCCCCGTATCGCCAAGCTGCTCGCCAGGCACGGCGTCAAGGCGACGTTCTACGTGCCGGCCGTCGCCGCCCTGCTCCATCCCGACGAGCAGCGCGGGCTGGTGGCCGAGGGCCATGAGATCGGCATCCACGGCTGGATTCACGAGCTCAATTCGGTGCTGCCGTACGAAGCCGAGCGCGACCTGATGCTGCGTTCCGCGGATACCCTGGAGAAGATCACCGGCCGGCGCGCCGTCGGCCTGCGCACGCCATCGTGGGATTTCAGCCCCAACACCCTCGCGATCGAGAAGGAGATGGGGCTCCTGTACGATTCGTCGCTGATGGCGGACGAGGATTGCTATGAGCTCTTGCTGCACGGCGAGCCCTCCGGCGTGCTCGAGCTGCCGGTCGAATGGGTCCGTGATGACGCGGTGTACTTCGCCATGCACCGCTTCTCCTCGCTCCGGCCCTACACGCCGCCGACCGACGTGCTGGAGATCTTCCGGCGCGAGCTCGACTCGGCCTGGGAGGATGGCGGCATCTTCCAGCTCACCATGCATCCGCACATCATCGGCTACCGCTCGCGCATCTGGATCGTCGACGAGCTGATCCGCCACGCCAAGGCCAAGGGCAAGGTGTGGTTCGCCACCCATGAAGAGGTGGCGCGCTTTGCCAAGGAGCACGCGGCATGAGCAGCACGGCGAAAGTTGGCATCGTGACCGGCGGCGCGCGCGGCATCGGCCGCGGCTGCGCCCTCGAGCTAGCGCGGCGCGGCTACGACATCGCGCTCGTCGACCTGCTTGAGCCCGAGATGAAGCGCACGGCGGGCGAGATCGAGGCGCTGGGCCGCCGTGCCCTCACCTACCAGGCCGACGTCAGCTCGTTCGCCCGCGCCCACGAGGTAGTGTCCGACGTCGCCCGGCAATGGTTGCGCATCGATTTCCTGCTGAACGACGCCGGCGCCTCCAATGCCAAGGGCATCCTCGAGATCAAGGAGGAGGAGTTCGACCGCACCATCGCGGTCAATCTCAAGAGCTGCTTCAACTACATCCATGCCATTGCGCCGATCATGCTGGCGCAGGAGTCGGGCGGCCGGATCGCCAGCATGTCGTCGCTCAACGCGCTGAGCGGCGGCGTCACCAGCGCCGTCAGCAAGCATTCCTACGCGGCGGCCAAGGCCGGCATTCTCGGGCTCACGCGCTCGCTCGCCAAGGAGCTCGGGCCGAAGATCGCGATCAACGCGATCTGCCCCGGCGTCATCGAGACCGAGCTCGGCAACAGCCTGACCAAGACACGCGGGGCGGAGATGATGAAAGGCATCGTCCTCAACCGCCTCGGCACGCCCGCCGACGTCGCCCAGCTGGTGGCCTTCCTCGCGACTTGCGAGCCCTGCTTCATCACCGGCCAGCACTTCGTGATCGACGGCTTCCAGTGGTCGTGCTGATCGCTCCCCGTCCAAGACGGACGACTTGCACGCGCGTCCATCGCAGATGCGTGACGGAAGGATGTCAGCCGGCGGCGATCCTTCAGCAGAACCTGTACAGCCGTCGGCGATCGACGCTACATTGGGGCAGAAGTAAGGAGGGCGTGCGCGTGAGACACCTTCGTGCGATCGGCGGTCTGGTGATCCTGTTGGCTGGAAGCAACGTCGCCATGGCGCAGGAGATACCGAACCTGAAGGGGACATGGATCCCCGCCAAGGGCGCTCATATCCTGGACGGACCGACCAAGCATCGAGAGAACGGAACCGCTGCTGTCGTCCAGGGCGACGAATCGCTTCGACAGCACACCTCGAAGTTCGTCTTCCGTTTCGAAGGACAGGACGGCCGGATCTTCTGGGGTGTCCTGTGGTCGGCAAAGGTGTCCGAGAAGGTGATCGGGGCGCTATCGGTGGATGGCAAGCGCTTCGTCATGACGGACGAGGATGGAACGTTCAGCGGCACCGTCGTGGACAGCAACACGCTGGATTATTGCTATACGCACGTGACGCCGACCGACCGGGCCGTCGCGTGCGGGCTGTTGCTTCGGGAGAAGTGACGGGCGGCGATGGCGACTGCGTTTTCCTCTTCCGATGACGCAGGGCATTCGCATATGAGCGCGCCGTTCGTTCTCCTCCCCACCTTCGGTGGGGAGGTGCCCGT
>Ga0310811_10006845_pt1 | contig 14562 bp, 10 predicted proteins | sample YCmetagenome_FD_207642 | JGI IMG/M metagenome (GOLD analysis project Ga0310811, IMG submission 207642) | Soil microbial communities from experimental microcosm in Duke University, North Carolina, United States - YC | ecosystem: Engineered > Artificial ecosystem > Soil microcosm > Unclassified ...
TCTGTCGCTGGTGGAGCGGACCTGCGCCAGGCCCTCTGCCAAGGGGGGTTCCATGTTCACGTTGTCCAGCACCGCCATCGATGACCTGAAGGCCAATACGCGCGGGCGGGTCGTCCTGCCCGCCGATTCCGATTACGACGAAGTACGCAAGGTGTGGAACGCGATGATCGACCGGCGTCCGGCCGCCATCGTGCGCTGCGCGGGCGTCTCCGACGTCCGCTGCGCGATACTGTTCGCGCGCGAGCACGGCGTGCCGCTGACGATCCGCGGCGCGGGCCACAACATCGCGGGCAGCGCAATCTGCGACGACGGCATCATGGTCGACCTGTCGCAGATGCGATCGGTACGCATCGATCCGGCAACACAGCGCGCATGGGTCGAACCCGGCGCGACGCTGGCCGATTTCGACCACGAGGCGCAGGCGTTCGGCCTGGCGACGCCGCTCGGCATCAATTCGACCACCGGTGTGGCCGGTCTGACGCTGGGCGGCGGCTTCGGCTGGCTGAGCCGGCGTTTCGGCATGACGGTCGACAATCTGCGCGCGGCCGACGTGGTCACGGCGGACGGCGAAATGGTCCATGCCAGCCCCAGCACGCACGAGGACCTGTTCTGGGCCATCCGCGGCGGCGGCGGCAATTTCGGCGCCGTTACGATGTTCGAATTCCAGCTGCACGCGGTCGGCCCGCAGATTTACGGAGGACTGGTGGTGCTGCCCATGGACCAGGCGCGCGACGCCCTGCAGGCCTACCGCAGGGCGGCCGAGTCCATGCCGGAAGAACTGACGGTCTGGAGCGTGCTGCGCAAGGCGCCACCACTGCCCTTCCTGCCGCCCGAGGTACATGGCCAACCGGTCGCCGTCTTCGCGGTCTGCTACAGCGGCCCGGTCGAAAACGGCCCCGTGGTGGTCGAACCGATACGCCAGCTCGGCACGCCGCACGGCGAGCACCTGGGCGTAATGCCCTACGCCTCGTGGCAGAAGGCCTTCGATCCCCTGCTGACGCCCGGCGCGCGCAACTACTGGAAATCGCATGATTTCGGCGAACTGTCGGATGATCTGTTCGATGCGCTGATCGATGCGGCGTCACGCGTGCCTTCGCCGCAATGCGAGATTTTCCTGGGGCAGCTGGGCGGCCAGGCCGGACGGGTTGCGCCCGACGCGATGGCCTATCCCAACCGCAACGCGAAGTACATCGTCAACGTGCATGCGCGCTGGGATGACGCCGCCGACGATGCGGCCTGCATTTCCTGGGCACGCGATTTCTTCGACGCGGCGGCGCCGTTCTCGCTGGGCAGCGTGTATGTGAACTTCATGACGGAAGAAGAGACCACGCGCATCAGCGCGGCCTACGGGCCGAACTACACGCGGCTGGTCGCCATCAAGAGCCGCTACGATCCACACAATCTGTTCCGCCACAACCAGAACATACAACCGGTCAAGCGGACGTAACCACCTTGCCCGCGGCCAGCACCAGTTGCCGCTCGCAGCGGGCCGCCAGGCCGGGATCATGGGTGACCAGCACCAGCGTGGCGCCGTGTTCCCGGTGCAATTCGAAGATCAGATCGATGACGCGTTCGCCGGTGGCCGCATCCAGGCTGCCGGTGGGCTCGTCGGCGAACAGCAGGTCGGGCTTGACCACGAAGGCGCGCGCCAGCGATACCCGCTGCTGCTCGCCGCCGGACAACGTGCGAGGATAGTGATGCAGGCGATCGCCCAGGCCGACGCGTTCCAGCATGCCGTGCGCCGCCTCGCGCGCGGGCAGCCCCGCCAGTTCCAGCGGCAGCATGACGTTTTCCAGGGCGGTCAGATTGGGCAGCAGCTGAAAGGACTGGAATACGAAGCCCACGTGATTGGCGCGCAGGCGGGCACGGCCGTCTTCGTCCAGCGCGAACAGATCGCGTCCCGCCAATGTTACCGATCCGGTGCTGGGAACATCCAGGCCGGCCAGCAGTCCCAGCAATGTCGATTTGCCCGAACCGGAACTGCCCGTGATGGCCAGGGCCGTACCGGCCGGAACCGTAAAATCGATGCCGTCCAGGATGGCGAGCGTACCGCCAGCATCGGCGACCCGCTTGCCCAGCCCACGCACCTCTATCGCGTTATCCATATCCATGCGCCCGCTCATCCGTTTGTTGTTCGCGACTGTCCTGACGTTTCTGGCCACCGCCGCCTACGCTCAGACCGCCCCTACCTCCGGCGGTTCCGCCGGGCACAAGACCATATTGGTGGTCGGCGATAGTCTATCGGCCGAATATGGCATTGCGCGCGGCACGGGCTGGGTGCCACTGCTGAAACGCCGCCTGGCCCAGCAGTATCCGGCCTGGACGGTGGTGAACGCCAGCATCAGCGGCGATACTACCAGTGGCGGGCTTACCCGCCTGCCCGGCCTGCTGCACCAGCAGCCCCCGTCTATCGTGATCCTGGAACTGGGATCCAACGACGCGCTGCGCGGCATGCCGCTGACGCTGACGCAGCAAAACCTGACCACCATGGCGCAGCAGGCCAAGCAGGCCGGCGCCGCCGTGTTGCTGATCGGCATGCAGATTCCGCCCAATTATGGCCGTTCCTATGCCGACCAGTTCCGCGATCTGTTCGGCAAGGTGGCGCAGGCGGAAGACACCCGCCTGGTGCCGTTTTTCCTGGACGGCCTTGCCACGAACCGGGAGTTGTTCCAGGGCGATGGACTGCATCCCAACGAAGACGGGCAACCCAGGCTGCTGGATAACGTCTGGGCGCAATTGCAGCCGATGTTGAAGTGATTTGGGCGCTGGCCCGGTTTTCACGCGGCCCCTGCGGCCCCGTGAAAACCTTACGCGATGGTTATCCGCGTTTGCGTAACGGATCGAGCAAGCCCTTCAGCCCGTTGTGGTCCATCTCGTGCATCAGTGCGAGCAGCCGGCCGAGTTCCCCTTGCGGGAACCCTTCGCGGGCGAACCAATTAAGATAAGGCCCGGGTAGATCCGCGATTAGTCGGCCTTTGTATTTCCCGAAAGGCATGGTGAGGGTGACAAGGCGTTCAAGGTCTGGGGCTTGCATAGGGGATATGACGTGCCCAGTACCGCCGGCATTAGCCGGTCTGCTGTTCGGTTTCGCCGCCCTGCAGAATGCGCTGGGCTTCCGGCGCGATTTCCACCTTGTATTGCTGGCGCAGCATCTTCAGGACGGCGTCGTTTTCCGCCTGGCCCCAAGCGCCGGACAATTGCTGGTTCAAGGTAGCCAAGGCTTCGGATTCGCTCTTGCCCGGTTCGACCTTGTCGATGCGCGCGACGACATAATCATTGCCGTCGCGTGCGCCGGCATAGGACGGCAGCGGCACCGCGGGGGCGCGCATCACGGCATCGAGTACCGGACGCGACATGCTCTGGGGATTCTGACGCGATACGTCGACCGCGCCGCCAAAGCCGTCGGTGGGCGCCGCCGGATTCTTGCGCAAGGCTTCCAGTGCCTGCTCGCCCGCCTTGGCGGCGGCATCGGCCGCGCGCGTTTCAACCAGGCGCTCGCGGATCTTGTCCTTAAGCTGATCGATCGGCGGCACGTGCGCGGGGGTATTGGCGGCCACACGCACCACCAGCATGGTGTCGGGCGCCAGTTCGATCACGCCGGAGTTCTGCTTGTCGCGCAGGACATCCGGGCTGAATAGCGCCTGGCGCACGCGCGCATTGTCCAGCAGCGCGGAATCCGGGCTGGCGGACGCAGCGCCGGGGCCGGCCTGGTCTTGCGGCAGCAGACCAGTGCGCGTAATGCCGCCGGCCTGGCGGATCTTCAGGCCCAGCGCATCGGCAGCCGGCTGCAGGCTGTCACGCTGGTCGTAGACCAGCGAAGTCAACTTGGTCGCCATATCGGAAAAACGCGAAGAAGCGATCTGCTTGCGGATTTCGTCGACGATCTGGTTCTTCACTTCCGCCAGCGGCTTGGTCTGGGCCGGCTGCAGATCCGTCAATTCCACGACGTGCAGGCCGAACGGGCTTTCGATCACACCCGATACCTGGCCTTTCTTCAGGCCGTCGACGGCCTTCTGCAGGGCCGGCGTCAGCATGCCGGCGCCGATCCAGCCCAGGTCGCCGCCCCGGGTATTCGAACCGGCGTCCTCTGAATACTTCTTGGCCAGGTCAGCGAAGGCGGCCGGCTTGGCGGCGGCCTGCTGGGCGATGTCTTCGGCCTTGGCATGCGCGGCCTTGCGCTGCGCATCCGTGGCGTCGGCCGCCAGCTTGATCATGATGTGGCTGGCGCGGCGGCGTTCGGCCTGGCCGAAGCGGCTTTTGTTCTGCTCGTAATACTTGGCGATGTCATCGTCGCTGACATTGATGCCGGCGCTTGCGGCGGCCTGATCCAGCACCAGGTATTGCGCCTGCACCTGGTCGGGCACCTGGTACTGCTGCTTATTGGCGTCGTACCACTGTTGCATGTCGGCGTCGCTGACCTGCACCTGCGACTTGTAATCCGCCGCGGCAAAGCGCCGCGTCAGAACGTGGCGCGTTTCGGTCAGGGCATGTTCGATGGAGCCCTCCACGGCGGACGGCAGGCGCGCCGATTGCGCGATCGGGTCCAGCACGACTCCGACCGCCAGATCGCGGCGCAGCCCGGCTTCGAACGTGGCGGGCGTCAGGCCTTGCGCGGCCAGCGCGGCGCGGTAGCGCTCGGGCGAGAACTTGCCGTTGTCCTGCACGGCGGGATTGGACGCGATCGTGTTGCGCAGCGTTTCGTCCGACACCGAAAAATGGTTGTCGGCGGCCGCCGCGGCCAGCAGGCGCTGGTCGATCATCTGATCGAGCAGGCGCTGGCGCATGGCGGGCGTATCCAGCAGCGCCGGATCGAACTGCGCGCCCATCATCTGGCGATACTGGTCCAGCTGGTCGCGCCGGGCCTGGTCGTACTCGCGCTGCGTGATCGGCGAGCCGTTCACGGTCGCCATCTTGGGTTCCTCGGACATAAAGCTGCTATAGCTTTGCACGCCGAAGAAGGCGAATGTCGGAACAATCAGGATCAGCAGGATGAACTGCATCCAACGCTGATGGTTGCGGATGAAATCGAACATGGAGTCCCTGTAGCGGCGGACACGCGAAAATCATATGCCCGGCGCCAAAAAAAAAGCGAACCGGATTCGCGTCGCTTTCTTACCGGTTAGCACCCTTATTGGTTCACGCCCTTACTGGTCAGCACCCGGGTTTGGCACCGGAATAGCGCGCTGGAGTTTAACACTTCCCGGAGGCGGCGATCCGCTGCGGTATCCTTGGCGCATTGCGCCCACCGATCGCACAGGAATCTCTTTCATGGACACTCCCCTTCCCGCCTGGCCCTATCCCCGCCTGATCGCCCATCGCGGCGGCGGCAGGCTCGCCCCGGAAAACACCATGGCCGGCATGCGCGCCGGCGCGGAACATGGTTTCCGCATGTTCGAGTACGACGTCAAGCTGAGCAAGGACAATGTCCTGATCCTGCTGCACGATGACAACCTCGACCGCACGACCAACGGCCAGGGGCCGGCCAGCGCCATGACCTACGCCGAACTGGCGGCCCTGGATGCGGGTGCCTGGCATTCCCCTGGCTTTGCCGGGGCGCGCATCCCCACGCTGGAAGAAGTCGCGCGCTACAGCATGGAGCAGGGTATTGCCAACAATGTCGAGATCAAGCCCTGCCCGGGCCGGGAATCCGAGACCGGCACGGCCGTGGCGCTGGCCGTGCGCGAACTCTGGCGCGGCGCCCCCATGCAGCCCCTGCTTTCGTCGTTTTCCGAAGAGGCGCTGGCCGCCGCCCACGTGGCGGCACCACAGCTGCCCCGCGCGCTGCTGGTGGACAAGATCACCATGGACTGGCGCGAACGGCTGGTACAGCACGATTGCATCGGCTTGAACGTCAACCAGAAAGATGTGACGCCGCAGCTGGTCAAGACCGTGCATGGCGCGGGCTACCGGCTATCGGCCTGGACGGTGAACGACCCGCTGCGCGCCCGCGAACTGCTGGACTGGGGCGTGGACGCCATTTTCACCGACGAACTGGCCGTCATCCGGCCGGACGCCTGAACCGCGCGCCAGACCACGAGAGTACGAATTGTTCAGCTACCGCCACGCCTTTCACGCCGGCAACCACGCCGATGTGCTCAAGCACGCCATCCTGATCCACGTGTTGGACTACCTGGGCCAGAAAGACGCGCCCTATTGGGTCATCGACACGCATGCCGGCGCCGGCCTGTACCGCCTGGACAGCGATTGGGCCAGCAAGAACGCCGAATTCGCCGACGGCATCGGGCGGCTGTGGGAACGCACCGATGCGCCGCCCCTGCTGGCCCGCTATATCGAACGGGTGCGCGACTACAACAGCGACGGCCGCCTGCGCCACTATCCGGGCTCGCCCTGGCTGGCCCTGGACGCCATGCGCGAACATGACCGGCTGCGGCTGTTCGAGGCCCATCCGACAGAAGCCGAAGTCCTGGTGGGCAATCTCGAAAAGCAAAGCGGTCCGGCGCTGCGCCAGACCACCATCTACGACACCGACGGCTTCGAAGGCATGAAGTCCCTGCTGCCCCCGCCCCCGCGCCGCGGGCTGGTGGTGATCGATCCCTCGTACGAAGACAAGCAGGACTACCGCCGCGTGGCACTGGCCGTCAAGGAAGGATTGAAACGCTTCGCGACAGGCATTTACGCCGTCTGGTACCCGCAGGTCCAGCGGCGCGAATCGCAGGAATTGCCCAGGCAGCTGGAAAAAGCCGGCAAGCGCTGGCTGCACGTGTCGTTGTCGGTAAAGAAGCCCGCCACCGACGGTTTCGGCCTGCACGGCAGCGGCCTGTTCCTGGTCAACCCGCCATGGACGCTGGCCGCGCAGCTGAAGCAAGCGATGCCGTGGCTGACGGACCTGCTGGCGCAGGACGACCGCGCACGCTACACGCTGGATGTGATGGAAGACTGAGCTTCCATGCCGCCGCGAGATCTCGGCGGCACGGAAGCGGGCATCGCAAGCCATGTAGCGACAGTGACCGCGGACGGGCCGTGGGCCTGCCGCGGTTTCCCTCTTCTTACTGACGGGCGGCCTGCTGCTGCACCTGCTGTTGCTGCTGTTGCAATTGCACCTGCTGCCGCGCCTGCACCTGCTGTTGCGGCTGTCCCTGCTGCTGCGCCTGCACGGTGTGCTCCGTCCAGCCGCCGCCCAAGGCCTTGTACAGATCCACCAGATTGGTCAGGCGCGCCAGCCGCGTCTGCACCAGGATCTGCTGCGAGTCGTACAGCGAGCGCTGCGAATCCAGCACGTTCAGATAGCTATCCACGCCCTGGCGGAAACGCTGCTGCGACAGATCGTAGGCGCGCTGGTTGGCCTGCACCAGCAATTGCTGCGCGCGGATCTGGTCGTCGATCGTGCCGCGCCCCGCCAGCGCATCGGCCACGTCGCGGAACGCGGACTGGATGGCGCGCTCGTAGCTGGCGACTTCGATGCGTTTCTGCACCTTGGATAGATCCAGGTTGGCCTCCAGCGAACCACCCGCAAAGATCGGCATGGTGATCTGCGGCGCGAAACTCCAGACGCCCTGCCCGCCTTTGAACAGCCGGCCCAGGCTGGCGCTGGCGGCACCCGCGTCGGCGGTCAGCGAGATGGTCGGAAAGAACGCCGCGCGGGCCGCGCCGATATTGGCGTTGGCCGCTTCAAGCTGATGCTCCGCCGCGCGGATATCAGGACGGCGTTCCAGCAGATCGGAAGGCAATCCGGCCGGCAGCGTCGTCGGCATCAGCGCATCGTTCATGCCGGCCGGCGTTTCCAGTTTGGCCTGCACATCCTGCGGCAGCGGATTACCCAGCAACAGCACCAGCGCATTCATGTCCTGCGCGACCTGACGCTCGAACTGCGACTGGTTGCGCTCGGCCGTGCGCACCGATACCTCTGCCTGGCTGAGATCCAGCGCGGTGGCGATGTCGTTGTCGTAGCTCTGCTTGGTCAGGTCGTAGGAATCGCGCTGGCTTTTCAGCGTATCGCGCGTCAGCTGCAGCAGTTCCTGGTCGCTGCGCAGGGTCAGATAGGCGGACGCGACCTCCGACACCAGCGACAGCTGCGTCGCCGTGCGAGTTTCGTCCTGCGCCAGATACAGCTGCAGTGCCTGTTCGTTCAGGCTGCGGATACGCCCGAACAGATCCAGTTCCCACGATGCCACGCTGGCGCCGATCTGGTAGCTGTGGCTGGTCGTCGCGTTGCCGCTGGGCGACAGGTCGGCCGGCGTACGCTGCGCCGATGACTGCGCACCCACACCCACCGTGGGCAGCAATTCCGCACGCTGGATGCGGTACTGGGCGCGCGCCGCTTCCACGTTCAGCGCCGCCACGCGCAGGTCGCGGTTGTTCTGCAAGGACAGCGCGATCAGATCCTGCAGCAGCGGGTCGGTAAAGAACTCGCGCCAACCCACGTCGGAAGTGGCGACGCCGCCCGGTGGAACCGGCGTCTGATTGGCGGAATGGTAGGCCGGACCGGTCGGATAGGCGGCGGCGATGGGCGCCGCCGGACGCTCATAGTTCGGCATCAAAGTGCAGCCCGCCAGCGCCGCGATAAACGCGGCCGACAGGGAAAAACGCAGCGTCGTTCTCATTGTTGCGGTTGTCATTCGGCGTGCCCCCCAGCGGGGCTGGACGACGCCGAACGATGTCTCTCGTCATTGGGATCGTGCGGATCGCCCGTCTCGCTCATGCGCTTGACCTTGAACAGGCGCAGCATAGCCACGAAGAACGTCGGCACGAAGAAGATGGCCAGGAAGGTCGCCGTCAGCATGCCGCCGATCACGCCGGTACCGATAGCGTTCTGGCTACCCGAACCGGCGCCGTTGGCGATGGCCAGCGGCACCACGCCCAGGATGAATGCCATCGACGTCATCAGGATGGGCCGCAGGCGCTGGCGTGCCGCATGAATGGCGGCTTCCGTCAGACTGGCCCCGGCCTCGTAGTGCTCCTTGGCGAATTCCACGATCAGAATCGCGTTCTTCGCCGCCAGCCCCACTGTCGTCAGCAGGCCCACCTGGAAATACACGTCATTGGACAGTCCCCGCAACAGCGTCGCCGCGAGCGCGCCGATGATGCCCAGAGGGACCACCATCATCACCGCCGTCGGGATCGACCAGCTTTCGTACAGCGCCGCCAGGCACAGGAACACGACGATCAGCGATATCGCATAGAGCGCCGGCGCCTGCGAGCCCGACAGGCGTTCTTCGTACGACAGGCCGGTCCATTCGTAGCCGATGCCGGGCGGCATGGTTTTGGCCAGCTTCTCCATCTCGACCATCGCTTCGCCAGTACTGTGGCCCGGCGCGGGCTGGCCCAGGATTTCGAAAGCCGGCACGCCGTTGTAGCGGTTCAGCTTTTGCGGACCGTAGCTCCAGTCCGCCGACGCGAAGGCCGAGAACGGCACCATATCGCCCTGCGCATTGCGCACGTACCACTTGTTCAGGTCATCGGGCAGCATGCGCGACGTGGGCATGCCCTGTACGTAGACCTTCTTGACGCGACCACGGTCGATGAAGTCGTTCACGTAGGTAGAGCCCCACGCCGTGGTCAGCACGCTATTCAGATCCTGGATGGAGACACCCAGCACGCGCGCCTTTTCGCGATCGATGTTCAACTGGTACTGCGGCGCGTCCTCCACACTGTTCGGACGCACGGCGGCCAGGATGGGACTTTTCGCCGCTTCGCCCAGCAATTTGTTGCGCGCATCCAGCAGCGCCTGGTGGCCCAGGCCGGCCCGGTCCATCAACTGGAAGTCGAAACCCGTGGCGTTGCCCAGTTCCAGCACGGCGGGCGGCGCGAAGGCGACCACCTGCGCGTCACGTATGGTCTGGGCGAAGTGCGCGGACGATCGCGCCGCCAGCGCGGCGACTTTCTGGTGCGCCGCGGACCGGTCGCCCCAATCCTTCAGCTTGACGAACATCAGGGCGGCATTCTGGCCGCGTCCGCCGAAGTTGAAACCGTTGATCGAGAAGACGGACGCCACCGTATCCTTTTCGTCCTGCAGGAAGTACTTGATGGCCTCGTCGATGACGACCTGGGTGCGTTCGGCCGTGGCGCCCGAAGGCGTCGAAATCTGGACAAACAGGATGCCCTGGTCTTCCTCCGGCAGGAACGACGTCGGGATGCGGGTGAACATCACCACCATGCCGATCACGAACAGCAGGTAAATCAGCATCACACGCGGCGTGCGATTCAGCACGCGCGCCACGGTATTGGCATAGCCATGGCTGCTGCGGTTGAAGTTGCGGTTGAACCAGCCGAAAAATCCCGTCTTGGCTTCGTGATGGTTCTTGTCGATCGGCTTGAGCAAGGTCGCGCACAGCGCTGGCGTAAAGACCAGCGCCACCATTACGGACAAGGCCATCGCCGATACGATGGTGATGGAAAACTGCCGGTAGATCACCCCCGTGGAGCCGCCGAAGAAGGCCATCGGGATGAACACCGCGGCCAGCACCATGGCGATACCCACCAGGGCGCCGGTGATCTGCTCCATTGATTTCCGCGTGGCCTGGCGCGGCGTCAGGCCTTCTTCCGCCATCACGCGCTCGACGTTTTCCACCACCACGATGGCGTCGTCCACCAGCAGGCCGATGGCCAGCACCATGCCGAACATGGTCAGCGTATTAATGGAATAGCCGAATGCCGCCAGCACGCCGAAGGTGCCCAGCAGCACCACCGGCACCGCCAGGGTTGGAACCAGCGTCGCGCGCAGGTTCTGCAGGAACAGGTACATGACCAGGAACACCAGCACGATGGCTTCGCCCAGGGTCTTGAACACGTCCTCGATGGAAAGCTGGACGAAGGGCGTGGTGTCATACGGATACACCACCTGCATGCCCGGCGGGAAATAAGGCTTCAGGCCGTCGATCGTGGCGCGGATGGCCTTGGCGGTGTCCAGGGCGTTGGCACCCGCCGCCAGCTTGATGGCCAGGCCGGCCGCCGGCTTGCCGTTGTACAGGCTGTCGATGGTGTACGACTGGGCGCCCAGGGCTATGCTGCCGACATCGCGCAGCCGGACCTGCGAGCCGTCCGGATTGACCTTGAGCAGGATGTTGCCGAATTGTTCCGCCGTCTGCAGGCGGCTGGGCCCGATGATGGTGGCCGTCAGATCCTGCCCGCGCACCGCCGGCAAACCGCCCAGCTGGCCGGTGGACACCTGCACGTTCTGCTGCGATATCGCATTAACGACGTCGACAGTGGTCAGGTTGTAGTTGAGCAGCTTGGCCGGATCCAGCCAGATGCGCATGGCGTACTGCGAACCGAACAGCTGGAAGTCGCCCACGCCGTTGGTACGGCTGATGGGATCCTGCACATAGGACGCCACATAGTCGGCCAGGTCGGCGCGCGTCATGCCGCCATCGGTCGAAATAAACGCCGCCACCATCAGGAAGTTCTTGGTGGCCTTGGTCACGCGGATGCCCTGCTGCTGCACTTCCTGCGGCAGCAGCGGCTGCGCCAGCGACAGCTTGTTCTGCACCTGGACCTGGGCGGTATCCGGATTGGTGCCTTGGGCAAAGGTCAGCGTGATGGTCACGCTGCCGTCGGCGGCACTTTCCGACAACATGTATTCCATGTTGTCCAGGCCGTTCATCTGTTGCTCGATGACCTGCACCACCGTGTCCTGCACGGTCTGGGCGGAAGCGCCCGGATAGCTCACCTGGATGGCGATGGAGGGCGGCGCGATCGCGGGGTATTGCGACACCGGCAAGCGCAGGATGGCCAAAGCGCCCGCCAGCATCATGACGATCGCGATCACCCAGGCGAAAACCGGCCTTTCGATAAAAAACTTAGCCATGCTTGAAACTCCTTGCCGGCCTTACTGGACCGTCGCCGCGGGGGCGGATGCCGTGGGCGCCGGTTGGGCGTTGGCTTCGTTGGCGGTCACTTCCAAGCCTGGACGTACGGTCTGCAGGCCCTCGACCACCACTTTGTCGCCGGCCTTCAGGCCGCTGGTCACCAGCCAGTTCGAACCGATGGCGCGGTCCGTGACCAGATCGCGAACCTGGATCTTGCCCTGATCGTCCACCACGTAGGCGGTGGGCGTGCCGCGCTGGTTGCGCACCACGCCGCGTTGCGGTACCAGCAAGCCTTGGGTGGCGACGCCGTCCATCAGCTTGGCGCGCACGAACATGCCTGGCAACAGCCGATGATCGGGATTGGGGAACACCGCGCGCAGCGTGACCGAACCGGTGCTCTGGTCCACCGTTACCTCGGAAAACTGCAGCTTGCCGTCCTGGTTGTACTGCGTACCGTCTTCCAGCGTCAGCGTGACCTGGGCGGCCTGCTCACCGGCGGCGCGCTTGATCTGGCCCTTGGCCAGTTCGTCCTGCAGTCGCAGCAGTTGGACGCTGGATTGCACTACGTCGACGTAGATGGGGTCGATCTGCTGCACGGACGCCAGCGCGGTGGTCTGGTTGGCCGTGACCAGCGCGCCTTCGGTCACCGTCGAGCGGCCTATGATGCCGTCGATGGGCGACAGCACCTTGGTATAGACCAGATTGATGCGCGCGGTATCGACCGCGGCCTTGGCGGAAAGCACATCGGCCTTGGCCTGGTCGCGCGTGGCCACCGCGTCGTCGTAGGTCTGGCGGCTGATGGCGCGGGTTTCGGTCAGAGGCTTGTAGCGCTCGGCCAGCAGCGTGGCGGTCTTTACCTGGGCTTCCGCGCGGGCCAGCGCGGCGCGCTGGCTATCCAGCGTGGCCTGGTAAAGCGCGGGATCGATCTGATACAGCTGCTGGCCGGCCTTGACCTGGCCGCCTTCCGTGAACAGGCGCTTGAGAACGATGCCGTTCACCTGCGGCCGGACTTCGGCCACGCGGAAAGGCGAGGTGCGGCCCGGCAGTTCGGTGGTCAGCGACACCGGCTGCGCCTTCAGGGTCACCACGCCGACGGTCGGCTTGGATGCGGCGGCGGCCGCGTCATCTTTTTTTCCGCAAGCAACCAGCGAAAGCGCAAGGACGCCAACGGCGGCCACCGCGGCCGCGCGCCCGGCAGTCTTTTTATTCATATGGTGCATATCCTGATTCCAACTAGAGCCGACCGGCGAACGCCAGCCGTCGTAACCATCGCCTCAACGCGTCAGCCGCGAAGCCCGATACGCGTTGCTGCATTGCAAAAGCCCAGATTTTGCACTATTCCATCCGCGTAACAAAGACCAGGGCCACGAAAACATAGTTCCATTGATGGGACAATAACGATATGACAAAACGCCTGCAAACTATGGAGCTGTTCGTCGAGGTCGCGCGCGCCAAAAGCTTCAGCCGCGCGGCCATCGTGCTCGGCATGCCCAAATCCACGCTCTCGCGCCAGGTTGCGGAACTGGAGCGAACCCTGGGTGTGCAATTGCTCAGCCGCACCACGCGCAGGGTCGAACTGACCGACGCGGGCTCGCGCTACTTCGCGCGCTGCCAGCATATCGTCGCCGAAGCGCAGATCGCCGACGAGGAAATCCAGGGCCTGGCCAGTAAGCCCGCCGGCCCCTTGCGCGTAAACATGCCGGTGGACTTCGGCACCGACTTCCTGGCCGAATCCCTGATGGCGTTCTCGCGCCGCTATCCCGACGTTACCTTCCACCTGGACATGGCCGCGCCCGAACACGCAGGCCAGGTTTTCCAGTCCTGCGACGTTGCCATCGAAATCGGCGCCCTGCAATCGGCCACCCGCATCGCGCGCCAATTGGGCTCGATCTCGGCTTATCTGTATGCCGCGCCCGCCTACCTGGCGGCCAGCGGCGTGCCGCGGCATCCGGACGATCTGGCGTCGCACGAGTGCATGGAGTTCCGCGCCACCCCGGGTGCGCGCGTGACCCCATGGCCGCTGCACAGGAACGGCGAACGTATCGAATTTCATCCAGGGAAGCGGTTCTCGCTGAACAGCGCCAGCATGATACGGCGGCTGGCTACGCTGGGCGCGGGCATCGCGGTGCTGACCGACGTCAGCGCATCGCAGGAAGTGGCCGCCGGCCGGCTGCAACGCGTGCTGCCGGATTGGGAGGTCGGGCCTTTTCCCGTGTACGCGGTGACCGAAACTCGTTTGCTGCCGGTCAAAACCCGCATATTCGTCGAGTTCCTGACCGAGCGCCTGCATCACGAATGGTCGCGCCAAGGCAAGGTTAGCGCGGCGCCGATGACGACCGCGATCGTTGAAACCAACTGAAATAGGTGATGCGGCCCTGCTTATTGCAGGGTTATTGGCCGGAACGCCCCACGCCCGTCATTCAGCTGATCGGCTGTCGTGGCGTAGCGTGGCGCGATGCGATGCGACCGTATGCACACGAACAGCCCGCTCAACGCTCCCACGGCGGCAGCGTGCGGTAATCGTTGTCCAGCCGTTCGCGCAATTCGCTTGCCTCGTCCTCGCGGCCCAGCATGTCCAGTGCTGACAATACCTGCCAATCCGCGCTGACTTCGAAGAAATCGCGCAGACGGGCCCGGGTGTCGCTACGGCCGAAACCGTCCGTGCCCAGTATGCGGCAAGGCGCGCCGACCCAGGCGCGTATCTGTTCCGGCACGGCGCGCACATAGTCGCTGGCCGCGACCACCGGCAGCGGCGATCCGCCCCACTGGCTTTCCAGCCAGGAAGGCGCCGTTTCGC
>Ga0310811_10006847_pt1 | contig 14561 bp, 10 predicted proteins | sample YCmetagenome_FD_207642 | JGI IMG/M metagenome (GOLD analysis project Ga0310811, IMG submission 207642) | Soil microbial communities from experimental microcosm in Duke University, North Carolina, United States - YC | ecosystem: Engineered > Artificial ecosystem > Soil microcosm > Unclassified ...
TTCGAGGCGGCCTTCGTCGCGTTGATCGTCTCCGCCAGCTGGTGCTGGTACTTGAGCGCCGCCGGCAGGATCTGCTGGCGCGCAATGTTCGAGGTCGTCAGGGCCTCGATGTTGATCGTCTTGATGTAGTTCTCCAGCATGATGGTCAGGCGGCTGGAGACCTCCTCCTCGGAGAGCACGGCGTACTCGCCGAGCAGCTTCACGACGTCCTTGTCCTTCAGGACCTGGACCGCGTCCACCGTATTCTTCAGGTTCGGCAGACCGCGCTTGGCCGCTTCGTCATGCCACTCCTTGGTGTAGTTGTCGCCGTTCCAGATGACCTTCAGGTTGGCCGCAAGGGTCTCCTTCACGACCGCGTTGATCGCGGCGTGGAGGTCCTTTCCGCCCTTGAGCTTCTTCTCCAGCTCGGTGGCGACGTAGTCCAGCGACTCGGCGACGGCGGTGTTGAGGAACGTGTTGGGCCGGCCGATCGCCTGGCTACCGCCCACCGCGCGGAACTCGAACTTGTTGCCCGTGAAGGCGAACGGCGAGGTGCGGTTGCGGTCCGAGGCGTCGCGGGGCAGCGTGGGCAGCGTGGAGACGCCGATGTCGAGCGTCCCGCCGACGCGGCTCTTGCCCTTGGCGCCCTTCACGATGGCGTCCACGACGTCCTGGAGCTTCTCGCCCAGGTAGACCGAGATGATCGCGGGAGGCGCTTCGTTCGCGCCCAGGCGGTGGTCGTTGCCCGAGTGCGCGATGCCGACGCGGAGCAGCTTGCCCCACTCGTTGACCGCGCGGACCACGACGGCCAGGAAGACCAGGAACTGCGCGTTCTCCTCGGGGGTGTGGCCGGGCTCGAGGAGGTTTTCGCCCTTGTCCGTGGCCATCGACCAGTTGTTGTGCTTGCCCGAGCCGTTCACGCCGGCGAAGGGCTTCTCATGGAAGAGCGCCTGCAGGCCGTGCTTGTTGGCGACCTGGCGGAACATCTCCATGACAACCATGTTGTGGTCGCTGGCGACCTGCGAGGTCTCGAAGATCGGAGCCACTTCGAACTGCGCGGGCGCGACCTCGTTATGGCGCGTCTTCAGGGGGATGCCGAGCTTGTAGCACTCGATCTCGACCTCGTTCATGAACGCGAGGATGCGGGGACGGATCGAGCCGAAGTAGTGGTCTTCCATCTCCTGGCCCTTCGGGGGTTTCGCGCCGAAGAGCGTGCGACCCGCCGCGATGAGGTCGGGGCGCTGCAGGTAGAAGTTCCGGTCGATCAGGAAGTACTCCTGCTCGGGGCCGACCGTCGAGTGGACGCGGTTGACCTCCTTGCCGAGGATCTTGAGGAGCCGCACCGCCTGCTTCGACAGCGCGTCGATGGAGCGGAGCAGCGGGGTCTTCTCGTCGAGCGCTTCGCCCTTCCAGCCGCAGAACGCGGTGGGGATGACGAGCGTCTTGCCGTTCACGCTCTCCAGGATGAACGCGGGGCTCGTGGGGTCCCACGCGGTGTAGCCGCGCGCTTCAAAGGTGGCCCGGAGGCCGCCCGAGGGGAAGCTGGAGGCATCCGGCTCGCCCTGGATGAGCACCTTGCCCGAGAACTCGTTGATGGCCGTGCCGTCCGAGGTGTAGCTGATGAAGGCGTCGTGCTTCTCGGCGGTCGAGCCCGTCATCGGCTGGAACTGGTGGGTGTAGTGGGTGGCGCCCTTCGCGACGGCCCACTCCTTCATCGCGCTCGCGATGGCGTCCGCGTTCGCGCTATCGAGCTTCTCGCCCTTCTCGATGGTCTTCTGAAGCGAGGCGAAGACGTTCTTCGGAAGGACCTTCCGCATGAGCGCCATGTTGAAGACGTTCTCGCCATAAAGCTCGGCAATCGACGTCTTCGTCGGGTCGATCGCGGACTTCACGGGTTGCGTCGCGGCGATCGACTTGATCGCCTCCTGACGCGAGTTACGGGCAACCATCAGCATATTTCCTCCAAGTTACTCAAAATCCCCCAGCATTCAGTGCGACATGATACTGATTGGCGGTTCCACTTCAATCAAAACTCCCTTGGCCCCACCCCCCATGCTCCCGGTACCCCGGCCGGAAGACATGATCCACACAACCCGAAACCTGAAGCGTCTCCGCATCGGTCCACCGGAAAAAGCAACTGCCGTGCCAGCCCGCAAGGCCCAAAATCGGGGAGAAGTAGCGTTGAAAGGTACCGCCCGGTAGGAAGTGCGCTAAAAAATTACCTGGGGGAAGCGAGCATCCCTGCTTCAGGACTAGGGGGTTTCCCTCAGCCGGCGCCGGTAGGCCGCCGGGGTCAGGCCGGTCTCCTTGCGGAAGACGGCGCTCAAGTAGGCCGGCTGGTGGAAGCCCAGGCGGTCGCTGATGCGCGCCAGCGGCAGTTCGGTGGACGCCAGCAGGCTCTTCGCCCGCTCCAGTCGCAGCCGCTGGATCTCCTGCTTCGGCGTCCGCCCCAGCCTCCGCCGGAAGCGGTGCTCGAGCGCCCGCCGCGAGAGCGGCACCTCGCGGAGCACGTCCTCCACCGAAATGCCCTCGAACGCATGCCTCCGTATATAGTGGATCGCCTTGGCGACGTCGGCGTCGTCGATCGCCAGGATGTCGCTGGACTGCCGCGTCGACACCCCCAGCGGCGGCACCAGCAGCGGCCGCCCCGCCGCGCCGCGTCGCGCCATCAGGCGGTCCAGCAGCCCCGCCGCCTCGTAGCCCACGCGCTCCGGGTTGAACGTGACGCTCGAGAGCGGCGGGTCCGAGAGTTCGCAGAGCTCCGCGTCGTCGTCGGCCCCCACGACCGCGACCTCCTCCGGCACCGCCCGGCCCGCCCGACGGCAGGCGTCGAGCGCCCGCAGCCCGTGGATGTCGTTCGCGGCCACGAGCCCCAGCGGCCGCGGCAGCCCCAGGATCCAGCGCTTGAGCCGCTCCTGCGACGCCTCCCACTTGCCCCCCGAGGGGTGGACCGCAACGGACGTCGTGACCGAGCGTACGCCGTCCAGGCGCAGCTCCGACCAGCGCTCGCCCCGGACTCCGTAGTACGCGAGATGCCGGAACCCGCGGTCCACCAGGTGCTGCGCCGCCATTCGTCCGACCGCGAAATTGTCGTTGAGGATCATCGGCAGGCGCAGGCGGTCCTCCGCGCGGTCGTAGAGCCCCACCGTCGGGATCCCCGAGCGCACGATCCGCGGGTCGTCGCTGCGCGTGATGATGCCGTCGCCGTCCCACTCGCGGATCCAGTCCGGCAGCGCCGCGCCCAGCTCGCGCTGCTCCAGGAAGATCGACCAGGGGCCGTGCTCGCGGAGCCAGCGGGCGATCCCGCGGAGGACGCCGCGGCCGTACTCGATCGACGATTCGATGATGAGCGCGACGTGCGGCCGGGAGCGGCGTTTGGCGGCCATGTAAAAAAGAGGGCGAAAAGCCCCTCCGGAAGGCGATTCTATCCTGAACGGATGTCAAAAAACGATAGTTTTTTTCGCAAAAGAGTATTCTCCGGCGGGCCCGGCGGGGGGTATCGTTAGGTCGCTTCACGAAGAAAGGAAAGCGATGGACCTTCGCGCGGAGAAGTGGACGGACCGGGAGGCTCGGGCGCTGGCCCGAACCCTCGCCGGGGCGACGGGCTGGGGGCGCGTCTACGCGGACGGCGCCGTCACCCTGGGCAACACCTGGATCGTGGCCGGCCGCAACGGCCTCGACCGGAAGATCGCGATCGGCTATTCGGGCAAGCGTCCCCGCTGGACGCAGGGCCTGAAGGGCGCCGAGAAGGCGATCGACGGCTCGACCGTGCTGCTCCTCGATGCCGACCACGCCACGCTCGTGGCCCTCCGCGAAGCGCTTCCGTTCCTGCAGCCGCGGCCCACGGGCAAGACGCCCTCGTTCGGCTTCGGCGACCGCACCGGGATGGCGACCCCGGGCCACCTGCTCGCCCTCGAGGGCAGCGGCTTCTTCCCCAACCTCGCCCAGCAGTCGATCCGCGAGATGACCCGCACCAAGCGGGCCCCCGCCGAGGTCCTCGATGCCGCCGTCTTCGGCGCGCTCCAGTCGGGCCACGTCGCGGGCTTCGGCGCCGACGCCGACCACCTGAAGACCCTCGACGACGTCGACCGCTGCGCCGAGGCGGGCTTCGTCAGCTTCACCCTCGACGCCATCGAGAAGGTCATCGACGCCGCGCCCCGGATGAACGACGCGGATCTCGAGCAGGCCTACCAGAAGATCCTGGCGGAGGTCCCCGCCGCGAAGGGCTGGGAGAAGAAGTACTCCGGCAAGACCTTCACGTTCGAGAAGAAGGTCGCCGTCCGCATGGAGGGCCGCGCCTTCCGCGAGGCCATCGTCAAGTACGGCCGCGCGATCCCCTATTGGATCGAAATGGAAAAGCGCGTCCGCCAGAAGACGAAGGGCCGCGCCTGCGAGATCGAGATCGCCGTCGACGAGACGGGCGCCGTCACGACCGGCGCCGAGCACGTCTTCATCGCCCGCGAGCTCGCCGAGCGGGGCATGACCTTCCAGGGCTTCGCGCCGCGCTTCGTCGGCGAGTTCGAGAAGGGCGTCGACTACAAGGGCGAGCGCCGGGTGCTCGAGGATTCGGTCGTCGAGCACGCCGTCCTGGCCCGCGCCCACGGCGGTTACAAGATCTCCGTCCACTCCGGAAGCGACAAGTTCTCCATTTACCCCATGATCGCCAAGGCGACCGAGGGCTGCTTCCACCTCAAGACCGCCGGCACCAGCTGGATGGAGGCCGTCCGGGTCATCGCCCGCAAGGACCCCGCCCTCTTCCGCGAGATGTGCGACTTCGTCCGCGGCCAGTTCGCCAAGGACCGCGCGAGCTATCACATCTCCGGCGACCCCACGAAGGTCCCGGCGCCCGGCACCCTGAAGGACGCCGACCTCGAGCGCGTCTACGTCGACGAGGACGACGGCCGCCAGATCATGCACGTGACCTACGGCTCCGCCTTCACGGCGCAGGACGACGCGGGCAAGTGGCTCTTCCGCGACCGCATCTTCGCCACCCTGGCGAAGGAGGAAGACCTCTACACGGCCTGTCTGCAGAAGCACCTGGGCCGCCACGTGAAGGGACTCAAGATCAAGAAAGCCGCCGCGAAGAAGCGCGCCACGGTGAAAGCATGAAGGCGATCCGTCTCGAGAAGCCCGGCCACTACGCGCAGGTCCAGATCGACGAGCCGCAGAAGCCCGCCGCCGGCGAGGCCCTCGTGCGCGTGCTCCGCGTCGGGATCTGCGGTACCGACGTTTCCGGCTTCCTGGGCAAGATGCCCTTCTATAGTTATCCGCGCATCCCCGGCCACGAGCTGGGCGTCGAAGTTCTCGAGACCGGACCCGGCGTCGCGAACGTCAAGCCCGGCCAGCGCTGCGCAGTCGAGCCCTACCTGAACTGCCAGGAGTGCCGCGCCTGCCGGGCCGGCCGCGGCAACTGCTGCGAGAGCCTCAAGGTCCTGGGGGTCATGACCGACGGCGGCCTCCGCCCCCGCTTTGTGCTCCCCGCCCGCAAGCTGCACCCCTCCGGAGACCTCCCGCCCGAGGCGCTCCCGCTCGTCGAGACCCTGGGCATCGGCTACCACGCGGTCGAGCGCGGCGCCCCCCAGAAGGGCGAGGACGTCCTCGTCGTCGGCGCGGGTCCGATCGGCCTCGCCGCCATGCAGTTCGCGAAGGTCCGCGGCGCGCGCCTCACGGTCCTCGACGTGAACCCCCGCCGCCTCGAGTTCGCGAAGCAGGAGATGTCGGTCGACGCGACCGTCGTGGTCGACGGCACGGAGAAGCAGAAGCTCGACGGCGCCTTCCCGGTGGTCATCGACGCCACGGGCCACGCCGGCTCGATGGGCCAGGCTTTTCACTTCGTGGCCCCCACGGGCCGCCTGGTCTTCGTCGGCATCACGCCCGAGAACGTCTCCTTCCCCGACCCGCTCTTCCACCGTCGGGAGATGACGGTCTTCGCGTCCCGGAACTCGCTGCCGCCGGACTTCGACGCGATCATCACGCTCATGCAGGACGGCAAGATCAACACGCGGCCCTGGGTCACGCACCGGACGACCTTCGAGCGCTACATCGCCGACTTCCCCGAGGTGACGAAGCCGGAAGCGGGCATGATCAAGCTGATGGTCGAGGTCACGGAATGAACCCGACCTCCATCGCCTGCAGCATCGTCCCCGAGGCGAAGGGCGGCCCCTTCGTCCTCTGGGACCCCCTGCCGGTCGCCTGCCGCAAGGCGAAGGAGCTCGGCTACGACGCGATCGAACTTTTCGCGCCCTCCGCGGAGGGGCTGGGCGACCTGGAGAAGTGCCTGAAGGACCACGGTCTCAAGCTCGCCGCGATGGGCACCGGCGCGGGCGCGGTGCTGCGCAAGCTGACCCTGACGAGCCCCGACGCAGAGGTCCGCCGCGCGGGCCGCGAGTTCGTGAACTCGGTCATCGACTTCGCCGGCCGCTTCGGCGCGCCCGCGATCCTCGGCTCCATGCAAGGACGCTGGGGCGGCGGCCTCGAGAAGCCGACCGCGCTCGGCTACCTCCGTTCCGCGCTCGAGGAGTTCGGCGAGCGGGCGAAGAAGGCGGGCACGACCTTCCTGCTGGAGCCGCTCAACCGCTACGAAGGGAACGTGGTCAACACGATCGGCGACGCCGCCGAGATGATCCACTCGCTCTCGACCCGCAACGTCACGATCCTGGCCGACCTCTTCCACATGAACATCGAGGAGCAGGACATCTGCGGCGCTCTGCGCGGCGGGGCGGGGCTGATCACGCACGTGCAGCTGGCCGACTCCAATCGCCGCCCCGCCGGCCACGGCCACACGGACTTCCGCGCGGTCGCCGCGACGCTCGTGTCGATCGGCTACAAGGGTTACCTGTCCGCCGAGGCGCTGCCCTGGCCCGACCCGGACGCCGCGGCACGCCTCGCCATGGACGGCATCCGCAAATTTTTCGGATAAGAGCATGCTGAACCACGGACTGATCCACCCCAAGATCCTCGAAGTGCTCGGCCGCGCCGGCCACCACGCCAAGGTGCTGATCGCCGACGGCAACTACCCGGCGTCGTCGACGCTCGGGCCCAACGCCGAACAGGTGAGCCTCAACCTCGCCCCCGGCGTCGTCACCTGCACCCAGGTCCTCGAGGCGCTGGTCACCGCGATGCCCATCGAGGCGGCCCACACGATGGGCTACGAGAAGACCGGCCCGTATGCCCTGAAGGAGGATCCCCCGGTCTGGGCGGAGTACCGCGCAGTCTTCAAGAAGGCCAAGCTCGACGTGAAGCTGCAGCCGATCGAGAAATGGGAGTTCTACAAGGCGGTCGCGACGCCCGACCACGTGCTGACGATTCAGACGGCCGACCAGCAGCGCTTCGCGAACCTGCTGCTCGTCATGGGCGTCCGAATGTAATCCAGACATGGAGCTCTGATGCAGAAGAGAAAACTGGGAAAGACGGACCTGGAGCTGCCGATCCTGAGCTTCGGCGCCTCCTCGCTCGGGGCCGAATTCCGCGGCATCGACATCAACGAGGCCATGAAGGCCGTCCGCGTCGCCCTCGACTGCGGCATGACCTTCATCGACACGTCGCCGTTCTACGGCCGCGGCATGTCCGAGGTCCTGCTCGGCGTGGCACTGGAGGGCGTGCCGCGGGACTCCTACATCCTGGGCTCCAAGCTCGGCCGCTACGACGTGGGGCACTTCGACTTCTCGGCGAAGCGCGTCGTCGAGAGCGTCGACGTCAGCCTCAAGCGCATGCGCGTCGACCACCTCGACCTCTGCCTCTGCCACGACCTGGAATTCGTCGAGATGAGCCAGATCGTGAACGAGACGCTCCCCGCGCTCCGCAAGATCCAGCAGCAGGGCAAGGTCCGCTATATCGGCGTCTCGGGATACCCCATGAAGATGTTCAAATACATCCTGGCGAATGCGCCGATCGACGTGCTGCTCTCCTACAACCACTACACCCTGCAGAACACGATGCTCGAGGGGCTGCTCCCGCTGGCCACGTCGAAGGGCTGCGGCGTCATGAACGCGGCGCCCTTCTCGGCACGGCTGCTCTCGAACGCTGCCCAAGTGGCACAAGGCGACGCCCCTCGTCCGCGAGACGGCGACGAAGGCGGCCGAGCATTGCACGAAGCGCGGCAGCGACATCGCCAAGCTGGCCGTCCAGTTCTCCGTGCGCCACCCCGGGATCGCGACGTGCATCGCGGGCTCGGCCAGCCCGGAGCGCGTCGCCCAATGGGCGACCTGGGTCGAGGAGCCGATCGACGAGAAGCTCCTGCAGGAAGTGCAGGAAATCCTGGCGCCCATCCACGACTGGTCCTATATCGAAGGGCGGCCGGAGAACAACGATGACCCGAACGATCGACGCGCACCAGCACTTCTGGCAAAGGGGTAAGTTCAAGGACGCCTGGCTGGACGAGCCGCAGCACAAGCCCATCTCGGGCTCCTTCCTGCCCGAGCACCTGGCGCCCCTGCTCCGCCAGTGCGGCATCGACGGGTCGGTCTTCGTGCAGACCCAGCACGACCTCGGGGAGAACCGCTGGGCGCTCGACCTGGCGAAGAAGAACCCGTTCATCCTGGGCGTCGTCGGCTGGGTCGACCTCGCCTCCCCCGACTGCGAGAAGCAGCTCCTCGAGTTCAAGGCCGACCCGAAGTTCGTCGGGATCCGCCACATCACGCAGGGCGAGCCCGACGACGACTTCATCGTGCGCGACGACGTCGTCCGGGGCCTCAAGGTCCTGGAGAAGCACCGGGTGCCCTTCGATCTGCTCTTCTACGTGAAGCACTTGAAGCACGCGGCGACGCTGGCAAAGCAGCTGCCGGGCCTGCCGATGGTGATCGACCATCTGGCCAAACCGCGCATCAAGGATCACCGGACCGACGGCTGGATCGACCATTTGAAGGCCGCAGCGACGTTCCCCAATGTCCACTGCAAGCTGTCGGGCATGGTGACGGAAGCGGACTGGAAGGGCTGGACCCCGAAGGACCTCACGCCCTACGTCCAGGCGGCCCTCGAGGCCTTCGGGCCCGACCGCTGCATGTTCGGGAGCGACTGGCCCGTCTGCGTCCTGGCGGCGCCCTATCCGAGCGTCGTGGCCGCCCTGCGCGAGGCGCTCGGGCCGATCAGCGACGCGGATCGCGCGAAGATCTTCGGCGGCACGGCCGAGAAGTTCTACGGATTGAAGTGAGTGAATCCGAGTTCGGCGTCCCCATCCCCGGCCGCGTCCTTCCCGGCGAGCAGTGGACCAAGACCGGCTACCGCGACCCCGGCAAACCCTTCGACTGGGACGCGGTGTTCGGACGCAGCGCCTTCCGCGTCGTCGACCTCGGCTGCGGCAACGGCCGCTACCTGATCGGCTCGGCGCTCGCGCGTCCCAACCGCGACCACCTCGGCGTGGACCTGGTCCAGGTCGCCATCGACCACGCCGCCCACCGGGCGAACAAGCGCGGGCTCAAGAACGTCCGCTTCGTCACCGGCGACGCGAACCTCTGGATCTTCGAGCGCCTCGTCCCGGACTCCGTCGACGAGCTGCACATCTACCACCCGCAGCCCTACTATGAAGTAGCCGAGATCCAGCAGCGCCTGCTGACGCCCGAGTTCCTGGAGCGGAGCTGGAGCGTCCTGCGGCGGGACGGGATCCTCGTGCTGCAGACCGACAACAAGTCCTACTGGAGCTACCTGCTGAAGGCGGTCGCCAAGCATTTCGACCCGGAGATCGTCCCGGGGCCCTGGCCCGACGCGCCGCGGGGCCGGACGCGACGCGAGATCATCGCCCGCCACAAGGGACTTGCGGTCTGGCGGATGGTCGCGCGGCGCCGCGAGGTCCCGCAGGCGATCGAGATCCCGCGTCCCGACTTCGACGCCAACCGCCCCCACTTCCGCAAGCATCCCAAGACCTAGACCCACTTATTGGCCACAGAGCCCTCCGAGCCCACAGAGGCGATTCTTCTCTGAGGGCACCGTGGGCTCTGTGGCTAATCAGCGGAGGTAGGCGCCGCAGGATTCGCGCACGATCAGGCGCGGCGTCAGCAGGATCGAGCGCGGCGGCAGCGCCGGCTCGGCGATCCGCTCGCGCATCGCCTGCAGGGCCGCGACCGCGATCTCCCGGCAGGGCTGCTGCATCGTCGTCAGCTGCACCGGCAGCAGCGTGGCGTAGCGGACGTCGTCGAAGCCCACGACCCGCAGCGAGCGGGGGACGCCGACCTTGAGGCGGACGAGCGACTGCATGAACTGCGCGGCCGTCAGGTCGTTGGTGCAGATCACCGCATCGACGCGGCGCCCCGAGACGACCCGCCGGACGAAGGCAAGGTCGCTGGGATCGCCGACCTGCACGAACGGATCCATCGCGTGGACGCCCTGGGCGGTCAGGGCGCCCAGCGCCCCCGCGATCCGGGACTGCACGGTGGCGGCGGAGAGCGGCCGCGTCACGAAGTTCAGCTTCCGGGCGCCCAGCTTGATTAGATGCTCGGCCAGGAAGTATCCGCCCGCGAAGTTGTCGATGCCGACCAGGTCGTACGGGGTCCGCTGAGGAAACGCCCCGAGGTCGCGGTCGATCAGGATCAGCGGGACGCCCGCGTCCCGGAACTTCTCGACGATCCGCCGGTTGGCGGGGTCGCGGTCCGCCGTGTGCTCGAAGGGGGCGAAGAAGACCCCCGAGACGCCCTTCTCGATGAAGAGGTCCGCCAGCCCCTCGGCCTCCTGGGTGGTCATGTCGGCGTCCGTGCGGGGCCGCGCGTTGCCGCCCCAGAGGATCCCGAAGTCGTGCACGCGCGCGAGGCCGGCCAGCTCGCCGCAGATGATGTCGAAGATCTCGATCTTGCCGAGGCCGGGAACCAGCAGCCCCAGCTGCCGGTTCGCGCTCTCCGGCGACGAGGACCGGGAGGCGCGGACGAAGGTCCCGGAGCCCACGCGCCGGTCGATGAGCCCCTGCTCCTGCAGCTCGCGGAGCGCGCGCCCCACCGTCGGACGCGAGACCTTGAACTTCTGGCAGAGCTGCGCCTCGCTGGGCAGGCGACCGCCCGGGCCGTACTTGCCGTTCGCGATCTCGGTCAGGAGCTCCCGGGAGATCTCCCGGTGCCGCGGTTCGCCCATGAGTCCTCCCTGACAACTTCGCCAGTTGTCATGACAACTATTTGACATCTGGCCTAACTTGTCAAGACAACTTCGTGCCGCACCCCGTTAAGGTGGTCGGAGTCTTCGAAAGGAATGGCGATGAAGAACCGGCTCCTGAGCTCGTCGTGGATTGCGGCCCTGGGCGGGCTGCTCTTCGGCTTCGACACGGCGGTCATCTCCGGCACCACCGACGACCTGCGGCGGGTCTTCGCGCTCGGCGACGGCGCGCTGGGCTTCACGGTCGCGTCGGCGCTGATCGGCACCATCCTGGGCGCGCTCGCGGCGGGCTGGCCGGCCGACCGCTGGGGCCGCCGGCGCACCCTGATGGTCGTCGCGGTTCTCTATCTGGCGTCCGCCCTCGGCTGCGCGTGGCCCTGGGACTGGAGCGCGCTCCTGGTCTTCCGCTTCGTCGGCGGCGTCGGCGTGGGCGTCGCGTCCGTGGTCTGCCCCCTCTACATCGCCGAGATCGCGCCCGCGTCCCGGCGCGGCAAGCTCGTGGCCCTCTCCCAGTTCAACGTGGTCCTGGGCATCCTGCTCGCCTACCTCTCGAACTGGGGGATCGGCGGGGCCGTCGCGGGCGGCGACGCGTGGCGCTGGATGTTCGGCGTCGAGGCGTTCCCGGCCGCCCTCTTCTTCGGCCTCCTCTTCCTCACGCCCGAAAGCCCGAGGTGGCTCGTCTCGCGCGGCCTCATCGACGACGCGCGCCGGGTCCTGGAATCGGTCGGCTCGGCGTCCGCCGGGGACGAGATCGCCGCCGTCCGGGCCTCGCTCGTCGAGGAGTCGGGCGCGGGCTCGGAGTCGCTCTTCTCGCCGCGCTACCGCCGCCCCGTCCTGATGGCCGTCGCGATCGCGGCCTTCAACCAGCTCTCGGGGATCAACGCGATCATCTACTACACGCCGGACCTCTTCCGGATGGCCGGCGTCGACCGCGCGAGCGCCCTGCTCCAGTCCGTCGTGGTGGGCGGGACCAACCTCGCCCTCACGATGGCGGGTGTGGCCCTCATCGACCGCTTCGGGCGGCGCACGCTCATGCTCGTCGGCTCCGTCGGCTACCTGCTGAGCCTGGGCGCGACGGCCTTCTCCTTCTATTCGGGGAAAGGCGGCGCGCTGCTGCTGGCGGGCCTGGTCGTCTTCATCGCGGCCCACGCCTTCGGCCAGGGCGCGGTCATCTGGGTCTTCCTGAGCGAGATCTTCCCCACCCGGGTCCGCGCCAAGGGAACGGCCCTGGGCAGCACCGTCCACTGGATCATGGCGGCCGTCATCTCATGGACCTTCCCCCTGATCGCCGCGCGATCGGGCGGCCACACGTTCACCTTCTACGCCCTCTGCATGGCGGGCCAGCTCGTCTGGGTGCTGGCCGTCATGCCTGAGACGAAGGGCGTCCCCCTCGAAGCCATGGAGCGGGAGTTGTTCGCCGCGGAGCCGCTGCCGGCCCGGCGACCGGTGGTACAGTTACACGAGGATTACCGATGACTAGCCTGCTCCTGCTGTCGCTGCTCGTCGCCGGAGGCGACGACGTCCTGATCGCGAACTTCGAAGGCAACGACTACGGCGCCTGGACCGTGACCGGCAGCGCGTTCGGGCCGGGACCCGCCCGGGGCACGCTCCCGAACCAGATGCCCGTGGACGGCTTCCTGGGCAAGGGGCTGGTCAACTCCTACGCCGGCGGCGACGGGAGCGTCGGCACGCTGACGTCCCCGCCCTTCACCGTCGAGCGGAAGGCGATCAACTTCCTCGTCGGCGGCGGCCGTCACCGCAACGAGACCTGCGTCAACCTGCTCGTCGACGGGAAGGTGGTGCGCAGCGCGACCGGCCGGGACAGCGAGCACCTGGACTGGGAAAGCTGGAACGTCGCCGAGTTCGCCGGTCGGACCGCGCGCATCGAGATCGTCGACCGGCACACGGGCGGCTGGGGCCACATCAACGTCGACGAGATCGTCCAGTCCGACACCCCGAAGGTCGGTCCGCGGACCCGCGACGTCGCGGTCGAGCAGCGCTACCTCCACCTTCCCGTCCGGACGGGCGCGCCCAAGCGCATGGTCCGGCTGACGCTCGACGGCGCCCTGCTGCGCGAGTTTGAGATCGAGCTGGCCGAACGGGACCCGCAGTTCTGGGCCGAGGTCGAGCTGGGGGCCTGGAAGGGAAAGACGCTGCGCCTGGAAGCCTCGGGCCCGCCCGGCATCCAGGAGGCGCTGGACGCCGTCGCTCAGAGCGAGGACCTGAAGGCCGTGGAACCGGTGTACGCCGAGCGCTCCCGTCCGCAGGTCCACTTCACGGCCCGACACGGCTGGCTCAACGACCCGAACGGCCTGGTCTACTACAAGGGCGAGTATCACCTGTATTTCCAGTACAACCCCTACGGCTGGGGCTGGGGGAACATGCACTGGGGCCACGCGGTCAGCAAAGACATGGTCCACTGGGAGCAGTTGCCGATCGCCCTCAGCCCCGCCCGCTACGGAGACTGGAGGTTCTCGGGCAGCGCCGTCGTCGACGCCGCCAACACGTCGGGCTTCAAGACGGGCGACGAGGACGTGCTGGTCCTGGCCCACACGAGCACCGGCCGCGGCGAGTGCATCGCGTACAGCAACGACCGCGGTCGCATGTGGACCGAGTACTCCGGGAACCCCGTCGTGAAACACCAGGGCCGCGATCCCCGGCTCCTCTGGCATGCGCCCACGAAGCAGTGGGTGATGGCGCTCTATCACGAAGACGGCAAAACGCAAAGCATCGCGTTCCACACGTCGCCGGACCTGAAGGCCTGGACCTACCGGAGCCGCATCGACGGCTTCTACGAGTGTCCCGATCTCTTCGAGCTGCCGGTGGACGGCGACACGTCGAAGACCCGCTGGATTCTGCTGGCGGCGGACGGCCGCTACCTGGTCGGCGCCTTCGACGGGTCGGAGTTCCATCCCGACGGCGGCAAGCACACCCTCTGGCACGGCGCCTTCTACGCCTCACAGACCTTCAGCAACGTCCCGGACGGGCGGCGGATCCAGATCGGTTGGGCCCGCGGTACCGACTTCCCCGGAATGCCCTTCAATCAGCAGATGAACGTCCCCGTCACGCTGGAGTTGAAGAGCGCCGCGGACGGCGTTCGCATGGTCGCGACACCGGTGAAGGAGCTCGAGACGCTGCGCGAGAAGAAGCACGCCTGGAGCGCCCTTTCGCTCAAGCCCGGCGACAATCCGCTCGCCGGCGTGTCCGCGGAGCTGGCGGATGTCCGCGTCGCGTTCCACCCCGGCGGCGCCGAGCGCGTCGTGCTGGACCTCCGCGGCATCCCGCTGACCTTCGACGCGCGGAAGGGAGAGCTGTCGACGAAGGGCGCGACCGTCGCGCTCAAGCCCGTCGGCGGGCTCGTGACCCTCCGGGTCCTCGTGGACCGGGGCTCCGTGGAGATCTTCGCCAACGACGGGGCGCTCGCGATCGCGGTGGCCGCGATCCCCTCGCCCGAACGCCGCTCCTATGCGCTCACGGCCATCGGCGGAGCGGCCGACGTGGACGCTCTCGAG
>Ga0310811_10006849_pt1 | contig 14560 bp, 12 predicted proteins | sample YCmetagenome_FD_207642 | JGI IMG/M metagenome (GOLD analysis project Ga0310811, IMG submission 207642) | Soil microbial communities from experimental microcosm in Duke University, North Carolina, United States - YC | ecosystem: Engineered > Artificial ecosystem > Soil microcosm > Unclassified ...
CGGGGCAGGCACCGGGTCCGGTGCGGCTCCGGGCGCGGACTCGGACTCGGACTCGGAGGTCGACTTGGGGGTGAACGTGGCTCTGGCCCACGGATCGTCCGAGGACAGCAATCCGGGTGGGAGTAGCGAGATGAGGGCGGGGACCGTCATGTTTTGAGCATACCAGGAGATTCGAACAATGTTCGAACACTTTTGGGTGAATCGGACATTGTGATGTCCTTTGTGGACAGATGCGGGTGGGTGGATTTGAAGTGTGCGAGTGGGGTTCCCGTCTGCGAGGTAAGGCGGGGGGTAGCCAGGCAGGGCAACGATGTCGCGCTCGCGATCCGGCGAGGCCTGCCCCGGAATCGGCCATGCTCAGGGGGTTCGTCGCCGTGTCACGGTCGGCACCGATCTGAAGATTGGTTCATCCTCCGAATTGGAGCCGACATCGAAGTCGATCAGGCTGACGACGGACCCGTTGCCGGGCAGGGTGGCCGGGGGGTCCGTCGTGGCCACCGGTCGACCGGAGTCGATAACCGACCAGAGTTACCGGGTGAGCGGAATCAACCAGAGCCACGGCCGACCGAAATCGGCTACCGGGTGAGCGGAACCAACAGGTGCCGCCCGGAGTTGTCGGCCGAGGAGAGTTACTGGCACGGCCCAGGCCAGAGGCTGATGGGGCTGCTGGTACCGCCAGGAGTCAAAGGCCCATGGCGCTGCTGGCACAGCCCAGCGCCGGGCGCACGATGCGGCTGAATATCCATTGTGGACACGCAGCGGATACATAGTGGACATACAGTAGACGGACAATGGCCATGCACCGGCGGGTACCGGCCGTGTCGGGTGACCGGAACCTGCGGCCATGTCCAGCCAGAACCGGGTCAGCCGCCGCTTCCCGTGGAACCGGCACGGTCGAGGAAGGTTCGTTCGCCGTGCCGGGCCAGTTCGCGGCGTACCTGGTTCGGGTCGCGTGTGCGGATGGCGTCGAGGAGGCGTTCGTGGCGGCGACAGCCTTCGAAAAGGGTGCCGGACTGGTGTGCTTCGGCGCGCAGATTCTTCGACATGCACAGTTGCATCTGGTCCATCACGGCGGCGTAGGCGTGTGAGAGGCGCTTGTGCCTGGCGAGGGCGACCAGGCCGAGGTGGAATTCCCGGTTGGCGGCGACGATCGCCGGTTCCGACGCGGTCCTCGCGGCATGCCACATCCGGCTCATGATCGTATCGAGTTCGGCGAGGTCTTCCGTTCGCAAGGCGGGTAGTGCGAGGTCCAGTGCGAATTGTTCCAGGACCGCGCGCAGGCTGTAGATCTCGTCCACGTCTTGTTCGGAAAGCTCCACCACACGGTATCCCTGGCGCGGTGTCTGCCGCACGATGCCCTGCGCGGCGAGCACGCGCAGGGCTTCCCGCAGGGGCGGGCGGCTGATTCCCAGCTGCTCGCTGAGTTTCGCCTCGTACAACCGTTGTCCGGGCGCCAGTTCCCCGGCGAGGATCAGCCGGCGGATCTCCTGGTCCGCCAGTGTGACCAGGCTTGGCTGATCGAGCAAGTGATCGACCTCCCGCCGTGCGTGAGCCATCGCCGGTTCCCGCCGTGGGCGGGCCCGGTGATCCCGGCCGGATTCGGCGATCCGGTCGATCCGATGATGGCTCACGGCGCGTTGCCGCGGGGCGCCGGAAGACTGTTGTCTACAAGATTTAACGTGAAGATCGTTCTCCTTCCCCTTGTCCGCGGTGCCGTCTGTGTGCCCGAACACACTGGCCTGCCTGCGAAAACCGTGACGAGCGGGCGAAACGCGGCCGGTCGCCGTCCTCCGAAACCTGGGCGCAACAGCAATTTACACGTCTTTTGTAGACAAGGGCCGGGGCCAGCTCCAAGGATGATCAACGACAGTGTGTGCCGGCGCCGGAACGACGGCGCACTCGTGACAACCGGTGTGCATCCTCATCGGGCAACCGAAACCACCCTCTCCGAAACCCCGAAACACGTTGAGACCGCACGAAAACCTCGCGCGTGTACCGCGCCTTCGTGCGGAGATCGAGCAACGTTAGGAGCATCCTCGTGCGCATCCTCGGATCGGCGCCGCGCCGCTTGTGGCTGGCGGCCGTCGCGGCGGTGTCCGTGCTGGGCCTGGCCGCCTGCGGTTCGGGCACCCAGGCCGCGACCCAGACCAACGGCCTGTTCGACGTGAACCTGGCCGAAGCGGTGCACAACCTGGGATACATCGACCTTTACGTCGCTCAACACCAGGGATTCTTCCAGCAGCAGGGCATCAACCTGCACCTCACCGCCGCGGGCGGTGACTCACAGGCCTTCGCCGCGGTGCTGGGGAATTCCGCGCAGTTCGCGCTGGGCGACGCCACGCTGGCCGAGATCTCCCGCGAGAAGGGCGGCGACGGGATCGTGCTCGCCGAACTCGTGTCGCGGGCGCAGTACTTCGCGGTGTCGAAGAAGATCAGCGCGCCGTTCACCGGCGCCGCGCAGTTCAAGGGACTGACCTTCGTGACGTCGCCGCCGCCCAACACGAACTACGACGTGCTGACCAACAGTCTCAAGCAGGCCGGGCTCGATCCCGCGTCCGCGGTGAAGATCACCACGGTTTCGCCGGGCACCGAGATCGGGCCGGTGCTGGCCGGGCAGGCGGACGTGGCGGTGGCCTACGAGCCCAACGTGGACATGGCGGTCGTGCAGGACGGCGCGCATGTCCTCTACAGCTGGGCGTCGGCGATCGGCGAGTTCACCAACACCGGGCTGCAGTCCACCGAGCGCTACGTCAAGGCGAACCCGCAGGTGGCGCAGAAGATGACGAACGCGCTGCAAATGGGCGCCGAGTACACCTATCTGCACCCCGACGTGGCGAAATCCGTTGCCCGGCAGGAGTTTCCGAACCTGCCCGGGAACGTGGTCGACGCCGCGGTCCAGCGGGAGATCGACAACCACATCCCGGCGGACACCACCGTGGTCTCCCAGCAGGGCTGGCAGCAGCTGATGACCCTCGGGCGCCAGATCGGAAACTGTGGCTGCACCGTGCCGTTCGACCAGATCATCGACAACTCCTTCGCACAGAAGGCCGTGACTTCGGTGAAGGTGCAGTGAGCATGGGTGAGCCGGCGGTCGTCCTCGACGGCGTCACGGTCTCCTTCGGCGACTACACGGCGGTCGAGGACATCTCCTTCACCGTCGCGGAGGGCACCTTCCTGTCCATCGTCGGCCCCAGCGGCTGCGGGAAATCGACCCTGCTGAACATCATCTCCGGGCTCAGCACCCCGGCCAGCGGGACGGTGCGCAACCGGGTGAGCGACGGCGGCCGCCGCACCGGCTACATGCTGCAACGGGATCTGATGCTGGACTGGCGCACGGTGGTGCAGAACGTGGCGCTGGGCCTGGAGGCACAGGGAACCCCGCGCAAGGCGGCGCGGGCGAAGGCCGCGCAGGCCCTGCCCGCCTACGGGCTGGCCGGGTTCGAATCCTTTTATCCCTGCCAGCTTTCCGGTGGTATGCGCCAGCGCGCGGCGTTCGCCCGGACGATGAGCACCGACCCGGCGCTGCTCCTGCTCGACGAGCCGTTCTCCGCGCTGGACTACCAGACCAAGCTGAAACTGGAGGCGGAGCTGCTGGCCATGTTCCGCCGGTCCGGCGGCACCGCGATCATGGTGACACATGACATCGACGAGGCGGTCGCGGTCTCCGACGCCGTGCTGGTGATGACCGGGCGGCCCGGCCGGGTCGCCGCGCTGCACGAGGTCCCGTTCGCCGCCGAGGGGCTGGCGCCGGTCGAGGTCCGGGAGGCGGCGGGTTTCGGGCACGAGGTGCGCCGTATCTGGCAGGAGATCGAGGCATGAGCCGTGGCGAGCAAGGTGACCGATCGCCCGGCGCCGGGGAAAAGCCATGAGCCACGGGGAGTATCGATGACGACGGAACCGGACCAACTGCCCCTGCCCGCGGCGCAGGAACCGCCGGCGTTGGCCAAGCCACCGAAGACCCGTCGGCGCGACGCGGCGGGGCGCCGGCACCGATCGCTCGCGCTGGCGATCACGCTGGATGTGGTGCTGTTGGTGGTACTGCTGGGTTCCTGGCAGTTCGCGGTGGACTCCGGGTCGGTCAGCGGCCTGCTCTACGGCAGCCCGGGGCAGATCTGGCACACCATCGTGGGCGGCGTCGAATCCGGGACGATGTTCTCCGACGCGGGTGCCACGGCGCTGGAAGCGTTGCTGGGCTTCGTGATCGGTAACCTCATCGGTGCCACGATCGGTGTCGCGCTGTGGTACTCACGCCTGGTCGAGCAGATGCTGCGCCCGGCGATCGCGTTTCTCGGCGCGACGCCGGTCGCGGCGCTCGCGCCGATGATCATCGTGTGGGTGGGCACCGGGATGATCTCGAAGATCGTGGTCTCGGCGGCGTCGGTGGTGGTGACCGCGCTGGTGCTGGCCTTCCAGGGCGCGCGGGGCACGGACCCGTTGCAGATCCGCCTGCTGCGGTCGATGGGCGCGCCCACGCGGCGGGTCTTCCGATTGCTGGTGCTGCCCTCCTCCCTGGTGAACATCTGCGGCGGACTGCGGCTGACCGCGGGGCTCGCGCTGGTCGGGGCGATCATCGGCGAGTTCATTTCGTCGAGTTCCGGGCTGGGGCACGCGATCCTGATCGCGGGCAGTCTCTACGACATCTCCACCGTGCTGGCGAACCTGCTCGTGGTCGGCCTGCTGGCACTGGTGCTGCTGGGCGCGATCGGCCGGGTGGAGCGGGTGATCCTGCGCTGGCGGTTCCTCGCGCTGTCGGAATGATTTCGCCGATGTTCGTCCATAGTGGATCGTCGTGTCGACGACCTCCGGCGAGTAACGAAATGGAGAGTTGATGGAAACCATCGAGTTCACCCCGACCGTCGAGCAGTACGGCTGGACCTTCGGCGGCACGGCACCGATCCGCCGGGTGCGGCCGGGCACCGTGCTGAAGCTGTGGACCGACGACGCGTTCTCCGGGAAGCTGCGCGGCACCGCGGACCGGGCGAGCCGCCTGCTGGACGCCCGCTACACCAACCCGCAGACCGGACCGTTCTATGTGGAGGGTGCGGAACCCGGCGACACGCTGGCGTTGCATTTCGTGTCCATCGAAGCCGCGCGGGATTGGGGTGTCTCCACCACGATGCCGCTGTTCGGCGGGCTCACCGGCACCACCCGCACCGCCACCCTGCAGGAGCCGCTGCCCGAGCTGACCTGGCTGTACGAGATCGACTCGGGCAAGCGGACGGTCACCTTCGCCGCGGTCGAGTCCGAGCACCGGCTGGTGCTGCCGCTGGATCCGATGCTGGGCACGGTCGGCGTGGCGCCGGAGCGCGGCGAGGTGCGGTCCACGGCCGTCCCCGACACCTACGGCGGGAACATGGACACGCCCGAAATGCGTGCCGGAGCGACCTGCTATCTGGGTGTGAACGTGGCCGGCGCGTTGTTCTCCATCGGCGATGGGCACGCCCGTCAGGGCGAGGGGGAGAGCTGCGGGACGGCCGTCGAGACGGCCATGAACGTGACCATGATCGTCGAGCTGATCAAGGGCGGCGCGCCGGCGTGGCCACGGATCGAGGACGACGAGTACCTCATGGTCGTCGGTTCCGGCCGGCCGCTGGACGACGCCTGGCGCGTCGCCCAGGTCGAGCTGATCGGCTGGCTGGGCGGGCTGCTCGGGATGGGGAAGATGGACACCTACCAGCTGGTGACGCAGATCAGCCGATCGCCGATCGCCAACATGGTGGATCCCAACTTCTCCGCCGTGGTCAAGGTCGCCAAGGAATTCCTCCCCGACGTGCCGGCCTATGACGGTATGCACCGGCACCTGCGCGGGCTCGCCGCCGGATTGTGACGGTTTCGCGTGGCGGCCGAATCCGGTTTTCCGGTACCGGGATCACCGGGGAATCGCGCGGAATCGCGCACCGGGCTCGCCGCCACGCGGGCGAGGGCGAGATTCGACCGCCGGGGCCGTGGAAATGTCTTGTTCCGGTGTTCCGGCGGAATACGCGTCCGGCGCCGCCGACCTCATCGGCGGTGGCGATTCCGCCCGGTGGGGAAATGGGGCGGGACGAAACCGGGCGGGGGTATCGGACAGATCTGATCGCCTTCCTCGGTGCTGCATTCCCAGCTTCTTCACCCGTTCCGGGTGATCCGGGGGAGGACACCGTGTCGCAAGGCGCTCGCGCTCTTACGTCACCGGGCAGTCGCGGCCACGCTGAAGGTGGGACGGGACCTGTCCGAGGAATTCGTGAGGAGGCGGTCGGGATGGCGCCACGAAAGGCCGCGGCGCGAACACCGGGAAACGCCGCGGGACGAACCTCGCGAAAATCGGCACGGTCCAAGGCCTCGGCGGCCGTGCACACGACGCCGCGGGAGACTCATCCCTGGAGTGTCTACGTCGTCGATCACCCGATGCGGGCGGAGTCGGCGTGGTTCCGCGCGGCCAAGCGCACCGCGCGCAAGATCCTCAGCCAGCTCGGCCCCGACGGTTTTCCCTACGGCCCCGGGCCGTGGGAGATGCACCACGGCGGAAGCCTGTGGGTGCGCGGCGCCGACGGATGGCGGCTGTATCTGGCACGGGCCGGTATCGAGTGGAGCATGCAGTTCTGCGCGGATCCGGCGAAGGTGGACCTGCTGCGCCGGGACGCGCTCGCCCTCGCCCAGGCGTTTCCGGAAACCCTTCCGGCGCTGGCCGAACTCGGCTACGAGGAGGCCGAGGAGATCCTGACCGCTCCGATCACCGACGCGAAGACGGTGGAGCGGTTCACCGACTCGCTGTTCAACAGTTGCGTGCCGCTCAGCAGGCCGGATCATCAGGGCGTGCTGCCGTCGGCGGCAGGAGAACATCATTATCCGCTGCCGGTGAAGGCGGGCGACTTCATCCGCTACGACGATTTCCAGCTCTGGGTGGACCTGCCCGACGGCACGCACGGCGCCGTCACGCCGCTGAAGCCGCGCGGCTCGGGCAACGCCGAGGTTCGGCTCGTGTACGCGCGGCACGGCACCGCGGAAGGCGACGCGGTCGTGCGCGCGCAGCGTGAACACAAGGCCGTCGTCCTGCCGCCCGGCCATTCGCTGGCCCGGCAGGCCTACGCCAGGCAGGCCTGAGCGCCGCCGCTGCCGAAGCCGCTCTTCCGGCTCACCATGGTGGGCACGGGAGAGAGGAGCCGGCATGGTCGTGACGGCGTCGGGACGGGACGTCCGGGGGCGTGGCGCGGAAGGCTTCCCCCCGGCCCACGGCGGTTGAGATGTCTTCCGCGCTGTGGTGGCTCGGGTTCGCCGCCGGCATCGCCGTGCTGGTGGGCACCGCGTTCAGTGTCGTCGGCACCCTGGTTGTGCCGCGCAGCACCAACTCGCGGGTCTCCCGGGCCTGTGAGCGCGTGGTCGACATGGCGTTCCTGCTGGCGACCCGGCGCGTTCGCGGCTATGCGCGCCGTGACCGGGTGCTGGCCTGGCAGGGGCCGACCGCCCTGCTGGTGCGGCTCGCGGTGTGGATGGGCCTGCTGGTCGTCGGATACGCCCTGATTTCGCTGCCGGCCGTTTCCGGTTCGCTGCGGCTCGCGCTCGGCGACGCCGGTTCGTCGCTGTTCACCCTCGGCTATGCCGCGCCGATCAACACGGGCAGCACCGCCGCCGACTATCTCGCCGCCTACACCGGACTTGTGGTGATCGGCCTGCAGGTGGGCTACCTGCCGACCTTCTACGCGGCGTTCAACCGCCGGGAAACCCTGGTGACCCTGTTGACGTCGCGGGCCGGCGTGCCGGCGTGGGGACCGGAAATCCTGGCGCGCACCCGGTGGGGCATCTCCGACGGGTCATCCCCGGGAGAAGTGCTCACTGAGCTGTTCAGGGCCTGGGAGGGATGGGCGGCCGATGTCGCCGAGTCGCACACCACCTACCCGACACTGGTCAGGTTGCGCTCACCGCGGCCGCTGTCGCACTGGCTGACCTCGCTGATCGCGGTGATGGACGCCGCGGCGCTGCATCTCGCGCTCGTGCCCGGCCTCGAGCCCCGGCAGCCGGCGCGGCTCTGTCTGCGCATGGGTTTCGTCGCGCTGAACCAGATCGCGCGCACCCTGCGCGTACCGGTCCAGGACGACCCGGACCCCGATGCCGCGATCTCGATCGACTTCGCGCAGTTCGCGGACGCGGTCGACACGCTGACCGCGGTCGGGTATCCGGTCGAGGAACCGGCCCAGCGAGCCTGGGCCGATTTCCGCGGCTGGCGGGCGAACTACGACGCGAGCGCGCTGGCCCTGGCGCGCGTCCTCGACGCGCCGCCGGCGCTGTGGAGCGGTGACCGGCGTTGGCCGTCCACCCCGATCGCACCCCGTCGGCCGCCGCTGCGCTACCCCCGTGGCCCGGTCCCGCCACGGGGGTAGGTCCGGGCTTCGCTCAGCGCTGCCGTGGCCGGCGTTCGTCAGGCCTTCATCAGGCCGATGAAGTTGCCCGCCGGATCGGTGAAGAAGGCCAGGGTGGGTCCTTCGGGGACCTCCATCGGCTCGCTGACCACGGTGCCGCCGGACTGGCGGACCTTGGCGAGCGCCTCGCCCAGGTCGGGAACCTGGATGTAGAAGGTCACGTGGGCCGTGCCGTCCTGGCCGGGCGCGACGCCGCCGCCGATCCCGCTCTCGCCGGCTTCGACCATCCCGTAGTTCATCGGGTTGTCGGCGTTGATCTTCCAGCCGAACGTGTCGCTGTAGAAGGTGCGCAGTGCGGCCGCATCCGGTCCCGCCACTTCGAACCAGGTCACCGGATTCGCCATGGGGAGTCTCCTTCCGGACGAATGCTCCTGGGCCGTCCGGCCCAGACGCTGCGTCCAGGATCGGCAGCGGCCCGCCCGGGTGCATAGGGCCGAAAGGCCCCGGGAATCCCACCGGGGGCGCTCGGCGGCGCGCACCGCCGGACACCACGCGGACCTCGCTTTCACCGGGCCACGAGAATATCGCCGGTTCGACAAATGCGGTGAAAAATGCCCTGATCACCCTGGATATCGGCGACCACGAACACTGTTCCCATTGCGGTCGCGGGCCGGTTGTTTAACGGGCCGCGCAATGATTCGGTAACCGGAACGTTACGCCTCCTTACCGGAGCAGGCTATTGACTCCGGTGAGGCGTCGAACGAGAGTTATGGCGATCTTCTCGGTCCCCCGTATTCAGCACTCACTGTTTTGTCCAGTTTTCGCCGGCGCCAGGAAGAGGCATACCCGATGCTGGTTCGCAGTCCCGTTATCCCCGTTGTGTTCGCCGCGGCTTTACTGGCCGCGGGGTGTTCGGCTTCCGCGGGAAGCACCGGCGCCGCGGGCGGCGACGGGAGTCTCACCGTCGCGATCGCCGCCGCCCCGGACACCCTCGACCCGGCGCTCACGCAGTCGCGCTACGCCAACGCGATCATGCCGACCTACTGTGAAAAGCTGTACGACATCACGCCGGACCAGACCATCGTCCCGATGCTGGCGACGGCGATGCCGACGATCAGCCCGGACGGCCGGACCTACACCATCAAGCTGCGCGGCGGTGTGCTGTTCAACGACGGGACGCCGTTCGACGCGCAGGCGGTCAAGACCAGTCTCGACCGCGCCCGCACCGACAAGGCTTCCGCCCAGGTCGCGAACCTCGCGGCGATCCAGAACGTCACGGTGGTCGATCCCACCACGCTGCAACTGACCCTGTCGCAGCCTTCCGCGCCGCTCACCTCGGTGCTGGCCGACCGCGGCGGAATGATCGTGTCGCCGACCGCGCTGGCCAAGGAGGGCGCTCAGTTCGGGACCGCGCCGGTGTGCGTGGGCCCGTTCGCGTTCGACTCGCGTCCCTCGGCCGACCGCATCGTGTTCAAGAAGTCCAACTACTACTACGACAAGAGCCAGGTCAAGCTGAACCAGGTGACCTTCCAGGTGGTCACGCAGCCGAGCATCCGCGCGGCCGACCTCAAGGCGGGTGACGTCGGCCTGGCGATGGACATCGCGCCCGCGGACATGGCCGGGATCCAGGGCAACCCCGGAACCACCATCCTGAGCCAGAATTCCCTGGGCTACCGCGGACTGGCGATCAACGTGGCGAACACACACGGTGTCGGCGTGGGGCCCTTCACGCACCCGAACACGGGACTGGGCCAGAGCCAGGTGCTGCGTCAGGCGTTCGCGCTTTCGCTCGACCGCGACGCGATCAACAAGGCTGTCTACAATGGACAAGAATATCCTTCGTGCAGCCCGATTTCCAGTGCCAACCCGCTCTACACGGATCCCGGCTGCGCCGGTCCCGACCTGGCCAAGGCCAAGCAACTGGTCGCGCAGAGCGGGCTGCCGACCCCGATCCCGGTCAGCCTGATCATCGGCGCGGGCGACGACCTGCAGACCAAACTGGCCACCGTGATCCAGTCGATGGCGCAGCAGGCCGGGTTCGCCGTCAGCGTGAAGCCGGAGGAGAACGTCACCGGCGCCAATGACGCGTTCAGCGGGAGGTTCGACGTCTACCTCGACTCCTGGTCCGGCCGGATCGACCCGGACCAGAACATCGAGGTGTTCTGGTCGCCGCAGAGCACGATCAACTACAGCAACTCGAACTACCCGGACATCAACGCGTTGCTCGCCCAGGCGACCGCCACGTCCGACACCGCGACCCGCAAGGCCCTGTACCAGCAGGTGGTCCAGCTGCAGAACAAGTATCTGGACAACATCGTGCTCTTCCACGACCGGCTGGTGCTCGGCGCGAGCAAGTCGCTCTCCGGCGTGGTGTTCCTGCCCAACGACGTCATCGAGCTCAAGACCGCCGGCTGAGGCGGGAGCACGCCATGAAATGGTATGTACTGCGCAAGGTGGGTCAGGCGGTGCTCACCCTGTTCATCGCCTCCGTCGTGGTCTTCCTCGGCGTGCGGGCGCTGCCCGGCGACGCGGCGACGGCGATGTCCTCGGAGGGCGCGAGCCCGGAGGTACTGGCCCAGATCAGGCAGGCCTACGGGCTCGACAAGCCCATTCCGGTCCAGTACTTCGACTGGCTCGCGCATGTGGTGACCGGAAACCTCGGCACGTCACCGCAAACCGGCCTCGCGGTCTCGGCGGTGCTGGCCGACCGGATCCCGGTCACCCTCGAACTGGCCGGGGTCGCGCTGCTGCTGGCCCTGCTGATCAGCATCCCGATCGGCGTCCTCGCCGCGCTCAAACGCAACACGGCGGCGGACTACCTGAGCACCACCGGGTCGATGCTGGGCCTGTCGGTCCCGCACTTCTGGTTCGGCATCCTGTTCATCCTGCTCTTCGCCGTCCGGCTGCACTGGCTGCCCGCGTCGGGGTTCGTGCCGTTCGCGGCGGATCCGGTGGCGAACCTGCAGCACATCATCATGCCCGCGGTGGTGCTGGCGATCGGCCTGGCCGCGGTGCTGGTCCGGCAGATGCGCTCGGCGATGATCGAGTCGCTCGGCGCGGACTACCTCCGCACCGCGCGGGCCAAGGGGCTCGCGGAATCCGCGGTGATCGGCAAGCACGCCCTGCGCAACAGCCTGACCGCGGTGGTGACCGTGGTGGGGCTGCAACTGGGCGCGCTCATCTCCGGCGTGGTGGTCACGGAGGAGATCTTCGTGATTCCCGGCCTTGGCAAGCTCACCCTGGATTCGGTGTTCAACCGGGACTATCCGACGCTGCAGGCGGTCGTGTTGATCACCTCGGCCGCCTACATCGTCGTCAACCTCGTCACCGATCTGGTCTACTCCGCGCTCAACCCGCGGATTCGCGTGCAGGGAGCGGCGACATGACCGTGGCGGTCGCGACGGAACTCACCGCGCGGGCTCAGCAGCGCCGCCGCCTGCGACGGCGGTTCACCCGGCGGCCGACCGCGGTGATCGGGCTTGTCGGCATCGTCGTCTTCGTGCTGGTGGCGTTGTTCGGGCCGCTGCTGTCGCCGGACGATCCGAACGCGACGAACTACAACGCGATCTTCGTCAGCCCGTTCAGCCCGGGACATCTGCTGGGCACCGACGATCTCGGCCGGGACGTGCTGTCCCGGCTGATCGTGGGCACCCGGGCGTCGATGGAGGCGGGCGTGCTCGCGACCCTGATCGCCGCGGTCATCGGTGTCCTTTGTGGACTGTTCGCCGGGTACTACCGCGGCTGGCTGGACACCCTCGTGGCCCGCGCGACGGACGTGCTGCTGTCGTTCCCGTTCGCGGTCCTCGCGGTGGGGCTCGCCTCGATCCTGGGCCCGTCGCTGACCAACGCGATCATCGCGCTGGCCGTCTCGCTGATCCCCACCTTCATCCGGGTGACCCGGGCCGAGGTGCTGGGCCTGCGCGAACAGGACTACGTGCAGGCGGCACTGGTCAGCGGCGCGACCACCCGGTTCATCGTGTTCGGGCACATCCTGCGCAACTGCCTCACGCCCCTGGTGGTCCAGGCCACCGTCGCGATCCCCGGTTCGATCATCGGCGCGGCGATGCTGTCCTTCCTCGGGCTGGGGGAACAGCCGCCCACCGCCTCCTGGGGAACCATGCTGTCCGAGTCGCAGAACTATCTCGGCCAGGCGGCCTGGTTCGCGCTCTTCCCCGGCGCGGCCATCGCACTGGCCACGCTGTCGTTCAACATGTTCGGCGACGGCCTGGCCGACGTCCTCGATCCGAAGGGGGACCAGTGACGCCGCGGCTGCAGGTCGACGAGCTGAGCGTGGAGTTCGACACCGACGAGGGCCCGGTACTGGCGGTCGACCGGATGTCCTTCACCGTCGGGCCCCGAGAGGTGGTGGCGCTGGTCGGCGAGTCCGGCTGCGGGAAGTCGGTCACCTCGATGGCGATCCTGCGGCTGCTGCCCCGGCGGGCGTCGGTGACCGGCAGCATCTCCCTCGACGGCCGGGAACTGACGTCGCTGTCCGAGACGGCGATCCGCGAGGTGCGGGGCCGGGACGTCTCGATGATCTTCCAGGAGCCGATGACCTCCCTCAACCCGTCGTTCACCATCGGGTTCCAGATCGGCGAGGTGCTGCGCCGGCACGAGGGGATGAGCCGGAAGCAGGCGAACGAGCGGGCCGTCGAACTGCTGGACCTGGTCCGGATGCCGGCCGCCCGCACGCGGTTGCGCGAGTACCCGCACCAGCTTTCCGGCGGCATGCGGCAACGCGTGATGATCGCCATGGCGGTCGCGTGCAGCCCCCAGGTGCTGATCGCGGACGAGCCCACGACCGCGCTCGACGTCACCATCCAGGCACAGATCCTGGACATCCTCCGCGACCTGCGGGCCGACGTCGGCACCTCGATCCTGCTGATCACCCACGACCTGGGCGTGGTGGCCGACATCGCCGACCGCGTCGAGATCATGTATGCCGGGCACCAGATCGAGTCCGGACCGGTGGACGACCTGTTCTCCCGGCCGCAACATCCTTACACCGTGGGACTCCTGGGCGCGGTCCCGCGGCCGGACCTGCTCGCCGAGGGCGGATCGCGGCGGCTGCGGGAAATCCCCGGCCTGGTTCCGGTGTTGCGCGGTCTTCCGGAGTCCTGTGTGTTCGCCCCGCGGTGCACCCGCGCGACGGCGGTGTGCGGTGAGTCCATGCCGCCGCTGGCGCGGACCGGACCGGAGCAGTACGCGGCGTGTCACCACGCCGGTGAAGATTCGCCCGTGCGGAAGGGAATCCAGGCATGACCGTACTCCGGGTGCGCGGGCTGACGAAGTACTTTCCCGTGCCACGTTCGCGCGGCGGCGGCCGGGTGCACGCTCTCGACGGCGTCGACCTGACCATCAACGAAGGCGAGGTGGTCGGCCTCGTCGGCGAGTCGGGGAGCGGGAAGTCCACGCTCGGCAAGTGCGTCGTCCGCCTGCTCGAACCGACCGGCGGCACGATCGAGCTGAACGGGCGGGACATCAGCCACCTTTCGCAGCGCCGGATCCGGCCGGTTCGGCGGCAGGTGCACATGGTGTTCCAGGACCCGTACTCGTCGCTGGACCCGCGGATGTCCATCGGAGACATCGTGGCCGAACCACTGCGCAGGCACCGCGTCGCCCGGTCCCGCGAGCTGGACGCGAAGGTTTCGTCGCTGCTGGACAAGGTCGGCCTCGCCGCCGCCATGCGCTACCGGTACCCGCACGAGTTGTCCGGCGGCCAGCGGCAACGGGTCGGGCTGGCGCGCTCGCTCTCGCTCGACCCGAGCCTGCTCATCGCCGACGAACCGGTGTCCGCGCTCGATGTCTCGGTGCAGGCGTCCGTGCTGAACCTGTTCATGGACCTGCAGGCCGACCTCGGTTTCTCCTGCCTGTTCATCTCGCACGACCTGGCCACGGTCGAGCTGCTGTGCGACCGGGTCGCCGTGCTGTACCTGGGCCGCGTGGTCGAGGAGGGCAGCCGCGAGGAGATCTTCTCCGCGCCGCGGCACCCGTACACCCGGTCGCTGCTGTCGGCGATCACGGTGCCGGACCCGCCCCGGCAGCGGCGCAGGGAACGGATCATCCTCTCCGGCGACGTGCCGAGCCCGATCGATCCGCCGCCCGGCTGTGCCTTCCACACCCGCTGCCCGGTCGCCGAGCTGCCACGGTGTGCGGGCGAGTCCCCGGTGCTCGAACCCGTCGGTGGCACGGGCCACCGCGTCAGCTGTCACCTGGTATCCACG
>Ga0310811_10006850_pt1 | contig 14559 bp, 12 predicted proteins | sample YCmetagenome_FD_207642 | JGI IMG/M metagenome (GOLD analysis project Ga0310811, IMG submission 207642) | Soil microbial communities from experimental microcosm in Duke University, North Carolina, United States - YC | ecosystem: Engineered > Artificial ecosystem > Soil microcosm > Unclassified ...
GCCGTCCAGGCGGATCCAGCCGGGCTTCGCCCGCCGGATTCCAGGCCGGCGAGAGCAGGCAGCACGTTGACCTGATCGGGCGGCGCGTCTCGGGATGTCATTCGGGAAGGGTGACCAGGATGCGGCCTCGGCTTCCCGCGTCGACGTGGTCGTGAGCCTTGGCGACCATCTGGAGCGGGTAGCGGGCGGCGATGCTGATCTTGAGCGCGCCGACGGCGGCTGCCGCGGTGAGGTCGCGGGCAGCCTGCCGCTTGGCCTGGGCGGGGAAGTCGTCGCTGCCCAGCAGGCGCAGCGTGACGTTGGCGAACAGCAGGGGCCAGAACGGCAGCTGCGGCCGGTCAGCGCGGCTGGCGTACACGGCGATGACGGCGTCGTTGGCCACGACGGCGGCGTCGAGATCGGCGTTATCGGACAGTGCCACCTCGATGATGCGGTTCACGCCGTCCGGGGCCAGGGCGCGGATAGCCTTGGCCGGGTCGCCGGCATCGAGGGCGACGGTATACGGCACTAGGGCGGGGTCGACGTGGGCGAGGTCGCTGCCCCGGGTCACCGTGCCGATCACAGTGGCTCCGCCCCAGCGTGCGAGCTGCGCGGCGATCGAGCCAACCGCGCCGAGGACGCCCTGGACAAGGACCGTGGCGCCGTCGACAGGGCCGTCGGCGAACACGGCGCGGTGCGCGGTGATCCCGGGGATGCCCAGGCTGGCGCCGAGCTCATCGGTGACCTGGCCGGGCAGGGGCACGGCCAGGTGGCCGGGGACCACGGTGTACTGGGCGGCGGTCCCGAAGGGCCGGTAGGACTGCGCGCCGTGGACCCACACGCGCTGCCCCAGCCAGCTCTCCTCAACGCCAGGGCCGGCGGCATCCACGACGCCAGCCGCGTCGCTGTGCGGGACCACCCGCGCGAATGGCATCGAGGAGCCGAGCCAGCCGCGCCGCTTCTTGGTGTCACCGGGGTTGACGCCCGAAAGGCGCACACGCACCCGGACCTCTCCCGGGCCGGGATCGGGGTCAGGGAGCTCGCCAATCTGAAGTACCTCGGCGGCCGGGCCCTGCCGGTCATACCAGGATGCGAGCATGATTGACCTCCATGGCTCTCTCACCTGCCTGGCTCGCCAGGCACGTTCAACAGGCGCGAGCCGCAAGCGGCTGGCGCAGCATCGTTCAGGACTTCGCGCAGCCAGCCTCGTTCGGCGCCGCTGGTGGCACGGGCGACGAGGAGCATCCCGCGGCGGTAGGGGTCGGCGACCTCCTCGGCGCGCAGCGGGCGCTCGCCCTGGTAGAAGAAGCTCGCCGGCTCTTCTAGGAACTCCAGGCGCCGGCGCAGCACCGCGTGCTGGTCTGCGGTGGCGGGGAGCAGGGACAGGAAGGCCAGGATCGTGAAGAACCGGCTGCTGTCGGTGATCTCATGGTCGGCGGGCTTGCGCAGCCGCTGCAGCAGCTCGGCGCGCCCGGCGTCGGTCAGGCTCAAGACATAGCGCTGGGCAGCCGCGGCACCGGGCTCGACCCGGCGGTCGAGCAGGCCGCGTGCGAGCATGCGGTTGATGGCCGGGTAGAGGCTTCCGTCGCTGACCGGCCGGGTGTAGCCAGACAGCTGCGCGACACGCCTTCGAAGTTCATAGCCATGGAGCGGGCCGTCGGCGAGGAAGCCGAGTATCGCCAGTTCCAGCATGCCGCCATACTCTCACATCGAATCGAGATATCTCGAACCGAGGTATGTTGAATCGATGCCGATGCCGCCCTCGTCGGCGAACTCCTGGTCAAAAGCCCCGACTTCGCCCGGCTCTGGGAACGCTACGACGTCACCACACGCACCGCCCCGCAGAAGAAGACCTTCCACCACCCCCCACGTCGGCACCATCACCCTCCACTTCCAGGGCATGCAACAGGAAGGCACCCTCGGCCGCGCGTCAGGTCAGCTTGGTTACGTCGAGGTCGCCTTCGGCGTAGCGGGCGCGCAGGGCCTTCTTGTCGAACTTGCCGGTGCTTGTCTTGGGTACCTCGGGGAGGAAGGTCCACCGTTCCGGTAGCTGCCAGCGGGCGACCTGGCCGGCCAGAAACTCGCGCAGTTCGAGGGCGGTCACCGATGCGCCCTCCCTGACGACCACCGAGACCATCGGGCGCTCGTCCCACTTCTCGTCGGGGACGCCGATCACCGCGGCCTCGGCGACGGCGGGGTGCGCCATCACCAGGTTCTCCAGGTCGACCGAGGAGATCCACTCCCCGCCGGACTTGATCATGTCCTTGGACCGGTCGGAGAGGGTGAGGAAGCCGTCCGGGCTGATCGTGCCGATGTCGCCGGTGCGCAGCCACCCGTCGCGGAACTTGTCCGGGTCGACCGCCGCTCCGTCCGGTGCGTAATACGATGCCGCGATCCACGGGCCGCGGACCTCAAGCTCGCCGAGCGACTTGCCGTCGTTCGGCACGACTGAGCCGTCCTCGGCGGTCAGCCGCGCCTGCACGGTCGCGGGGAACCGGCCCTGGGTGACGCGGTAGGCCCACTCCCGTTCGCCGACAGCCCCGGCGGGCGGGTACGCGACCGTGCCGAGCGGCGAGGTCTCGGTCATCCCCCAGGCGTGCACGACCGTAACGCGGTGCCGTTCCTCGAACGCCCGCATCATCGAAGGCGGCGCGGCCGCACCGCCGACGATGACCGACCGCAGATGGCTGATGTCCTGCGGCGCACGCTCAAGCTGGGCGAGGACTCCGTTCCAGATCGTCGGCACCGCCGCGGCGTAGGTCGGACGCTGGCTGGCCATGATCGCCAGCAGCGGCTCGGGCTGGAGAAACCGGTCCGGCATGACCAGCGAGGCGCCCGCCATCAGCGCGGCGTAGGGGAGGCCCCAGGCGTTGGCGTGGAACATCGGCACGATGGCAAGCGCCAGGTCAGAGCCTGACAGGCTCATGCCCTGGGTGGTGAGCACCTGCATCGCGTGCAGCCAGTTCGAGCGGTGCGAGTACACCACGCCCTTCGGCTCGCCGGTCGTCCCCGACGTGTAGCACATCGCGGCGGCAGACCGCTCGTCGAGCACGGGGAAGTCGTACTCGGCCGACTGGCCGGCCAGCAGGCTGTCCCAGCCGTGCACCGTGACCCCGGCGGGCGCCGCGAGCGAGGCAGGGTCGCCATTGGCGACGATGACGTGCCGCACGGTCCGCAGCGACGGCAGGTACTTCGCGAACAGCGGCACCAGCGTGCCGTCGACGATGACGACCTGGTCCTCCGCGTGATTGGCGACGTAGACGAACTGCTCGGGAAACAGCCGGATGTTCAGCGCGTGCAGCACCGCGCCCATCGCGGGGACCCCGATGTAGGCGACCTGATGCTCGTTGTTGTTCCACATGAACGTCGCGACCCGGTCGCCCACGCCGACCCCGAGCCCGCGCAGCGCGTTCGCCAGCCGGGCGGCCTGCTCCCCCACCTCGCCGAACGTGATCGAGCGGGTCCCCTCGCCCGTCCATGTCGATACCGTGGCGTCAGACTGGAAGGTCGAGGCGTACCGGAGCAAGGTGGCCAACGAGAGCGGCTCGTCCTGCATCGTGCTGAGCACGGATAATTCCCCTCCTGTGGCGCGGCGACCGTTGACTCCCGAGCTTAGCTCCGCCTAGGCTGATCTGCTATAGCAGATGGGAGATCAGCCGAAGTGACTGACGACACAGTTGGCAGGCCCAAGCTGACCACCGGGCCGACACTGTCCGACCAGGCCTACAAGGCGCTGCGCGAGGACATCACGACCGGCACGCTGCAGCCGGGCCAGCGGCTTACCGAGCGCGGCCTCGCCGAGCACCTGGGCGTCAGCCCGACCCCGGTGCGGGAGGCCCTCCAACGGCTGGAGCACGAGCGGCTTATCGAACGGGACGCGGTACGCGCGATCCGGGTGGCCGATCCTTCCGTGGCCAGGCTGCGCGAGCTGTCTCTCATCGAGGCCGCCCTCCGCGGCGTCGCGGCCCGGCTGGCGGCCGAACGCGCCACCGCCGCGGAAGTGAAGGCCATCGTGGCGGCCTGCGACCGGGCGGAGGCGCTGGCGGACAACGACGACTGGGACGAGGCGCGGGTCCGCGAGCTCCTGGAGGTGACCCGCGGATTCCACCGCCTGATCGACGAGGCGGCCCATACCCAGACACTGATCGACATGATCTCCACGGCGACCGCCTTCGACTGGGCCTTCCGGCTCAAGTGGTCGGTCGAGTCGCACCAGGACGCCGCCAGCCTGCATCGCAGCCTTGAGCAGCACCGCAGGGTGGCGGCGGCCATCGAGGCCCGCGACGGGACGGCGGCCGAGGAGGCCATGCGGCTCCACACCGGGTCGCGCGCCGAGGCCTACCTGGCCATCGCGGCGGGCAACACCAGGCCGACCGACTAAGAGCCCGCCCGATCCCATGAAAACCACGTGCGGCCATCGCCGCCATTCTTGCTATAGCAGATCTGCAATCTTTCATAGGAGAAAGACATGTCGGTACGCAACTGGCCCCGCCTGGCCGCCAAGACCGCCGTCGCCGCCTGTCTGCTAGCCGCCGCGGCGGCCTGCGGCAGCTCCGGATCGAGCTCCCCGCCCGCGGCGGCCGGTGGTACGTCGGCGGTACCGCTCAGCACGGCCGCCCTGGTCTCCGGCTCCAAGCAGGAAAAGGGACTCGTGATCTACAGCAACGCGCTGTCGTCGCAGATGCAGGAGGTCACCAAGGCGTTCCAGGCGAAGTACCCGTGGATCCACGTCACCGTCACCGATGACGAGGACCCGGTCGTGTTCTCCAAGTACGCCGCACAACATGCCGCGGGCGTCCGGACGGCGGACCTCCTGATCGCCAGCGCCCCGGGCCTGTGGGTGGGCGTGGCGGACAACGGCTTCCTGCAGCCGTTCACGCCCGCCGGCATCTCGGACTTCCCGGCCTTGACCTCGCAGGGCAAGGGCCTGTACATCTTCTCGCCCGATCCCGCGATCACGATCTACAACAAGGTCGTGCTGAAGGGGCAGCCGGCGCCGTCGACGGTCGCGCAGATCGCCCAGGACGGGATCGACAAGAAGTACAAGGTCGCCACCTACGCGATCAACAACAACTTCGGCTACAGCGCCTTCTGGGGCTACGTGCACCAGCAGGGCTGGGCCGCGCTCGACAAGCTCGGCCAGACCGCGCAGACGCCCGGCGACGGCGACGTGCTCGGCACGGACGTCGCCCAGGGCGGATACGGGGTGGCCGTCTTCGAGTCCGGGCTCGTCCGCGGTCCCATCGAGTCAAGCGCCACCGAGCGCAAGCTCGTGGGCTGGGAGTACACCAAGGACTTCACGCCGCTGATCCCGCGCGGCATCGGGATCACCGCCGGCGCGGCCAGCCCCGACTCGGCCAAGCTGTTCATGGACTTCGTGTTCAGCGACCCCGGCCAGCAGGCGCTGTGCGACGCCGGGTTCGAGGCGAGCAGCAACACGTTCACGCCAGGCGATGGCTGCCAGAACACGCTCAAGGCGCTGTATGCGGCCGTCGGCGCGCAGCACGTGTACATGACCCCGTTCACCGCGCAGGTGGCCGGCGACCAGAAGGCGTTCACCGCCAAGTTCCGTCAGGCATTCCACCAGTGAGCCGCCGTCAGGGCACCCGCCGGGCCCCATCGCGATGACGACCTCCGTAAGCCTCGTGCCTGGCCGGGCGACCCGGATCCGCCGCCTGCTTCCCGCGACCGGGCTGCAGGCGGCGATCTCGGGCCTCGTGCTGGTGGCCGTCCTGGCCCCGGTCGTCCCGCTGGTGTACGCGTCCGTGCAGAGCGCGCCGATTTACCAGCCGGGCCGCTACTTCACCCTGGCGGCCTACCGGCAGCTTTTCACCGACCCCGCCTTCTGGGCGGCCGCCAGGAACACCGCCGAATTCGCTGCCATCACCACCGCCGGCGCAGTGGTGCTCGGCGGCGGGTTCGCCATCGTCTGCGGCCGGACTGACGTCCCCGGCAGGCGGTGGTACCCGGGCCTGCTGATCGCGCCGCTCGTGCTCCCGCCGCTGGGCCTCATCCTCGGCTGGAACGCACTGTACGGGCCGGGCGGCTACGCGCACGATTTCATCACCCAGACGCTGCACCTGCCGTTCAACCTGTCTACCGTGCCGGGCATGGCCGTCCTGGGCACCGCCGTCGCCGTGCCCGTTGTCTTCCTCGTCTGCCAGGCCGCGCTGTCCGGCATGGACTCCTCGCTCGAAGACGCCGCCCGGAGCGTCGGCGCCCCTCCCCTGCGGGTGCTCGGCCGGGTCACACTGCCGATGCTGCGCCCCGCGCTGGTCAACGCGGGGCTGCTGGTCTGCACGCTCTCGATCGAGTCGCTTGGCATCCCCCTGGTGTTCGGGTCACCGCAGGGACACGACTTCGTCGCGAGCTACCTCTATGACCAGTGGTCGAGCGCGTTCACGCCGGGCCCGCCCGTGGTCAGCGCCGGAGCGACAGTCCTGCTCGGCTGCGCCTGCGCCCTGCTGCTGCTGCGCGGCTGGCTGCTGCGGGACCAGGCCCGGTTCGTCGCTATCAGCGGCCGCCGCGGCGCGACGGGAAGCGTACGCCTGCCGGCTGCGGCCCGGCTGGTCCTCGGCGTGCTGCTCAGCCTCTACATGGCGGTAACCACGTTCGCCCCGATCGCCGCGCTCGGGCTGTCCTCGGTGACGACGCAGCTGACGCCGCTGATCGCGCCCTGGCACCTGTTCACGGCCGGCAACTGGCGTGCCATCGGGCACGGCGAGTTCGCGAGCTCGATCAGGAATACGGTCGAGATCGCGCTGGTCGGCGCGCTCATCACCACCGCCGTCGTCGCGCTGGCCACCGCCGTGGCCCACCGCTCGGCGTTCCCCTTGCGCCGCGGCCTGCCCTTCCTGCTGCTGTTCCCGCGCGCTATCCCCGGGCTGATCATCGGCATCGGGTTCTTCTGGACCTTCCTGCTCGTCAACCCACCAGGGCACGCGCTGCTCGACAGCCTCTGGGGAATCATGCTCGCGCTGAGCGTCCGGTCCCTCACGATCGCCTACTTCGTGCTGTCGGCCTCGTTCGCAGCGGTCAGCGAGTCGCTCGACGACGCCGCGCGTTCCGCCGGGGCCAACTGGTGGACCGCGATCACCCGGATTACCCTGCCGATCCTGCGGCCGGCGCTGTCCGCGGCGTTCATCTTGATGTTCATCTCCATCCTCAACGACTACGACCCCGCCCTGTTCCTCGTCACCCCCGGCCACGAGCTCATAGGCGTGACCATGTTGCTGTCCGAGCAGCAGGGGGCGAACGGGCCGGTCGCGGCGCTTGCCATGGTGCAGGTCGCGATCACGGTCGTCGCGATCGCCGTCGCCGGGCGGCTGTTCTCGACCAGATTGAGAGGACGCCGGAATGCCTGAGATCTCCGTGCAGGGCCTGAGCAAGGCATTCGGTGGCGTACGCGCGCTGCACGACGTCACCTTCACGGTCCGGGACAAAGAGTTCCTGACCCTCCTCGGGCCAAGCGGGTGCGGCAAGACCACCACGCTGATGTCCATCGCCGGCTTCCAGCGGCCCGACGCGGGATCGATCACCTGCGGCGAGCGGGCCTTCTTCGACTCCCGCGGCAAGGTCTTCCTAGAGGCGCAGGACCGGAACCTCGGGATGGTCTTCCAGTCCTACGCGGTCTGGCCCCACCTGACGGTCTTCGGCAACGTCGCGTTCCCGCTCAGGATCCGGCGGATGAAGAAGGAGGCGCTGCGCCGCCGCGTCACGGAGACCCTCGAACTCGTCGAGATGGCCGACTACGCGGGACGCTACCCACACCAACTGTCCGGCGGCCAGCAGCAGCGGGTGGCCCTGGCCCGGGCACTGGTCTATTCCCCGGCGGTCCTGCTGCTCGACGAGCCGTTCTCCAACCTCGACGCCAAGCTGCGCGAACGGGCCAGGACCTGGCTCAAGGGCCTGCAGGGCGAACTCGGGCTGACCACGCTGTTCGTCACCCACGACCAGGACGAAGCACTCAGCCTCAGCGACCGGATCGTGGTCATGAACCAGGGAGCGGTCCTGCAGGCCGGCACCCCCGAGGACATCTACCGCCGCCCGGCCACCCGGTTCACCGCCGAGTTCCTCGGTCACTGCAACATCCTGGCCGCCCGGGCAGCCACCACGACCGCTCACCGCGCCACCGAGCTCGTCCTGCACCCCGGCGGCCAGCCGATCACCATCTCGGGTGAGCAGCTGGCCGTCGGCGCAGAGGCCCGGCTGGCCGCCGACGCGGAGGTCCAGCTGGCCGTCCGGCCTGAGGCCGTCGAGCTCTCTGCCCTCGGCGAGACCACCGGGCAGAACGCCTACAAGGCGGAGGTTCGCAGCGTCTCGTTCCTCGGCGACCACTACCTCTACGAACTGGACATCGACGGCATGCCGCTGACCGTCACGGACACGAGGTCATTCCCCGGCCCGTCGGTCACCGTGCGGATACCGCCCTCCGCCTGCCGCGTCCTGCCGCCATGAGCCACCCATGCCAGCACGCACCGACGCACAGGCAGGCGAGTCCGCCGCCCAACCGAAAGGAACAGTCCATGTCCGCCCGCCCCGGCCCAGATCAAGGCGTTGGCATCATCTTCCCGTCAGGAATGCTCGGCGGAGGCTTCACCGCCGAAACGATCAAGCGCGGCATCGCCATGGGCGCGACCGCGATCGCCATCGACGCGGGCTCGACCGACTCGGGCCCCTACTACCTGGGCGCTGGCGTGGCCAAGACGTCCGAGTCCGCCGTGGCGCGGGACCTGCGGATCCTGCTCGCCGCCGCACGGGAGAACCGGATCCCGCTCATCGTGGGCAGCTGCGGCACCTCGGGCACTGACGCGGGCGTGGACCAAGTCGCCGCGATCGCCGAGCGAATCGCCGCGGAGGACCGCCTGTCCTTCCGGATGGCGCGCATCTACAGCGAGCTGCGGCCGGAGACCGTGATCGCCGCCATCGACCAGGGGCGGGTCCGGGCACTGCCGCCAAGCGGCGAGCTCAGCCCGGACGCCGTCCGGTCCTGCTCGCATATCGTCGCCCTGATGGGGCACGCCCCCATCGTCGCCGCGCTCGAGGCGGGCGCGGACGTCGTCCTGGCCGGCCGGGCCACCGACACCGCCATGGTCGCAGCGGTCGCGCTCATGCACGGCATGCCCGAGGGCCCGGCCTGGCATGCCGCCAAGACCGTCGAGTGCGGCGGCCAGTGCACCACCAGCCCCACCTTGGGCGGCGTCTTCGTCCGCATCGACCCCGCCGGCTTCACCGTTACCCCGCTGGCCGCCGAGGCCGCCTGCACGCCGACCACGGTCGCCGCGCACATGCTGTACGAGAACGCCGACCCGTTCCGCCTGCTTGAGCCGTCCGGCGCCCTGGACACTTCCGCGGCAACGTACAAGGCGCTGGACGAGCGGTCAGTCCGGGTCGAGGGGTCCCGCTTTGAACAGGCTCCTAGCCTCACCGCGAAGCTGGAAGGGTCACGGTTCGCCGGGTACGAGACGGTATCCCTCGTCGGTATCCGCGATCCGCAGGTCCTGGCCAGCCTCGATACCTGGCTCGCCCTCCTGCGAGAGGTCCTGGCGGACCGGCTCCGCGTCACCCTCGACCTGGACGCGGGCAGCTACGACCTCGCCCTCCAGTGCTACGGAGCCAACGCGATCCTCGGGCCGCTCGAGGACAGCGCGGGACCGCCCCGCGAGGTCGGCCTGCTGTGCAAGGTGCGTGCCGCAACTCAGCAGCTCGCGACCGCAATCGCCAAGACCGCCAACCCGCTGCTGCTGCACCTGCCGCTGCCCGGCATGACGCACCTACCGAGCTTCGCGTTCGCCACCTCGCCGCCGGAAATGGAGCGCGGCGCGTCCTATGAGTTCGTCCTGAACCACGTGCTTGAGCTGGACCAGGAAACCGACCTGTTCCGCGTCGAACTGAACGAGGTGTCCCATGCCTGACCGGGCGGTTGCAGGGGGGTCGTCCCCCCTAGGGCAAGCAGAACCTGACCGCAAGGGCACCCTCGGCGACCTGGCGGAGCAGGTCCGCTCCAAGAACGCCGGGCCGTTCTGGCTCACGCTGGACGTCTTCTTCAGGAACGCACAGGACTACGAGTTCGTCACCGGCTCAGGAATCTTGTCGCCGCAGTTGATCGGACGGCTGTACCGGGTGGACCCCGCAAGCGTGAAGTACTTCGAGCTCCCGGCGCTGCACGTGGTGAAGATCTCGTTTCCCAGGCCGGTGACCGCCGGCAGCTTCCAGGACCGGGACCTGCACGGTGGCCAGCAGCACGTGCCGCTCTCAGCCGTGGCACTGCCGGCCCCATCCCCCGGGGAGTAATGACTAGCGGTCCGGAGAAACCACCATCCGTTCTGAAGAAAGATCTTCTATCAGGAACGGGTGGTGGCTTCGTCGTTCCCGTCCATATCAGCGTCGGCGATGGGGGCGCCGGCCCTCAGCCAGGCCGCCAGCCAGAAGAAGCCGTGTGGCGCGGACCACCGGGTTGGTCGCGACGGGGGTAACCGCGGCGACGTACCCGCTGGTGCTAAGCACGGTGCCGCGCAGCCATACGCTCGTGACCCCTGCGGGCAGCAGCATGACGAACGCCGTGGCCAGTCCCGCGGCCAGCACTCGCCGGGTCCTGCCCTGGCGGGCGGCCGCCGGACGACCCAGTAGTCTGGGCCGCGCCCTTGCGACGGCCGTGTCGATGTCGCGATCCATGTGGCCTTCCTCTTGCCGCCTGGCTCTGTGTGCGAGAAGGCCGTCGCCGGCCCCTGGGAGGGACCGGCAACGGCCGACGCGGGAATCAGGTTCGGGGGACCGGGCTGGGTTCGGCCTCGGCGGCCCCGCTCGCTTCTGTCGCTTCTTCTCCGCCGCCTTCCAGGTCGAGGCGCGGGAGTATCCGGCCGAGGGCGGCCGGGATGCGCCAGTTCGTCTTGCCGAGCATGTGCATCACCGCCGGGACGAGGACGGTGCGGACGATAAGGGCGTCAGCGACGACGGCCGCCGCCATGCCGAGGCCGATCATCTTGATGGTGCGGTCGGTGGTGAAGGTGAAGGCGAAGAAGACCACGGTCATGATGGCGGCTGCGGCGGTGATGATGCGGCCGGTGGTCGCCTGGCCGGTGAGCACCGCCAGCGCGTTGTCGCGCCGCCGCAGCCATTCCTCCTGGATCCTGCTGACCAGGAACACCTGGTAGTCCGTGGTCAGGCCGAAAAGGACGGCGAACATGAGGATGGGGATGAATGGGCTAACCGGCCCGGTGTTGGTCACCCCGACGAGGCTCTTGAGCCAGCCCCACTGGAAGACCGCGGTGATTACCCCGAAGGCCGCCGCGGCCGACAGCAGGTTCATGACCGCCGCGGCAGCGGGGATGGCCAGGCTGCGGAACACGATCATCAGCAGGATGAAGGACAGTGCCACCACCATGCCGACGAACAGCGGCAGCTTGGATGACAGCTGGGCCGCAACGTCGTTGCCCTGGGCTGTCGCGCCCCCGACCAGCACCTGAAGGTGCTGTCCGCCCACGGTGGCCGGTATGACGTTGTCGCGCAGGTTGTTGATCAAGTTGGTGGTCGACTGGTCTTGGGGACTGCCGACCGGGTACACCTGGGCCAGCGCGACGGCTGGGTGGCCCGGTCCGGCGGGGAAGAACTCGGGGCCGACCGCCGTGACCACGTCCGGGGTGTGGCCGGCGGCCGTGACCACGGCGCCGAAGGTCGCCTTGTCGGCCTGGCTGTGCAGCGGCGCCACGAGCTGCAGTGGGCCGCTGAAGCCAGGCCCGAACCCGTGCACGAGCATCTCGTAGCCCCGGTAGGTGGTGGTCGTGGTGCTGGTGGGGTCGACGCTGTAGTCGGCGGTGCCCTGGCGCATCGACAGGAACGGGGCGCCGAGCGCCACCATGACGCCGAGGGCGGCGACGCCGAAGACGAGCCGCCTGCGCTGGACGAGCGACGCCCAGCGGGCCCAGCCGCGGGACGCCTCGTTGAAGGCGGTCTCCCCCCGAGCCAGGGCGCGGCGCTGCCTGCGGGTGAGGATGCGCTTGCCGGTCAGGCCAGCCAGCGCGGGTAGCAGTGTCAGTGCCCCGAGGAGAACGAAGGCGACAGTGATCGCGGCCGCGATCGCCGCGCCCGACAGGGTGCTGACGCCGACGGTGAGGATGCCGAGCAGGGCCACGCAGACGGTCAGGCCCGCGAACAGCACGGCCCGGCCGGCGGTGCCGCCCGCGGCGGCGACCGCGTCCTGGACGGAAAGCCCGCGGCGCAGCCCGTTGCGGGTGCGGGTGAGGATGAACAGGGAGTAGTCGATGCCGACCCCGAGCCCGATGAGGATGCAGAGCTGGGAGGTGAACGAGGCCATGCTGAGCGAGTTGGACAGCATGTTGACCACAGAAAGGCCCGCGATGAGGGCGATCGCCGTGCCGAGCAGCGGCAGCAGCGCGGGCAGGATCGCGCCGAAGAACAGCAGGAGCACGACGAGCGCCGCGGCTACTCCGATGAAGGTGCTCGAGGAGGAGGTCGGGTTAGTCGACGCGGCGACGTTACCGACGACGTCGACCTGGAGGTGTGCCGAGTTCGGCGCGCGGGCCGTGTTGACGAACTGGGTCGCCGTGGCGGCCGGGACGCTGTTGGCGTCCACGCTGAAGTTCACCGTGGCGAAGGCGACGGTCTTGCCCGCGCTGACTTGCTTAGTGCCCGCCGGGGTGTAGGGCGAGGTCACACTGGAGACGTCGGGCAGGTGCGACACCCGGCCCAGCATGGCCGTGATCTGCGACTTGACGGCCGGGTTGTCCACCGTCCCGGTGTTCGTCTGGAACACGATCTGCTCGGTGTCCCCTGACTGTCCTGGGACTGCCTGCTGCAGCAGGTTCGCGGCGGCGGCGCTTGGCGTGCCGGACAGGGTGGTGCTCTGGGCGTAGTTGCTTCCGGCGGCCGAGCTGCCAAGGAAGGTGGCGGCCAGCACCAGCAGCCATAGCCCGACCACCACCAGGCGGTGCGTGGCGCACCATCGGGCGACGACGTGCATCGGATTTCCCCTTACTGGTCCCCGCCTGTCGGAGACCTCCCGGCCAGCTTGGCCGCGGCGCTGCCTCGATATCGTCGGCCGCCAGAACCCTTCGGCCCGCCGACATGGCGTCTGGAGAAGTAGTGCTCGGGACGGATGCGCGCGGACCGCGCGGCACTTACGCTCAGTTGCATGGGAACGTCGAGAGACCGCGTCGCCGCAGGCAGGGCCGCCTTGCGGGCGCTGCCGCGGGCGGCGGACATCGATGTCCTCCTCGCGCTCGCCGCCTTCGGGGCGCTGCTCGCCGACCCGCTGCTGCTGGGCAAAGTCACCGGGCTCACGCCGGCGATCGTGATCTTGTCTCTGTTCGCCGCGGTGCCGCTGGTGGCCCGCAGGCGCTACCCGCTCGTGGTCCTGGCGGCCGAGGTGCCGCTGCTGCTGGCGTGCCTGGCCGTGGCGCACCCGAACCGGGCCGCGGTCGGCATCGCCATGGTGCTGGTGTTCACTGTCGGGCTTGAGGGCGGCCGGACCAGATCGCTGCTCGTCGGCGCCGTCATGGCGGTGCTCGTCGCCGCCGCGGTGGTGCTCACCGGCAAGCGCGACGGTCCGCTCGATTTCGTCGCGTATGGGTCGCTGGTGCTCGGGGCGCTGCTGGCCGGGGACACGCTGCGGGCCCGCCAGGCGCTGCAGCGGGCGCTCGCCGACGAAGCGGTCCGCGCCAGCGAGGCGGCCGCGCAGCACCGTTTCGACGCCGAGCGGCTGGCGCTGGCGCACGAGCTGCACGATGTCGTCGGGCACACGCTGGTGGCCATCAACGTACAGGCCGCCGCCGCCGCGCGCCGTGCCCGCAAGGGCAGCGCGACCGACGGGACCGGCGCGCTCGACGAGATCGCGTCCGCGTCCGCCGAGGCGCTCGCCGAGCTGCGGACCACGTTGAAGGCGCTGCGCTCAGCGCAGGACGGTCCCGCGCCGCTGCACCCGATCCAGGACCTGGCCGGCCTGGGCAGCCTCATCGCCGGCGTGGAGGAGGCCGGGCTGGCCGTCAAGCTCGAAATGGCGGGCACCCCGGCCGACCTTCCCGCCGCCGTCGGGCACGCCGGATACCGCATCATCCAGGAGGGCCTTACCAACGTGCTGCGCCACTCCACCGCCCGCGAGGCGCTGGTCCGGGTCGAGGCCGGCCACAGCAGCGTGCTCATCGAGGTGCTCGACGAAGGAAGGCCGCAGCCGTCCGCCGACCACGCCGCCGGGCGGGCGGCCGGCCACGGGATTGCGGGCATGCGGGAGCGTGCCGCCGCGCTCGGCGGCCGATGCGAGGCCGGGCCGGCCGGCGGAGCCGGCTGGCGGGTCCGCGCCGAGATCCCGACCGCGAGAGCCCGCGGGTGAGCGGCGTGACAGGGCACATCAGCGTCCTCGTCGCCGACGACCACTCCCTGGTCCGGGCCGGGTTCCGCTCCATCCTGGGCGATGAGGAGGACATGGACGTCGTCGGCGACGCCAAGGACGGCGCGGAAGCCGTCGAGGCGGCGGTCAGGGAGCGGCCCGACGTCGTGCTCATGGACATCCGGATGCCGGGCATGGACGGGCTTGAGGCAACCAGGCGCATCACATCTGACCCCCGG
>Ga0310811_10006851_pt1 | contig 14558 bp, 6 predicted proteins | sample YCmetagenome_FD_207642 | JGI IMG/M metagenome (GOLD analysis project Ga0310811, IMG submission 207642) | Soil microbial communities from experimental microcosm in Duke University, North Carolina, United States - YC | ecosystem: Engineered > Artificial ecosystem > Soil microcosm > Unclassified ...
GGTGCGTGCGCGGAAGTTATCCAGGTTCTTGGCAAGGGTGCCGGCCACGGCTGGGCGATTGCCGGCCAGGTTGTCTACCTCCTTGGGATCGGCGGCCTGATCGTACAACTCCTGTCGCGGAGCCTCAACAAACAGGTATTTCCCCTCGCGCAGCGCGCGTAGCGGACTCCAGCCAAAAGCACGCTGCGGGTAATCCGTTTCCGCGTAAATAGGCCGCTCCGCCTGGTCTCCGGCCGCCGCAGCGCCGCGGGCTTGCGGCCGCATCATTGTCATCAAAGGCTCGCCTTGCACCGCGCTCGGCACCTCCAGCCGGAGCAGCTTCAGAATCGTTGGCGTTACGTCTGCCAGCCCGGCGGGCGTGCTGACCCGCTCTCCTGCGAACCGTTCGCCTGGCAGCTTGAAAAGCAGCGGCACATGAATAGTTTCGTCGTACAAAAAAATCCCATGCGTAAGTTCTCCGTGTTCGCCGAAGGCCTCTCCATGATCGGCCATGACAGCAATGAGCGCGCGGTCATAAAGTCCCTGGGTGCGCAAGGCGGCAAACAGATGTCCGACCGCGGCGTCAACGTAGGCGATTTCTCCGTCGTAGGGAGAGGAGGCATAGCGCTGCGCGTAGGGCGACGGGGGATCATAGGGATCATGGGCGTCGTAAAGATGGATCCACAGGAAAAACGGCCGCTGAGGTGTGTTTCGCAGCCAGCTCAGGGCATGACCAACAACCACATCGGCCCGGCGCTCCACGGTTTTATAGCGGTCCTCGTAGGCCCGGCGCAGGCGGTACCCGGCGTCATAAAAATCGAAGCCGCGGTCAAAACCGGGCGCCAGTCCGTCCAGCGGGTCCAGGATTAACGAGCCCACGAACGCCGCCGTGCGGTAGCCATGGTGATGCAGGATGTCGGGAAGATAGGGCAGGCTGGCGGCTAAGGGTTTTCCGAAATCATTTACCTGGTTGTACTGCGGATAGGTCCCGGTCAGGATGGTGGCATGCGAGGCTGTCGTCAGCGGCACGTGAGCGTAAGCGTGGGTAAATACGACGCCTTGCTTGGCCAAGGCATCGAGATGGGGGGTAAGGCCGAGCTTGCAACCCAGAAATCCCATGCGGTCGGCGCGGGTGGTGTCCAGAGTGATGAGGACCACGTTAGGTGGCGCGGAAGGAGCGGCAAAGCTGATGCCGGCCGCCAGCAGGAGCAGGAAAAGAACCAGGGCGCGCTGCAACTGCATAGGAGAAGGCGAGTTTAACACAGCCCCGGCGCTAGCTTTTCACACCCGCCGCTCGTCAGGTCGTGCATGCAGAGTCTGCTGCGCCTGACCGCGACAAGAGCTGCCGGAATGGGCGCGGGACGGGCGGTTGCCGGCAACAGTTGTAGAGTGTGTGTATATTTCCCGATGCGGCAAATGCATAAAAAATGTCGTACAAGCGATTGACACTTCCGCGAATATCGCTAAACTGCAGGCTCAGTATTGCTTGGGCTCACTTCATCATTAGCTGACTTCAAAATTCAGCGGTATTCCTCCGGGAGGCGGCTATGCGGATGCAGGCTTGCGTAACGCGGTTGGCAGTCCTGTTCATTTCTTTGGTGGTTCTGGTTTCTTCTCCAGTTCTAGCCCAGAAAATCACCGGTGATATCTCCGGCGATATAGCCGATACCAGCGGCGCGGTTATTCCCAACGCGACCGTAACCGCTAAAAACCTGGGAACCGACTTGACCCGCTCCGCCACCACCACCGGCAGCGGTTCCTACCGCATTCCCGACTTGCCCGTGGGCAACTACTCGGTAAGCGTGCAGGCCGGCGGCTTCAAGACCATGAAGCGGCAGGTAGAAGTGGCCGCCAACGCGGTCATCCATGCTGATTTCAAGATGCAGGTGGGCTCGCGCGAGGAAACGGTAACCGTGGAAGGCGTGGCCCCGATGGTGGATCTCTCCAGCAACAACAACAATTACGTTGACCAGGAGAAAATCGAAACCGTTCCCTTGAACGGCCGCGACTTCAATTCCCTGCTGGCTATCACTCCCGGCGTGCAGCGCGCTCCCGGTGGAGGATTTCTTGCTATCAGCATTAACGGCTCCCGCACCACCTCCAACAACTACTTCATAGACGGCCTCTACAATAACGACCGCTATTACGGCGACTCAGCCGTGAACCAGACCGGCGTAGTCGGTATTCCCGCAACCATTTTCCCGCCGGAAGCCATTGAGGAGCTTACGGTGCAGGAAACTCCGTCCGCGGAATTCGGCGTCAAGGGCGGCGCTCCCATCATGCTGGGCATGAAGAGCGGCACCAATGACTGGCACGGCTCCGCCACCTGGGTGCGTCACACCAACTTTGCCGATGCCGCCAACTATTTTTCCAAGCACAACAACGACAATTGCGGATCGCCCGGCGAGTGCCAGTCCACTCCCCTGCACAACAATCAGTTTGGCGGCACCATCGGCGGCCCCATCATCAAGGATAAAGCTTTTCTGTTCCTCTACTACGAAGGCCAGCGCTACACCTCGCTGGCCGTGAGCAGCCGGACTGTCCCCAGCCCGCAGGACATTCAGGGCGCCATGGCCGATATCGCGGCTCATCCCGGTCTAAGCATCAGCCCGGCGGGACAGAAGTTGCTCAGCTACTTTCCCACCTCTCCCACCGAGACCTTTGTCGCCCAAACACCCACGCGCGCCAGCGCCAATGGCTTCGGCACCAAATTTGATTTTCGCCTCAACAATAAGCACAGCTTCACCGCGCGTTACATTTTAGGCGACAGCCTGCAGAGTGCTCCCCCCTACGCCGGACTCCCGGCGGGCGGATCCAACCCGGCTTTATTCAACTCGATTGCGCCGTCGCGCGCACAGATGGCCGGCATAAGCTGGACCTGGACCATCAGCAACAACAAAATTCTGGAAAGCCGGCTGGGCTTGACCCGCTTCGCCCAGATCATTGACGTCAATAACAAGATTGATCCCAAGAGCCTGGGCGTGGACACTGGCCCTCTTTCTCCCGCCGACTTTGGCGTGCCCTACGTTTACCTCTCTCCGCTCGGGTACGGCGGCTACATCGGCGGCGTCCAGGGCTATCCCATTACCACCCGCCCGGACCAGACTTGGGATTGGTCGGAGCATTTCTCCTGGGTGAAGGGCAATCACACCATCAAGTTCGGCGGCAACTACCAGCGCGCCTACACCAACAGTTTGCGCAATCGCGCCCGCACCGGCTTGGTCTTCGGCTACTTCCTGGGCTACGCCGGCTCCATTTCCGGCAATCCCATCCAGGACACCGTGGAGCAACTCCTGCTGGGCAGAGCCGACGACGCCAACCGCAACTTTGGCGACACCCACCGTCACATCTACCAGAAATCCGTCGGCTTTTATGGGCAGGATGACTGGAAGGTGACCCCCCGCCTCACCCTCACTTATGGCCTGCGCTGGGACATCAATGGCGCCCTTAGCGAAAGCGACAACATCGGCTCCAATTTCTTCCCCGATCGGGGTCTGGTGCAGCTCGGTCAGGGGATTAACCGGCTGTACAACCTGGATCTGCACGATCTTGGCCCGCGCGTCGGTTTCGCCTGGGATATCTTCGGCAGCGGCAAGACCGCCCTGCGCGGCGGCTACTCGCTCACCTACGACACTCCCAACTTCGCCGCTTTTGCAGCCCCCTATACCTTCGCCCGCGCCCGCGCCGGGTCCTTTTCGCAACCCTTCCTGGGCCAGTTCTCTTCCACCTCGGTTGCCGTGGATGGCGATGTAGGCTTGGGCAACGCCACGGTTCTGCCCAATGATCCGGCTGCCACCTGTCTGGATCCCAATAATCTTGCCGCCGGCGGCGACTACGTCTGCATTGATAAGGGACCCATTTTCGGCAGCAATCCTTCGGGAACGCCGCCTTACAACGCCTTCTCCATCGTCAACAATTTCAAAACTCCACGCATGCACAATTTCAACCTCAGCCTGCAACAGGAGCTCAATGCCAACAACGTGATCACCGTGGGCTACTCCGGTCAGCGTGGGCGCGACCTCGTCATGTATCGTGACCTGAACGCCAGCCCACTGGGCAGCGCCGGCGATTTCGCTGACCGCCCCTTCAGCACCCTTTATCCCGACCTGAACCACATCATCCAGGCCACCAACGCCGCTAAATCGCAATACGATTCGCTGCAGATGACACTGAACCAGCGCAACTGGCACGGCCTTGATACGCAGTACAACTTCACCTGGAGCAAGTGCTACGACATGAATTCCGTGAACCGCGGCGGGGCCGGCGATTACCCCCAGCTGAACAACCCCTTCACTCCCCGCGATTCCTGGGGCCTGTGCGATCATGACGTGCGCCTGAATTTTAATGTCGGCGGCGTTTATGCTGTGCCCTCCATTCCCCACCTCGGCCAGCGACTGGGAAGAGGCTGGGAGCTCAGCACCATCTACACTGCCATCAGCGGCCGCCCCTTTACTGCCCTGCTGAGCGGCTCCGATCCCTCCGGACAGGGCCTCACCGGCAGTTCCATCCGCGCCGCCTGGGACGGTACCCCCATCCACTACAACACCCGCAATCCCGACCAGTACGTGGTGGAAACCTTTACCGCCGCTGGCCAGCCTGACCCCTGCGGAGACACCTCCGGCGGCTTACCGCTTTCTCCCTTTTATTTTCCGTGCGCTGGCACGGTGGGAAATTCCCGCCGCAACCAACTGATCGGCCCCGGCCTCAGCCAGTGGGACATGACGCTCATCAAGAACACCAAAATCACCGAGCGCTTGAATTTCCAGTTCCGCTGGGAGGTTTACAACATCCTCAACCGGGCGAACTTCTACTACTTCCCGGATAACACCCTGGGTTCCACGTTCGGACAACTCACCAAAACCTCCGATGTGGCGGTGGGCAATCCCGTGATCGCGCAAGGCGGCCCGCGCAACATGAACTTCGCGATTAAGTTCACGTTCTGAGGAGAAGTTTTGGGCTCGGATGCGTGCCGCTGACCAACTGCCCAGGCGCAGCCTTGGTCAGCGGACATTCGCGCTAGAGGTGTTTGGTTAGCCCTTTGACATATCTCAGCGTAACCACCACACTGGCAACCAAGGGCAGCAAAAAAGCACAGAGATGCAGCCCCCAGAGCGCAAAATCAGAAGCCGGGGGCTGGGGAGCAGGAATCATTCTTGCGACCGCATAATAAATCATTCCCGATAGCAGAAAAGCCCAGCCTCCAAACCGGTTGGAACGGTACCACGTGCTTTCATCCCGCAGAGTCTGGGCTGTGCGAATGCCATACCAGCGGTTTCGCGGAATGAAGCCAAGAACTAGCGGCAACGCGATTAGGCTGATAAGCAGTGACGGTATGAAGAAGGGCTGATGGATCATATACGCCGCGGGACTCAGCGCTCCTCGCTCAGCGAAATTATCCAGCATTTCAACCTGGCACTCACCCAACCCGGGCATACACGTGTTCCAGTTTCACCGTGGGCGCAATGGCGCCGAGGACCGTTTCTGTTACAGCTTTCTGACTGATTTTCGCCCCCTCCACTTCCAGCAGCGTGACCGCTGCGATCGCGGAGTACTGTTCACCGGCCGCGAACATCTGCGCCAGCGCTATCTGCAGCGGCGACAGGCTCGGGTTGAAGGCTACGTTTTCTATGTACGAGCCCTGATAGATCCGGCCTTTGTTGCTGCGGATCGCTACCCCCGATGGAGAAGCGCTATAGGGTGCGTAGGCTCTGCGGGCCGCTTCCAGGGCAGCCGCGATCACGGGATTCGTGGTGGGCGAGGGCAACGTCAGCTTGGTCTCCTGGATGGGGAAAGCGCCTTGCTTCCTGCCTAAGGCCGCCGGGCCGAACGCCGATGGCAGAATGGCGGAAAGCTTGATCGGAGGCTTGCCTGGAGTCAGGATCATGATCTCGCCATCGGGCGAAGCCTCGTTGATGAACTGGCGGCAGTGGCCGCAGGGTGCGCCGCCCACAGCCAGCGCACTAACAGCCTTCTCGCCGTGCATGTAGGCGTTGGACACGGCCGATTGCTCGGCGTGCACGGCAAAGCCCAGGCACTGGCCGGGAATCTCGATGTTTGCCCCGGTGTACAGGCAACCGCTCGCGCCACGCACCACGCTCCCCACGAAAAAATTAGAAATCGGAGCATGGGAATAACTGCGGGCCAGCGGAATCATGTCAACCATCAACTGCTCGGCTGTTGCGCTCTCGTTGTGCGCCAGAGCGGCCGCGTCCCCCGCCGTGATCTGCCCGCTATAGCCCGGCTCCCCCATCAATTTGAGCAGCAAAGAGCGCGACTTCTCCTTGAACGTCGGCAGCATTTCGCGGAGAGCGAGGCTTTTGGAGTCATCCCCAAGGAGCGGGAAGGAAATCGCGCCGGCAGCGGCGGCGGAACCGATCAGGCAGAGAGCTGTGCGGCGGGTGATTCCGTTATCGGGCGTTGTCATCTCGTTCTCCGAGGCCAACCTTTTTCGCGGACAAGTATAGCCGGAGGCCAAGTCGCGGCCACGATCGGTTCCTTCCCGCTCATCTTTCCGCCCTGGGAAATCGACTCCGGAGTTGCCGCTTACAACGGGGAACCAGCAATTAGAGCCATACCAGCGTGCTCACGGAGTGGCCTGGCAAAGCAACCCTGGCTGCCAGTTCGCCCAAACGCAGGTCACACACCCTGGCTGGTCCGGGATTGGAAAGCACCAGGATTTTCTTTCCGCCCGGATTCTCAAATGCTACGTGCCGCAGTCCAACTGCTTCGCTTTGGGAATCAAACCGGCGAGCTCCCCGCTGTAGGAACCGGGAATGATGCGCCAGGGCCCAGAACTGGCCGCTATAGGAAATCGCCTTGCTTCGCGAGTTGATGGTAAGCAAGCCGCCGCAGCTAAAGGGCCCGATGTTGGGGCGCCCGTTTTCGTCGAGCGCAAAATTCCAAGCCGTGATCGAGCAGCAACAGTTGCGCAGAATACCGGCGAACGTGCCGCCCCACTGTGCCCAGTCAGTAGCATAGTCAGGAGCGGTATAGTCAGGTCCGCCTTCTGTCCAGTGCATGGCAACTTCAGGGAATTTTTGCTGAACTCGATTAATCCACTCCGGCTCACCCAGGTAGCCATGCCAAGCCACAGCGTCAGCGTACTTGCGGACATTGGGAGTCTCAAGCTCGGCAATAGCCCTGCCCCATAGATTGTAGTTGTGGTCAATAAGCCAGATCTGCGTCTTCAGCCCCGCACCCCGCAAGGCCGGTCCCAGATACTGACTCACGAAATCGGCCTCGTATTCCTGCGGCCAGATGCAAGCTGGCATGCGGCCATCCTGGTCGGTATCCACCTCGTTTTGGATGGTCACTGCCTGCACCGGAACGCCATTCGTGCTGTACCCCTGCAAGAACTTGAGAAAGTATTGCGCATACGACGACATGTACTGGCGGCGCATGGAACCACCCAGCATGGAACCGTTCGCCTTCATCCATCCCGGCGGGCTCCAGGGTGAAGAGAAGAGAAACAAATCCGGATTCACGCCCCGGGCCTGGCGCAGTATGGGCAGGATATAGTCCTGGTCGTGAGCAATGGAAAAACGGGTCAAACCCGGGTCGGGAGAGCCTTCGTCGTAGCTGTACATTTTGGTAGCATAGTCGCTGGAGCCGATGCAGGTGCGGCAAACGCTCAACGACATCTCGGCGGGATGGAAAAGCTGGTGGAAGAGTTCTTCGCGCCGTGCCGCGGAAAGCTGGTTGAACATGTAACAGGCGGAATCGGTAAAAGCGGCGCCGAATCCCAGGATTTCCTGGAACTTTCTCGCCGGATTCAGGACCACCGTCTCGCGGCTTGCCCGCCCCATCGCCGGTTCCCACTTGAGGGCTGGGGCAGGAGCACATCGTCGGCTATCATCTGTCACCCAGAGCGATAGCGCGCCGCCGGGGGGTTTGCTTCGCGGCCCCTTCTGGCCGGGAACCCGTTCCGCCAGGGCCGCCGTGCCCGCAACAGCCAGCAAGCCGCTGCCAGTAACTTTCAGGAAATCACGCCGCGTCTGTCCAGTAGACATAGACTCTCCTGTTGCGACTAACAGTTCTCTTCGTAAGAACAGACACGAACTCTCCCGGCATCGGTGGAGTGGGTTCGTGGAGCTTAGGGGCCCAAGCCCGCACTCAGCGGTCTCAGACCACTGGCCGGCGAGGCCCGCAGCCGAGCCGCGGGCCAATGGCGCATCTCCGCTAGAAGTAGAACTTGGCCGCGAGTTGCAGCACTCGTGGACCACCCACGCCCGAATACTGCGAGATGTAGTGGCCGAAGGTGGTGGAATTCGCCGGCGCAATGGACATCGGCGTGCAACCTGTTGACGAGCAACTGGGCAGCGTCAGATTCGCAGCATAGTCCTTTTGATCAAGGTTGGGATGGTTGAAGATGTTGAAGGCTTCTCCCCGCAACTGCAAATACCTGCGCCCGTCTTTGCTCAAGGGGATGTTCTTGAAGATGGACATATCCCAGTTCTGCATCCCGCCATCACGCAACACGCCGCGCGACCCGGTGAAGGGCAGCCCAATCCTGGGCAGCTGAAGATTGCCGTTCTTGTCCAAGCCGGTCCAGGCAGGCGGCAGGGCTCCCCACTGCTCGGAACCGGTTAAAACGTTAGCCGGCACCCAGATGGCCATGTCGTTTCCATTTACGCTGTAATCGGGCACTGGAGTCCCGGTCATGAATTGGGTTATCCCCGACAACTGGAAGTTGTCGGTCACGTAAGACAACCACTTCGGCCCGCCAAAACGCTTGGTGAGACTGGGCAGGCTGTAGACATAGTTGATGGCCACGACGTGCGTCCGGTCCCAGCTTGCGGTTCGATAGTCAAGGGCGCGCGTGAACTGGGTGTATTGGAAGTCCTGGTCGCCGTTCGCCGTGGTGAGGGTGTGCGACCAGGTGTAGGCTCCGCCAAACGTCAGGTTGTGGCTGAAGCGCCGCTGCACCGATACCTGCAGCGAGTTGTAGTTGGAGGTGCCGTCGAATTGGTAGTACTGTATTTGGCCATATCCCTTGTAAGGAACCAGGAAGTTAGTCGGATACGCGTACTGCCCAGAAAAGTCTAACCCCGCCGCCGCGTACTCCGGGGGCAGGTTGGGCTCGACCGCCGGCACCACGTTCCCGGTGAAATTAGCCGGATTCTGTGCCGCCCGGGTGAAGCTTGTGCCGAACGGAACGGCGTTGAGATCGCGAGCCGTCACCAGATGACGTCCCTGTGTCCCCACATAGGCCACATCCAGCGTTGTGTCGGCCCCCAGTTCACGTTGCACTCCCAGGCTGTAGCTATAGACCACCGGCACCTTTCCGGTCTGATCCGCTCCATAGATGCCGCTCAGAACCCCGGGTGCTGATTGCGGCAGACTGGCAATGTCCAGCATGTTGCCGTTGTTCACGGACGGAGTGACAACATTGATGGGATTCTGGAAAACGGTATTGAATACCAGGTTTCCTTGCTCCCGGTCATGGGAAGTGCCAAAGCCGCCGCGCAGAACGGTTTTGTGGTCCTGGGTCAGTTCGTAAGCAAATCCCAGGCGTGGCTCCGGCATGATGCCGCGGCTCTTCCAACCTCCCTTGGGAAGTGTGCCGTTTTTGCTGTAGCCAATGCCATTCAGCAGGTTCCCGCTCCCGGGAATGATATTGCCATCCGCATCAATCTTCACCGCACTGGCGGCGTCGTATAACGCCGGGTTGAAGAGCGCGATTTGGTTCTTGGCGTCGTATTGCGGCGGAATCCAGGCAAAACGCATTCCATAATCAAGGGTCAAACGCGGCGTCACCTTCCACGTGTCCTGGCCGTAGAACTCCAGCTGGTTGTACCTGAAATAACCGATCGGCCGCGAACTGCTTTGGTCGAAGGAGCGGAAGTATCCCAGCAGCCCGCTGGCGTAGGCCATACCGGAATTGTTGTCGGTGCAGCCTACGGGGTCGCTGGAGGTGGCGCAGTTGTCAATGGAGTACTGGCCGTTGGAATTGCCCCAGGCGATCTGGTCCTTGCGGCTGCGCTGATAAAACAGACCGAATTTCAGCGCGTGGTTGTTCTTCACCCAGGTAACGTTGTCATTGAAGTCAATGGTGGTATTGGCCTGAAACCAGGGATTGGCCCCGAAGTATGACCAAGGGTAGGGCAGGTTATTGCCGTTGAAACCCATATCCGGAATCGCTGTAGACGGTGGCACCGGATAAAGCATGGGCAGGCTGATGCCGTTCTTTCCGACAGAGAGATTGCCGTTGTTTCCAGCCCAGCTGCTGCGGGTCACGCTGGGGCCTACGGAGACTTCATTTAACAGAGTAGGCGTGATCGTAGTTACAACATCCAAAGCCAGATTCCAACTCGGGGAGCTGTTCACGCAACCCCCTGGGAGCTGCAACTGTCCCATGCAGTTCAGATTCCAGGTTTGCATGGGAGAAGTGGTTTGCTCCGAGTTATTTACCCACCTCCCATAGAAGCGGTTTCTCTCATTGATCTGGTAGTCAATGCGCAGAATGTCTTCGCGTCGGGGATCGCTGTACGACAACTGGGTCGCAAAATTGGGGTCGGTGGCGCCGGCGGGAGTCAAATTCGGGAGAGAGTAAAGAGACAGAAGCTTTGATACGTTATCGAAAATGTTGCGCTGAGCGGCATTGAGCGTGCTGGGGTCTATCTTATTCCCCGGGAAGGGCAGGCCGGTGGCCGGGTTGTAAATGGTGAACGGAGTTTGCGAAAAATCGCCCACCCGTTCCAGCGCGGTTGGGGTGCGGAACTGATCCAAGCCGCCGGTTGGAATCAATTGCCGGTAGTATTCCTGGCCCCAGAAAAAATACGCCTTGTTTTTCTTGATGGGCCCGCCAACCTGATAGCCAAAATAGTTGTAGCGGTAAAGCGCGATCGGCACCGAACCGGGCGTCACCGCATTGGCCTGATCGGCAAACCAGTTGTTGGCATTCATGCCTTCGTTGCGATGGAAGAAGCGGGCATTGCCGTGGAATTCGTTGCTGCCGCTCTTGGTGACCACCGCCACCTGTCCGCCGCCGGCCTTGCCGAATTCGGCTTGATAGTTGGAGGTAAGCACCTTCATTTCAGCGATGGCGTCGGGATTTACCGTCACGTGAGTGGTGGCGTTGTCCCCGGTATCCACGTTCGAGGACCCGTCAATGGTGTACTCGTGTGTATTGGCGCGCGTACCGTTTACATTGAAGGCGCCGATCCCATAAGTCGTAGAAGCCGAGCCATCGAAATCACTGACCACCCCGGGAATCAGCCTCATGTAATCCAGAACCATGCGGCCGTTGAGGGCCACATCGTTGAGCTGCTTGCCGCTGATCAGGTCTGAGCGCTCGCCGGAATTGGTCTGCAGTTGCAATTGCCCGGCGTCAGCGGTCACGGTCACGGACTGGGTTGCCGCCCCAACCTGCAGGACGAATTCGCCCGCATCCAGGCGATCAGCGGCGCTGAGAATCACGTTCGTTTTCTCCACCTTCTTGAACCCGTCTGCTTCCGCGCTCACGGTATAGGTTCCCGGCAACAGGTTGGGAGCCACGAAGTCGCCGTGCTCGCCCGTCACCACGGTGCGGGTAACGCCGATGGCCGGGCTGGTGATGGTCACCGTGGCCTTGCTGATGTAGGCGCCGCTCTGGTCTTTCACTTCGCCATAGATGGCGCCAGAGGTTATCTGCGCCAGCAGAGCAACACCGCCGGAGCACGTCAAAAACATAAGGAGCAATGCGCCCGTGAGGGTAATTTTTTTCAGGGACAGAAACGGAACCATAACCGCCTCCTTGCTAGCCTTTGCGGAGCGCGAGAGTGGGCCGCCACTCCCGCCAAATTGCTTTGGAGAAGCGAAAGAATCTATGCCGGTGAAGCCTCAAAAGTCTGCCATGCCCCGGGTGGGCGAGGGAATAATACTTTTGTATAGATTAGCTGCGGAAGTACTATTCCAGCACGATAATCCCCCGCTGCAGGGCTGCCGTAACCGCCTCCGTACGGTCCCTGGCATTGAGTTTCTCCAGGACGTGGCTCACGTGAAGTTTGACCGTGATTTCGGCGATGTCCAGGGCGGCGGCGATTTCCTTGTTGCCGTGACCTTTGGCGACCATCTGCAGCACCTCCATCTCACGTCCCGTCAAGGAGCGCTGCGAGAGGCGGTCCGCCAGAGCCGAGGCCGCGGTGGAATCCATGTAGCGGCGGCCGCCATGAACGTCGCGAATGGCCTGCAGCAGTTCATCACGCATCACGCTCTTCAAAACGTAACCCCGGGCCCCCGCCTGCAAGGCGCGGTAGATTTCTTCCTGCCCGGAATGCGTGGAGAGCATCAGCACGGCCGCCTGGGGAAATTCCTGCAGCAGGGCGGCAGTAGCCTCAGCTCCGCTTATACCTGGAAGCCGCACATCCATGAGGACGAGGTTAGGGTGATGCTTGCGATATGCCGCCAGCGCGGTCTCGCCGTCGCTGGCCTCCCCCACCACTTCCATATCCGGCTCCACGTTAAGGGAGGCGGACAGGCCCATGCGCACCATGAAATGGTCGTCAACCACCAGAATACGAATTGATTTTGAGTGCTTGGTCAAGGGATTGTTGCTGCCCAACGCCTACCTCTAAGCTGACGCGCGTGCCCTGCCCCGGCTCGCTCGCCACAGCCAGCTGGCAGCCCATGGATTGAGCCCGCTCCCGCATGTCCAGCAGCCCAAAATGGCCGCTGCTGCCGGCGATCTCCGGGCGGAAGCCGCAGCCATCGTCGCTTACGCGCAAGGAAACAGACTCGGGAGCATAGCGCAGCTCCACGCTGATCCGGCTTGCATTCCCGTGCTTGACCGCGTTGGCCACCGCTTCCTGGGCGATACGCAGCAGATTCATCTCAATCGCAACCGGGAGGCGGATGGCGTGGCCGTGAACGCTCACCGCAACCCTGTCATGGCCGCCGGCCGGTGAGTGCACCACTTGAGTCAGAGCTGAAACCAGGTCTCCATGTTCCAGCAGGTGGCAGCGCAAGTCCCAGACCGAACGGCGGGCCTCAACCATGCTGTGGCGGCTCATGTTGCGGGCCGTCTGCATGGCCTGGCGGGCGACTTGTGGCGCCTGCTGGAAGCAGTCCACTGCCAGATCCAACTGCATGGTTATGCCCGCCAGTTCCTGCTCCAGAGTGTCGTGCAGTTCACGCGCAATGCGGTTGCGCTCCTTCAGAACCGCTCCGCTGCGCAGCTTTTGACGGATTAACTCCATCTGTCCGCGCAAACGGCGGCCTAACACTACCACCCAAACCATCACCAGAAGCAACGCACCTAGGGTAATGCCCAGGAGCCAGAGCGTATGCCTCAGGTTCCACCAGGAAGGAGCGCGCAGCACCACGACATCCTGGGGGGAGCGCAGCAACACCCGAAACGATTGCGGAGTGGACCACAGTCCGCCGCTGCGCACCAGGCAAATGCCGGTCACCTTAACGTTGCTGCTCAGCGGAATGTACCTTAGCGATCCCGCCTCGCCCTGCATAGTCGCGTCAAACACCGTCTGCCCCTGCTGTAAGAGCAACCGCAAACCTTCTGGCTGCGGCTCGCGATGCAACACCGTGGCTTCCGTGGTGACCAGCATGCCATCATATTTTTCCCACGGCATCGAAAGATCGAGTCGAACTGGGGAGGGCGGCGTGCCGTGGCGCACCAGTTGAAATACCGAATCTTCCAGCACCGGGGCGGATTCTCCCATGGCCGGAAAACCAAGCACGTCCACGATATCGCCGGGGGCCATCCGGAAATCCTGCTGGCTGCGCGCCCTCAGCCCCTTGCCCTGATTTTGCAGGAAAACGGCTTGCCCGGGCTGCTGGTACTCCACGGCGCCCCTCACCCGCACGCGGTGCCGGCTGCCCGTGCCCGGCGAAAATGTCAGCAGCGACGCGAAGGGAATTTCCTTGGCCGGCGCCTCCAGTCTCACCAGGTACAGTCGCGGTACATATAACAACACGCCGCTCAGTTGGCGCTGCCCATTAAACAGGCTGCCGCACACACCCTCCAGCAGAACCTCGCTGTCAATCCACCGCGAAAAATTTCTCTCCTCATGTACCGGAATGCGCACCGTCAGTTGCCCCGCACCCGAACCTAGGTTCATGGCCAGAGTGATTTCCCGCCACGAAGTGCGATCTACCGCCACCGAGCGCACAATGCCGCGAACCTGCACCCACTGGCTGTCCATTTGCCCATCGGCAAGCTCCTCGAAGGAATAAAGGCGGGTTTTGGGCAAGCGGCCTTGGCCCAGAACCCGCAGATTTTTCTCCAGGATCACGGGGGCGAATTTCCCCGGCCCCGTTATTCCTTCCACCTCTACCTGGTCGCCGAAGTGGTGAGGAAAACTGTGCAGCTTGCTGCCTTCCACGTAGATACCGGCGTAGGAGTCCTGCACGAAAAAATCGGGAGCGGGGACATCATCCGTAATAACTCCCCGGATGCGCACCGGGTAGCCTTGCGCCGCCTGTTCCGGTGTCAGTCTCCTTACCTGGTCGGCGTGCGTCAACACTTTAGGAGGTTGCGGAGGAACCTGCGCCCACAGGTTTAACCCGAATAGAAGGAGAGGCAAACATTGCGCTGTGCGGCGAAATGCCGATGCTTCCAACAAGAGCGCTCCCTCCATCTTCGG
>Ga0310811_10006852_pt1 | contig 14556 bp, 12 predicted proteins | sample YCmetagenome_FD_207642 | JGI IMG/M metagenome (GOLD analysis project Ga0310811, IMG submission 207642) | Soil microbial communities from experimental microcosm in Duke University, North Carolina, United States - YC | ecosystem: Engineered > Artificial ecosystem > Soil microcosm > Unclassified ...
GCGTTTCGACCGACAACATCGGCCTGGCTCGCGTGCACGACGGATTCGAGCTGGTCCGGATCGGATCGCCGCTGCGGCCGGAGATGGCTGCGTGGAGATACGGCGACCAGTTCGGGCGGCGTCGAACGAAGCACCTGATCTGGACCGGTGCGGCAATCAGCTCCATGGTTGGACTCGTCGTCCTCGGCCCGGCTACCGGAATCATCGCTGGCGGAAGCTGGGGCTTGTGGAACGTCGCCAACTCTCTGAATTCCGCGTACCAGCAGCGGCGTATTCGCGCGCGACTGGTCTTGCCGGACCAGCAGAACGTCGTCCGTGTTCGCCTGCAACATCTCAGTCGTGTCGCCCTTCTGGCCGAAGGCGATGACTGGGCACTGCGGGTTCCCTTTGAGGGCCCCACCGGCGCAAAGGGCGCCGGAAGATTCTTCGCCGAATATGCTGACCACTCGGCGGTGCTTCGCGGAGACGATGCGCTCCGCGTCGCGTCGCAGCTGCTTCCGTCGATCAACTCATCCGGAGCGAAGCGCGACGAGGTGAACGACGCCGTTCGCATGATCGGCGACTCGGCCGACCCAGCGGCGCTGTTCAAGCGCTACGCGACCATCGCAACGTTCCTCAAATCCGCTCGCCGACGCGATGTGCCCGATTCGGAGGGACGCCTGATCGGCAACCTTCCCAAGGAAGTGCGCCTTGCTCTCGAGATGGCGACGCACGAGGAGAGCGAGCGACGCGCGCTCGAGGGTGAGCTCGCGCTTCTCGAAGCGGCCTGGCAGAGCGCCGAGGAGATCGCGGCAATCGCCGACGACATGCTCGTCTCCGATGAGACGCGATCGCGGCTCTCCGAGCTCAAGCGCGCGGACGAGCGGGGAACGACGAGTCCTACGACTGGACCGTCAGACTGAACTGACGCCGCGCCGTTTCGACGACGAGCTCCGCCGCGCCGTCGAGACCGAGCCACGCCGTGTTGACGCAGAGATGGTAGTTCTCGTGCGCGAGCCAGCTGCGGTTCCAGTGACGCTTCACGTACTGCTCGCGCTGCTTGTTCTGTTCGGACACGCGATGATCCGCCTCGTTCGCCCCGACGTTGAAGTTTTCCATCACGTATTTCCGCAGCGCCGACCGTGGCGCGTAGCAGAAGACGTGAAGCGCGTCGGAACGCTCGGCGAGAAGGCATTGTGCGCCGCGACCCACGAACACCGCCGGCCCGATCTGTACGGCCTCCTCGATCACGCGTCGCGTGACGTCGACGATCCGTTCCTCGGTCGTCTCCATCGGCCCCGCAGGCACTGGCGGCATGATCTCAGGAGAACCGAAAGACAGGGTCGCCGCGAGCCGTTCGACGAGCGAAGGTACGCGTTCGTCCTGCGCGCTCACTTCGGCGCGTGTCAGGCCGGAGCGCTCCGCGATCGCCTCGACGAGTGAATTGTCGAACAGCGTCCAGCCGAGTGTGCTCGCGACGCGCTCGGCTACCTCGGAGCCGCCCGATCCGAACATTCGCGACACGGTGATGACGGGCATCAGCGCGCCTCGATGTGTGCGGGCGACTCTACGCGGGCACCGCGATTGACGCCGATGACTCGTCGGCGGACCTGTTCGACGACCTCGAACCCGAAGGCGCTCCAGACGTCGGCCGCCAGCGGGGACGACGTCGCGTTGTGCAGACGCATCTCATCGATGCCACGCTCGCGGCACCACCGGTCGGCGGCGCCAAGCAACGCTCGAAGCACTCCCCGGCGCCGCTCCGACGGGACGACGTAGACTGACGAAACGTAGCAGTATCGTTCCGGGCGGAGCAGCGGGGACCCGAGCGCGTCGACGCACCGGAGGATCCCGACGACGCGTCGCGCTCGTTCCGCGAGCAGCATCGTCTCATCGGGCGACGCGAGCTGCGTCAGGTACAGCTCACGCGCGCGTTCGCGCGCGTCTTCGCGCAGGCGCCGATACAACGGGTCGTCCCCATACTCGCGGAGCAAAGCCAAACGCAGCTCGACGATGTCTGTCAGATCGCCGACTGCGGCAGGCCGCACCACGAGCCCGTTGCTCACGTGAGGCCGCCGCCGAAGAGGTCCTGATTCGGTCTGCGACGAGGCTCGGGGTTGGCACGGCCATACTGGCCGCCGTCCGAGCGTGAGATCTTCTTTCGCGCGACGAGCGCCTCGAGGACGAGCTCACACGCCGCCACTGAGACTGCTGCGTCGTCTGCCGGCGCGAGGCCGACGTGATGGATGATGCGCAGCAGATCGGGTACGACCTCGAATCCCTGCAGGGCCACCTCGCCGCGCGCCTCGTCGGCCACCTGCAACGCGCCGCCTTCGTCGAACCACATGATGACATCGTCGACGTTGACGCCACCGGCGCGCTCCTGGAACGTTGCGTCGGCCGCTCGGCGAATGAGCTCGCGTGCGATCGCCGGTCCGCCCACCAGCTCACCTTCGTATTCCAGCTCGATCTTGCCGGTGATGGCCGGGAGCGCGGCGTAGATGTCGGAGATGCGCGGTACGATCTCGGAATCGCCGGACGTAATTGCGCGACGCTCGGCGTTGGATACGACGTTCTCCATCACGGAGATCGGCATCCGTTGCGAAACGCCGGAGCGCTTGTCGATGCGGCGGTCGTTGCGCGCCTCGAAGGCGATGCGTTCGATCACCTCGGCCACGAACTCGGGAATGCGCACGACGCGGCTGTCGCGAGCCGTCCACGCTTCCTGACGCGTGATTCCCATTCCAAGCTCGACGGTCTCGGGATAGTGCGTCACGACTTCGCTGCCGATGCGATCCTTGAGCGGCGTGATGATCTTGCCGCGCGCGGTGTAGTCCTCGGGATTCGCCGTGAAGCAGAGCTGCACGTCGAGCGGGAGCCTAACCGGATAGCCTTTGATCTGGACGTCGCCTTCCTGCATGACGTTGAACAGCCCGACCTGCACCTTCCCTGCCAGATCGGGCAGCTCGTTCAGCGCGAACAGTCCGCGGTTCGCGCGAGGAAGCATTCCGTAGTGAATCGTCAGCTCGTCCGACAGCAGATGTCCACCGCGCGCGGCGCGAATGGGATCGAGGTCGCCAATGAGATCGGCGATCGTGACGTCGGGGGTCGCGAGTTTCTCGACGAAACGATTGTCCCGTCCGACCCAGGCGATCGGCGTATCGTCGCCCGCTTCGGCAATGAGGTTTCGAGCGAACTTCGAGATCGGAGCGAACGGGTTGTCGTTGATCTCACTCCCCGCCACGATCGGCATGGCATCGTCCAGCAGGCCGACCAGCGAGCGCAGGATGCGCGACTTCGCCTGGCCGCGCAGCCCAAGGAGAATGAAGTTGTGTCGCGAGAGCAGAGCGTTGACGATCTGCGGCATGACCGTCTCTTCGTAGCCGATCACACCAGGGAAGAGCGGTCCTCGCTGGCAGAGTCTCTCGAGGAGATTCTGTCGCATTTCGTCCTTCACCGAACGGAACGCGCGCTCTGGAACGCCGAACGGGGAGCGCTTGAGCGCGCCGAATGTCTGCGGATGCGCCTGCACGTTATCTCATCTCCGGATTCCTGACGTCGTGCCTCTGCCTGCAATGACGCGCGCGGAAAGCGCATACGCAAGAGAGGCGCTGAGCACTAGGCACCAGGCACTAGCGCACTAATCCTTTACCCCTCACCCTTCGTTCTGGTTCAGTCTGCCAGGCCGACCTCGACCAGGTTGTCGTAGAACACCGGTCCGCGGCCCATGTCGGTTTCGCGCTGCGACGTCGTCTGGTTCGCGTTCGCGCCATCCGCCGCGAACTTGCCCCACCAGATCGACGGGGCCCACACGACTCCCGGGCGGATCGTGTCTTCGACCCGGGCGACGGCGGTGAAGGCGCCGCGGTCGTTGTGCACGACGACGCGTGCACCGACGCCGATGCCGCGCCGCTCGGCGTCCGCGGGGTGCAGGAGGCACTCGGGTTCGCGCGCGCCGCGCCGCAGGGCGTCGACGTTCACGAAAGTGGAATTCAGGAACTGGTGTGCCGGTGACGAGATGAGCGTGAGCGGGTAGCGAGCCGCCAGCGCCGGCGCTGTGTCCGGGAATTCGTAGGGCGGCGTGAAGTTCGGCACCGGGTCGAGGCCCATGTCCGCCATGCGTGCCGACACGAACTCGCACTTACCCGACGGCGTGAGAAACTCGCCATTGGCGAAGGGCAGGTACGGCGTCGGCACATTGAGCCGCATCCATCCCTTCTCGAGCAGCGCGTCGAGCGTTACGCCCTGGATCTTCTCGGCCGACGTCGTGAGCGCCTGCCGGATCATCGTCAGGTCGTCGTCGCGCATTTCAGGGGCGTCGAGCCCCATGCGTGCGGCCAGCCGGCGGAATATCTCGCTATTCGGGAGCGACTCCCCGACCGGTTCGATCGACGGTCGGTTGAGCGCCACGTAGTGGTGTCCGTACGACAGCATCAGGTCCCAGTGCTCCAGCTGAGTCGTCGCCGGAAGCACGATGTCGGCGTAGTCCGCGGTATCGGTTTGAAAGTGCTCGAGCACCACGGTAAAGAGATCTTCGCGCGCCATGCCACGCAGCACCTCGTTTCGGTCGGGTGCGACGGCGGCGGGGTTCGAGTTGTAAACGATGAGTGCACGAACCGGCGGCCCGCCCACGCCGGCGTCGGGTGTGGTCAGGGCCTCGCCAAGTCGAATCATGTTGATCGTGCGGACGGGCGGCGACAGGTCGGGGCGCTCGAGCGCCCGCTTGTCGAACTGAAAGTTCGCGCTCGATGAGAGCTGAACTCCGCCGCCGGGTCGTCGCCAATGGCCCGCCAGGGCAGGGAGGCAGGCGATGGTGCGCACGGCCATTCCTCCGCCTCCGTGGCGCTGCAACCCGTAGTTCACACGGATGAACGCGGCCTTCGAGCGTCCGTATCGCTCGCCGAGCGACACGATCGTCTCGACGGGAATACCGGTTATCTCACACACTCGCGCCGGCGTATACTCGCGAGCGCGAGCGCGCAGCTCGTCGATGCCGAGCGTGTGCTGTTCGATGAAATCGACGTCTTCCAGACCCTGTTCGAACATCACGTGCATCATGCCCAGCGCCAGCGCCGCATCGGTGCCGGGGCGAATGCTGATCCATTCGTCGCACTGAGCCGCGGTGCGGGTACGGATTGGGTCGATCGCGATGATCTTGGCGCCCCGCTCCCGGGCCTCGAGGACGAAGGGCCAGAGGTGCGGATTCGCCGTCAGCGTGTTCGTTCCCCAGAGCAGGACGAGGTCACTCTGCGGAAGACCTTCGGGATCGGCGCCGATGCTTGCGCCTACCGTCATCCGCATCCCCACCGTGCCCGGGGTCGAGCAGATCGTCCGGTCGAGCAGGGAGGCGCCGATGGTGTGAAAAAAGCGACGGTCCATCGACGAGCCCTGGATCATCCCCATCGTGCCCGCGTAGGAGTATGGCAGAATGGCCTGCGGTCCGTCGCTCGACTGGCGAATTGCGTTCAGCCGGGCCGCGATTTCGTCGATCGCCTCGCTCCAGGAGATGCGCTCGAACTGCCCTGAACCTTTCGGGCCCGTTCGGCGCAGCGGGAACTGGAGCCGGTCGCGATGGTAGGTTCGCTCGACGTAGCGGTTGACCTTCGCGCAAAGAAATCCGCGTGTGAATGGGTGGTCCGGGTCCCCGGCGACCTTCACCGCTCGGCCCGATTCGACCGTCACGAGCATGGCGCACGCGTCCGGACAGTCGTGCGGGCAGGCGCCGCGTACGACATGGCTCGTTTTCGGCGCGGTCAGGGGTATCTGAGGTGCCACCGGTTCCGTCATGAGTCTCCTCACAGGCGAATCTGGAAGCTATGAACCCGGGTCAGAGGCAGCCAGTGGCGCGGAAGCTGCAGCGGGCACGAGACTAACACGAGGGGAGTTCGTAGAAGTGCAAGGAGGAACTCGTTGCCCGACGCGCACTTGCCCTGTTGCGTTCGGCCTTGACAGGTATTCCGGGTTCTGTAGTTTTCCTCCGCTCGCCCCAATTCCAGATCGCGTGCACGGACCACGCGTATAAATCCCTCGACCTACTCTCAGGAGAATGTCATGAAGCGCCTGGCTTTCGTTGCCGCTGTGCTCGCGATTACCGCATGCTCGAAGGGTGAACCGGCCAAGACCGATACGGCGACCCCAGCGATGGCCCCCGCGCCTGCGCCGGCCGCTGCGCCCGACACCGGCATGAAGATGGACACCACCCACAAGATGGATACGTCGAAGGCGGCCCCGGCTCCGGCCAAGAAGCCGTAATTCGTTCGAACCAATCGGGTGAAAGACAGAGGGCGCGACCACATGGTCGCGCCCTCTTCGTTTCTCGTCCTATGTGCGGTGATCGCGCCACCAACGGAACGCTTCTGGAACGCCGACCTCGGGTCTAACACGAGGCGACCATCCGAGCTCTCGCCGAGCGCGATCCGACGTGAACGGATTGTCGCGCGTCACCATCGAGATGGAGTCGGTGTTGATGACGCTCGCGCGCCCGCGCGTGACGAGCTTCGCGACGGCGAGCGCCACGCCGAAGACAACTCGCGCGATTCCGTAGGGGACCGGCACCAGTCGAATGTGCCGGCCCAGCCCTTCGCCGGCGAGCGAATAGAATTCTCTCACGCTGACGTCGAAGTCGTTCGCGAGATTGTAGGCGCGCCCTCCGGCCCCATCGTGCGTCGCGGCCAGCACGGCACCGTCGGCGACGTTCGCGGCATGCACGATCGCGAGGATCGAGTGGCCTCCGCCAATCACCGGAGCAAATCCGCGATTGAGCAATCTCGCAATGCGCGGGACGAACTGTCGGTCGCGCCGCCCGTAGATCACGTCGGGGCGGACCGCGGTCGCCCAGATTCGCCCCTTGGCGTGGGCTTCCATGACCAGATTCTCGGACTCTCGCTTCGACCGCGCGTAGAACGCGCCTTCTGGCAAAGGTCCGAGCGGAGTGTCCTCATCGGTCTTCCGTGACCGGTCCGCGTATCTCGCGCTGTACACCGCGACGCTGCTGAGCTGCAGCAGCCGCGCGCCGGACGACTCGGCCGCCGCGATCGCGTTACTCGTTCCGTCGACGTTGGGCCGACGGAAGGCCTCCCACCCGCCGCTCACCGTGACCGCGGCTGCCGTGTGGAAGATCGTATCGCAGCCACGCGCCGCGCGCTGAAAGCTTTCGCGATCGAGGATGTCACCGACCACACTCTCCGCGCCCGCGACCAGCTCTGGCGACGGACGCCGAACGAGCGCGCGAACGGACCAACCGTCGGCGAGCAGTCGTTCGGTGATGTGTGATCCTACGAGGCCCGTCGCGCCGGTGACGAGCGCGGTGGGGGAGGGCATTCAGCGCGCGAAGGGCAGCACCGCGATGTCGACGCGTTGCTCGCCACCCTCCCATTTCGCGTTGACCTGATCGCCCGGGTTGATCTCGCGGCGCACCATGCCGATGGCGATGCCGCCCAGCCTGGGAGAGGCCACGGAGCTCCGCACTTCACCGACATGATTCCCGGAATCGTCGATGAGCTGTGCTCCGGCGGGCGGCGCCTCGCCGCCGGCGGTTCGAAGACCACGCAGGTGTCGATTCACGTGCCCACGAAAGTGCACCCGGGCCACGACTTCCTGCCCGATGTAGCAACCTTTCGTGTACGAGATCGCGTCGAGCTCGTCGAAGTTCGCCTCCTGGGGGATGGTCGAGTCGTCGATGTCGATCCCCCATTCGGGCCGCCCGGCTTCCACGCGAGCGATCTCCCACGCGCCAAGGCCCGCTGGAGTCGCGCCGGCGCGCATGGTCTCATTCCATACGCGATCAAAGATCTCGAAAGGCACGAACAGGTCGAATCCGTCGCCGCCAAGATCCACGGCACGCGCGACAGTGATCGAGGCGCCGTCGCGCGCCGTCGTCACGTGTCCGTACGGCGGCAGCTCGGCCAACGTCGGCTGGTCGATTCCCGACACCGTCGCGACTATGCGTTCGGCATTCGGACCAAATACGCCGATGTTCCGAATGGCGTGCGACTCGTCGCGATACCCCGAGACTCGCGGGTTCACGTACTTCTTCACCATCGCGAACCAACCGGGCCACGCCCGTGCCGACGTATCGACGAGGAACGAACCGTCGAACGCATACATGCGCAGATCCGCGACGATGCGCCCCTTCGAGGTGAGCGCAGCGCCGTACTGGCCCTGGCCGGGCACCATCGACAGGACGTCGTTCGTCACGAGTCCCGTCAACGCTTCGCCCGCCTTCGCACCGATGAAGCGTATGCGCCCGCGGTGGCTGCGGTCGACGACGATTGCGGTCGAACGCAGCGCATCGTATTCCGCGCCCACGTCGGCGTAGGACAAGACGACGTCCTGGCCCGCAATGTCCTGCGTGGTCGCGCGGTGCTGTGGCGCGATGTTCGGAGTCGTCATTGCGCGCGGCGTCGGCGTGGGTAGCGGCGTGGGACCTCCACTCCAGGACGCGACAACCGGTCGAGCGAAGCGATCGTGTGTCCCTCGAGCGAATCGACGTATGCATCCGCTTCGATCGCGACGTGGGCCGGGACGGAGCCTACAACGATGCACCGCGCGCCAGCTGCACGCGCGGCGTGAATACCAGGCGCGCAGTCCTCGAGCGCGAGAACGGCGCCCTGCGTCACGGGTCGCTGCCGGCCCAGGCGATCGAGCGCGAGGTTGTAGCCGGCGGCGGACGGTTTGCCGGCAAGCGCGTCGTCGGCGCACACGGTCACCGTGAACGCGTTCTCGAGACCGGCGAGCCGAATCATCGCCTCGGCCTCAGTGCGACCGGCACGCGTGACGACGCCGACACGAGCGGTCGCAGTCGCATCGTCGATGAGCGCGCGAGCGCCGGACTGCAGGTTGAGTCCGCGGGTCGCGATGTGCGTGGAGAATGCGCGCGCGGCGCGCAGCGCGAGGAGATCGGCGAGCACATCGTCGATCTCGGAGTCGTCTGCTACGCCCAGCGCGGCCCTCGCGTCGCGCATGCTGGCTTCGCGAGCCTCACGCGTGTCGAACACGACACCCTCCAACTCGAACAGCACGACGTCGACCATGAATCGTAAGTAAACCCTGCGCGGAGGTGCGCGCCACGGGGCGATCGGCTTACGACCGGGCCACGCCTTTCGCGTAGCTCTCGTCGAGCAGCTCGACTGGGTGAACGGTTCGCGTCGTCGATCCGGCGCGCACCAGACCGGCACCGATCTGCATCAGGCAACCTGGATTGCCAGTCGCGATCAGGTCGGCATGTGATGCAGCGATGTGCCCGAGCTTTCGATCGAGCACCGCATCCGACGTGTCCGGCTCGACGAGATTGTAGATGCCGGCACTGCCGCAGCACACGTCGCTTTCCGTCAACGGCACCATCTCGAGCGACGGAATCGCGCGCAGAACGTCCAGCGGTGGAACGGTGATGCGCTGTGCGTGCATCAGGTGGCAGGGGGCGTCGTACGCGACGCGTCGCGCGACGTCGCCACCGCGCGCCGGGCCCGCGGCAGACAGTAGCTCGCTCACGTCACGCACCCTGGCCGACACTCGCATCGCCCGCTCGCGCCACTCTGGGTCGTCGGCAAGAAGGTGAGGATACTCCTTCATCATCGCGCCGCATCCGGCCGCGTTGACGCAGATGTGCTTGGGATCTGCTTTCTCGAACGCCGCGATGTTCGCCCTGGCGAGTCGTCGCGCACCCTCGGCGTCGCCCGCATGCGCGTGCAGCGCGCCGCAGCAACGCTGTCCTGGCGCATCCGTTAGAGAATAGTCATTGGCGAGCAGCACGCGCTCGGTTGCCCGATTTGCCCGTGCGAACAGGCCTTCCATCACGCATCCGATGAGCAGCGCAACGCTGCCCCGCGAGCCGTTCGACGTCGGAGTCGCGGGCGTTGGCGTGCGGCGTCGCGCCGTCGACGCGACCATCGCCATCGAGAACCCGGCGCGCCCCGGGAGGCGGGACAGGGCACGCGCAATTCCAGTGGCGCGTAGCACACGGCCTCCGGCCATGGCCAGACGCATGAGCCACGGGCGCTGGAACACTGCCAGGATCGCTCGCGCGACCGCCGGGATCGGCCGATGCTCCGCGAGCGTTGCACGCGTGGCCTCGAGCAGATGGCCGTACGGCACGCCCGACGGACAGACGGTTTCGCACGCGCGGCAGCCGAGGCATTGCGCGATGTGGGTCTCGACGCTCTGGTTCTCGGGCGTAAGCGTGCCCTCGAGCAGCGCACGCATGAGCACGATCCGACCGCGCGGACTGTCGTTCTCGTCCTCGAGCGTCAGGTAGGTCGGACAGGCCTGCAGACAAAAGCCGCAGTGGACGCATGCATCGATGCCCCGCTTTTCCTTGGCGAGCGGACTGCCCGGCAACGCGCATTCGGCCGGAACAACTGTCGGCGCGCTCATGCTACTCCACCCAAGATGCCGGGGTTCAACACACCGTTCGGATCGAACCTCCGTTTGATGCGTTCCGCGAGGTCGCTGCCGGTCGCGGCCGGTGACACATTCGCCCACAGGTCCATCGGGAGTCGCTCTCCAAGTCGTATCGTTTCCGTCGACGTTGCAAATGCGTCGGCGACGTGACGCGCGCAGTCCGGGCTCGCGGAAGGAATGACGCAGCGGACGACGCCGCGAACGGGGTTGGCGTGCAGCATCGCTCCGGGACAGCGCGATGCCAACGCGTTCGCCTCCGCCCACACACGCTCGATGTGCGATGGTAGGCGCGAGAGGCGGAAGACGAGCGCCTGCTGCGGCTCGACGCCCCGCAGGCGGTCCCACACGCTCGCGTCGATCTCGCGCACGTCGCCGAGCTCCGCCAGGGCGACGCGTTGCGCGCGAACGGCCTCGCGGTTGCCACCGATGCGAAAGAGCGCCGTCGTGGCGCTTGTCCCCAAGAGACGCTCGGCAAGCGCGGCGTTCACGATCTCGCACGAATACGGCACGAAGGGCAACTGCCGCAGTGTGCGCCGAACGCGATCCAATCCGCCGCTGTCGGGGAGTCGAACGGCAAACGACTCGTCGGCTTCAGGTCGTGCGTGCAGACGAATCGTCACTTCGGTGACGATGCCGAGTGTGCCCCACGACCCCGTGACGAGTCGCGTGAGATCGAAGCCGGCGACGTTCTTCACGACACGTCCGCCGCCTCGCGCAACGACGCCCTCGCCCGTCACGAATTCCAGGCCGAGCACGAGGTCTCGCGCACGACCGAAAAACGTCGACAGCGGACCGGCCGCCCCCGTGGCGATCGTCGCGCCGATCGTGCCGTCGTCCACGCCGTATGGATTGAGCGCGAGCCATTGCCCGTGCTCCGCTGTCGTTTCGCGAATCTCTCCCAGCGTGGTCCCGGCGCGTGCCGTCATCGTGAGATCGCCTGGCACGTACTCGGTGATGCCGGAATACTCACGCGTCGAAATCGTTCCCGCAGCGGAGACGGGTCGTCCGGCATCGAGCCACGAACCCTGTCCAACGATGCGCACGGCGGCATTCGCGCGGGCTGCGTCGCGAACACGATCGCGTATTGCTTCGACTCCTTCGGCTACTGCTGTCATGCGTTCGATCCAATTCGCCGCGCCGACGGCGCAGCGTGCCATTCGCGACACGCGTGGACTGGAACGACCTTGCCCGGGTTCGAGCGCCGCCCGGGATCGAAGACCTCACGGAGGGAGCACATCGTCGCCAGCGAATCCGGCGAGAAGATCAGCTCCATGTATGGCACCTTGTCGAGCCCAACGCCGTGCTCGCCGGTGATCGTTCCGCCGGCTTCGACGCACACCGTCATGATCTCGCCCATCGCCTTGTGGACGCGCGCGGTCTCATCGGGGTCCGCCGCATTGTAGGTGATGTTCGGGTGCAGATTGCCGTCGCCCGCATGAAACACGTTGCACACGTTCACGCGGTTGTCCTTGCCGATTCGATGAATCTTCGCGAGCACGTCCGGCAGCTTGGTGCGCGGCACCACGGCGTCCTGCACGACGAGGTGCGACGACACGCGGCCCATTGCCCCGAACGCCTTCTTGCGTCCCTGCCAGAGGCGCGTGCGTTCAACTTCGTCGCGGGCGACGCGAACGGTTCGCGCGCCGCTGTCTCGACAGAGCGCTTCGATCGTCGCCACATCGACCTCGAGACCGGCGAGCGCGCCATCCACCTCGATCAGCAGAGCCGCGGCCGCGTCGGTCGGATAGCCGGCGGCGTAAATCGACGACTCTACGGCCCGGATCGTCGCCTGATCGATCATCTCCAACGCGGCCGGAATGATCCCCGTGGCGACGATCGCCGAAACGGCGCGAGCGGCCGAGTCCAACGTCATGAAGTCGGCGAGCAACGTTCGAATCGCTTCCGGATTTCGCGAGAGACGAACCGTGATGTCGAGCGCGATGCCGAAACAACCCTCCGAGCCAACGAAGGCACCAACGAGATCGTAGCCGTCCGCTTCGCCGTCCGCGCGGCCAAGCGTGACGATCTCGCCGTCCGGAAGGAGAACGGTGAGCGCGATGATGTGATTCGTCGTCACGCCGTACTTGAGACAGTGCGGCCCGCCCGCATTCTCGGCGACGTTGCCGCCGATCGTGCACGCCGCCTGGCTCGAGGGATCCGGTGCGTAATGCAATCCGTGCGCGGCGACGGCGCGCGTCAACGCGACGTTCACGACACCCGGTTCGACCACGGCGAGGAGATTCTCGGCGTCGATCGACAGCACGCGGTTGAGTCGATTGAGACCGACGATCACGGCTCCATCCGCGAGCGCGCCTCCTGATAGGCCGGTTCCCGAGCCGCGCGGCACGAAGGGGAGATTACGGCGAGCGAGCTCGCGAACGACGGCGATGAGCTCGTCGCGCGTGCCGGGAAAGACGGCGAGTGACGGCTTCTTGTGGTACGACGGAAGCGCGTCGGCGGTGAACGTCAACAACTCGCTCGGCTGATGCAGCACACGACGCGCACCAACGATCTCGATGAGCCGGTCGACCAGTTGCTGATCGATTTGCGCTACGACCGGCGAGGCGGGGAGAGCGGCAGGAAGAGGGGGAGACACGAATGAAAGTTACGGCATGACGATCCAGTCGGGGTAGCGCCTCCGGTCAGAATTGGCAGGTGGGCGTTACTCGTCGAATGCTACCGATCGGCCACGACGATGCGCAGGCTCCCCGGAACGTGCCGGTATTCGAGCGGCGGATCGACATTCACGAGCTCTCCATCGATGGCGGCCATGTGCATGCGCGGCTCGATGCGGAGGGAGTCGACGAGAAAGCTGTCCATCGCCGGTGTTCGAGAGACCGCATGAACACCTCGAGCGGCAGCCGCGAGCGCGAGCGCGACCGCGCGCGCTCCCGAACGCTGGCGCACGACCATGACATGCAGGCCCGTCCTTCCGTGCGCCACTCGAGCCCCGATGGTTGGAATCCTGAGCTCGCGTTCGTTTACGCCGATGAACACCAGCGGAGTGAGGTAATCTCGCCAGACTCCCTGTAGCAGAAGGCTTATACGGAAGATGGGGAGCCGGAAGAGGAGGCGCGCGCCAGCGATCATCGACGCGGCGTTGTACCCGATCTTTGTTTCCAGGCGCTCACGCGCACGGACGAAGGTCACGTACGCGCCGACAGAGCTGGTGTTGAGGAACACGCGATCGTTGACGGAAGCGGTATCCACGGCGATCGCTCTCCCCGCTAGCGCGACCCGCACGGCGTCGTGAAGCTCGAGCGGAATCGACAGATCCTTGGCGAGATGATTGAGCGTGCCCGACGGCAGGATGGCCAGCTCGACGTGCGATCCCAGCAGCGCCCCGGCCGCCGCGCCGATCGAGCCGTCTCCGCCCGCAACAAGGATCCGCGATGCGCCTTCCTTGACTGCCGCACGAACCTGTTCGGCCAGCGCCTCTGGCGCGACGTCCCGAATCTCGAAGCGACCCGCGGCGCGGAGCGCATCGCGCGCCGCGCCGGCGTTGCCGGCCAGCGGATTGATGAAGGCCGGTATGAGTGTAGGCGGACTTTCGAGCATGCCGGGCGTCGGATTGGACAAGAAGCATACCGGCCGTGTGCGGCGTGCCGGGTGCGGCGAGATGTGAGGCGTGCGAGCGTGCCGAGTGCGGCGCGACGTGAAGCGGTGACGGAGAGCGGCTGAGAGCCAAAGAAAGGGCGGTCGCGTCAGCGACCGCCCAATCCTCATTCTCTAGCGCCTAGCGCCTAGTGCCTAGTGCCTGAAATCAGGCAGCCCAGAAACCACAAAGAGCCTTACCGTCCGGCGATTCTCTGAGCTTCTCGAACGCCCGTTCTCGAATCTGCCGAATGCGCTCGCGGGTGACGCCCATGAGTGCGCCGATCTTCTCGAGCGTCATTGCCTCTGAGCCTTCCTCGAGACCGTAGTACAGGTAGAGGATCTTACGCTCGCGCGGGGTGAGGTACTTCTTGAATACGCGATCGATGAACTCGCGCATCAACTTGTAGTCGGTCACCTCTTCGATCTCGGTGCCGTCCACGCCGGCAAAACGCTCGCCCAGCGTAGAGGCTTCGCGATCCGACCGATCAATGGGGGCGTCGAGGGAAACCTCGGTGGCCGACATCTGCTTCGCGGCGCGGACGACTTCCGGCGTCTCTTCGAGCAGGCGGCTGACTTCGTCTT
>Ga0310811_10006853_pt1 | contig 14556 bp, 16 predicted proteins | sample YCmetagenome_FD_207642 | JGI IMG/M metagenome (GOLD analysis project Ga0310811, IMG submission 207642) | Soil microbial communities from experimental microcosm in Duke University, North Carolina, United States - YC | ecosystem: Engineered > Artificial ecosystem > Soil microcosm > Unclassified ...
AAGTCGGTCTTCGGGCATGACGCCAGGCGCTTGTCGATATCATCGACCAAATCGATGCATGGGCACGCACTTGGGGCAAGTGGCGCGCTGGAATTGATCGCGGTCATCGAAGCGATCCGACGGGGCATCGTCCCACCAACCATGAATATCGAAGAACTCGACCCCGAGTGCGATCTCGACGTAACTCCGGGCTGCGCGCGGGAACGGCCGATCCGCGCGGCCATCAGTAATGCTTTTGCATTCGGTGGCACCAATGCGATCGTTGCGGTGACACGATTCATTGGCTGATCGATGTTCGCGCTCGCGCTTTCGGTACGGCTGCCGGGTCAGGCATCCAAGGTGAAGGCGGCGGCCATCAGCGCGCGGGTGTAGTCCTCGCGCGGATGGGCGAACACGGTGTCCGCGTCGCCCTCTTCGACGATGCGGCCATGGCGCAGCACGATCACGCGATGCGCCAGCGCGCGCACGACCTTCAGGTCGTGGCTGATGAACAGATAGGCGAGGCCGTGCGTCTCCTGGAGCCGGCGCAGCAGGTCCACGATCTGCGCCTGCACCGACATGTCGAGCGCGCTGGTGGGTTCGTCGAGCACCACGAAGCGCGGCTTCAGCACCATGGCGCGGGCGATGGCGATGCGCTGGCGCTGGCCGCCGCTGAACTCGTGCGGATAGCGTTCGGCGGAATCCGTGGGGAGGCCGACTTCTTCCAGCTCCGCCGCGACGCGGTCCGCGCGTTCGGCGCGGGTGAGGTGGGGCTCGTGGACACGCAGGCCCTCGGCGACGATGTCGCCCACGGGCATGCGCGGCGACAGGCTGCCGTAGGGATCCTGGAACACGATCTGCATCTCGGAGCGCAGGTTGCACATCTCGCGGCGGCTGAATGGGGCGATGTCGGTGCCGTCGAAGGTGACATGACCGGTGGCTTCGACGAGGCGTAACGCGGCGAGAGCCATGGTGGTCTTGCCGGAACCGGATTCGCCGACCAGCCCAACAGTTTCGCCTTCGCGTACGGCGACCGATACGCCATCCACCGCGCGCACCTCGCCGATCGTGCGGCGCAGGACGCCGCGGCGGATGGCGAAGTGGACCTTCACATCGTCGCACTCCAGCAGCGGCTTGCAGTTGGTGCGCAGCGGCACCGGGTGGCCTCGGGGAACCGTGCCGAGCAGCATGCAGGTATACGGATGTATCGGCGTCTCGAACACCTCGGCGACACTGCCGGCCTCGACAATGGCGCCGTCCTTCATCACGCAGACCTTGTCGGCGTAGCGGCGGACGATCTCGAGGTCGTGGGTGATCAGCAGCATCGCGAGGCGGCGCTCGGTGCGCAGGCGCGCCAGCAGCTTGAGGATCTGCGCCTGGATGGTGACGTCGAGCGCGGTGGTGGGTTCGTCGGCGATCAGCAGGGCGGGGTCGTTGGCGAGCGCCATGGCGATCATCACGCGCTGGCGCTGGCCGCCGGAGAGCTGGTGGGGGAAGGCGTCCAGCCGATGCTCGGCATCGGCGAAGCCGGCCTGGTTCAGCACCTCGATGACGCGTGCGCGCAGCTTCTTCGGCGGCATGTCCCGGTGAAGCGTGATGGCCTCGGCGACCTGGCGACCGACGCGATGCAGCGGGTTCAGGCTGGTCATGGGCTCCTGGAACACCATGCCGGCGACGTCGCCGCGGGCCTGATGCAGCGTATCAGCGTCGGCGCCGATGATCTGCTTGCCGTCCAGCAGGATGCTGCCTGTGGGGTTGTTGCCGCCGGTGGGCAGCAACTGGAGCAGCGACAGCGCGGTGACCGACTTGCCGGAACCTGATTCGCCCACCAGTGCCAGGGTTTCGCCGCGGTCCAGGGTGAATGACGCGTCGTTGACCACGCGCCGCTTGCCGAAGGCGACGGAGAGGTTGCTGACTTCGACCAGGCTCATTTCGGCAGCCGGCGCGGATCGAAGGAGTCGCGCACGGCCTCACCGACGAAGATCAGCAGGGTGAGCAGTCCGCCCAGGACGAAGAACGCCGTGAAGCCGAGCCACGGTGCCTGGAGGTTGCTGCGGCCCTGTGCCACGAGTTCGCCGAGTGAGGGCGATCCGGGTGGCAGGCCGAAGCTGAGGAAGTCGAGCGTGGACAATATCGTCACCGAACCGGAGAGGGTGAAGGGGAGGAACGTCAGCGTCGCGACCATCGCGTTGGGCAGGATGTGACGCCACATAATGGCGATATCGGCAACGCCCAAGGCCTTGGCGGCGCGCACGTAGTCGAGATTGCGGCCGCGCAGGAACTCGGCGCGGACCACGCCGGTGAGGTTCATCCAGCGGAACATCAACAGGAAAATGAGCAGGACCCAGAAGCTGGGGGTGATGATGCTGGCGAGGATGATCAGCAGCAGCAGTTCCGGCATGCCGCTCCAGATTTCGGTGAAGCGCTGACACAGCAGGTCGAACGCGCCACCGTAATAGCCTTGCAGGGCGCCGGCGGCGATGCCGACGATGGAGCTGACGATGGTCAGCGCGAAGCCGAACAGCACGGACAGGCGGAAGCCGTAGATCACGCGGGCCAGCACGTCGCGCGCCTGATCGTCCGTGCCGAGCAGGTTGTGCCAGCTTGGCGGCGATGGCGCCGGCGTCGTCAGGTTCTTCACGATGGTGTTGTAGGAGTACGGGATGGCGGGCCAGATCATCCAGCCTTTGGCATTGATCGCGTGCTGCACGTCGGGGTCGGTGTAGTCGGCCTCCGTGGGAAGAAAATCGGTGCCGAACGTGTCTTCACTGTAGCCGCGCAGGACGGGGAAATACCAATGGTTGTCGAAGCAGATCAGCAAGGGGCGGTCGTTGGCGACGAACTCCGCGAACAGGCTGAGCAGGAACAGGACGAGGAAGATCCAGAATGACCAGTAGCCGCGGCGGTTCTGGCCGAAGATCGCCAGCCGGCGGCGCGTCGTAGGGGATAGTCTCAACCGCGCGCCTCGAAGTCGATGCGGGGATCAACCACGGTGTACAGCGTGTCGCCGACGATCTGCATCAGCAGGCCGAGCAGGGTGAAGATGTAGAGGGTGCCGAACATCACCGGGTAGTCGCGCTGCACGGCGGCCTGGAAGCCCAGCAGGCCGAGGCCATCGAGCGAGAAGATGATTTCCACCAGGAGAGCGGAGGTGAACAGGATGGAGATGAATGCCTGCGGGAAGCCGGCCACGATGAGCAGCATCGCGTTGCGGAACACGTGGCCGTAGAGCACGCGACGCTCACCGGCGCCCTTGGCGCGGGCGGTGATGGTGTACTGCTTGTGGATTTCCTCGAGGAAGCAGTTCTTGGTCAGCATGGTCAGGCTGGCGAAGCCGCCCGCGATGACGGCAATCGTGGGAAGCACCATGTGCCAGGCGTAATCGATGGCGCGGGCGCCGAAGCTCCAATGCGCGGAACCTTCGCTGTAGAGGCCGCGGAGCGGGAACCACTGGAAGAAGCTGCCGCCGGCGAACAGCACGACGAGCAGGGTGGCGATCAGGAAGCTTGGTATGGCGTAGCCGACGAGCACGACGGCACTGCTGGCGAGATCGAAGCGGCTGCCGTCGCGCACCGCCTTCGCTATGCCGAGCGGGATGGAGATGAGGTAGGTCAACAGAGTGGACCAGAGGCCGAGCGAGATCGAGACGGGGAGCCTTTGGAGGATGAGTGTCAGCACCGGCTGACCGCGGAAGAAGCTGTTGCCGAAGTCGAAGCGGAGATAGCCGCTGACCATGTCGAGGAAACGGGTGAGCGGCGGTTTGTCGAAGCCGAACATCTTGCGGATGTCTTCGATCATGTGGGGATCGAGGCCGCGCGCGCCTCGGTAGGTGGCAGCGCCGCTCGCCATTTCCGTGGCGCTGCCGCCGAGGCGGGAGGACATGCCGCCCTGGCCTTTGAGTTCGGCGATGACCTGTTCGACGGGACCGCCTGGGGCGAATTGCACGACAACGAAGTTGATGGCGATGATGCCGAACAGGGTGGGGATCACCAGAAGCAGGCGGCGGATGAGGTAGGCGGTCATTAAAGGACCCTTGGTAAACCGGGGGCGTGCATGGTGGCTGGGTCTACATCATGACGAACCGGCCGGATGGCACGCTGTACATCGGCGCGACCAGCAGTCTGGCGCGTCGCGTGGCTGAGCATAAGGAGGGGGTCGGCAGCCGGTTCACAGCGCGGTATGGGCTGAAGATGCTGGTCTATGCGGAGTATCACGAGGAGATCGCCGCAGCTATCCAGCGGGAAACGAGCCTGAAGCGGTGGCCGCGGGTGTGGAAGGTGGATCTGGTCACCAAGGACAACCCCGGTTGGGAGGACCTGGCACTTGTTGGACCGCTGCCGGACTAGCCGGGCTCGCTGGCGCCTCTCCGTCATGGCCGGGCTTGACCCGGCCATCGGCGTTCTGCCGCACTGATGTGCCGACGGAGAGTGATGGCCGGCTCAGCCATGACGGGTGGGTTGTCCGGCGGCCGAGAGCGTCAACACTGTGTGGCCATGACGGGGGAGCGGGCCCCGCAGGGCTGGGGGGAGTGGTCACTGCTGCTTCGCCGCTTCCAGGGCCTTTACCTTGGCGGGATCGATCCACCAGGTGTCGAAATTGAAGCCTTCGCGGATCGGCTTGTCGGGGTGACCGAAGCGGTCCCAGTACGCGACGTGGAAGCCGCGGCTGTCCCAGTTGGGGACAAGATACCAGCCCCAGAGCAGCACGCGATCGAGGGCATGGGCGGCCGTGGTCAGCGTGACGCGGTCCTGCGCGGTGATCATCTTCTCGACCAGCGCATCGACGGCAGGGTCGTTGATGCCGGGGACGTTGTAGCTGCCCTTCGCCTTGGCGGCGGTGCTGGTGAAGTAGTCGCGCAGCTCGTTGCCCGGGATTTCGCCTTCGGGGAAGATCATCATGATCATGTCGAGGTCGAAGTCATCGACCAGGTGCTGATACTGCGCGGGATCGACGGTGCGCACGCGGGCGTCGATGCCGATCTTCTGGAGGTTCTGCACATAGGGCAGGGACGGACGCTCGAGCGAGGGTTCATCGAGCAGGATGGTGAAGGTCATCTGCTCGCCGTCCTTGTCGACCAGCTTGCGGTCCTTCACCGACCAGCCGGCCTGCTGCAACAGCTCCAGTGCGCGCCGCAGCTGCTCGCGGTTGTTGCCGGAGCCGTCGGTGACCGGCAGCTTGAAGGGCTCGGTGAAGACTTCGGGCGGGAGATCCTTGCGGAACGGTTCGAGCAGCTTGAGTTCATCGCCCTCGGGCAGGCCGGATGACGCGAGCGGGCTGTTGGCGAAGTAGCTGGTCGTGCGTGTATACGAGCCGTAGAACAGGTTCTTGTTCTCCCACTCGAAGTCGAACACCTGGGCCATCGCCTGGCGTACGAGCCGGTTGGAGAACATGGGCCGTCGCGTGTTCATCACGTAGCCCTGCATGCCCGTCGGCAGGTGGTGCCTGAAGTCGTGCTTGATCACCAGGCCTTTCTGCTCTGCCGGGAAGTCGTAGGCGGTGGCCCAGTTCTTCGAGATGTTCTCGCTGCGCAGATCGATCTGGCCGGCCTTGAACGCTTCCATCGCGACGGTGCTGTCGCGGAAATACTCGATGCGGACGCGGTCGAAGTTGTTGGTGCCGATGCCGGTGGGCCGCTTGATAGCCCACCAGTCGGGGCGGCGCTCGAAGGTGATGCTGCGGCCGAGCTCGAAGCTGGCGATGCGATAAGGGCCGGAACCGATCGGCGGGTCGGTCAGCGGCTGAGAGAAGTCGCGCCCGTCGAAGAAGTGCTTGGGGAGGATGGGAAGGCCGCCGAGGATCAGCGGCAGCTCGCGGTTCTGGTTGGATTTGAAGTGCCAGACGACTCGGCTTGGGCTTTCGGCCTGCACGTCCTTCACGTCGGCCATCTGGATCCTGAAGCTGGGACGGCCTTTTTCCAGCAGGGTATTGTAGGTCCAGACGACATCTTCGGCGGTGACCGGCTTGCCGTCGGAGAACTTCGCTTCCGGACGGATGTTGAAGGCGACCCACATCTTGTCGGCGGGGACTTCGATGGTCTCGGCGATGTGGCCGTAACCGGCGTCGGCCTCGTCGGCGGAGGACGTCAGCAGGCTTTCCCAGACGTGGCCGACGGTCGAGCCGGACCCCGAGCCGCCGGGCAGGATCACCCATGAGCCTGACAGCCCCATCGTCGCACTGCCGCGCAGGATGAACGGGTTGAAGTTGTCGAATGTGCCGACGGCCGAGACGGTGACCTCGCCGCCTTTCGGCGCGTTGGGGTTGACGTAGGGGAAGTAGGGGAAGTCGGGCGGCTGGGCCGGCTTGGCGAGGATGGCGAGGGCGTTGCTTTTGGTCACCGCGTCATCGGCGAAGGCGGGGACGTCGAAGCCGAGCAGGGCCAGCGCCGCGAGCGACAGGCCGGCGGTACGGCGCGTGACCGTGAGGGGCGGTTGCGCCGTATCGTCATGGCCAGGCTTGATCCGGCCACCTGCCTCCTTTCGCACCCTGGCACCTGCGGAGAGCGATGGCCGGGTCAGGCCCGGCCATGACGGTTTGCGCACGATCGTACTCCGTGGCTCGAGGACATTCAGGATCGATGTGCTGCCGCGCGGTCCGGGAGGCAACTGAAACCTATTTAAGCAGCGCGACGGCCTGCGGTAACAATGTCGGATCACCAACGGACAGGACGCGGCCATCGCCATCCGGGTGAAGCGGCTGACCCGACCAGTCGGTTACCTTGCCGCCGGCGCCCTCCACCACCGGAACCAGTGCCGCCCAGTCCCACAGCTTCATGGTGTTCTCGGTGATAATGTCGATCTGGCCAATGGCCAGCAGGCCGTGGGCGTAGCAATCCCCGCCCCAGTAGTTGCGGGACACGGCGTCGGCGAGGCGCTGCCAGCGGGGCATGTCGGAGCCGAGCATCTCGGGGCTGGTGCAGGAGAGTTCGGCATCTGCCAGCGTGGCGCAGGGGCGGCAGCCTGCGTGGCCGCTATAGGGGCCGCGGAAGACGGTGCGGCGGCCGGTGGCACCGATCCAGCGCTCGCGGGAGATCGGCTGGTCGATGATGCCGATGATGGGGATGGGCCCGTCCATCAGGGCGATCAGGGTGCCGAAGGTGGGGCGGCCGCTGACGAAGGCCCGGGTGCCGTCGATGGGGTCGAGCACCCAGCGGTAGCGCGCGTCGGCGCGGTCCTGGCCGTATTCCTCGCCGATGATGCCGTGGTCGGGAAAGCGCTCGGCGAGGACGGCGCGCATCGCCTGCTCTGCCGATCTGTCGGCGATCGTCACCGGCGAGCGGTCGGACTTGGAGTCGACGGCGACGGGGGCGCGGAAGAACGGACGCACGACGGCGCCGGCCACATCAGCCGCGGCCTCGGCGCCGGTGATGAACCGGTCCAGGTCCGCCAAGCGCTACGGCTTGGCTGGGGCAGCCGGTGCGGCGGGTGCCGCAGGGGCCGCGGCGGCGGGAGCCGGAGCCGGCGTGCCTGGCTTTGCCGGGGCTCCGGCAGCGGGCGCAGCGGGTGCTGCCCCGGCGGCAGCGGGCGCAGGCGCCGCGGCGGGCCTGACCTCAGGCAGTGGCGCCGGGTGGTCCGAGAGCGTGCGCAGGTAGGCAATCACGTCGGCGCGCTGCTTGTCGCTGGTGATGCCGGCGAACGACATGCGGGTGCCAGGGACGTAGGCGTTGGGCTTGTAAAGCCATTCGTTCAGGGCGTCGTAGCTCCAGGGCTGGCCCTTGAACTTCTCCATCGCCGACGAGTAGCCGAAGCCCGGTTCGCTGTCGCGCGGGCGCTCGACAACGCCATAGAGGTTCGGGCCGACACCGTTCTTGCCGCCCTTTTCGAAGGTGTGGCAGGCGACGCAGACCCGGTGGGCGAACTGGTCTCCGGCCTTCACGTCGGCGGACGCGAGCAGCGCGGTGATGTCGCCGGGCCCGGTCGGGGCGGCGGGGCCGCCGGCGGAGGGTTCAGGTAACGCGGCGATGGCCAGGGCCGGCTTTTCCAATTCGGTTTGGTGAACGAGGCGGTCACCCAGCAGGCCAGTCAGGAAGAAGATGATACCGCCGATGAGAATCGCGGCGATACCCTTGTTGACCTCCATCGTATCCATGAAGCGTGGCTTCCCCGTCCAATCGTGCGCGCGCAGAGGATCATCGGCCAGCCGTTGCGTGCGGCCGTTCGCCTCCATAAGGTGCGCGCACCATAGGGAAACGGTCATTACCCATCAACCCACCCTCGGCGTGGTGCCTCTGTGAATCCTCTGGTTGTCATTCCTTCACGCATGGCTTCGACGCGGCTGCCTGGCAAGCCGCTGGCCAACATCCATGGCAAACCGATGATCGTCCACGTGATGGAGCATGCGCAGGCAGCGGCGATCGGTCCGGTGGCGGTGGCGTGTGCCGATGTGGAGATTGCCGAGGCGGTGCGGGCGGCGGGCGGGCGGGCGGTGATGACTCATCGTGACCTGCCGACGGGTTCGGACAGGATTTCCGCGGCGCTGGCGGAGCTGGATCCCGATGGGCGGCATGATGTCGTGGTGAACCTGCAGGGGGATCTGCCGACCGTGACGCCGGCGCAGCTACGCGCGGTGATTCTGCCCCTGACGGATCCGCATGTGGATATCGGGACGCTCGTGGTGCCCATTGCCAGCGAGGAGGAGGCGAATACCGCGTCGTTCGTGAAGGCGGCGTGCGCTTTCGAGGAGGGACAGGTGGTCGCACCGGCGCTGTATTTTTCGCGGCGGGCGATCCCGTGGGGCGAGGGACCGTGCTGGCACCATATCGGCATCTACGCCTATCGGCGGCCGGCGCTGGCCCGGTTTGTGCTGCTGCCGCCGTCGCTCTTGGAGCGGCGGGAGAGCCTTGAGCAGCTGCGCGCCCTGGAGGCGGGGATGCGGATCGCCTGTGCCCGGGTCGACCATGGTCCGTTCGGCGTGGATACGCCGGAGGACCTGGAGCGCGCGCGGCAGGTGCTGGATCCGAAACGGAAGGCAGGATGACGGGGAAGATTGCATTTCAGGGGGTGCCGGGGGCGTATTCCGACCTCGCGTGCCGGGTGGCGTATCCGGACAGGGAAACGCTGCCGTGCGAGTCGTTCGAGACAGCGATGGATGCGGTGCGCGAAGGTCGCGCCGACTTGGCGATGCTGCCCTGCGAGAACAGCCTGGCGGGGCGGGTGCCGGACATCCACCACTTGCTGCCCGAGTCAGGGCTGTTCGTGATTGGCGAGCATTTCCAGCGGGTCGAGCATTGCCTGCTGGGGGTGAGGGGGGCCTCGATCGACGGATTGAAGCGGGCGCATTCCCATACCGTGGCATTGGGGCAGGTACGGCACAGCCTGCGCCGGCTGGGGCTGACTCCGGTGGTGCAGGCGGATACCGCGGGAGCGGCGCAGCTGGTCCGCGAGTGGGGGCGGCGGGAGGAGGCGGCGGTGGCCTCGTCGCTGGCGGCGGAGATCTACGGGCTGGAGATCCTCGCGGCGAATATCGAGGATGCCTCGCACAACACGACCCGGTTCTATGTGATGGCGAGGCAGCCGAAGACGCCGGCGGCGACCGAACCGAACCTGATGACGACGTTCGTGTTCCGGGTGAGGAATGTGCCGGCGGCGCTTTACAAGGCGCTGGGCGGGTTCGCGACCAATGGCGTCAACATGACGAAGCTGGAGAGCTACATGCTCGAGGGCCACTTCGTCGCGACGCAGTTCCTGTGCGACGCGGACGGGCATCCGGAACAGCCGGGACTGCGGCGTGCGCTGGAGGAGCTGGGATTCTTCTCGTCGGAGGTGCGGGTGCTGGGGGTTTACCCGGCGGCACCGTTCCGGCTGACCCAGGGCGCGGCGTGACGGAATGCATCCGGCGCTCGTGGCATCTGCGGTCGCTGTTCAGAGACCAGGGAATATTCGCGGCCAGACGATCGCGCCCTGCGTCTGCTGCGGCAAGAACAGCCAGGCCAGTTCGTCGATATCGTCAGTCTGCTGGATCGGATTATTCCGATCGAGCGGGTCCTTGTCCGGCGCGCGATCGGTCAGTGTCGAGTCTTGGATCTGCATGACCACATCCTCCTGAGAGCAACATGGATTTCTGGCGCCGGGCCCGCAGGGCTCCCGGCACCGGCCAGATAGCTTCGCCGGCGGGCGCTTCAAGTGCAGCTTGCATTATGGTTTGCCGATAAGGCCGGGTTGTGCAGAAAGCCTGGCACGGACGACAGTGCGATCAATGAAGCTGTAATGACATACGACCATCGGGCGACGGGGACGTCAGCAAACGCCAGCAGCCAGGGCGCCATCATGAGCCACACGCTCATCACCAGCCGCATGGCTGTAGCCCATGGCGTGTGGGGTGTGAGTGCCGCGAGGGCCAGAAAGATGGTGGCCAATACGGCAAAGCACGGCCTCCAGGTCATGGTGCCATGCGTGCCTGATAACGCGGCCCAGGTCGCCACAGCGAGCCCGACCACGCATACGAGCAGGGCAATGTCGATGGCGCGATTCCGATCCATACGATTCATCCTCACGGGTTCGATCCCCTTCCCTTGCACCGTCAGGGTGAATGCCGGACCCGGGCCTCTTGCGGGTCCGGCGGTTTGTCAGCTCACCGCAATGCGGCGAGGCAGGATTTCCTTTGCCTTGGGAAGCGTGAGGGCGAGCACTCCGTCCTCAACCCGCGCCGTGATCCCATCCCGGTCGATCTTGTTCGACAACGTGAAGCTGCGCGTGTAGTGGCCGATATTGTACTCGGTATAGACAGGTTCGATGTCCTTGTACGCCGTGTAGTCGATCTTGCCTTCCACCCGCAGGACATCGTTCTCGATCTGGACGTCGACGTTGTTCCTGTCGACGCCGGGCATTTCCAACAAGAGCGTCAGTGCGTCGTCCGTTTCGAAAATGTCTGCTGCCGGAAGGAAGTGCCGGCCTGGTACCGTCTGCTCTTCCTGCCGCGCCAGTTCCTGCTTTTCGCGGACAGCCATCTCCTGGGAACCTGACATCGCTAGCTCCTTCAGCCGATCCGGATTGAACGGGGTTTGTCGCGCTCGGCGCGCGGCAATGTTATCGCGAGAATGCCATCGCGGAATTGCGCGGTGGCATTTTCCTGGTCGACCTCGATCGGCAGAGTGATCGACCGATCGAAGCGGCCTTGCAGGCGCTCGCGACGATGCACACTCGCCTTCTCGGGGTAAATCACCGACTTCGAACCCGACAGGCGGACGGTGCGGCCTTTCACCTGGATGTCGAGGTCGGAACTGGCGACGCCTGGCAACTCGGCGACCAGCGTGAAGTCGTCGCCTTTGCGGAAGACATTCAGAGGCGGATAGCTGCCGCTGGCACTGGGGCCTGATTGCAACCACTCGCTGCGACGGAACGCATCGAGGGCGTTCTGGAGACCCAGCAGCGTGCCAAACGGGTCAGGAAACAATGGCATTGTGACCTCTCCCAAGCTGTTGATCGACACGGGGAGGGCACGACCGCGAGCCGAGGGACGGACTGAACGAGGGTCCGTCGTGCCGGCGCGCTGGGCGTTGGCACTCCCTGTGTTCGAGTGCCAGTGAGGTAGTTTTCGGAGGCGCCGCGTCAAGTGGGTTTGTTGCGACGGCACGTTGCCAGTGGGACCATCAACCGGGTGTGATGATTGCGGAAGGTGGTTCGTCCAGGCGAAGGACAACGCCGGTTCTCGGCGCGTCGGAGGCGTCGCTGAAGTCAGCGAACATCACGCGCGCGGCGCGGGCCCGCCAGGGCTGGTTCGCGGCATTGGCGGATGCCGTCAAGACGATGTCCCAGGTTCGGCTGAGCGCGGCATCGGCATCGATGAAGTCCATCTGGTCCAGCACGCTGGCGGCGGAAGCCGCCGCACGAAGGTCCGGGGCGGGTCCGATGATGGTCACCCGGAGCCGTACCAGATCGATCAGGTCCATGACCGATGCGAGCGGCCACCCTGGTGAGATCAGCACGGATGCACCGGGTTGGAGCTGCTGAACATCCTGGAGCCGTTCGTACATCGCGATGCGGAGTTCGAGATGTGCGGCCGCAGCTTTGCTTGCGACGGCGCGCAGGTCATGGCGGGGGTTGAAGCGATCGGGCAGGTGTCCGTTCAGCATCCAGTCGCGCAGCGCCGCGATCCTGTGCTCGGCCGTGTGTTCACGTTGATAGGTCTGGGCACCCTGGGCCGCGATCCGCAGCGCCGCGGCAGGCGAGCGGCGATAAAAGGCGATCTTGTCCAGCAGCTCGTCCGCATCCTGGTAGATGTCGCAGTCATGGCCGGGACGCAGCAGGAGTTCGAGACCAGCTTGCGGCGACAGCCGATCGGTGAGGAGGAAGCCGCCGGCCGCCAGTACCTCGAACACCCGCATGTTGAGATCGCCGCTCAGGCTGGCGTTGAACGATATCAGCGATTGCGCGTACAGCGCCGCCGATTGGTCCCTGGTCGCGGGGCGGGCACAGAGCGGGATACCGGCCTTGTCCACATGCGTCAGCAGATGCTCGCGCCAGGCGTGCCTGGTGGACGCCATCTGTCCGACGAAGCCTATCTGGTCGATGCGCCGGGTCTGCCAGGGGGGAGTCATCGGCTGCACGGTGATGCCCGGCAGCCATGCGGTCTGCTCGAAGCCAGCCGCCAGGAACCAGTGCAGGTGGTGGCGGTCGAACAGCGATGCGACTGCGTCGAAGGGCTCTTTCCGGGCGTAGTCGAGCAGGCGGCGGATGGGGTGCGTGAACTGGTGGGTGTCTGAACAGAGCAGCAGCTTCGGGCAGCGAAAGGCGCCGAGGTTTGTTGGGGTGGCCAGGAACACCGATGTCGTGAAGACGACGATGAGATCCGGTGGTTCCGTGATCCCGCACGCCTGAAGCGTGGCCTGGAGGTCGTAGGCGCCTGTCGGCACCAGGGTGTGGGGCGTTTCGTGGGGGACCGCGACGTTCGAGCGATGCGGGTAGATGACGCCAATGGTGAATTGGCGCGGCGACAGCAGGGGGGGTGGGATATATCCGAAATCGGTCTCCCAGCAGAGGACGACGAACGGATCTGCCTGCTGCATGCTGTGCTGTGCTGCTCCCGGTTGCCAGGACGGCAGTATGGGCACGCAACTGTTGCGAAAGGCTTAGGCGTGGCTGGCCGGCGGCGGGCCTGCCGTCGCTCCGCGCGCCGGCGCCAGTCACCATTTGTGGTCGCGCACCTGCTTACGGAGTGAGGGCCGTTGGCCACGACGGCCGCGCTTGCTTTGCCCGCTGGGTTTGTGTTGGATGTCGGCGTACGAACGAAATCGGTCTGTTCCCTTAGGGCGTGGTGAGTTGATTTGAGTTTCAGTGGCCGATTGAAGGATATGCTGCCGCAGTCGCTCAGACGCCTGTCGCGCAGGCTGAAGGCAGACATCGAGGTTTCACGCAATCGTCACCTCAGTGCCCAGGACGTGTTCACAAAGGTCTACACGGACGGCATGTGGGGAGGCGATCCAGGAACGTTCTTCTCGGGTCCGGGATCGAACGAGGAAGCCGCCAGACCGTATGCCGAGTTCGTCATACGGTTCATGGCCGAGCGCAACGTGAAAAGCGTCGTCGACCTCGGCTGTGGCGATTTCCGTGTGGGCGGCCTGATCGTGGCATCCGGCGTCAGCTATGTTGGCGTGGACGTCGTCGAGAGTCTGATAGCGGAAAACACACGGCGTTTCGCCAGCCCGACGGTTCGGTTTCAATGTGCCGACATCACCTCGGACCCATTGCCGGACGGCGAAGTGTGCCTGGTCCGGGAGGTGTTCCAGCATCTTTCCAATGCTCAGGTCAGCGCTACCCTGGCAAGGTTGTCGAAGTACAAATACGTGCTGATCACCGAGGTGCACCCGGAGGACTTCCGGCACTATCGGATCAACCGTGACAAACCGCATGGGGCCACGTCTCGCATGGCGCATTTTTCGGTCCTGTGCCTGGACAAGCCGCCGTTCAACGTGACGGATGCGCAGTTGGTGTTCGAGATCGATCCACCCTATTTTGCGTCCTACTCGGTTTACGGGCGGAGTTTCAAGTTGCGGACGTTCCTGCTCTCGCGGGGCGCCTGAACGTTCAAGCGCCTCGAGTGCGTTGCGGGGACGTTGCCAAGCCGGTGAGCCGGCTGACGGCACGGGAGGCGGCACGATGGAACTACCGCTGAAGGGTGGGTGCGTGTGCGGAGCGATCCGCTATGAGATCGCGCGGGAGCCGCTGCGTGTATATGCATGCCACTGCACGGACTGCCAGCGATTCACCGGCAGCGCGTTCGCCATCGGCGTCGTGGTTCCCGCGGATGCGTTTCACGTGACGGGTCCGGAGACGCGGTTGGTCCCGAACGGCGTGACCGAGGGCGGGCGCCGCAAACGCGTTGCGGTATGTCCGGAATGCGGAACACGGCTGTTTGGCGAGCCGAGACCGGATCGGTGCTATCAAGGCATGGTCCGGCCCGTGCTGGGCGGGACACTGGACGATACATCGTGGCTGCGGCCGACCATACACGTGTGGACACGAAGCGCGCAGCGGTGGGTGATTCTGCCGGAGGGTTCGACTGTCTATGAACGATCGCCTCAGGAAGCGGAAAACAGGGCGGGCTAAGGCCGCGTTGAGGATGAGTGTGGAGTTGAGGACGGGC
>Ga0310811_10006855_pt1 | contig 14554 bp, 7 predicted proteins | sample YCmetagenome_FD_207642 | JGI IMG/M metagenome (GOLD analysis project Ga0310811, IMG submission 207642) | Soil microbial communities from experimental microcosm in Duke University, North Carolina, United States - YC | ecosystem: Engineered > Artificial ecosystem > Soil microcosm > Unclassified ...
CTGTTGCGGCGCGCTACAGCATCGGCGCGGACCCTGCCCGCGCCGTTGCGTCAAAGCGCTTTAGCGGCGAACCCGATGCGCGATCTGGTCCTGCGCTTCCTGCAGCGCCGTTTTCACGTCCTCGCCGTTGTCGACGACCTTGTCGAGTGCCGAGTGCACCGCTTCCTCGGCGACCTGGTCGTACTTGTTACGCTGAATCGCGGGAATGTGCGAAGCCGCATCGCGCCAGATCAGACGCGCCTTCTGGTCCCCGAGGAACGTCACCGGTTCTGCAAAGAACGTATCGCTTTGCGCGGAGAGCAGCGCCGGGAACGCGTCGATCGAACGGAACGAAGCGAGCTGCGTTTCCTTCTGCGTCGTCAGGAACCTGATGAATTCCCACGACAGCTGCTTGTTGGTCGCCTTCACCGGAATCGAGTAGAACGTGCCGCCGAACGATGCATACGCACCGTTGGGCAGGTTCGTCGCGCGCCACAGACCCTTCGTGTCCGGCGCGATCCACGACGACAGGTGACCGCCGAGCCATGCGCCCATCATTTGCGTCGCGACGGTGCCGCGCTTCAGGCTTTCGGCCCATTCGTTCGTCCACGGCGAGATCTTCGCGTCGAGGCCGAGATCGCGCGCCTTCTTCGCCAGCTCGAACGCCTTCACGAAACGCGGCGACGTGACGACCGGCTTGCCGGACTTGTCGAAATACACGCCATCGCCTTCCTTCAGGTCCGCGCGGATGTAGATGTCCTCGATATCGCGCGACGACGCCATCAGGTACGCGCCGGTCGCCTTCTTGATCTTCTGGCCCGCGGCGAGGTACGAGTCCCACGACTTCGTCAGATCGGCTTCGGTCACGCCGGCCTTCTCGAGAATGTCCTTGCGGTAGAACATCGTGCCCGGGCCGATGTCGGCGGGCATGCCGACGATCGCGCCATCCTGCGTCGTGGCCTGCGAGAACGTGTAGCCGATGAACTGGCTCTTGTACTGCGCCGCGTTGAACGGCGGCTTCGACAGGTCTTCGAGACCGCCGCCCGCCGCGAACCGGCCGATGAAACCGACTTCGACCGCCATCACGTCGGGCAGGCCCGAGCTGGTGGCGAGCGCGGTCGTCATCGCGTTGTGGTGGTCGCCGATCTGCAGCGACGACACCTTGATGTCGACGTCCGGATGCAGCTTTTTCCACGCGGGAAGCGCATCCTTGATTTCCTGATCGAGCTTCGGAAAGACCGCGACCGTCAACGTGGTGTTGGCGTACGCGCCGGCTGCGGCGAAGCTGAACAGCACTGCGGCTGCAGCGCTCGAAAAGCGGATATTCATTACTTGTCTCCTGTTGAACCGCCTCTGAAAAGGCATCGATGCCCTCGGCTACTACGTGCTCCACTTCCCTTTTTCTGCGGGCGGCGAACCGTCCGCTTTCTGCTTCCTGCTGTTTGAAAGCGCTTTCAGGCCAGACCGGAAGAACGGCGCCGGTTATCCATGCGCACCCCCTTGCGTCGCCGGCGGCCCGATGCGCCGGGTGGTGTCGCGGCGCACGAGCGTGAGCGCGATCGGGCTCAGGCCGACCGCCTGCTTGCGAATCATCTTCACCATGCCCTCGGCGGCGAGGCGGCCGATCGCATAGGTCGGCTGCCGGACGGTGGTCAAAGGCGGCGTCATGTACGAAGACGTCGGCAGATCGTCGAAGCCGACGAGCGAGATGTCCTCGGGCACGCGCACGCCGCGCCGGAACATCGCGAGACGCGCGCCGTACGCCGTCTGATCGTTCGCGCAGAACACCGCGCTGAACGCGCGAGCGCGCGCCAGCAACCGCTCCATCGCCGCGAGACCGCCGGTCTCGACATAGTCGCCCTGCTCGACCAGGTCCGCATCGAACGCGATGCCTGCTTCTGCGAGCGCGAGCCGGTAGCCGTCGAGACGCTCCAGCGCATCCTCGTGAGTCGGCGGCCCGGCAATGAACGCGATCTCGCGATGACCCTGCTCGATCAGATGACGGGTCGCTTCGCACGCGCCCATGCGGTTGTCGATCGACAGGCCGGCGAGCTTCGCGCTCTGCGCCAGCGAGCGTCCCAGCACGAGCATCGGCGTGCGCCGCGAGTAGTCGACGAGCGTCGCTTCATCGAGTTGCGCGTGCAACAGAATCACGCCGTCGACGCGCCGCGCGATGAGCTGCTCGAGGCGCGCCTTCTCGTCCTTCACGTTCCAGCGGCTGCTCGCGAAGATCGGCGTAAAGCCCGGCTCGCCGAGCGCATCCTCGATGCCGCGCAGCCACTCCGCGTAAAACGGACTCGACACGGTCTGCGTCAGCACGCCGATCGTTTCCGTCTTGCCGCTCGCGAGACCGCGCGCGAGCACGTTCGGCCGATAGTTGAAGCGCGCAATGGCCTTTTGCACCGCCTGCTGTTTCTCGGGGACGACCCGCGCCGAGCCGTTCAGGATGCGCGACACCGTGCTCGGGGAAACGCCGGCTATGCGGGCGATTTCCTCGAGCGTCACGTTGGGCGCATTGAACCCGGTGGGTTCCTTGTCTCGGCCGTCTGTCATGAGTTTTGCCAGCAGGGTTTGATGAAAGCGCTTTCAGACACAGAAAGAAAAAAGCAGCCGATGCGACCCAGGGTGGAGGAATCGTCGCATCGGCCTCCCTATCAAAGAGAGCTAAGCAGTACCCCAAAAAAACTGATCACTACGTTCGCACTTCAGGCAAATGCCGATTTAGAACATGTGCATGACGCCGGCGAACACACCCGTCTGGCTCTGGCCATAGTTCGGGTTGTTCAGACCTTGCGAGTTGTTCGACGGGTCGTTGTTCGGACCGTACGTACCGTTGTTCAGGCCGATGTTCGACGTCGAGCTGTTGTGCACGTAGCCGGCTTCCGTGTACAGGAACGTGCGCTTCGACAGCGAATACGTGCCGCCGAGCGTGAACAGCGTCGCGTTGCCGTTGTTGTTGTTCGCGCTTGCGTGGAAGACCGCGGCGGTGATGTTCAGCGGCGTGTTCACTTGCCAGCCCGCGCCGAGCCAGTAGTGGTTCACGTTCGTCGGCGCGCTCGTGCCGCCCGGCTGGAATGCCGGATTCACGTGCATCGACGCGTTGGTCGCGTCAGGCGCGCTCAGGTGCTGGTAGCCCGCGTAGAGCTTGACCGGACCGATCACGTACGTACCGCCGGCGAGAATCGAGCGCGAAGCCGAGTAGACGTTGTTGAACGAACCGTCGCCGGCGCGCACTTCGTCATAGATCACGCGGAAGTCGCCGCTGCCGAAGGTGTAGATACCTTCGATCGCGTTCGTACGGCCCTGACCGTTCGGGTTGGTGGTCGACGTGTTCCAGCCGGCCGGATTGTTCGTCAGCGAGTATTGGCCCTTGACCACGAGGCCGCCGAACAGCACCGGCGTGTTGTACTCGGCGCCGTTGCTTGCGCTTGCCCAGTTACGGCCGCGCACCAGCGTCGAGATCGCGTAGCGCTGCATCAGCTGCGGGTCCGTGCCCCAGCTGTCCTGCGACAGTTCGCCGGCGCCGAGGTTACCGATCTTGAACAGGCCGTACGTATCGTTCGTGAAGCCCACCGTCGCATGGCGGCCGAACAGGTTGCCGGCCAGCGAGCCGTTCATCGTGTTCAGCTGACCTTCCAGCTGGAAGACCGCCTTCGTGCCGCCGCCGAGGTCTTCCGAACCCAGCAAGCCGAACCACGAGCAACCCCAGTCGCCGCTCTGTGCCTGGAACGAATTGCCGAGGTGACTCGTTTCATACTGAACGCCATTGTCGATACGACCGTACAGCGTGACGCTGCTTTGAGCGTGTGCCATCGTCGTCGCGGCTGCCATCACGGACAGCACAAGTATCTTTGTTTTCATTAGGTATCCTATGGATATATGACCGTCTCCAAACCCGCTAAGGACGTTGCGTTCTACACGTCCCCCGCCTCTTGAAATGTCCGATTCACATTTCGGCACGATTATAGGGACGGCCCTTCCCCCCGCCTGCGTTTTCCATGTCAGGGAAAACGATGTTACCGATAACGCTTGCACGCCGCGCAATCTCGCGCTAGGCGGCGCTTTGTGACCATTACGTCATGGTCACTTGTCGGGCAAATCCGTTTGCTTTCATGTGCAAGGAACGGTTCAGGCGTCCGTCAGACTCGCTGTAAGCGCTTAAGCAACCGCTGGGTTGGGCCTCATCCCATGCGGGTCACCCGGCATTCGTGTTGTGAACATGCAACGACGGCTTGCCACACATACCGTTTGCGTGCGCAAGCATGCGGACGCCACCGAATACGGGGCGTGTCGGCCAACGAATCCGCCAGCCGTGCGGCCTTTTCGAAGACGTTTCGTCAGATGAACGGTTTCTCTCTTTCGCCCGTCGCTCGAGTTCGCCGTCGCGGCGAGCACGCTCCGATGCGCTGGGTAAATCCCGCATGGCGGCGGTCAGCCAGGCCGCCTAACATCGACGCGTTGTTACCGGTAACGCGTGACTCGTAACTCAGGCGGCAGAACACCAAACGCAATATCACCACCATAAGGAGACCGGGCATGCGCCCTTCGCGGACTTCAATGCGCGCGCTTTGCGCGGCCGTTTCGCTGTACACGCTCGCGTGGGCCGCCGGTTGCGCACACCACGCGACGGCCGCCGCACAGGACGGACCGCCGCTCGCGGCCACGCCGGAGCAGGCATTGCCGTCGCTCAAGCGCGTGATGGCCGCGCACTTCAAAGTCGGCGCCGCCATCGAGCCGGATTCGATCGACAATCCCGCCGACGCCGCGTTGCTCGCCGCCCAGTTTTCGAGCCTGACCGCCGAGAACAAGATGAAGCCCGGCACGATCGGCGTGGCCGAGGGGGAATACGATTTCGCGCCGGCCGACAAAATCGTCGCGTTTGCGAAGGCACATGGAATCGCGGTGCGCGGACACACGCTCGTGTGGCACTACCGCGCCGGCGACTGGACCGAGGCGCCGGACTGGTTCTTCGCCGGCGATCCGAAGGATCCGCACTACCGCGACGTCGTCGCCGCGCGCCTCACGCGCTACGTCACTGACGTCGTCACGCACTTTCGCGGCAACGTGTATGCGTGGGATGTCGTCAACGAAGTGATCAGCGACGACCCGCATCAGGTGTACCGCGAGGACAGCCCGTGGTATCGCGCGCTCGGCAAGGACTACATCGCGATTGCGTTTCGCGCCGCGCGCGCCGCCGATCCGGACGCGAAGCTCTACCTCAACGAGTACAGCACCGACGATCCGGGGAAGCGCGCGAAGCTGCTATCGGTCGTGCGCGCGTTGCGCGCGGACGGCGTGCCGATCGACGGCGTCGGGCATCAGATGCATATCAGCGTGAACTGGCCGCCGCTGCCGCGTATCAAGGCGGCGCTCGACGACGTCGCCGCGCTCGGGCTCGACAATCAGGTGACGGAACTGGACGTGAGCCTTTATAGCGACCCGGGCGAATGCTGGCGCAATCCGGCCGCGTGTTTGCCGGACCTCGGAGAGCGAGTGCCGAACAGCCTGTTGCGCGCACAAGCAGAGCGTTATCGCGCGGTGTTCGATCTGTTCGAGCACGAGCCGAGCGTCAAGGCCGTGACGTTCTGGGGCTACTCGGACAAGCACACGTGGCTCGCGTCGACGCCGGTGCCGCGAACCAATCTGCCGCTGCCGTTCGACGCGAACCTGAGGCCGAAAGCGGCATGGTGGTCGATCGTCGACTCGTCGTATCAGCCGTGAAATAGAAACGGGCCGGACGCTTTCGATGCGCCCGGCCCGCGTTGTGACTGCCTGATCCGGTGAGCCGGATCAGGCGGGATGAAGCGTGATCAACCGATCCAGCGACGCGCGTTCTGGAACGAGCGCATCCACGGGCTCGCCTCGCCCCAGGTGTCCGGATGCCAGCTCATCGTCACCGTGCGGTGCACGCGTTCCATGTGCGGCATCAGCACCGTGAAGCGGCCGTCCGGCGTCGTCACCGACGTGATGCCCGACGGCGAGCCGTTCGGGTTGAACGGATAGCGCTCGGTCGCGTCGCCGCGATGATCGACGTAACGCATCGCGACCGCGACGCGCGATGCGTCGCCCTGCTGCGAGAAGTCCGCGAAGCCTTCGCCGTGCGCAACCGCAGCCGGAATGCGCGAGCCTTCCATCCCCGCGAAGAAGATCGACGGCGACGCCTGAACTTCCACGAGCGAGAAGCGCGCCTCGAATTGCTCGGACTTGTTGCGCGTGAACTTCGGCCACGCGTCGGCGCCGGGGATCATCGACGCGAGGCTCGACATCATCTGACACCCGTTGCAGATGCCGAGCGCGAACGTGTCGCCGCGCGCGAAGAAGGCCGCGAACATGTCTGCGAGTTGCGCGTTGAAGCGGATCGTCTTCGCCCAGCCCTCGCCCGCGCCGAGCACGTCGCCATACGAGAAGCCGCCGCACGCGACCGCGCCCGTGAAGTCGGCGAGCGTCGCGCGGCCTTCGAGCAGATCGCTCATGTGCACGTCGTGCGCATCGAAGCCCGCGCGATCGAACGCATACGCGGTTTCGAGGTGCGAGTTCACGCCCTGCTCGCGCAGGATCGCGACGCGCGGACGCGCACCCTTGCCGATGAACGGCGCGGCGACGTCTTCGTTCGGATCGAACGACAGCGCCGGCTGCATGCCCGGATCGGCGGCGTCAGACAGCGCGTCGTATTCCGCATCCGCGCACGCCGGGTTGTCGCGCAGACGCGCGATGCGCCAGCTCACTTCGCTCCACGCGCGATGCAGTTCGACGCGCGGCGCGTCGTAAATCTTCTTCGCGTCGCGATAGATCTCGATCGAATCGCGCGTGTTCAACTGGCCGATCACGTGCGAGCACGCGGACAGACCATGCTCGCGCAGCACCGCGAACACCGCGTCGCGCTGCGCCGCCGGCACCTGGATCACCGCGCCGAGTTCCTCGGAGAACAGCGCGCGCAGCGTGCGGTCGTCGCGACGGCCGCTCGTCTGCTTCGCCCAGTCCTTCGCGTCGCCGTAGTCGGATTCGTGGTCCGCGTCGAGCGTCAGCATGTCGACGTTCAGCGACACGCCGACGTGACCCGCGAACGCCATCTCGCAGACCGTCGCCCACAGGCCGCCGTCCGAGCGGTCGTGATACGCGAGCACCTGGCCGTTGGCGTTCAGCGTCTGGATCGCGTTGAAGAACTGCTTGATGTCGTCCGCGCTGTCGACGTCCGGCACCGCGTCGCCGACCTGTTGCGTGACCTGCGCGAAGATGCTGCCGCCAAGACGGTTCTTGCCGCGCCCGAGATCGATCGCGATCAGCACCGACTCGCCCGCCTCATCGGCACGGCGCAGTTGCGGCGTCAGATGACCGCGCACGTCGTCGACCGGCGCGAATGCCGAGATGATCAGCGACACCGGCGCGACGACTTCCTTCGCGACGCCTGCGTCGTTCCACTTCGTGCGCATCGACAGCGAATCCTTGCCGACCGGAATGCCGATGCCGAGCGCCGGGCACAGTTCCATGCCGATCGCCTTCACCGTGTCGAACAGCGCGGCGTCCTCGCCCGGCGCGCCGCACGCGGCCATCCAGTTCGCGGAGAGCTTCAGCTTGTCGAGCGAGCGGATCGGCGCCGACGCGATGTTCGTGATCGCCTCGCCGACGGCCATGCGGCCCGACGCCGGCGCGTCGATCACCGCGAGCGGCGTGCGCTCGGCCATCGTCATCGCCTCGCCGTGGAAGCCCGCGTAGTCCATCGTCGTGATCGCGCAGTCGGCGACCGGCACCTGCCATGGGCCGACCATCTGGTCGCGCACGGTCGTGCCGCCGACCGAGCGATCGCCGATCGTGATCAGAAACGACTTGCTGCCGACCGTCGGATGACGCAGCACGCTCGTCGCGACTTCGTCGAGCGAAATGCCCGTGACGTCGACCGGCACGAGCGGCGTGCTCGTATGCGTGACGTTGCGATGCATGCGCGGCGGCTTGCCGAGCAGAATGTCCATCGGCATGTCGACCGGCTGATGGTTGCCGTTCGCGGCGAGCGCCTTTTCGTCGGCGTCGATCAGCTTCAGTTCGCGCTCCGCGGTGGCCGTGCCGACGACCGCGTACGGGCAGCGCTCACGCGAGCAGATCGCGTCGAACATCGCAAGATCGGCAGGCGCGATCGCCAGCACGTAACGCTCTTGCGCTTCGTTCGACCAGATCTCGCGCGGCGACAGGCCCGACTCTTCGAGCTGGATGTTGCGCAGTTCGAAGCGCGCGCCCTTATTCGCGCCGTCGACGAGTTCCGGGAACGCGTTCGACAGACCGCCCGCGCCGACATCGTGAATGCTGAGAATCGGGTTCGCGTCGCCGAGCTGCCAGCACGAGTTGATCACTTCCTGCGCGCGCCGCTCGATTTCCGGGTTGCCGCGCTGCACCGAGTCGAAGTCGAGTTCGGCGGTGTTCGTGCCGGTCGCCATCGAGCTTGCCGCGCCGCCGCCCATGCCGATGCGCATGCCGGGGCCGCCGATCTGGATCAAAAGCGAGCCGGCCGGCAGATCGTGCTTGTGCGTATGCTGCGCGCTGATGTTGCCGATGCCGCCCGCGATCATGATCGGCTTGTGATAGCCGCGCACGGTGCCGGCGACGTTCTGCTCGTACACGCGGAAGTAGCCGCCGAGGTTCGGGCGGCCGAATTCGTTGTTGAACGCCGCGCCGCCGAGCGGACCGTCGGTCATGATCTGCAGCGGCGATGCGATGCGGTCCGGGCGGCCGTACGGCTCGGCTGCGTCCGACGGGTTGCGCAGCGCGAGCGGCGTGGCGGCGTCGCGCGCGTTTTCCCACGATTCGCGTGCGTCCGGCAGATCGAGGTTCGACACGGTGAAGCCCGTGAGGCCCGCCTTCGGACGCGCGCCGCGGCCCGTCGCGCCTTCGTCGCGGATCTCGCCGCCCGCGCCGGTCGCGGCGCCCGGGAACGGCGAAATCGCGGTCGGGTGATTGTGCGTCTCCACCTTCATCAGCGTGTGCGTGAGCTCGGTGTGACGGCCGTACGGTTCGGCCGGCGCGCCGTTGCCCGACGCCTTGCGCGGGAACCAGCGTTCCGCGACCGCGCCTTCCATGATCGCCGAGTTGTCCGAGTACGCGACGATCGTGCCTTGCGGGCTCAGCTTCTCGGTGTTGCGGATCATCGCGAACAGCGACATGTCCTCTTCGACGCCGTCGATCGTCCAGTTCGCGTTGAAGATCTTGTGCCGGCAGTGCTCGCTGTTCGCCTGCGCAAACATCATCAGCTCGACGTCGGTCGGGTTGCGTTCGAGCTTCGTGAACGCGTCCACCAGGTAGTCGATCTCGTCGTCGGCGAGCGCGAGGCCCAGTTCGCCGTTCGCCGTCTCGAGCGCCGCGCGGCCGTGGCCGAGCACGTCGACCGTCTGCATCGGCTTCGCCGGCAGTTCGTCGAACAGATGCAGCGCGGCGTCGCGCGTGGCCGCGATGCTCTCCGTCATCCGGTCGTGCAGCGCGGCGGCGACCGCCGCGCGCGCTTCGTCCGACAACGTCTTCTTGCCGCCGAGCAGACCGCTCTTCAGCACGACCGTGTATTCGACGCCGCGCTCGATGCGGCGCACGTGCGACAGACCGCAGTGATGCGCGATGTCGGTCGCCTTGCTCGCCCACGGCGACACCGTGCCGAAACGCGGGACCACGAGAAACGTCAGCGTCGCGCCGCGCTCTTCGGGCGCGTCGAACGGCGTGCCGTAGTGCATCAGCGCGTCGATCCTTGCGCTGTCATCGGCCGTGAGCGGCGTGGCCGAATTGACGAAGTGCAGGTACTGGCCGCGCACGCCGACGATATTCGCGTCGATGCGCGCGAGCGTTTCGGAGAGGCGGGTCTGCCGGAAGTCGGAAAGGGCCGAAGCGCCGGGGAAACACGAGAAGTGGGCCATGACAGGACGTTGCGTTTGCTTCGCGGAAAAAAGACGCCGCGTGCCTCGCGATCGACGGACAGTCGGCGAATCGCGCAAGCTGGCGACGGAAGGCGTATGGAAGACCGCGATTATACCCCGGAAGCCCTGCCCCGGCTCCCCGGCTGTCGTATCGGGCAGCGTGCCCGGCGCGCTTTGGAGGTGGGTTTGAAGCGTGGTTTGATGGCCGGTTTGAGGCGCGGTGTGAAGCCGGGCTTGGAGCGCTGCTCGAATGCCGGCATTGCGTTCGGGCTCGAAGACCGGCATTGCGATTCGGTTGGCAGACGAGTTGGCAGTCGGGTCCGCAAGTCCGGTTCGCAGCCCGCTTCGCACTCCGGTTCGCGGCCCGCCGAATGCGGTGCGCAGCGGCGTTCCCGATCCGCAAGAGCCCCTGCATCAGCCGCCTGGCATCGCTCGTGCGACCATTTGGCTGCTATCATTCGGCGTTTTCTTCCGATCGGCGCGAACCTCGCGCCGCACGCCTCACCCACGGCAGACGCCCCGCTCGAGCCCTGGTCGCATCAGCGCGCCGGCTGCCTGCAGATCTTATCGTCATGGATGTCATCGTCATCGGCGGCGGAATTGCCGGCGTCGCCACCGCCTGCCAGCTTCGCGCCGTGGGCCATCGCGTCTGCGTGATCGAGCGCCACGCGACCGTCGCGCAGGGCGCCACCTACGGCCACAGCGGCGTCGTGCTGCCGACGCCGCTCGACGTCTGGTTTGGCCCGACTTTCATGCGCAACGGCCGCGCCGCGTCGAGCGGCGTCATCAGCAAGACCGGTTTTAGCGGCGAAGCGCGCAGCTTCGTGAAGCGGCTCGCGGCGCTGCATGCGTCCGATGCGTTCGCCGCGCAATACACGCGGCTGCGGCCGCTGATCGAATCGGCCCGCGACGTGCTCGACGACGTGACGGGCCGCTTCCAGATCGAATTCGAAGAGCGCGAAGGCCTGCTGTACGTCGTGCGCAGCGACGACGAGTGGTCGCTCACGCAGCCGGCGCTCGAACTGCTGCGCCGTTTCGAGGTGCCGCATCACGTGCTGTCGGCAGCCGCGTGCGTCGCCGACCTGCCGACGATTCCCGCCGACCCGCCGTTCGCGGGGGCCGTCCGTTTCGACGACGCACGGGTCGCGAACTGCCCGCTGTTCGTCAAGCAGTTGAAGCAGGAACTCGATGCGCTCGGCGGCGTGCAGTTCCTGAACGGGCGCGCGGTCAGCGCGATCCGTCTCGAAAGCCAGCGCGCGGCGGTCGAACTGGCGCCGCGCGAAGATGCGAACGCGCGCCGCAACGAAGTGGACGTGATTTCGGGCGATGCGGTCGTCGTCGCGGCCGGCGCGCAGACGCCGGCGCTCGTCGCGCCGTTCGACGTGAAGCTGCCGCTGTATCCGGTGCGGGTGCACGCGCTGTCCGCGCCCATCGCACACGAGGAGTGCGTGCCGCGCACGACGATCGTCGACGCGGTGAAGCGCATCGCGATCACGCAGAACAATCAGCGGCTGCGGATTTCGGGCGGCGCGGTCCTGCTGCGCGCGAAGGAGCTGGACAAGCCGCTGCCCGCGCCGCTGACCGAAGAGGCGCTCGCGCTGCTCGGCGAGGCGTCGCGCGACTGGACGCCGGGCGCCGCGAAGATCTCGGCCGCGCTGCCGTGGGAAGGGATGAAGCTGCTGGCGGCCGACGGTCTGCCTGCGGTCGGCAACGCCGGGCATCCGCGGCTTTTCGTGAACGCGGGCCACGGGCCGGCAGGATGGGCGCTCGCGCTCGGCTCCGCGCGGCTGATCGCGGAGCAGGTGTCGGGCACGCCTGCGTCGCTGCCGGAAGACACGGTTGCGGCGCTGCGGCCTGCGCGGGGGTGAGCGGCTGAGCGGACTGAGCGGACTGAGCGGACTGAGCGGGCACAATCGCGCCAAGCGGGCGTAGCCGGCCGGGCGCGGACCTGATCGCCGGGCGCCGTTCTGCTCGCTGCGCTGGGCATATCGGGCAACGCAAACGCGCACAGTGCGAACCTGCTCGGCGGCGCGTGCCGCTCGTGGCCCTCGTCGCCGCACCTGATCGCGAACGCATTCGCGGCGGATCGCAATCGCCGCCGGCGCGCGCCCGCTTATCGATCCACGATCGATCCACGATCGATCCACGATCGATCCGCTATCGATCCGCTATCGATCCGCTATCGTTCGGGTATCGTTCCCGTATCGATCCGACCGCCTGCGTGCCCGCCATGACCGCCGCTTCTTCTTCCGTTTTCTCTTCTGCCCCGCCCGAACTCGTCAATCCCCATGACCGGCCGGTGCCGCTGCTGACCGTCGCCGGCCTGCGCGCGTGCGAGAACGACGCGCAAGCGGCACTCCCCGAACACACGCTGATGGCGCGCGCCGGCGCCGCCGCCGCGCGTCTGTTGCGCGAGCAGATTGCACATGCGCCTTCGCCGGCCGCCGGCCGGCCCGTATGGTTCGCCGCCGGCCCCGGCAACAACGGCGGCGATGCGCTGGTCGTCGCGACGGAACTGCATCGCGCGGGCGTCGCGGTCGAAGTCTGCATGCCGATCGAAGTGAAAGCCGACGATGCGCGCTGGGCACTCGCCGGCGCGCGCGCCGCCGGCGTCGCGATCGTGTCGACGCCGCCCGCGTCGTTCGACGGCTACGGCTGGCTCGTCGACGGGATGTTCGGCATCGGCCTCGCACGCGGACTCGACGGCGTGTTCGCGACGCTCGCGCAACGGATATCCGCGCGCGCACGCAGCGACGGACACGTGCTCGCGCTCGACGTGCCGAGCGGCCTCGACAGCGATACCGGCAACGTCGTCGGCGACGGCCCCGCGGTGCGCGCGACGCACACCGTCACGTTCATCGCCGCGAAGCCCGGCCTCTTCACCGGCGTCGGCCGCGACCATGCGGGCGCGGTGACGATCGCGCCGATCGGCATCGACCCGGAGGAATCCGGCATGCGCCTGAACGCGCCGGCGCAGTTCGCGCCGTGGATGCCCGCACGCGATTTCTCGACCCATAAGGGCACGTTCGGCACGCTCGCGGTGATCGGCGGCGACACCGGCATGTGCGGCGCGCCGATCCTCGCTGCGCGTGCCGCGTTGTTCACCGGCGCGGGAAAGGTGCACGTCGCGTTCATCGGCAGCGGCGCGCCGCCTTACGACCCGCCGCATCCCGAGCTGATGCTCGATCACGCGGACCGCATCGCGCTCGACGCGATGGATGCGTTGTCGGTCGGCTGCGGGATGGGCGTCAGCGACCACGCGCGCGACGTGCTCGCACGCGCGCTGCAACTCGGGGTGCCGATGCTGGTCGACGCCGATGCGCTGAACCTCGTCGCCCGCGACGAAGCGCTCGCCGCGACGATCGCCGCACGCGGCACGCCGTGCGTGCTGACCCCGCATCCGCTGGAAGCCGCACGCCTCCTCGGCACCGATACGCGCACGGTGCAGCGCGACCGCCTCGCGGCGGCGCGTGCGCTCGCCGCGCGCTTCGCGGCCGTCGCGGTGCTCAAGGGCAGCGGCACCGTGATCGCGTCGCCGGACGGCCGCGTCGCGATCAATCCGACCGGCAACGCCGGGCTCGCGACCGGCGGCACGGGGGACGTGCTCGGCGGCATCATCGGCGCGCTGCTCGCGCAGCGTCTGCCGCCGTTCGAAGCGGCGGCGGCGGGCGTCTATCTGCACGGTCTCGCCGCGGACACGCTGAGCGCGCAAGGCGACGGCCCCGCCGGCCTCAGTGCGAGCGAACTCGCGCCGATGGTGCGCAAGCTGATGAACCGGCTCTTCTATCCGCAGCGGGACTGACGCGCGCGGCGTTTTCCTTTAAGCGCACCGTTCGGTTCCGCCCCTTTCTTCTTCGCGAAACCTGCTCGCGGTCGTACGACCTCGCTATACTGACCCTCTCCGCTGGGCGCGGCCACGACGAGCGCGCCGGCATTTTCGCAGCGTGCCGGCCGCCGCCGTCGGCTCCGCAGGCAGCAGGCGCACGCCGCTTATCTCAAGCCATCTCGCCAGACGAACCATGACCACGACTCATTCGCTTCCTGCCTGGTCCGCGCTCCAGGCGCATTACGAACAGATCCGCGATGCACGACTGCGAGACTGGTTTGCTCCCGCCAACGATCCCGCGCCGACCCGCGCCGAACGCTTCACGTTCGCGGGCGCCGGACTCGCGGCCGATTTCTCGAAGAACCGCATCACCGATGCGACGCTGCAGCTGCTGATCCAGCTCGCGCGCGAAGCCGGCGTCGAAGCGCGCCGCGACGCGATGTTCGCCGGCTCGATCGTGAACCCGACCGAAGGCCGCGCGGCGCTGCACACCGCGCTGCGCGCGAGCGACGCGAACGCGCCGTTTCATGCGCAGATCGCGACCGAGCGCGCGAAGATGGCGCGCTTCGCGAACGCCGTGCGCAGCGGCGAATGGACCGGCTACACCGGCAAGCGGATCCGTCACATCGTGAACATCGGCATCGGCGGATCGGACCTCGGGCCGAAGATGGTCGTTCACGCGCTGCAGCACCTCGCGTCGCCCGAACTGAAAACGCACTTCGTCTCGAACGTCGACGGCGCCGACCTGTACCGCGTGATCTCGCAGATCGACCCGGAAGAGACGCTTGCGATCATCGTGTCGAAGACCTTCACGACGCTCGAAACGATGACGAACGCGCTTTCGCTGCGCGACTGGTTCGTA
>Ga0310811_10006857_pt1 | contig 14551 bp, 20 predicted proteins | sample YCmetagenome_FD_207642 | JGI IMG/M metagenome (GOLD analysis project Ga0310811, IMG submission 207642) | Soil microbial communities from experimental microcosm in Duke University, North Carolina, United States - YC | ecosystem: Engineered > Artificial ecosystem > Soil microcosm > Unclassified ...
CCAGAAAATGACCCTAGTGGAACCACAGGGGTGCAAGTTATAATAGGGATAGAAGGGAGGTGCGGAATGGCACACGTACCGGACTGGATGCCGGAAGAGGAACTGAACATGCTCGCGTCAGCTCCCCCGGCAAGTACATCCATCTCTGCACAGCGACAGACCGAGATCACGGCAATGCAGGTCTTCCGTGACAATGCGATCCTCGCTGCTGAAGCGATCTGCGCGATCGCGGTAAGCTCCGAGAACGAGCGCAACCGGCTGGCGGCGTCGAAGTTCGTTATCGAGCGCGTGCTCGGTCGTACTCCCGACGCTCAGCTTGACAAGGGTCCTGAGAACCCCTGGGAAGCGCTGTTCGCGAACGTGGCACGGGAACCAACGGCCGAGGAGCGAGCTACCGGAGCCCGGGTCAGCCGAATCTAGCTCTGAAGTAGTGGTTGAGAGTCTAAGGTGTGTCTAACCAAGTCTATTAAGGGTCTAACAAAAGGAATCGTTGCTTGTTAGTCCTAATATAGGCTAGAGGGCACACGCTGTTAGACTTGAGATAGACTGAGTGGTATATCGCCCTGTGGAGATCTGGAAGGAGCAAGATGCCCACGCAGCAGGCAGGGATCCAAGACCAAGCGATCTTACGTCAGGCTAACGGCAAGACTCGTTCGGTTACCGTACTTGCGATAACGCCGCAGAAGGACCCGCCCACCGGGTTGGCTGCAGTTCCGAGTGCTTCGGGCGGAACACTCGGACCTGGAACTGTCGGATACCGGGTAAGTGCAGTCGTCGGTGGCGTGGAGACCCAGGCATGTGCTGAGGTCACTGCAGTAGTGCCGGGTGGCGGTACTGGCTCGGTTGTGTTGACCTGGAACGCTGTTGCCGGCGCTACCTCGTACAACATCTACGGTCGTACGGTTGGTGCCGAGACGCAGCAGAAGACGGGTGTAGGTGCCGCTACCTATACTGACACGGCTGCCGATACCCCGGGTGCGACCCCGCTGCCCAAGTTCGGTGGGGCGAAGGCCACAGTGGACCCGCGGCACACGAAGTACGCCCCGCAGACGAACATTACCGTCATGACGACCGCTACCCGGAAGGGTTCGACCCCTTCGTACTACCGACGGTTTGGACAGAGTGCAGCAGCCCCGCGTGTTGTGCGGCTCTAATGCCTGGCCCGAAGCGGGACGATGACACGGACCCGAACTGGTTCCCCGATGGGGCGATCAGTTTGGGTCCTGGTCATTTCTATACTAAGTCCACGTACGATGGGGAGTACTGCGGGATCATCGAGTGGCACTGGGCGCCCACGAAAGACGCCTGGTGCGGTGGCTGGGTACCATTCAGTGGAACGGAATACGCTGGCGTCAATTCAGACAAGTTCTGGACCGTCAATTCGTTCGAGCCGTTGGACCTGAGTCCCTCACTCTTGTGCACGATGTGCTCTAGCCACGGGTTCATTACCAACGGAAAGTGGGTGGAGTGCTGATGTGGCGGCCGATCTTACGTGGCATTGCTAAAAGCATTTCCGATGTTTGGGCGGCGATAATCATTTTGTCCTTGGTGTTGAATGGCAAGTACCTCGCTGCAGGACTCATTGCCGGCTGTTACATATGGATGCGTATAGCTCGACGTAAGCAGGTGGGTAATGGCCGATAACTATGCACCGAAGGTTCGCCGCCATGTTCGGTATCATTTGCAGAAGACCGTCGGCGGTAATACCCAGTATGTGAAGCGGCGCCCTGCTACCATCACAGGACTTGGCGCGGGCACGGTTAACCTGAGGGTTCGCCATATTGGAGAGACGTACACGAACATCTCCATCTGGGAACCTAAGGCTTCTACCAATCCGCGACCAGGAAAGTACACGAAGATGTAGGAGGAAGCATGGCAGGATTCCGGGTAACTAAGCTGGAGATGACCGCTGCTAAGACGGTTGTCTCAGCAATCGGTACGGCGCTAGTGCTGGCAAGTGGTCTGGGGTTGCCGTCCCCTTGGAACGTTCTCGTGTCTCTGATCTTGGGTGCCGGTACTGTTGCCGGTGTCTGGAAGAAGCCGAACGACATCAAGTCGGCGGTCGTTAACACGCCTACCGGTGAGCAGGTCCCGATCGACGGCTCGATGGTGACAACCAAGGAGTAGCGTGTTTTACGGGAGACGATAATTTCAATAATCGGAATTATCGTTTCTCGCAAGATCCGTTAAATGTAATGAAAAGAATTAAAGAATGTTCTAAGCATTCTATAATATAATGGGGAGGTGGGTATGGCTGAACTGTCACGGCGCGACAGGGATAGCTTCGGTGGCAAGGTTGTCGACAAGGCAAAGTACTTCGACCTCATCGGCTATGAGCCGCACCCCAAGCAACGACTGTTCCACAACAGCGAAGCCCGCTTCCGTGTACCCGTATGTGGTCGGCGATTCGGCAAGTCGACCATGGCAGGTCGAGACGAGCAACCTGGACTCCTGATCCCCGATCGGCGCGGATGGATCGTAGGTCCAACATATGACTTGGCTGAAAAAGAGTTCCGCGTTATCTGGGATGACATGATCGTCGGGCTCGCTCTCGGTCGTGACAAGAGGGTGAAGCGTGCCTATAACAAGCGCAGTGGTGAGATGTTCCTTGAGTTCCCCTGGGGAACCCGTATTGAGTGTCGCTCGGCCGATCATCCGGAAAACCTCGTCGGTGAGCGACTTGACTTCGCCATCATGTCCGAAGCGGCAAAGCACAAGAAGGACACATGGGAGCGTTACATACGCGCGGCACTCGCTGACCGTCGTGGCGGTGCTACGTTCCCCACCACTCCTGAAGGTTATAACTGGCTATACGACGAATGGGCGCGCGGACAAAATCCTGATACTCCGGATTACGAGTCGTGGCAATTTCCATCGTGGGACAACCCAGCGGTTTACCCTGGTGGACGTCAGGATCCCGAGATCCTCCTGATCGAACGTACCACGATCACTCCCTGGTTCCTCCAGGAGATCGGTGCCGAGTTCAGTGCCTTCGTGGGAAAGATCTACGAGGCGTTCAAAGAGACCACCCATGTACGGAAACACGTATTCAATCCCGCCTGGCCTAATTACATCGCATTCGACTGGGGCTATACAAATCCGTTGGCTGCGATCGAGTTTCAGGTTAGTCCCTGGGACACCATTCACGTTTGGCGGGAGCACTACCGTCCGTACCTGATGCTGGGTGAGCACATTGAGATCCTCAAGAACCGCGAACAGCCGCCAGGCTATCACCTCGACCTTGCCTTCGGCGACGCAGCTGACCCTGGTGCAGCGATTCAGGTATCGCGGGATCTCGTACCGTGCTATGCGCTCCCTGAGGCAAAGAGCGGGGTGGAGAAGAGTGGTAAGCAGGAGTCGGGTTGGCGGGAAGGCGTTACCCTTGTCAACTCGTTCCTCAAACCAGTACAGATAGGAGAAGCCGATGAGTACGGGACGCCACTCGAAGAGCCCAGACTCTTCGTCGATCACTCCTGTATCAATACTATCCGGGAGTTCAACAACTATCGCGCACCATCGTCCGTGGGACGAGTACTACGCAATCCTCGTGAAGATGCCCAACGGTACGACGACCATGCGCTTGATGCGATACGCTACGCCCTGATGCATCTCTACAAGCTAGGTGCAGCACACAGACTGAGCGAAGTGTACTCACCGGCGGACCTTGAGCCCGCTAACGGTACCTTCTCGATGAACTCGGAGTCGGGCTATTTCAGTATGGCCGATCTCGAAAACTTCTAGGAGCAGTGATGACGGACAGCGAAAGCAATTCAGCGGCTCCTGTGGAGATTCTGGGAGTCGAGGGGGCCGGCATGGACCCGGGTTCGGTGAGCCTAGCTCAGGTATTGGCTGAAACGGACGTTGTTAGCGTAGAGCCTGAGTACGGTTACATGGTCGTGGCTCGGCGTAACGAAGAGGCGAGTCGTGAGATCCAGTTGCGTGAAGCGCCTATGTCAGTAGGTGTTGCTACGCGTGAGATGGGTTACACTTCGCCTTCGCCCTTCACGTCGTGGACGCGGCGTGATGACAATACTAAGTTGCAAGGCCAGTCGGGTATTCGTGTTTACTACAACATGCGTCGCCAGGATGGTGCAGTTCGTGCATCGCAACGACTGGTTAAGACACCGGTTCAGAGTGCCCACTGGTTCATCGAGCCATGGTCGAAAGATGAGCACAGCGAGCCTACGACGCAGGATCAGAACGTTGCTGACTTTGTTCGGCGCAATCTGTTCGATGAGTTGAACGTGTCGTGGGATACGTTGCTAGCCGATATCCTGCTGATGACCGACTACGGTTATATCGCTTTCGAGAAGGTGTGGCAGTTCGGTCTTGATGGTAAGTTGCACTTGCAGAAGTTGGCACCTCGGCACCCACTTGATATTCAGGAGTGGGAGTACGACGCAAATGGTGGACCTAACGGTTGCATCATGTTTCCGAATCCATACAGTGGTCCTTCACCGCTTACTGGCGGTACTGGTATGGACCCACAAGAGGAACACTTTATTCCCATCGAGAAGTTGGTGGTGTTCACTCATGAGGCTGAAGCCGGAGATCTTACTGGTATCTCGATTCTTCGCTCGGCGTACAAGCACTGGTACTACAAGGATACCCTCTACAAGATCGATGCCATCCAGAAAGAACGGCACGGTATCGGTATCCCCATCATTACACTCCCACCGGGCTTCACCCCGACGGACCAGGCGTTGGCTGATAACCTTGGGCGCAACCTCCGTACTAACGAGCGCGCTCATATTACGCTACCGCCGCAGTGGTCGATCGCCTTCGCTAAACTCGAGGGCCAGCCAGTCGACTGTCTGAAGTCAATCGAACACCACGACATGCGTATTAAGGCGAATGTTCTTGGTTCGTTCCTAGACGCTGACAGTGGTACTTCGGATCCGAACATCGACATCTTCCTGAAGTCCACGCGGTACATCGCTGACTACATTTGCGGGATCATCAACAAGCATGTCATCAAGGACATGGTTGATATGAACTTCGCACTTGGAGCTACGCGAGGGTATCCGCGACTTCGCGCACGTCGTATCGGTGAGTGGGAAGATCTTCGTACTCTGTCGTTTGCAGTTCGTAACCTGGTCGGTGCTGACGTCATTCGTGCGGATGACAACCTCGAGGCACACTTGCGTCGGGAGATGGACCTTCCGATGGCCGACACGGCCTCGTCGCGTATCCCGGTGATCGCAACTCCACAGAGTGGAACTGAGGGTGCCGACATGACTGGCCAGGATGGTCAGGGCGGACAAGCGTCGGCAAGCGGTAAGCCCAAGCAGGACGCTGCCAATAATAAGCCGGGTATGCCTAGGCAAACTTCTAAGGCTAATGTTGGTACGCCTGCGCCGAATGCAGGAACGGATCGCTCGGGAGGTAAATGAGCGATTTTTGCCGTCTAGCTTTTTTCCTTAGTGGCCATTTATAATCAGAGGTAGAACCATTCCGGGTAGGTGGGTATGTCCGTATATAACCCGACGGGTTCAGGCGACGTTCACGTCGACAGGGTCATGAGCGGCGGGAGGAAACCAGTGGCAAAGGGAATGGGCTTCAAGGCTGCGGCAGGTTCCGTGGCTAAGAAGCAGAGTATCCCCAAGAAGCAGGCCCAGAAGATCATCGCTGCTGGTGCACGCAAGGCTAGCCCTGCGGCGAAGAAGGCAAATCCCAACCTGAAGAAAGTCCCTGGCAAGGCGATGACTGAGGTTGGCATCGTGTCCAAGGGTGGTACGACTTCAGGTGACAAGGTCACCAAGCCGGCAATGTGCGCTGAGCCGATGCCGGTGAAGAAGGCGGCGAAGAAGGCTGTCCCAGTGTCCGCGCGTCAGCGTAAGACGGTTCAGAGCAGCCGTATGAAGTCGCAGGCGAGGCAGTACTGATGGCAAACTTCACTTGGTATCAGGATCTGACAGGACTTAAGTTTACTGAAGGTACCCAGTCCTGGATTCAGCTTGCTCGCGTGGGTGAGTACAAGCACCCGATGTATGGGGATCTGAATTTCACTCCCCAGAAGTTGCAGGAGTTCGCTGACAACTTCAAGAAGAATGTGCGTGGAATCGATATCGATATCGATTACTCACACAAGGCAGATCCGGCGCGAGGCAACGGTCCTTAAGGGTCTCGTCGAATGGACCCAGACGGCTGCCGAGAAGATCAAAGAGAAGGCGTTCAAGTACTTCTCTCCCGAGTTTCGTGACACGTGGACTGACGAGCACGGAACTAAGCACAACAATGTTTTGTTCGGTGGCGGGATTACTAACAGGCCCTTCCTGAAGGACCTCCTACCGATCAACTTGTCGGAACTGTCCTTTCAGGATGATCCGGCACTACCGAAGGAGAACGAGGTGGACCCGAAGCAGTTGCGTGCAAGCATCGGGCTGGCCGAGGACGCCACGGATGAGCAGGTCACTGAGCGACTTGGGCTGATCAAGACGCTTTCGGAGGCCTTCCCGAATGGTGCGCCGACCCCGCCCAAGAACGACCCGCCGACCCCGCCTGCGCCTCCTGCGCCGGTGTTCGACTTCGGTGGTGACATCAAGCAGCTGGCGGAGAACAACCCGCAGGTTGCGGCACTGGTTCGTTTCGTCGAGAGCACAGTGCAGCAGAACCAGGAGAACGCCAAGAAGCTGGTCGAGCAGAACGTGACGATGAAGCTGAACGAGTTCGACAACTCGAAGCTTGCGCTCACGCCGGTTGCTCGGGATCAGGTTACGGCGCTCATGCTGGACGAGGCCATGACGCCGGCACTGCGCGACAAGGTCTGGGCGCTCATGGAGAACATGCGCAACCAGTCCAAGTTCTTCGTCGAGCTTGGTGAGCGTTCCGCCTACGCGACGCACTCGCGTGGTGTTTCCGGTACTACGGCCACTCAGAAGTACGAGGGCCTGGTTCGGCAGCTCATGGAGACGGACAAGATCGGCTACGCCGATGCGGTTGTTCGAATCTCGGGCGACCACCCGCAGCTGTTCGAAGACTACCGTGCCGAGTCCACGGCGTGGGTCGAGTAACGAGGGGAGGATAAATCATGGCTGGTGGAGGTAACTACGTGTTGGACAAGGGTTACCCTGTCCTCTCTACGTACAACTCGAGTGCTGCAACGGGTGTTCAGGCCTACCGCGCGGTGAAGTTTTCCGTGTCAGGTAGCAAGGCAACCGTTGACCTGGCGACTGCGGCAACGTCGCAGCCGTTGGGTGTTGTTCAGGAGAACATCGACGCTGTGAAGGTCGCAACGGGTAAGACGGTTGCCGACGTTCGCATCTTGGGTATCACCAAGATGGTGGCTAACACCACTCCTGGTGCCATTGCGCTCGGTTCTCCGATCATGGTTGGTTCTGCTGGTGGTGCGGTTCTCGCTGCCACTGGTGGTACCAACTACGTGATCGGTGTCTGTGTCGGTATGACGGTGCCTGGTGGTACGGTCGCCGCAGGTGACCTGATCGACGTCCTTCTGACCCCGAGCGCCATCAAGCTCGCCTAACCCTGAAGGGAGTGAATCTAAGTGTCTGCATACAACCCTTCAGGTGGCGGTAACGTCCACGTTGACCAGATCATGTCTCAGGTCTCGGTTGCGTGGCCAAACGCCGGCCTAGTCGGGCAGGAGTTGTTCCCCTCAGTCGTCGTGCGCAAGCAGACGGACAAGTACTACATCTTCGGTCGTGAAGCATGGCTTCCGGAGAGTGGCGATGTCCGCGCGCCTGGTTCTGAGGCGAACGAAATTCCTGGTCTCCAGGTTTCGACCGACCAGTACTACGCGCAGGAGCACGCACTCCAGATCGCTGTCACGGACGAGGAGCGCGACAACGCCGATGCTCCTCTTGCGCCAGATCGTGACGCTACGGAGCTTGTGACCTCGCGCATCATGCTTGGCCGTGAGGTCGCCATGATGACGCTGGCCACGACTGCAGCGAACTACTCGTCCACGAGCACGGTTACCCTCTCGGGTACCCAGCAGTGGAACGACTACGTGAACTCGGATCCGATCTTCGACCTTCGTAACGCGAAGACGCAGATCCACAACCGCATCTTCCTTGACCCGACGGTTGCGGTGATCCCGTACCTGGCGATGGTCACGCTGGAAGACCACCCCGACTTCCTGGAGCGCATCAAGTACTCGGAGCGGGCGATCTTCTCGCCGGAGCTCCTGCAGGCGATCCTGGGTCTGGGCAAGGTCGTGGTTCCGGGTGTCGGCTTCAACTCGGCGAACGCTGGTCAGCCGGCTACGCTCGGTTACCTTTGGCCGAAGAGTGCCATCCTGGCCTACGTGCCTGGTCGCCCTGGTCTTCGGATCCCGGCGTACGGTTACGAGTTCCAGTGGGGTGCGCAGTTCGTCGACCGTTGGCGTGAGGACAAGCGTCGGTCGGACCTCTTGCGGGTCAGCCGTCGTTACGACCTCAAGCTTCCTGCTCAGGGTGACGCTGGTACGGCAGACGCTGGTCTGTCGATCGCCGGCTTCCTGATCAAGAACTGCATCGCGTAAGGGGTTGGGAATGGCTAAGTTCAAAGCTGCGACCAACATCCGTTACGGTGTAATGATCGACGGGGAGCACCACCTGTACGAGATCCCCGCGGGTGCGATCGTCACGGGCCTTCCCAAGGAAGGCATGAAGGAACTGTGGGATGCAGGAGCTCTGGTGCAGGTTGATGATAAGCCTGCTCCTGAGGTAGCCGTTACGGTTACCAAGAGTTCCTCTGCTGCATCGGATGGTGAAGGGGGCGGCGCTGCGCCGACGCCGTCCTCGCCGGAACCGCCAGCCGCATAGCGCGAGGTGATGGAAGGGGCGCTCAGAGTCGAGCTGGGCGCCCCTTTCTACTAGACCTGAGGGAGGAAAGGTCATGTCGCGTATTGTAGTAGCAGAAGCCCAAGCGTGGCTCGAACCTACGAAGTTGACGCTCGCAGCGCTCGACACGAATCTGCTTGACCAGATTGAAGAGGAAGTTCTCGACCAGATCAGCAGTTCGTATGACACATCGGGGTGGATTGACAATACTAACACACCGAAGATTGTCCGTACTGCTATTGCAAAGATGTATGCGTCTTGGGTGTACAACCGTCAGTACAGTGAGGATACTGATCAGGGTAACCCCTACGCACAAAAGCTTCTCGACAACGCTACGATGGTCATCAGTGGCATCATTGATGGTACCGTAGACATTCCCGGAATCCCAGACATTGCAGGTAATCCATCGTTCTATCCCAACGATGCTTCTAGCCTCATTGATCCTAAGGACTCTCCGGACGACACGTCAGTTGGGCCGAATCTGTTCTCTGTTAATCAGGTGTTCTGATGGCTGGCCTGCCACGTGCTGGCGTAAGCACCGAGGGTATCTATCCCGGTGATATTGCGGCTGCCCTCATGGGACTTCGTCTCGACCGTATTGTCTCGGTCAAATGGGACATCAAGCCTTCGGTTGGTATCGTTGCTAAGGACGTCGATCGTCTTGCAATGGATATCCGTTCCTTCAAGGAACCGTTGACACGTGTCGTTAAGCGCGTTATGATCCCTTCCATCAAGAAGAACTTCGATGCAGGTGGGCGTCCTGCGTGGGAGCCACTGTCTGAAGGAACGATTAAGCAGCGTGGATATTCTGCATGGCCAATCCTAGTTGTGAAAGGACTGTTGAAGCGACGCGCTACACAGTTCAACATCTGGGACATCGGAATGACTTCAGCGACTATTCGACGGTTGCCTCAGGACGTATACTACGGTAACTTCCATCAGTCTGGTGGCGAAGTTCAAGAGAACGGTATGGGCCTGGTGGAGAACCTTCTTCGTCATGGTCCTGGTAGTGCTGAGGCAGAGAAGCTGATCGGTAAGTTCATTCCTCGGGCGCGTAAAGAACTTGGTCCAGATGCTACCGACTCGCATGTTCATAATCGTGCTATCGGAATGCTACTCGACGCAGACGAGCACGCGTGGCGACTTCCTGCACGTCCATTCATTATGTGGCAGAACGAAGACGTGCCAAAGATTGAGGCGATCTTCTATGAGTGGATGGAAGAACGTGCAATCGCTGTAGGAAGGTTTAGGCCTGAATAATGGCACAGATGACTGACTCTCTCGACGCTGTAGCGCAATACATACATGACCTCATTCAGGCTCAGTGCAATTTGCCAGGTAACACGCTTAAGTCAAACGATGGCGCGGTAGTGCTAAAGGCTAAGAACGTCTTCTATGGTGATCAGGAGAAGTATCCTGAATCCCCTGCGGTCGCTATCGAGCCTAGTGATCGTCCGCGTACATTGGCTGGTCTGAGTTACCGATCCCAGAACGACTTTGGGGTCTATATCCTGTGCTACTTGGCAAAGGTTCAAACCAATCAATTGACGCGTCAGCAGATTCAGCAGATCTCGGAAAAGATCGAGACGCTGATCCACACAGACCCACAGCTGGGCGGACTCGTTGTTCACGGATTCTGTGCAAACAATGAGTCCGGGTATGTGTACCGTTCAGGTACTTTGTACCGCTCGAATCGGATCACGTACTCAGGCATGTCCAAGACCCGATTGCGGTAAGGAGGAAAAGTGAAGTACCTTGTCGAAGCTGACCGTACCGTTGTCGTGGTAGGTCTTGGTGTCTTCGAAGAGGGGAGCCATGAGGTTACCGATGCGCAGGTAGAGAACTTTGCGCGCATCGCAGGTATCCCGCTCAACCAGGGCGCAATGCCTGAAGGCGTGACCCTTACGATTGTAGCAGGAGAGGAGGAGTAATGCCACTAGGTATCGGTGGTGGCGGTTGGGCGGGTCTTGCCTTCGAGGTCCTTCCTCCGCCTGTTGCAACTTCCGCTACGGCTATAGCTGGCGGTTCGCTAACCGCTGGCACGTACAAGTACTACATCACCGCAATCAACGCTGCTGGTGAAACGACCGTTAGTAACGAGCTGACGGGTACTACTTCCGCCGGTAACTTGACGCTGACTATTCTTTGGGCAGCCGTCACAGGTGCTACAGGCTACAAGATCTACCGTACGGCCATTGGCGGTGCTTCGAACTCGGAGCTCTTGCTGGCGACCGTTGGTGCTGTTACCACGTATAACGACGCCGCAACAGGTGCTCCTGCAGGTGCACTCCCAACAGTCAACACGGCCAACGCTCCCGGTACGTACACCGCGCCGACGAAGTGGTTCTCGTTCAACACTGAGAACCTCAAGAAGGTTCAAGACACTGTCTGGCGTCGTCCGATTCGGATGACGGTTGATGTTGCTGGGGCTGTTCCTGGTAACGTTCACATCGAGGGCGATCTCGAGCAGGAAGTGTTCGAGGACATCATCCCGTACTTCCTGTACTGTGCTCGCGGTGACATCGTTAAGTCGGGTTCGAACCCGAACTTCGTCTACACATTCACGCCGAACGCCAATGCGACTCCTGCTCGTACCATGTCGCTCACGGTCCAGCGGACGAATGGTGCGATCTTCGGTTACACTGGTGTTGTCGTGTCCCAGATGAAGTGGAGCATCGACAACGGTGAACTGATGGTAGCTTGGAGCCTTCTCGGTTCCGATGAGACCACAGGGTCAGGTTCACCCTCGTTCCCGAACAGCACTCCGTTCGGTGCGGGTATGTACGACGTCGAGATCCCCGTTGGCACTCAGGTGTTCGATACGGACACGTTCGAGTTCAACATTGACGACGCTGGCGCGAGCCAGTTCCGCATGAAGAACAACGGTCGAGGTGCTCAGTTCATCGCCTACGGTGAACGAACCACAACGTTGCAGCTGGAGCGTGACTTCGTCGACAAGACGGAATACAACGACTTCGTTGCATACACAGCGAAGGACATCACGATCCTCGCTTCGAAGGGTACCAACAACAGCGTCAAGCTAGAGATGCCCGTCGCAACGATCGATACCTACGAGGTCGGTCTGAGTGGTCAAGGTGATCTGGTGCGAGCAACGGTCAACTACCAAGGTGTTCGAAGTGCTTCAGGTGCTTACAGCATCGTGGTGAAGACTCAGGAGAACATCTGATGGCACAGCTTAATCGTCATCCGTCGATCTTGGAGAAGTTGCCCTTCTTCGAGTATCATCATTTGCCTGAGGGGGTGTTGCGCGATACGTCTAAGCGTTTCCATGACCTTGCTTACGACCTTGCCCTGGATCCTAATTTGGATGGATCGCAGCTCACCCTCGGACTCCAGCACCTGCTCGAGGCTAAGGATTGTGCTGTCAGATCCGCCTTGTCAAACACGCTCGAAGCTAAAAGCACGAGCTAAAGTCTAAGGCGAGTCTAACAGAGTCTAAGCTCTGTCTAACCGAAGGAATCAAAGGCTGTATAGCGTAACACGCAGCTAATGAACCGTAAGGTTAGACGAGCTTAGACTCTAGAGAAAGTGTAACGCAAATTAAATGAAGCCGCCCCTGTGGAGATCTGAAGATTCATGGGGGCCCGGTGACGGGAGGGTCATCGTGCCAATCGCAACAGGGTTAGGTACCGCTACAGGTGAGCGCTTCGAGCTTAAGAGCTTGGAGGGCGGTTTCGTTGTGCTTCGTCGTATGTCGTACGGTGAGCGCATGACGCGTAAGTCGTTTATGTCTAAGGTCAAGCTTCAGCAGGAGCTGAGTGGTTCGCGTGCGGAGCGTCGGTCGAAGTCAGCGCAGGGCTTCATGGCCGAGATGGACATGGCGAACGAAGCAGTTACAGCATTCGAGTTTAGTGTGTCAATCGTGGATCACAACCTGGAGTACGACGATCGCGGTGTTGTGAAGAAGCTCGACTTTACGAATTCTGCACACGTTAAACTTCTCGATGGTCGTGTCGGTGAAGAGATCGATGAACTGATCGTTGATCTCAATGAGCTGGACGATAATGATGAAGTGGGAAAATCGACGACATCCTCTACAACGTCATAGTTGCTGGTTCTCCCGGTAGGGATATCGACGACAATGACTTGGCCTTGGCAAATTCGATCTTGATGACACTTCGGTTATGTCAAGAGTACAATACATTGCCAGGACCTGGAGGATTGCTCCAGCAAGACGGACTTTGGGTTCACTTCATGGAGTCCGTGATGCAGAACGATTCTATCCGTGAGAAGTTAGATGCGGAGCGTAACAAGAACAAATAGAGGGGGTCGCAATGAGCATTACGGCGCGTGACCTGTTCTTCGTCCTGAAGGTGCGGGATGAAGCTTCGGCTGCGCTGACGAATGTTTCACGCGACCTGTTGCGGGTAGGGTCAGCAGCTCAGGCTGCATCAAAGCGGGCTGAAGCTGCTGGTCTCCGTCAACGCGCTGCAAATGCTCGTGCTGCTGCTGCAGCTGAAATGGAACGTCTGGCCATACTCAAGAAAACAGGTGCGACTAAGAATCAACTCGCAGCTGTCGAAGCAAGTGCTGCTGCATATAAGAATGAAGCTCGTAACATTGGTTTGTCCGCTGCGGCCTTGGAACGACAGGCGCAAGATCTCGAACGTGCATATGTTAAGCGCCAGCGGCTAGCTAAGGCGCTTAGTGATGTTGGTCGTGCTAGTGCTATCATGGGTGTCGCCATGGTGGGTGCTGGTGCACTTGGTGCTGCAGCATTGTTGTCGACTGCTCAGGCAGCTCAGGAATATGGTCGACAGGTTGCTCTGACGCAAACTCAGATTGATGGCTTTAAGGCCAGTCAGGCGCAGCTAAGTAAGATCGGTATTGATACCGCGAATAACATTGCCGCACCGTTCGAGCAGATGCAGTCTACTCTGTACGACATCTTCTCGTCGACAAATGCAAACCTGCAACAGGCAACTGTATTGCTACAGGCATTCTCTAAGGCTGCCGTAGCAGGTCAAGTTGATGTCAAGGATGCTGCTCAGTCCGCAATGGGAATTATGAATGCGTTCAAGATTCCCTTCCAAGATGTTAACAAGGTCCTCGACATTCAGTTCCAGTTGGTTCGTAAGGGCGTTGGTACCTACGCGCAGTTCTCCTCGGTCATCGGTCGTGCTGTACCATCGGCTGTCCGTTATGGTCAGAGTCTTGAGACGCTCGCAGGTTCGTTGGCGTTCTTGACTCGTAACGGTTTGAGTCCTGCAATGGCTGCTGCCTCTGCTGCGCGCGCCATGGATGCGTTGGACAATCCAAATGCCGTTGCGAACATGAAGGCTTTGGGTATTACTGTTCAGGATGCTACAGGCAAGTTCTTGCCTATGACGCAGGTCTTGGAACAGTTGCGCGCTAAGATCTTGGCAATGCCTGCTAAGGATCGTGTCAAGGCTCTCTTCGAGGTATTCAAGGGTGCTGGCGGTACGATTCAGGCTCGACGGTTCTTGGACCAGCTAATCCTTAAGCCTGGACAGTTGGAGTCCCTCGAGGGCTTCATTAAGGACATGCAAGGCTCCACAGGACAGTTTGGTGCGGCATACAGTAAGATGTCTAAGACGGTTGCTGCGCAGTCTCAGTTGCTGCATAACCGTTGGGAGACGCTGAAGGTTACTGTTGGTGCTGCATTGCTACCTGTGCTGGTTAAGCTGGTCGGTGCGATCAACGCTATCTTCACGGCCTTTGAACACTTGTCGCCAACGACGCAAAAGATCCTGATTTACTTTGCTCTGTTCATGTCTGTGATGACA
>Ga0310811_10006858_pt1 | contig 14549 bp, 12 predicted proteins | sample YCmetagenome_FD_207642 | JGI IMG/M metagenome (GOLD analysis project Ga0310811, IMG submission 207642) | Soil microbial communities from experimental microcosm in Duke University, North Carolina, United States - YC | ecosystem: Engineered > Artificial ecosystem > Soil microcosm > Unclassified ...
TCGGCTGGAAGCCGCACGAGCGATCAATGTCGCTCGGACAGCTCGCGCTGCACATCGCCACGATGCCGGGGACGATTGCGGAGCTGTCGCAGATCTCGCCCTTCCCGGTCCCCACGTTCGAGCAGCCAAGCGCGGCGAGCGCCGCCGAATTGCTGCCGGCGCTGGAAGAGAGTCTGGCGAAGGCGCACACGATCCTTCGCCCGCTGAGCGACGCCGATCTGACGAAGACCTGGCGAGTCGTGGACGGCGAGCGCGAAGTGATGGCCATTCCGGTTGGTGCCATGCTGCGGTCGATCATGTTGAATCACTGGTATCACCATCGCGGGCAGCTCTCGGTTTATCTGCGCGAGGTTGGCGTCCCTGTACCGTCGATTTACGGGCCGAGCGCGGACGAGAACCCATTCGCGACGTCACGCACCGCCGCAGTCGCCTGACATCGCGTCCCGTTGCGGCTTGTCCCGAGCGAGCTGAAAGTGGGTCGAGGGACTAAGATTTACAGCCATGGCCGCAACGGGAAAAACCCTCGCCGCAGTAAAGGTCGGCGCGTCGACCACCGAACTGCGCGAATTCGACCTGCCTGAGATTCCCGCAGACGCCGCGCTCCTGAAAATAGAGATTGCGGGCGTCTGCGGGACAGACGTCAGCCAGTACAAACTGCCGCTGCGCGGCGCGCCGCTCATCATGGGGCACGAGAACGTCGGCTACCTCGCCAAGGTCGGCCGCGAGTTCGAACGCCTGAAGGGATTCACGGAAGGCGATCTCGTTTTCCTCGAGCACTACTTGCCGTGCGGCCACTGCGAGTGGGATCACATCGGCGAGTATCGCCACTGTGCCGCGACTGAATGGTTCTACGATCCAACCGCGATTCGCTACGGGTACACGGCGATCGATATCAAGCCTTCGCTCTGGGGTGGCTTCAGCCATTACGTCTACCTGCCATTGAACGCGGTGATGCACCGCGTGCCGAAAGGTCTGACGGCGGAGGAAGCAGGCCTGGCGACACCCATGTCGAATGGTGTGCAGTGGACTTTGCTCGATGGTGGAGTCGGCTACGGATCCTCGGTGCTGATTCAGGGTCCCGGTCAGCAGGGAATGTGCTGCGCGATGGCGGCCAAACAGGCAGGCGCCTCGCTCATCATCGTCACCGGCACGTCACGTGATGCGCGGCGGCTCGAGGTCGCGAAGTCGATGGGTGCGGATTACGTCATCGACGTACAGAAGGAAGATCCGCTGGCGCGCGTGATGGAAATCACCGAGCACCGCGGTGTTGATGTCGTCATTGATTGCACGAGCGGCGCGGGGACGGCAGCCGTACTGCTCGGCATCGAGGCGACCAAGCGGCGTGGCGGGACAATGGTGATTCAAGGCGAGGGGAATCAGAAGTTCCCCGACTTTCCCATCGGTCGGCTGACGCGCAAGGGAATGACGCTGAAGAGCGCGCGCGGTCATTCCTACCGCGCAGTGGAGCTCGGCCTTCAACAGCTGGCCTCGCATCGGTTTCCGCTTGATCTTCTGACGACGCATCGATTCGGTCTGGCGGAAGTTGACTACGCGATCAAGTCCGTTGGCGGAGAAGGGGCGCCGGGCGCCATTCATGTTTCCGTGATGCCATGGAAGTAGCTGCAGCGCGACCGGCGGCAGGTCTTTTGGATCGCGAGCGCATTGTTGCGGGAGCCGGATTCAACAGGTGGCTCGTGCCACCGGCGGCGCTGGCGATTCATCTCTGTATCGGCATGGCCTACGGCTTCAGCGTGTTCTGGCTGCCGCTGTCGCGTGCGCTCGGGGTGACACAGTCCGTCGCGTGTCCGGACCTGACGCTGGGTCGTGCGCTGTTCACGACCACCTGCGACTGGCGCGTCGCCGACCTCGGGTGGATGTACACGCTCTTCTTCGTGTTTCTGGGATCATCGGCGGCCCTCTGGGGCGGCTGGCTCGAGCGCGCCGGCCCGCGCAAGGCAGGCGTCGTTTCCGCCGTCTGCTGGTGCGGCGGCATCGCGATATCCGCGGTTGGCGTGATTGTTCACCAGCTCTGGATCATGTGGATTGGCGGCGGAGTAATCGGCGGCATCGGCCTCGGTCTTGGCTACATCTCGCCCGTCTCGACGCTCGTGAAATGGTTTCCCGATCGTCGCGGCATGGCAACGGGGATGGCGATCATGGGGTTTGGCGGCGGCGCGATGATCGGTGCGCCGCTCGCGAATCTGCTGATGACGTACTTCCGCACGCCCGCGTCCGTCGGGGTGTGGGAGACATTCCTGGTCCTCGCCGCCATTTACTTCGTGTTCATGATGGCTGGGGCATTTGCGTATCGCGTCCCCGCCTTCGCGCTGCGCACGGCGGGCAAGCCCGCGGACGAGGGCGTGCATTATCACGATGCCATTAAGACGAAACAGTTCTGGCTGATCTGGGCGGTGCTCTGTCTGAACGTGAGCGCAGGCATCGGCGTCATCGGCATGGCCTCCCCGATGCTGCAGGAGATCTTCGGAGCGTCAGCGGCCGTCGCCGCCGGCTTCACCGGTTTGATCTCGCTCTTCAACATCGGCGGGCGGTTCTTCTGGGCGTCGCTGTCGGATCACATAGGCCGCAAGGCAACCTACGCCACATTCTTCCTGCTCGGCATAGCTCTCTATGCATCCGCGCCGTCGCTGGCGCGCGCTGGAAGCCAGGCGGCGTTCGTGCTCGCCGTGTGCGTTATCGTCTCGATGTATGGCGGCGGATTCGCAACCATTCCCGCGTACCTCGCTGACACGTTCGGCACGCAGTACGTCGGCGCGATTCACGGCCGGCTGCTGACCGCATGGTCGACGGCCGGCATCATCGGTCCCGTGCTCGTGAATTACATTCGCGAGGCTGAGCTCGCAGCCGGCATTCCGCGGCAACAGGTCTACGACGTCACGCTGTACATCCTTGCTGGCTTGCTGGTGCTTGGATTGCTCGCGAATGCGATGGTCAAGCCGCTCGCCGACCGCCACTTTGCGCCGAGAATCCAAACGGATCCCGGATCCCGGACTCCCGATTCCGGTCGGCTCGGATTGCGCGCAGCGCTCGCATGGACCGCCGTCGGCGTCCCTCTCATGTGGGGAACCTGGGTGACGCTGACGCAGGCGTTCGTGCTCTTCTCCGGAGGCCGCTGACGTGGATCGCACGATCCTCGAAGACGTCGCGACGGCGAGCCGCATCCTTGTCGATCAGGGGGTGTTCGACGCGGCCGGCCACGTGTCAATGCGGCATCCGCAGCGTCCAGATCGCTTTCTGATGTCCCGCTCGCTCGCGCCGCAGCTCGTGAGCGCCGACGACATCATGGAATTCACCCTCGACTGCACGCCGCAAGATGACCGCAAGCCGTTCATCGAGCGCTTTCTGCATGGCGGGATCTATAAGAAGCGATCGGATGTGATGGCCATCGCGCACGGCCATTCAGCCGCTGTCATTCCGTTCGGTCTCGTGAAGACGCCGATGCGCGCCACGTATCACAATGCCGCGTTTCTCGCGGCAGGCGTACCCGTCTTCGACATCCGCGACCGCTTCGGCGCGACGGATATCGTCATCAGCAGCGCCGATCGCGGCGCGGCGCTTGCCGAGGCGCTGGGCGACAAGAACGTGCTGCTGCTGCGCGCGCACGGGTTCGTGGTCGTGGCGCCGAATATCGAGTCGGCGGTGTTTCGTGCCATCTTCACAGAAGTGAGCGCGCGCGTGCAGCTGCAGGCGGCAACGCTTGGCGGCGAGATCGCGGCGCTCGACGAGGAAGAGGGCCGCAAGGCGGATGCAATCAATCTGGCGACCGTCGGTCGCTCATGGGAGTTATGGAAAAAGCGGGTGATGTGAAACAGCAGCTGGTCGACGCGATCCGCATGCTGGAGCGCGCGGGCTACATCGATCACAACGGCCACTGCAGCGCGCGGCGCGATGAGAACGGCTTTTACATCAATACCGGCGCGTCGGTGCGCGGTGCATTGACCACAGACGACATCGTCACCGTCGACCTCGCGGGCAATCTGGTTGAGGGCAACGCCCGTCCACCGCTCGAATATCACATTCACGCCGAGGTCTATCGCGCGCGGCCGGACGTCAACGCGGTGATGCACACGCATCCGCAATGGTCGACGTTCCTGACGATGACCGGGGTGAGGTATCAGGCGGTCTACGCACAGGGCGTGCTGCTGGGGGATATTCCGCTGATGGACTCGCCGCTGTCGATCAACACCAAGCCGATGGGCGAGAAGATGGCGCAGCTCCTCGGCAAAGGACCGGCAGTGCTTCTCAAGGCGCACGGGGTTGTGGTCGTCGGCATCGACGTCGTCGAATGCTTCGCGCTGGCGGCCTACGTCGAGGAGAACGCGTATCGCCAGTACATGGCGATGCAGATTGGCACGCCGTACGTATTCAGCGAGGCGGAGCAGAAAGCGTCACGCGAGAAGCTGTGGACGCCGAGCCTCTTCAAGAAGACGTGGGATCACTATCGATCCAAACTGTAGAAGCGGGCCGTGTAAAGGCGGACCGTAAGGTCCGCTCCTTGGGCCGCCGCGGCGCAGCCGCCACGCGCGCTGGCGATTCCGCTGGCGTTCACGCTGGGGCTCGCCTCGTTCACGCTTCTCGATTCCGTTCAGCAGAACATCGGTTTGTGGCGAAGCTTTGTCGGAGCCGTCGCAGTGTTGCTTGCCTGGAATGCGGCGCTCGCGGTGTCGGCGCTCCGAAGTGGACGGACACTGGCGGTAGACGTCGTTCTGCGAAAGCAGCATTACCTGCAGGCTTGCGCGCAAGGCTCGGTGCTTGTGTACTGGGGCTGGTACTGGCGCGAGGTCTCCGCCTGGGCCTACCTGCTTGCCGCACAACTTCTATTTGCCTATGCGTTCGACATGCTTCTCAGCTGGGCACGTCGAGACCGCTACACGTTCGGCTTCGGTCCGTTCCCAGTCATCTTCAGCATCAACCTGTTTCTGTGGTTCAGGCCCGACTGGTTCTACATGCAATTCCTGCTGGTGGCGCTCGGCTTCGCCGCGAAGGAGCTGATCCGCTGGCACAAGGATGGCCGCCCCGCGCACATCTTCAACCCGTCGTCATTCCCGCTGGCCGTGTTCTCGATTGCGCTGCTCGTGACCGGCAGAACCGACATGACGTCGGGGCAGGACATTGCGAGCACCCAGTTTTATCCGCCGCACATGTATCTGTTTCTGTTTCTGATTGGCCTGCCGGGACAGTACTTCTTCGGCGTCACGACGATGACGATGTCGGCGGTGGTGACGACGTACGTATTCGGGCTGCTGTACTACGCAGCGACAGGCATCTACTTCTTTTACGACTCGTACATCCCGATCGCCGTGTTCCTCGGCATGCACCTGCTGTTCACGGATCCGTCCACCTCGCCGCGAACAGAGCTCGGACGTCTGATCTTCGGGGCGCTCTACGGGTTGAGTACGGTGGCGTTGTACGCGGCGCTCGGGCACATGGGATTGCCGACGTTCTACGACAAGCTGCTGCCCGTGCCGATCCTCAACTTGTCCGTCAGATTCATCGATCGCGCGATGCGGTCAATATCGCTACCGCGTCAGCCACATCTGGCATGGATCTCCGCATGGGCGATCGTGTTCGCGGTGATGAGCGCTGTGCACGGTGTTGGCGATGACCATCGGGGGCAGTGGCTGCCCTTCTGGCAGCAGGCGTGCGCGGAAGGTCGCCCGTATGCCTGTTCCTATGTCGAGCGCGTTATCGTGGATGATTGCGATCGAGGATCCACGTGGGCATGCGGCGAGCTGCAGCGCCCGCAGAGCGAGACGAACGGACGTCCAACGCTCGAGGATTACCCGATCGTCTTGAGAGGCAGCAAAGGTCCGATCACAGATGTGAGCCGCGCCGGGCTCGAAGCCCTCGCGTGCCGCGAAGGCTGGCCTGGCACGTGTCCGCCGCGGTAGCGGTTATTTCACCTTCTGATCATTCGGCGTCAGTTCATACGGCGCCCCGGTCCCTGTCGAGCCGAGAAACATCTTCCGGCCATCGGGGAACGTGAGGTCGCGGCCGTTCCCCCGGTGCAGGCCGTTCTTCGCCTGATAGCCGTCGACGACGACCTTCGTTCCCGGCAGCAGCGACTGCTTGGTGAAGCCGCGCCGGAACAGGACGTTCGGCGTGCCTGCCTCGAAGGCCCAGTTCTCCACCGTGCCATCAGGACGTTTCACGTCGACGTGCAGCCACACATGAGGATTGGTCCATTCCATCTTGGTGATGGTTCCTTCGAAGTGAACCGGCTTCTTGGCGTCGAACTCTGCCGCAAACGCATGATGCGCCTGCAGCGAGACGGCTCCCGCGAGCCAGAGCGCAGATATCGTCACGACAACCGTCAGCGTCCTCGGCATGTCTTTGCCTCCTGCGCGGGTCCGCCCGCAGGCGGACTCTCCCGAAATCAGCTACTTGCCGTACCAGTCGAACAGCCGTTCGCCTGCCGGTACTTTGCGCGTGATATCGACCGCGATGGTCTCCCCTTCCCAGTGCTTCACCAGTTGCTGTTTACGGAGGTGTCCGTAGAGGAATTCTTCGGTGAAGTCGATGCACGGGAAGTCGAGAATCTGGGCGTTCGATTCCAGCCGCCGGTAGATCGGCATCGCGATTGTCCACGGCTTGGTGAAAACGTTCTTGTCCTCTATGGTCGCCTCATATCGGAGCGCGTCGGCGTTAATGGGCGTAAAGCGCTCGATGACGTGCAGTGCGTCGCTGTGGAAATTCCCCGCGCGGTCGAACCAGGTCTTGTCGTTGAAGTGCGACACATCTACGACGAGCGTGTCGCCCTCCCAGCGTCCGACCGAGTGGCCCATCCAGGTGTCATCGGGCGGATCCGCGACGTTGTCCAGATGAATCGTGCGCGCCGCATTCGAGAACGTATAGATCATCTGGATCTTCGAGCCGCTCTGCACGATTTGAAACGGATAAGGCATGTACGTGGCACGCGGGATGCCCGGCAGGTAGCACTTCAGCTCTGGATCGCGATCGATCCAGTTCGCGGCGTTCTCCGCCTTCTTCTTTGCGGCGTCGGCGGTGTACGGAATCTGTCCGTCGCCCTGAACGACGCCAACGGATCCGGGAACGATCGCCGCAGCGCCCAGCGCGAGCACCGGCGCGGCGGGCACATTCGCGTACTCGTACGGATAGACGCCGCGCTGCGTCACCGCGCCGGCGCGTGCGTCGTGTGCCTGCAGATCCCAGTTGGCCTCGTTGATTGCCTGCCACACGCCGCTGATGTTCGGCTTTCCATCGGCGGTCCGTGCGGGACGCGAGCTCTGGCCGGTGGTGCGTGTCACGGACACACTCACGATCGCCGTCACCACCGCGGTGACGACAACGGCCGCGACGAGCGTGCTTCTCGACATTAGCCACCTCCCGCGAGGGCGTCGACGCCGCCCTCGGCGCCGAAGTCTGTGGCCGAATCTTTCGTTGCCGGATCTGGACCTTTGCCTGCGGCAAACGCGGCCTCTTCAGCGCGAGTCCCCGACAGCAGCGCGGGCAGCCCGTAGTTGCCTTCGTGGCAGCGCGGCTCGTAGTAGACGCGGTTCGCCTGCTCGTCCTGTCGGTTCATCTCCTGCTTCACGGTCCATGACTTCGTCCACGTCGTCGGATCCTCGATCGTGACCTGGTATTCCAGCGTCTTTGCGTCGGTCCGCGTCCAGCGCTCGACCAGATGCAGGTTCTGGCGCGCGCCCTGGAAGTCGCTCTTCGGTGAGAAGTTCGTCACGTCGACGACGAGCGTATTGCCTTCCCAATGCCCGCGCGAATCGCCGAAACGCTGGCGGACGTTCGATGGCAGATGCGGCACCTGCTCGAGCGTAATCACGCGCTGCCATCCCTGGCCCTGACCGACATCGTAGAAGATCGACACGGTGCCCGGGCCCTGCACGATGCGGCGGTAGCCGGTGAAGTCCGGCAGCACCGCGGCCATGCAACGCTCGGTCATGCTGCGGTCCTCGGGACCGTTGGAACGATTCAGTCGTCCGGTGTTGTAGAACGGCGGCGTTTCCTTGTAGCGCGGCGACGGCGGACCGTACTTGCCGCCTGCGCACGCCGTATCGCCGTTCTTGCAGGTCGCGGTCGCCTGCAGCAGCGCAAGCCGGAACTGGCGATCCGTATCGGCGCGCTGCTTCGCCTCGGCCGTGAGCGGCGGGATGCGTCCGTCAGGCGGATCGACGATCAATGACGTTCGCTTGCCGGTGTGCTTGATCGACTGGAAGACGGCGTTGTACGCGCCTGCGACGTCGCGTTCGGTGCCGACCTCGACGCGCTGATTCCGCCGCAGGATCGCGGCGCGCTGCTGGTCGAGCTCCGCGCGTTCCTGCTCGGTGAACTCTGGTTTGTTGGCGTACTTGACGGGCCGCTGCAGCGGCGTTTGATAGTCGTCGGTCCAGATGCCCTGCAGGTCGGGATCGCCCCACGCGGTCTTGAGCGCGGCCGACGCGCTCGCGCTACCGGCGGGCGCCAGTTTCAGCAGGACGATGACCGCAACGATTACGGCGGCTACACCGGCGACCTGGAGCAGTCGTTTCCGCATGTCTACCTCCGCGCGTGTGCGCTCGCTAACTACACCCGGGGACGATTGATGTCAAGCGCGTTCCGCAGGCGCGGAACTTGCCCGAGCGAGCGCACGCGAAGGTACGACCGGTTCGTTTATCGGAGCCGCACGGCGTAGCCGACGCCGACTTTGAAGTCGGGACTGTCAGCGAGTCCAGCCTTGATCTCCGCGAATAATCCGCTGTTGTGTTGCACGCCAAGCAGGAGGTTGAAGCCGCCTTCGGAATTCGTGTTCCCGCGGAAGCGGATCATGTTCAGCGCCGGTCCCGCGCCCACATAGGTGTACCAGTTGCGTCCAGTCGGAAGGTGATAGGCGAACTCGATGTTGAAGGCAACGAGCGTCAGGTCGTTGCCGACACCAATCTCGATGTTCGGCCGGAAATGCAGGCGGTCGATCAGCGCGGGCGTTTCACCATGCGCGCCGAAATAGAACTGATCGGGATTTGCGGACGCACCCGCCCGGACGCCGATCTCCTGCGCGACCGCTGGAAGCGCATGGAAAGTGGCGAACAGGACGGCAGCGGTAACTAAGAGTTGTCGCAGTCGAAGTCGAAGCATGCCCAAATGTAGCATCACAAACGTTGATCTGGATGCGGTCGACTGCCCGATTGACGGCCGAGCGCCCGACATCCGTAGACTAAATAACGACCTTGGTCATGATCCCGGCAGGAAAGAACTCCTCCGGCTTCATGTGCCGATGCGCGATCCCCTGCTGATAAGTGTAGAGCGCCATCTGCTCCCACGTCGGCCGGTTCTCCTCGATCCCGTACGGAAACAGATCGCCGCCGAACATCTCGCGCATCTTGCGCGCGTAGGTGGCGAGCCACGGAACAGGGTAGCGTGACACCGCCGGATCGAGGATGCGTTCGACCGAGCGCCGCTTCGACTCGAGAAACGCGTTGAAGAGATTGCGCGCCACCCAGGGGTGCGCGTCGACGATTGATTTGCGCATGGCGATGATGTGCATGATCGGCCAGACCTTCGTGTGCTTGTAGTATTCCTCCTCCATCCCCAGGAACTTCGGGAAGAGCCGCACGACATCCGGGTGCCCTTCGAGGAAGCATGTCGGCGGACGCGCGATGATTGCGCAATCGATCTCGTTCGACGCAAGCATCTCGCTCAGACTCTTATCCGCCACGCGCGTCAGCTTCAGGCCGGCCGGAAGATTCAGCTCAACCTTCTCCTCACGCCCCGGCGCATTCGCGCCTGCCTGATACCAGTGCACGTCCGTGAGCTTGACGCCCATTTCGTTGTGCATCCACCCGCGCATGTAGACGGCCGCGGAGTGCGCCCACTCGGGTGAGCCGACTTTCTTGCCTTTCAGATCCTCGACGCTATGAATGCCGCTCTTCCGGTTCACATAGAACGACGAGAAGCGAAACAACCGCGAGCAGATGACGGGCAGGCCGATGATGTCGGGATGTTCGCGGCTCACTTGTGTGGTGAACTTCGCGAACGACAGCTCGGAGACGTCGAACTCGCGGTTCGCGGTGAACCGCGCGAAGCACTCGTGGTGGCCGAGATTCAGCCACGTGTGATCGATCCCTTCGGCCGTAACGAGGCCGAGCCGGAAATCGCGGAAGTGGTCGTAGTCGGTGGTCGCGATCGAAAGTTGGAGTCGGGCCATCAGGATGTGGGCAGCGTCGCTTCGATCGTGGCACGCAGGTCCGCGGTCACCTCGGGATCGATGCCGAACCAGAGGTGCCACGCAATACACGCCTGATGCAGCAGCATCCCGAGTCCGTCCACGGTCGGATTGCCACGACGCCGCGCCGCCGCAAGCAGCGGCGTCTCCAGCGGAATATAGACGATATCGTTGACGAGCGCGTTCTTCGGCAGTCGTCCGAGCTGCAAATCGAGCGGCGGCTGTCCCATCATGCCCTGACTCGTCGTGTTGACCAGCAGGGCCGCGCCTTCAAGCGCGTGATGCCGCTCGTCCCAATCCACGGCACGCACTGCTGATCCGAACTCGCGGGCGAGCGTCTCCGCGCGTTCGCGTGTCCGATTGGTCAGTCGAATCTCGCGCGCACCACGATCGGCGAGGCTGTAGACCACCGCTCTGGCGCCGCCCCCGGCGCCAATGACGACGGCGGGCCCTGCATCAGCGCGCCACTCCGGCCGCTGCTGCAGGATGTTCCGCGCGAAGCCGTGTACGTCATTGTTGGTGCCCCACAGCGATGCATCGGGCCGCACGACCACGCAGCTGATCGCACCGATGCGGTGGGCCAGCGCGTCAACGTCGTCGACGATGGCGAGGGCGCGTTCTTTGTGGGGGATCGTCAGGTTGCAGCCGGCAAAGCCGAGCGGTGCGAGCGCGCGAAGAGCCGGCTCGAGTGCGTCAGGTTTGATGGCGAGCGGAACGTAGGTCCCGGCGAGGGCGTACTGCTTGAAGAAGTAGTTGTGGAGGGCCGGTGATCGCGAGTGCATCACCGGCCAGCCCATCACGCCGGCCAGGAGAAATTTGTCGGCGCCCGACACTAATTAGTCGAGCGCGATTGGGTGAGCCGCCGGCCGGCTATCCACACCGAGTCGATCTGGCGCGTGTTGCGGATGTCGGTCAGCGGGTTCGCGGTGAGCACGAGCAGGTCCGCCTGCTTGCCGGCTGCGATCGTGCCGAGCTGTTCCTGAATGTTCGCGGCTTTAGCCGCGCCGCTGGTGGCCGCGACGAGCGCCTTCATCGGGGTGAGACCAGACTTCACCATCTCTTCCATCTCGACGTGTTCGAAGTACCCCTGCCACTGGCCTTCGTTCGTGCCGGTGTCGGTGCCGAGTGCAATCGTCACGCCCGCGTCGGAGAGTGTCTTCAGGTTCTTGCGTCCCTGATCGAGCCACTGCTTCGTCATCTGCGCGGTCGCGTCCTTCTTGATCTTCTCCTGGTTGGCCGGGTCCTTCAGCTTCGCCATCTCCGCGGTGTAGTACGAGCCGGGAATGTGCCGCGTGAAGAACGCGTCGGTGAAGTACGGCGGATTGCCCTCGTAGATGAACTGCGCGATATCACGCGTCAGCGTCGGAATGTATTCGACGTCGCGCGATTTGATTGCTGCGATGGTCGCCTGATCGACCGGCTGGTCGCGGATGCTGTGCGCGAGGACGTCGATGCCCTTGTCGAGCAGCCCCTTTGCGTCCCGCAGGTAAAGCATGTGCGCGGCGGCACGGATGCCGCGCTTGTGCGCCTGATCGATCAGCGCACCATAGACCGCCGGGGTCATATCCTGCGGACTGCCGGTGATGTGCATCTTGATGATGTCTACCTTCATATCCGCGTACTTGTTCGCCCAGTCGCGCGCCTCCTGTTCGCTCTTCAGATTGCGCAGGCTCTGCGCGGCGATGAGCACGCGCGCGCGATCGAGCGGCCCGCCGCCGGGACGCGATTCGTCCCGCAGCTTCAAGCCATCCGGAACATCGTCCAGCGGGAGACCCAGCACCTGCACCGTGGTGATTCCATAGTCCGCGTACATCCGCAACTGGGCTGCCAGCCGGTCACGCGCCGGCCGCTTCGACGAATCCGCCTGCAGGTGTCCGTGCGCGTTGACGATGCCGGGCATGATGGTCTTGCCCGACGCATCGATGCGCGTAGCGCCGGCGGGAACCATGACATTTTTTCCGACCGCCTGGATCTTGCCGTCGGACACGACGATCGTCGCGCCCTCAACTGCGGCGGCGCCGGTTCCATCGATGACGCGCGCATTCGTGAAGGCGACGACACCGCCGGCGGGTGCCTGTGCCTGTGGCGCGTCGTAGGAGACGCCTGCCCAGATCAGTCCGACGCCGAGAAGAACCGCTGCGAGACGCGTGGCGATGCGAATCATGGATGACCTCATTCAGAGACGGGCGGCGGACATCATATCAAGCTCCAAGTTCCAAGCTCCAAGATCCAAGCTCCAAAAAAGAACTCGAAATTTGGAACTTGGAACTTGGAGCGTGGCGCTTCAGAAGGTGTAGCGAAGCCCGATTTGCATCGACCGCGCCTCGTCGGCCGTGATCGACCTCAGAAAATCGGCACTGTTGCGCGCACCGATCGGGTTCGCGAAGTTCACGCGGTTCAGCGCGTTGTAGATCTCCCAGAATACGCCGGCGGTCCGCTCGCCCCGGATGCGGTGCACGTACTGCAGCCGAAGGTCGAGCAGCATCTTGTCCTTGCCCTCGATGCCGTTGCGGATTGCCATGCCGGTCGAATCCAGCTTAGACACGATCGGCCGCGTCAGGTCGTCGCGCCCCTTCACCGGCCGGTCGAAGTTGGCGCCGTCGCGATCGCGGTTTGCGTCTACACCGAGCGTTTCGTTCACCGGGTTGCCCGAGTAGTAGCGGAATGTCGCGCCGAGTCCCAGGTCGCGCCAGGCATTCCAGTTACCCCCCGCACTGAACGCGTGCCGGTTGTCGAATGTGGCGAGACCGTAGTCGCGCCGCGGGTCGAGATCATCGTTGACGCGCTTGTTGACGATGCCGAACGTGCCGGCGCTGGTAGCAGCCACGTCACGCGAGCGCGACAAGGTGTAGCTGACGCGTCCCGACCAGCGGTTGGCGAAGCGCTTGTCGAGTGAGAGCTCGAGCGCGTCGTAGTCGCTGTTGAACGCGGAATCGGTTCTGTATTCGAGCACACGCTGGAATGCGGCGTTGCGCGCCTGCGCGGGAATGCGCGTCCCGTCCGGATCGAACACGGACGGTCCCGGCCGTCCGATCGTGCCGTTGGCGAGCGGGCGCGGCTCGTTGATGTCGATGAGCCCCGTCTGGTCACGTCCGCGCGAGCCGACGTAGTCGGCGGTGACGGCCATGCTGTTCATGATTTGCCGCTCGACGCCAAGATTGATCTGATACAGGAAGCCAAGCTTGCGGTTGCCGTAGAGGCGCGGCTCGGTGTTGATGAAGCTGCCGCCGTCGAGCTGGTTCTGCGCGGTCACCAGCTGCGCCCGGCACGCGGAGCTGATCTTCGCTATGCCGGCGCCGCCGCTGACGGCCAGCAGGCACGGATTGCTCGGCAGCACGCCGCGCGTGGCGCTCAGATCCTCGCCGGTATCGAAGGTGAATACGCTCGAGATCACCTTGCCCGCGAACAGGTCTGAGATGATCGAGGTCGGCGGGAACTCGTAGAACTTTCCGAAGCCGGCGCGCAGTACGGTTTTCTCGTTCGGTGCGAACGCCACACCGAGCCGTGGCGCAAAGCCGTCCTTCGTATTCGACGAATTGTCGTCGTAGTCGTAGCGCACGCCGAGATTCAATGTCAGCTTCTTGGTCAGCTGCCATTTGTCCGACACGAACGCGTTGGCGCGCCACGTGCCGATGGGGATGAACATCTCACCGAGCCGGATGCGATAGCGCGTCGGATAGGTGAAGGCGTTGGCAGGATCGAACGGCGCGTTGTTCTGGAACTCGAACGTGCCGATCTGGTTCGTCGACACCACGCTCGTCCCTTTGTTCTGGCTTCCGCCCACTCCGAACTTCACCGTGTGGAGCGACGGCGTCCACGTGAGCTGCTCGCTGTAGACATTCGCGGTCAGCGCGTTGCCATTCATCTCGACACGTGGGCCGGCGCGGTAATCGGGATGCTGCTGCGCCGAACCGAAATCGATCGGGTCGACGCCCTTGAGCGCGGTCCATTCGTGCTTATTGAGATCCCAGGGCACGACCTTGCCGCTCTCGCCGAAGATGCTGCGATCGCCAATCCAGAGGTTTTCCTGAACGGTCCCGACCTTGACCTCGTTCACCAGCTTGTTGCCCAGGATCGACGTCCAGGAGAAGTTCGCGAGCACTTCCGGCGCCGCCAGCTCATAGCGGAAGCCCTGTTTCGTGTAGCGCTCGGACTCCGCATTTTCGCCGTGGCCGTCGTTCGGGCCGTAAATCAAGCTCGCATGCATCGTGTTCGACGGGTTCGCCTGGTAGTCGCCGCGCACGAAGTAGTTGTAGAGATGCACGTTGTAAACATCGGAGAACGACGTGGCGAGCGGCGCCGCCGCCGGCGGAAAGCTCAGTCGCACAGCGTCGCGTTCGTGGGTGTACTCGTAGTT
>Ga0310811_10006859_pt1 | contig 14548 bp, 20 predicted proteins | sample YCmetagenome_FD_207642 | JGI IMG/M metagenome (GOLD analysis project Ga0310811, IMG submission 207642) | Soil microbial communities from experimental microcosm in Duke University, North Carolina, United States - YC | ecosystem: Engineered > Artificial ecosystem > Soil microcosm > Unclassified ...
CGCTTGGTTCGACAAGTTCACCTCGAACGGCTGCGAAAAGCGTCATTTTCCCGGAGTGTCAACGGGTGAAGGGTTATCAAACAGCCTGGTAATGCGTTGTGCATGCCGTGGATATCGCTCTGCACCGTAAGCAGCGTAAGCCCCGACCGATCAAAGCGTTCTACCGCACAGAGAAGAAATAATTATCCGCGCAACATGCGCGTCTGTCGGTAGTGGCTATCAGTAGGCCACGCTGGCAAAGCGATTGCGCGCTTGAATTCGATTGTTGAACAGCGCGTCAATCACGGCACGGCTGTTTGCCGTCAAGCCATGCTGTTGCAATTCATCTCGATGGCGTTCAGGAGAAACAACATGTTCACGAAAAAAATCTTGGTATCCGCGTTATTTGCAGTGGGAATGATCGGCGCCGTGGCGACACCGCTTACCAGTGTGGCGCAGGTCGAAATTCAGTTGAATTACGGGCCGCCGGCCCCGCGCTACGAGGTTATTCCCGCGCCGCGCGCCGGCTACATCTGGACGGGTGGCCATTGGCAATGGCAACGTGATCGACACGTGTGGGTCGCCGGCAACTGGCAGGCCGAACGTGCCGGCTATCACTACTCTCAACCGCAATGGGTCGAGCGCAAGGGAGGCGGCGGCTGGAATTACCGGTCTTCGCGTTGGGATAAAGACGGCGACGGCGTGCCCGATAGTAAGGACAGACGCCCCAACGACCCCACGCGTCGCTAATAGTCAATTACACGAACTTGAGCCGCGCGCAAGACGCGGCTAATCAACATGAAACGTAAGCGATTGGCGAAAAAGAACCAGAATGACGGAAGTCATTACAAAAAAGGTTTTAGCCAATGAGGACGATCTGAATCGTGACCCCATCGCCGGCACAACGGGTGCTCACCCGGTGGGCACGGGCGCTGGCGCAGTATCGGGCGGTGTTGCCGGAACTGCTGTGGGACTGGCAATGGGCGGGCCGATAGGCGGGATCATCGGAGCCACGGTGGGTGCGGTTACGGGTGGATTGGTGGGAAAGAGTGCAGCCGAAGCGGTCAACCCTACCGCCGAAGAAACATTCTGGAGAGAGACGTATATCCGGGAACCGTACTATGTGGCGGGCAAACCCTACGAGTACTACGCTCCGGGCTTTCGCGCCGGCTGGGAAGGTCGCGTGCGCCACGATGGCCGCACCTTTGAGCAGGCGGAACCCGAATTGAAGGCAGCCTACGAGCTTGCTAAAAACGAACCCGGCGCAGGTTGGCAAGACGTACGGCTTGCGGCGCGTGCGGCGTGGAATCGTGTCGATCTCTATTGGCAAGTAGGACAGTAACTCGAACAGGCCTGCCTCCGGCCCTGTCGGAGGTGGTTTGCCCGAACTCACCGTGAATTCTGTAATTCAGTACATATAAGAGAAGCAGGTCTGGGCTTGCATGGGAATCGCACCGTTCGCCATCAGTACCGGCCCAGGTTGAAGCGGGGCTATGCGCGTCAGCGCACCGAACCGGCCGACGAATTTGACGTACCGTCGAACTGCAACTCCGGGTATCCGAAAATCTGTTCGGGCCTATGGTTTTTATCAAACTATCAAAAGGAATTCTGATGAAATATTCGATCTTGTTTTCAGCGATAACAATGGCGTTGGCGTTGAGCGCGTGTGAAAAACCGACAGTCGTGACGGCTCCCGCAGTCGTTACAGTGCCTGTACCCGGACCTGCAGGACCTGCAGGCGCCACTGGATCGACCGGAAATACTGGATCGGCTGGATCGACGGGGGCAACTGGTTCCACTGGGGATACAGGTGCAACGGGATACACCGGATCGACGGGATCTACTGGGAGCACCGGTGCAACTGGCTCCACGGGCGATACCGGCGCTCAGGGCCAGCGCGGCAAGACCGGTGGCGACACCGTAGTCATTGTTCCGCCTCCACCCCCGTCGCGCTGAGTTCGCCATAGCACGACGCAAGCATTTATCGTGGCGGCGCAATTGTTATGCTGGTGATCATGCGCCGTCTTTTGTCTTGTGTCGTCTTTTGATATAGGTAGTTCGCGCGTTTGAATTTGCTGCAACAGCGTGTTACTAGGGTGGCGATGCAAATGGATGGGTTCGCTGGAGCCCGCTGCCAGCGGTGCGCTCGGCACTGTGTCCCTTAAACATCGACAAAGTTACCGCTACTGTGCCAATAGTATGATGCCGCTTCATGCGTTGTTGTGAAATGCCACTGCACTGACGAACTTCCAGCGATATGCGGTCACTGAAGATTAGAAATGATATCCGCCGGCGCCGAAGAGTCCGATCAATCCGATGACGATCAAGTAAACGGCGACAATATAGTTAAGCAACCGAGGAATGATAAGTATAAGAATTCCAGCGATCAGCGAGATCAGGGGGGCGAGTCCCAGAGTGATGTTCATGGTGGCGTCCTTTCGTTGTGGAAGATGACAAGCAATTTACTTCAGTCTTTATTCGACCATGCGCCAAACGCGGGTGCGTACACGCCACCGCCTATCAATAACAAGCCGAGGATTGGCGGCAACGATATTGTATGCGTCTGTTGGGCAGTGACTCTGTGCGGTACCGAACACGGAAATCTAAATTTGGCAGTTTGTACGACAGCGTACGGAACATCCGTTCTCGCAAGAAGTATATTGCAGCAACGACGGATAGCTCGTAACAATGATTTGCTACTTTCCAGTCATATGCGGCAAAGCAAGGAGAAACGAAATGTCATTGGGCACGGTACTGTTGATTGTCCTGATACTGGTACTGCTGGGTGTGATTCCCAGTTGGCCGCACAGCAAGAGCTGGGGTTATGCACCTGGTGGTGTCGTTGGGCTGCTGGTGATAGTGGTACTCATCATGCTGATCACCGGCGGTCTCTAACGCCATCGTATTGACCGAAACGCCAATGTCGGACGCAGTAGCGATATAAGAAAGAGCGCTGTGAAGACTGCGATGTTTTGTGTGCTCTCGGTTGTATTGTCGATGGCATCCCATGGTGGAATCCCGGATGCCAGCAGTGCCTTGGTGCTGCCGCAAGTCCCAGTTCCGGCGTTACCATATAGTGCGTCGAACCCGTCATCGTTGGAAATACCTGCCGGAAGAACTGTCCCCGATGTGCCCGCTGGCAGTCCACTGTTCCCGGACTCCACACCCGTGCCGGCACCTGCATCAACGAACCACTACGCCGAATCAGCGGAGATCAGGCAGTGCAATTCACCTGACTAACCAAAGAGAGTTCAAATATTTATCAAGCCCGTGTTTAGCCTGACCCACCGTGCGTGCGGCATTTATGCCGATCAGCGCATGGCCGCCAAGTGGATATTAGCCGTTCGCAATCTGCGCATGCATAGTGCCTGGATACTGGACGACGCGGTGCCGAATTGGGGATGCAAATTACGCCACGGCCAGACAGCGTTGTAGCTCGCGGGTTGCGAGGCGAAACACTACAGCAACGCTGAAGCTATTACCCGCTTTCGTGAGATATGTGCGTTAGCGTACAGAGGTTTCCAGGGCGCAGCGCCAAAATTCACTCGATTGTGGGCGCGTGGCAAAACATTCGCACGCATTGGATCGTAACTGTAAGGAGACCGCTATGCGTACAGTAATGGGTGTAATGATGGTGACCGCCGTTGCAGCGGGGATTTACGGCTGTGCCCCGAAGCCGCCAGGCGTGACAGCAGTAATCGAAGACAAGGTCTATACGGTGTCACCGGCCTCGGTAACGGTAAAAGCTGGCATCGTAAACGGTGAAGTCACGGAGCTGAAGGTGATGGAGCGGATTGAGCAAGGCACCGGGCGGATTGAGTCCCCGGCGAAGCTTACGGGGAAGCTCAAGCTGACGAATAGCTCCGCGGACCAGACTGTGCGCCTCGTCGGGGGCAAGATCCTCTACATTGACGACCAAGGCCAGCTCATCAAAATCGGCGAGGCGCGGACCGAACCGACCCTCAAGTTTTCCACGTCGTATAACGCCCCCGACCGCCTCGATCCAGGCCAGGAAGCAACCCAGATCGTGGATGTGGATTTCCCCGCCGAGGCCCTGAAGGCCAAGAAACTGAAGGAAATCCGTATCGAACTTGCGTACATTCCGTCGTCGTACAAGCTGCAGACGGCAGGCTTTTCAGTGTCGATCGGCGGACAGTAGGCCGGCCCCATCGCCGCCGCTCACGGGAGTTTTCGATATGACCAGTGCCGAAGAGCAGCAGATGCTTGCCAGTCTGTCCGAGATTTCCAAGGACATCAAGTCGCTGCTGACGCTGATCAGCGAATTGACGGCGCAGCAGAACAAAGCGGATACGCGAGCTTTTCAGCAACTGTCAAACATAGCGCATAAGCGCTGAAAATCCTTTTCAGTGGGGCGCTGCAGCAGGGCGCACCGAGGCTTGCAACCTACGGGGAGAAACGATCATGACTGCAACACGAGCACTGATTTTTGCCAGTATTGCCGTGGCATTGTTGCCGGGTACGTCGATTGCACAGAATCCGAAGAATCAAGGATACCTAGTCGATACGTACGAGAACAACATTACGACCCGCTCCGAAACGGAACTTTGCATGCGTAGTAATGAATGGACGCCTACGCGTGTGACCCAATCCTGCGACCCAATCATTGAAAAGGCAGAAGCGCCTGCGACAGGGTCGCAGTTATGTCAGCCCGGAAACACGCTGCGGTGCAGGCAGGTCAATAACAACCCGGCGCGACGGTAATGTGTTGCACACGGAGCCGATAGGCAGGGCTATCTGTTCCATGCATCGTTAAAATGTAAGTTTTTGTTTTTAAAGTAATTTTTTCATGTTCGTCGCAATTAAACCGAAGTGCTGCTCTATGCAAACCTAAGTTATTTCCCTGCGCACACCGTTCGACTATGCCTTAAGAATTGTCAGTCTTATGTGTCTATGTGCTGTAGCGTACAGATGCTTGCTGAAATGAGCGCTATTAATCAAAGAGTTGTGTCCTGCCCATCTGCACCCCTTGTCTGAGAGAGCCATACCGCATGAACTGTAGGCTTTGCACCGAGGCAGGCCATGTTCAAATCGGGGCGCGCGCCCTCCACCAACGATGCTGTCAAGGCGAAAGGTAACCCTGCCGTGAGAGGCGCTAACAAAATTATTGCAGCCTATATTGTCACAATTCTGCTGGTTGCGCTGGCGGCGGTGGCATCGCTCTGGACTTTCAATCAAGTCGAGACCGCATCCGAGGCGCGCAAGCATATTGCCGCTTCAATCAGTAGTGCGGATACTTTGCTGAGTAATCTGATCGATGCAGAAAACAGTCAACGCGGTTTTGCGCTGACCGGTGACGAAAGTTTTCTGCAACCGTATTTGTCAGTGCGCGATGCAGTCCGTGGACAATTGGAAGAATTGCGTTCACGCGCCGACTCCGGAACAGCGCAGATACACCTCGACGCACTGGCGCCACTGGTGGATACCTACCTGACAGGGTTGGCGGAAATCATCGAATTGCGCCGCCGCCAGGACTTGCCTACGGTAATCGCGACGGTACCCAGTGCCGACAGCAAAAAGAAGATGGATTTGATTCGTGCCGAGTTACATGGCTTTATTCAGGCCGAAACACAAGAGCTGACGCGCCAACAAATCGATTTCGATACGAACATGCATCGGATGTTTGTCATCATCGTGGCAATCTGCCTGCTTGCACTGTTTCTCGCCATAGCGTTCGCCTACTTGGCCTATCGGGAAACACAGCATCGGCTCAAGGCACTGGTTCATCAGGAAACACAGCATTTGCTCGACATTCAGGAGGATGTGAATAAACAACTGCAGCAGACCAACACCAATTTGCACATCAGCGAGGAACGGCTCGCGGTTACGCTCAACTCTATCGACGACGCCGTGATTGCCACCGATGTCGACGGGCGCGTGACGTTGCTCAATCCCCTTGCCGAGCGGCTCACCGGCTGGACACGGATGGAAGCTTTCAATCGTCCAGTAGAGGAAATTTTTCATCTCATCGACGCGGATACCCGCCAACCCTATCTTGTGCCAGTGCATGAAACTTTGGCGAATGGCACGACGCTCGGCTTGGCTAACCACACGATAGTAATTGCACGCGATGGCAGTGAATGCCATATCGCCGACAGTTGCGCGCCGATTCGCGACCGTAACGGTCAGGTGGTCGGTGCCGTACTTGTCTTCCGTGACGTCACTGAACGCAAACGCCTGGATCAGATACTGCACGAAAAGAACTTCGAGCTGGAGTGCGCCAAGGCTGTCGCAGAAAAAGCCAACCTCGCGAAATCGGAATTTCTATCCAACATGAGCCATGAGTTGCGTACGCCGCTCAGTGCCATCCTCGGTTTTGCCCAACTGATAGATTCCGGTTCGCCGTCGCCTACGACGTCCCAGAAGCGCAGCCTAGACCAGATCCTTAAAGCGGGGTGGTACTTATTGCAACTGATCAATGAAATCCTCGATCTGGCACTGATCGAGTCCGGCAAGCTGTCGCTGTCCATGGAGCCAATGTCGCTGTCCGATATTATGCACGAATGTCATGCCATGATTGAACCGCAGGCGAAAAAAGGAGGAGTCCACGTGGACTTTCCATCATTCGCAAGCGAACGCTTTGCCTATATCAAAGCCGACCGCACACGGGTGAAGCAAGTTCTCATTAACCTGCTTTCCAATGCGATCAAATACAACACGGTGGGCGGAACGGTGGTCGTGGATTGCATTGCAAGCGGCCCGGAACGCGTACGCGTGCGTGTCAAGGACAATGGCCCAGGACTGTCGCAGGTGCAGATTGCGCAATTGTTCCAGCCATTCAATCGTCTCGGCCAGGAAGAGAGCACCGAGCAAGGCACGGGCATTGGTCTGGTGATGAGCAAGAAGCTAATCGAATTGATGGGAGGCTCAATCGGCGTGGAAAGCACAGCAGGTGCAGGTAGTTTGTTCTGGTTCGAATTAGACCGGACATCTGAACCACCTGCCGCAGCCACTACCCCAGATTCAGTCATTAAGGCGTCAGGTGAAGCTCCAATGCGGTTACGTACGCTGCTATATGTTGAGGACAACCCCGCGAACCTGCTGCTGGTCGAGGAACTAATCGCGCGCCAATCCGATATTCACTTGCTAAGCGCACGGGACGGCATAGCGGGTATCAATGTGGCACTGACGTCGCTGCCGGATGTCATTCTGATGGACATCAACCTACCAGGTATCAATGGTATCCAGGCGATGCAGATCCTCAGGGACAATCCGGCAACGGCACACATCCCGGTGGTTGCGCTGAGTGCCAATGCCATGCCCCGCGATATCGAAAAAGGTCTGGAGGAAGGATTTTTCCGTTATCTCACCAAACCGATCAAGGTCAATGAGTTCATGGATACGCTGGACACCGCATTCGGGTTCGCGAAAGCACAAGGCACCAATAAAAAATATAAGGTAGAGACATGATAGTAAGCGCGTCGGATATTCTGAACGCCAGTATCTTGATAGTTGATGACCAAGAGGCCAATGTCATCTTGCTCGAGCAATTGCTGCGCGAGGCTGGTTACACCTCGGTAGCCACGATGATGAATGCCAAGGAAGTCTGCGCGTTGCATCGGAAGAATCGTTACGACCTGATTTTGCTTGACCTGCAAATGCCCGGCATGGATGGATTCATGGTAATGGAGGGCCTCAAGACCAACGAAAATGACAGCTATCTTCCGGTTATTGTACTCACGGCTCAACCGGGGCATAAGCTGCGCGCGTTACAAGCCGGCGCCAAGGATTTCATTAGCAAGCCTTTTGATCTGGTCGAAGTCAAGACGCGCATACACAACATGCTGGAAGTGCGGCTGTTGCATAAGAAGCTCGAAAATTACAGTCTGGAGTTGGAGCAGACAGTGCAGGAACGCACCGCTGAACTGCGCGAAAGCGAGGCGCGCTATCGCAGCCTGACCGAACTCGCTTCGGATTGGTACTGGGAGCAGGATGAGAACGGCGCCTTTACCAAGGTGTCCGGTCCGGTGTTGGAAATGCTCGGCATCCGGGTCGCTTCCCTAGCGGGCAAAAGTAGCGATAATGACATGAGTGGCTGGAATGAGGCCGAGCGGGAAGTGCTTCTGGCAAAGATTGCGGCGCGGCAGCCCTTTCTCGATTTCGTGTTCAGCCGCGTCAATGACGATGGCTCAAAACAACGGTTCAGAGTCAGCGGAGAACCAATGTTTAATGCGTTCAGCCGCTTCATCGGCTATCGCGGCATCGGCGTAGAACTCGCCGTAACATAATAGAATGCAGGATCCTGACAGATAGCGATGCCGTCACCGCACAACCCAAGTCAAAACCATCTGCTTGCCGCACTGCCGGCGGCAGACTTTGAGCGCCTGTCCCCGCATCTGGAATTGGTGCCAGTGCTCCTCGGTGAAATGCTCTACGAGCCCGGCGGACAATTGCGGCATGCCTATTTCCCCACTACGGCCATCGTGTCGCTGCACTACGTCATGGAGTCTGGTGCCTCGGCAGAATCCGCAGGGGTCGGTAATGAGGGTATGGTTGGCATTGCGCTGTTCATGGGCGGGGATACCACGCCCAGTTCGGCCGTGGTGCAAACCGCAGGCCATGCCTACCGGCTTGAGGGGCGTTTGCTGAAGCAGGAATTCAATCGTGCTAGCCTGATGCAGCGCCTGCTGTTGCGCTACACTCAGGCACTGATGACACAGATGACCCAGACTGCGGCCTGTACTCGGCACCACACGGTGGAGCAGCAACTGTGTCGATGGTTATTGCTGACTCTTGATCGCGCACCTTCACGCGAATTGATTATTACGCAGGAATTGATCGCCAGCATGCTTGGCGTGCGCCGGGAAGGCATTACACAAGCGGCCGGGAATTTACAGGACGCGGGTTTTATTCGCTACCGCCGGGGTCACATTGCGGTACTTGATCGATACGGGCTGGAGAAACGCGTGTGTGAGTGCTACGCCGTAGTCAAGAAGGAAATGGGTCGCCTGCTGTCGGATGTGCAGTACCGTCAAGGTGTTCCAACCTCAGTCTGACAGGCGCGTCCGGGCAACGGTCCCGTTCGGGCGAAATGGTCTGCTGCAATCCTACTATGCGCGCGTTATTCGACGCGGCATATCCCTGAGTCATGATGAGCGGGCTGTCGCTAGGCGCCGATCGTTGCACGCAACGCCGCATCGGCAGAGTAATTGCCTGCACCGCACGCGTCTGAAATAGGTGGTGAGTGTGTGCCATCGTACAGACCGTCTTCAGCTATAGGCAGATGCTTGGAGCGTCGATCAACATCGCTGCTTTTTTCGGGAACCATTCAACTTAAGGACGTAATGCTCATGGAACAAAGAACAGCCGAAATCAATCAAGCCAAAGGCAAGATGATCAGTGATATCAAAACGGTCATTACCGATAGCGAAAACTTGCTCATGGCCGCGGCGAATGCATCGGGCGCAAGCCTTGCAGCAGTGCGGGAAAAAATTGATCAGAAGTTATGCGGCGCCAAAGGGATGCTGCTCGATGCGTCACGACCGGTCGTCAATAAAGCCAGACAAGCCGCAACCACAACCAACAACTACGTTCATGACAATCCATGGGCTGTGATTGGCCTTGCTGTCACTGCCAGTGCATTATTCGGCTATTGGGCGGCTAAGCGCTAGATGCCAACGCCGACACAATTGAAGCTTAACGGCATATGAGAACGCGATCCCAAAGCTACCGATATCCGCTGAAATTGGTTGTGGGCACCGCAGTGGTTTTGTTCAGTGCTGCTGGCATTGCGGCTATCGTGGGTTGGCGATCTGCCTCGGCTGGCAACCCTGACGATATAATTATGCTTCACGATTCCGCCGGGCCGTCGGCGAATGTGGTTGCGCTAACTTCCCACGCGGCTCAGAGGCAGGCACAGGCCAAAGCGCGTGCCCGTGGAAGATGTGCCGAATGTGGATTGATCGTGTCGATGGAGGCGATTAACGGGCATGACGATAATCTCGACATCGACGCAGCAGGCCGGCCGTCGGCCGGAGATCAGGATGAAAGTCCGTTGAATTCGGCGAAGCACTACGAACTCGTTGTGCGTATGGCCGACGGATCGAGCCGTGTGATCAATCAAGCGAGCCCAGCAAATTGGCGTCCCGGAGAGCGCGTGATGATCATCGACGGCACGAACTCGTCACGTAGATAAAAGTTGCGCTGGTGGTTGCAGTACCCGAGACCTTTTCCCATGATAATGCCGACCATGAAGTCGTGTCCAAGGTGCCTGCTTCGGCCGTAGATTTAGAGGCGGTCACAGCACTTGCAATTGGTTATTCGCGCATAACTATGGCTGTCGGCGTAATGGCGGTCATTGCCTTGGTTGCCGCCCTGTATCTGGCACGCGCCTTCTTTGTTCCATTGCTGATTGGAATTCTCGCGAGCTATGCACTGAGCCCGGTGGTTGAGTGGCTCAAGACACTTCGCGTGCCACGTCCTGTGGCAGCGGCATACGTGTTGGCTGTGCTGGCTGGCGGTTCGTCATGGATCGTATTCTCATTGAGAGACGATGCCGCAGCCATGATCGAAAAACTTCCTGAAGCCGCACGTAAGCTACGGCAAAACCTGAGTAGTGCCCGCGCAGGTAGCCCGACGGCACTACAAAACGTACAGGAGGCCGCTAAGGAACTCGAGGGAGCAACGGCTGAGGCAACTGGTCCAAAAAAAGGGCCGGTCGCGCGCGTAATCGCAGCGCGCGAAATGGAGCCTACCGCCTGGTTACGTGATTTTTTGTTCGCGCAGTCCGCATTGATGATCGCTGTCGTGGCGCAAGCGCCGATCGTGATCTTGCTGACTTATTTTCTGCTTGCATCGGGCGGACATTTCCGACGTAAGCTGGTGCAATTCGTCGGTCCGTCGTTATCGCGCAAAAAGGATACTGTGCGGATTCTCGATGAAATCAACACGCAGGTTCAGCGCTACCTGCTCGCTATGCTGATGTCGAACGCGCTGGTAGGTGTAGGCACCTGGTTTGCGTTCGAAGCGCTAGGAATGCAGGACGCTGCCGTCTGGGGTGTTGCCGCTGGCGTACTGCACTTCATTCCCTACCTAGGCCCGGCCCTGGTCGCGGTCGCCTGCGGCATGGCCGGATTTTTGCAGTTCGGATCATTGCTGCATGCGCTTGCCATAGCGAGTGCGTCGCTCCTTGTTGCGAGCGTGATCGGGTTCGTGTTCATGACTTGGCTGCAAAGCCGCTTCGCGCGCATCAATACCGCGGTGCTGTTTATCGCGCTGCTATTTTTCGCCTGGTTGTGGGGTGTCTGGGGTTTGCTGCTTGGCGCGCCGCTGGTCGCTATCGCCAAAGTGATCTGTGATCGCGTCGAATCGCTCAAACCGGCCGGCGAACTGCTTGGGCGTTAGCTGTGTGTGCTAGCAGACAGATGGCTTAAGATGTTCAACGTAAACTGCAACTATTCGAGCAAAAACACTGTAACGGTAACACCGAACCGACACTCAGCGGTATGTGATGCAACGCAGACTGGCCGCAAGGTAGCGCATCGCCAGCACTTCAAAACTAGCGTCGAGTTGGTTTTTACCTGAAGGAAATTGAAATGAAATGGGATCGAATTGAAGGCGACTGGTTGCGACTTAAAGGCAACGCTAAGCGTCAATGGCCCAAGCTTACCAACGTCGACCTAATCATTGGCAAGCGTGCATGCCCCGCCGACTACATTCAAGAACGGTATGGCTACTCGAAGAGCAAAATGGAGGGGCAACTTGCCAACCGGCAGGGCCGCCAAACAGAGATATGCCAACCTTTGTAACGCGCAATCGGGTAATGCCAGGCACGCCTTTTTAGCCAAGCAAGGTGCGCTCTGGCAAAACGTAATGCTCTTGTTCGAGAGATGCTCGGGCCGCTTGTGTTCGACTGTCTCCCGGGCGAGGGCTTTTTCAATGTTCCTATTTTAAATAAAGGTATTCTAATGAAAACTAAACATGGATTAACAGTAAGTGCGTTTGTCGTGGCAGCGGTGCTCGGTTTGGGTGGGTGTGCCGGTATGTCGGCGCAGGACCAGAACACCGCAGTTGGTGCTGGGATCGGCGGCGTTGCGGGCGCAGTACTTACTGGTGGCAGCGCCATCGGAACGGTCGGCGGTGCGGCAGTCGGCGGCGTCATAGGCCATGAGGTTGGCAAATAATCCGAAGTAGTAGCGAGGGGACGTGCCTCGAAATATGCGATGGTACGCACCGATGCTCATCAATACTCAACCAGTGGCGCGACCGTCTCAATTGAATATCTAGCTCGCTACAGGAAAGGATCATTATCATGCTCTATACCATTGCTGTTGTTCTGCTCATCCTGTGGCTCCTGGGACTAGTCAGCGCCTATACCGTCGGCGGCTTCATTCACGTTTTGCTGGTATTGGCTGTCATATTGATCTTGGTTAGGATCATCCGTGGGCAAAGTCCCATCTGATCATCGCTGCCATAGAATGTTTTGAGTAGTTTTTATATGTGGCACTACTGATAGGAGAAATATTATGCTGAAAAAAATCTTCGCAATACTAATATTGCTGAGCACGCTGGGCGCAATCGCCGGTTGCAACACGATGCAGGGCCTCGGGCAGGATATTGAAAGAGGCGGCGAAAAAATTCAGGACAAGGCCTCACGTTAATAGAATGATGCCATCTCCGGAGGGCGTTTCCCCGGAATGGCATTCATGACTGACATAGATTTGGCCGTGAGTGCCGCAGAATCGATTAGATTTCTGCCGGTACCAGTACGTAATTTGTAATGCTGATACGGCGGCAAATTGAATCGCCACCGATTTCGTAGACACCTTTGAGCCATACTAATTGGCTAAAAGGGAGGTGTTATGAGCGCGAAACGGTATACGCAGGGGTTCAAGTAGAGGCGGTAAAACAGATCGCCGAACGGGGTTACGCCGTAGCGGAAGTGGCCAGGCGGCTGGGGCACAACCCACAGCCTGTATGCGTGGTTAAAGCGCTATGGCGTTTCACCGACGGCCCAAGCAGCGGAATTGAGCCAGAACGCCGAGATCAGGCGCTTGCGTGCCGAATTGCAGCGTGTGACCGACATCACCTACATCCGCACGCACGAAGCTGGCTTTACCTTGCCGTGGCGCTGTGGCGACGGCAGCCTCGGCAAACCGTTACCGTGCATTCAGACCAGGGGAGCCAGTTCAGCAGCTACGACTGGCAGGACTTCCTAAACGCGCACAATTTGCAGCCCAGCATGAGCCGGCGCGGAAACTGCCACGACAACGCGGTGGCCGAGAGTTTCTTTCAAGTACTCAAACGGGAGCGCGTGCGCCGTCGCGTGTATGCCGACCGCGAGGCGGCACGCCGTGACATCTCTGATTATATCGAAATGTTCTACAACCCCCAACGCCGGTATGGTTACAATAATTCACTATCGCCGGTAGACTACGAGTAGAGGTATTTTCAGCGGCTCGAAAGTGTCTAAAGAATCGGTGTCGATTCAATTCGAAATCTTGCAAACCGATTAACCAGACTTGAAACCGACCCTCGCGTGACTCCTATAGCAATAAGGCTTGGTGTTGCTAGCGTCACAGCGTCGTTTGCACTACGCGCGCAACGAAACGCTTCATCCGCCTTGTGATTTCCAGATTGCCGCGTATCTGAAGTGGACGAACCGTCTGCGGGTCTATGGAGAGTGGTCCATGCACCGGTCTTCACAGAAATTGATCCGGGCGAATATTCCACGCATGGATCACTGGCTCGGTGAGGTCGTGATCGTAACCGAGGACGCTCAAGGACGCGGTGGCGAGGAGGAGGCGTCGTCCTTCGATGGGTGCGAGCCTGATCCAACGCACCGCGAATATGCGCAGGATTTCGCGGTGACCAAAGAGCATGACATTGTCGCCGCATGCGCGAATGCGACCAATAACACGATCAGCGCGAGCGCCCACGGCATCGAGCGTTTCGCCGCCGGGGCTGCCATCGCGCAGAAGTCGCCAGCCGGGGCGCTCCACTTCGATATCGACAGTGCTTCTGCCCTCGTAGGCACCGTAATCCCATTCCATCAGATCCTCGTCCGCCTCGACCAAGGAATGTGGCATCGCGAGTTCGGCAGTACGGCGCGCGCGCTGCAGCGGACTGGAGAAAATGCGATCTATGCGCAACGCAGCAAGGCTCGTCGCCAGTTCCCGCGCCTGGCGTTCGCCTTGCTTGTTGAGTGGAAGGTCGGTGCGGCCGGTATGCTGCGCTGTCAGCGTCCATGCGGTCTCGCCGTGGCGCACAAGATAGATCATCGGCAGGGCGTTGCTCATTTCGTTGTGCTGACAGTCGTGGTGAATATCTTCAAAATTTCACCTTCTTGTAAAAAACCGTTTTCACCATATCCGCTGTGAAAATGTAGAGAATCACAATTACGGCTATGAACAGAAGGAACGAAAACGGCAGTGGACTAAATCCAAAAATCGCACCAAGCGGCGTGAAGGGCAGAACCACTGTCGCGACGACAGTTAACAGGGTCGCCATCAAGAGATACTTCGCCGGCCTGCTCTTGAAGAAAGGTTTCCGGCTTCGAATGACAAGCACGATCAAGGACGCCGAAATGACCGATTCCAGAAACCAGCCGGTT
>Ga0310811_10006860_pt1 | contig 14548 bp, 15 predicted proteins | sample YCmetagenome_FD_207642 | JGI IMG/M metagenome (GOLD analysis project Ga0310811, IMG submission 207642) | Soil microbial communities from experimental microcosm in Duke University, North Carolina, United States - YC | ecosystem: Engineered > Artificial ecosystem > Soil microcosm > Unclassified ...
GGCTGTTGCCAGCGCGAGGACCACGATTTATACCTCGCGCCCGCTTCCAGGAATTTCGGGGCCATAGCTCAGCTGGGAGAGCGCTACAATGGCATTGTAGAGGTCAGGGGTTCGATCCCCCTTGGCTCCACCATCGAAAGCAAGGGCCTGGGAGTTCCGCTCCCGGGCCCTTGTTGCTTTGGATTGGCACCGGGGCAACGAGCGGGCCGATTTCGGCTTCCAGCGAAGGGCGCCCTCATCCCTTGGCTAGGATAAATCCCTTCAACCGATTTGCCGTATGTTTCCAGGTCAGGTCACGCATCATGCGGGAGGCAGCGTCTCCTCTGCGCCTGGCCTCGGTGCGGTCGCGGTAGACTCACTCCAGGGCCTCAACGACTTCGTCGACACTGCTTTCGCCCCAGCCCGGCACGTCATCGATACTCGCCTCGCGGTCTCGCCCCGGCCGCTGCTCCTCGAGAGCGAACACGGTGTCATCCTGGATGAGATCGAGGTGCCCGGTGTTCGCGCTCAATATTGTTGGAACGCCGCAGGCCATGCATTCCATCGCCACCAGATTGGTCCCGCCCTCGCAGCGATTTGGAAAGACCGCGCAGTCGACTTCCCTGAGAAGCGGCGGCATCCCGTAGTTGGGCACTTGTCCAACGTCCAGATGCTGGTCCGATCGGACGCCGCACGTCTCGATCCATCGCGCGACGTCGACATGCCCGTTGGCGCGAAAGATACCGGCGCGCAGAGGCCGGATTGATCCAGACTGCTCGCAAGCTTCGGCCAAAAGGTTTGCCAGCATGTCAACAGCAGCGCCTCAGGATGGCGCGCCGCGAACTTTCGCCAAGCAGCAAGGACGATAGCCTGCCCTTTGCGGCGCTCCATTTTTCCACCGCTGAACACCACGAACCGATCGCTGAGCAAGCCCCGCTTGCGGGCAGGAAAAAAGACGTGCGGATCGATGCCTTGCAGGACCGTTTCAACGCGCGTGATGCCATTGGCGCGCAGTGCTCGCGCATTCCATGTCGAGCCAGCGATGATCAAGGGAACCGATTCTGCCCTCTTCAGGGCGTCCCGACTGAGCGAGGTTCAGGCCGAGGACACCCCATCCGGTGTAGGACGAAATCCTCCAGCTCAAGAGGACGTGACGGGGCATGGTGCGAAGGCTAGCGCACGCGTCTGTGGGATGTCACCAGCGGACGCTTCTTGGCGTCAGGGCGCCAGGCATACGACGCGGCCATGTTCGGCGCTTGCGCGTGCGATCGTATTGCACCGCCTGGCCAGGCGCAGCGGGAGACCCGCGTGGTTGTCGGGCGGGACGCGCCGAGAGTGCCTCGACATTGGATTCAAGATGGCCTGCACGATCGACGCTGGGCCGGGCCAATGGTCTGGTGCAGGATACCGCGCGCCTGCTTCATACCCGAAAATGGCAGCGATGCGAGGGTGCGCGTGGCACGAAGATCGAAGAGCAAAGAGCCCAGCGCGGCAACGACGAAGAGAAAGCGGCGATGACGCCGATTCGCGCCAGCCTTGGCGCCCTGGCGATTCTCTTGGCGCCGGTCCCTGCGATCGGGCAGCAGCGCGGCGTCGACGCAGCCTATGTCGAGCGTCGCTTGGCTGCCCTCCAGCAACAACTGGCCAATCTCAGCGCGCGACTCGAACAGATCAGGGCCCAAGACCAACAGTTTCAGCAACAGCTGGACGGCATGCGCGCGAAATTGGAGGTCCGCCTCGAGCGCCTCGAAAAGGCCGGATCCCGAGCGGGCCGTCGCTGACTTTGCGCTCCAATCCAGACGCCTCAGCCCACGCGCACCGTGGCGCCGCCGCCAGTTCCGCGGTTCGCGCAAGCGATGGGGCGGACCGGCATGGGGCGCTTGGGGAGTGGACAAGATTGCGACTCAGGTCGAATCTAAGCTGCTTGTGTTGATCGAGCAGCAAGACAAGCAGGTAGTACAATGTACCGCGTCGAGGAGATGTACAGTGCCGATGAATTGCAGCTGATCGTCAATCATCAGCGCAACATGGCGGCACGAGCCCGCCGCTGGGCAGGCCGATTCCCAGGCAATGATCGGGAATGGCTTTTGCGACGCGCCGCCGAACTCGAGGCAGAGGCGAGCCGTCTGGAGCAACGGGCGCTCGCTTCAGCTTCGGCCGTTCAGGCGCGCGAGATCAGCTAGACCTTCGGGGTCACGGAGCACGATGGTGCGCCGCGTCGAGCGGATGAAGCCATAGCCTTCGATCGTTTGCAGGCCGAGCGTGACGCTCGGGCGGCGGACGCCCAGGATCGCGGCCAAAGCTGCATGCGTGATAACCAGTCGCTGCGCCCCTACGCTGTTTGTCGCCTGCACCAGCCAACGAGCCAACCGTTGGGTGATGGAGTAACGGCCTGCACACAATGACGTGTCCATGATGTCGCGCAGCACCTGACAGATCCGCCCCAGCAAGTGACTGCGCAAGTCGGGATCGCTTTCCGCGAGCTGGCGCAGGGTCGACACTGGAATCCACCAGGCGCGCCCCCCCAGTTGCACCACAGTGTCGCCGAGAGCGATTGTATCGTCCAGCAATGCGCTGGGTGCAGTCATGCCATTGCTGCCGATACTGGCGGCTTCGATACCCTCTCCCTGGCTCTTCCCGGCGAAGATCGAGATCAGCGCGTCAATGGGGAAGTAGACACGTTGGACTTCCTGCCCCTCCGCATCGAGAAGGTCGCCCGTCTTGAGCACGGCCTCTTCGAGGTGCCCTCTCAACGCGAGATGTTGTTCGGCGCTTAGGCCATCGAGGACCTCGTTGCCGAAACACGTCACGGTCGAGCTGGCTCCGGCCCAGCTCCGCCCAACCTCGTCAGTCCGCGAGTCTGCAGACAGCGGGCCGATGTCCAATGAAGACTCGGTATGCTCAGAACATGCGTCGTCCATGGTCGGCCTCATTTACGCTGGCGACCCCGCTCGGCCTCTCCCCAACCAATGGGCCCTGCCGTGCCGAGCTTGACTGAGATTGCTTTCAACATCCTTTCAGCCGCGTGGGTGCGACAGCTTCGCCCGGGGTGATTCACGGCGGTCTCGCCGACGAGTGCCTTGTCCGCAGAGATTCACAGCATCGAGTACCCGGCGGATGGTGCGGATGAAGATCTGATCGAGCAGGCAATCGCAATCCTCAGGGCACGGTCGGGCCAGGGAATCGAGGCCCGTCGAAGGCTGGAGCAGAAGGCGCTTCGTGTACCGTGCAAAGGTCGAGCAGGTTCAACCGATCGCGCAGCATCACGGGGCTCCCGCCGATAGCGACCTCCACGTCCTCGTCGCGAACAGCCTTGCGCGGACAACGCGTTGTGGTGGACTGGCTCAACTGCACCTCGCCCGCTCCCTTGTGCAGGCTGATCAGGCGAACGCCCGAAAGGCGGCCGACGCCCGCAAGGCAGGCGAGCGGAAACGATCTTTCATGGTGATCCGCCTTGCCCTGCCAGCATATCCCGATCTTGAAGCCGTGGTCACCGAGCTTGGCGCGCCAACGCTCGACACGGTCCGGCTCGGCCCCAAGATACGACGGGGCGGCCGGGATGGTGGCGACGTCGGTGCCGAAGGCCAGCGGCAGGCCGAGCAGCGGCGCATGGCAGTCGAACGGCCGTCGTCCCTCGACGTCGACCAGCTCGATGTTGCCCGGCAGGCTGGCCATCAGTCTGCGAAGCCCGTCCTGCGGCGCAAACAGCACCTTCGCGCCGCGCGCCGCCAGCAACGGCAGGTAGCGGCAGAACTGGATGGTGTCACCCAGCCCCTGTTCCCAATGCACGAAAACGACCTTGTTCTCGATGGTATCCATGCTGGTCAGCAAAGGCTGAGGGAACTGCCGGTTGCCTACCGGCTCCGTCGTCCTCCTTTTTCGCCATTCGTACAATTGCAAGCCGGTCTTCCACTCGCCCAACAGCAGCAGGGTCAAGCCTTGTTGTGATTGGCGCTGGCGTAGTCCGGCCTGATCGAGAGCACCTTGTCGTAGACCGCCAGAGCTTCGCCGAAGCGCCCGAGGTCGCTCAGTGTTTCGGCAAGGTTGTTCATCGCGAGCAGATCGCCTCGATCGATCTCGAGTACCCGGCGATACGATCTCTCAGCTTTGTCAAATCTGCCCGTGTCGCGAAGAAAATTGCCCAGGTTGTAGTGGCACCCCGGGTTGTTCGGCTCCAGCGAGGCGGCGCGGCGGAAGCACGCCTCGGCTTCGTCAAGACGATCAGACCGTCGAAGAGCTATACCCAGCCCCATGTGGCCGCGGGCGGCCAGCGGGCTCGCGGCGATCGACTGTCTGAAGTGCGGTTCCGCCTCGGTGTATCGCCCCTGGTCGATGAGGATGCAGCCCAGTTCGAAGCGCGCGTCAGCGTATTCGGGTCGAATTTCGATCGCGCGCCGGTAGCTGGCCTCGGCGCGGCCCAGTTGGCCGAGACCGCGCCAGGCGGCGGCAAAGTAGAAGAACACCTCGGGATCGTCGGCCCTCAACTCGATCGAGCGCTTGAGAGGCGCCATGGCGGCGTGCGCGCGACCAGTCAGGAGAAGGGCAAGCCCCAGTGCCTTCCACGCGAAGGGCGATGTCGGATAGGCCACGCTCAGAGCCTGGGCCGCCCGTTCCATCTCGCTGTACGCCTTGCTCTCGAAGGCTCGAATGACCGAGTTGATCTCGGATGCAGGCGGCTGGGTCATCCGATCCGGCTCATCGCACTAATGCGCATTCCGTTCGGCTGGAACAGCCGATCCGACCGTCGACGCATGCCGCTCGCGGCCGACCTGGTCGCGCCCGGCGTGCGGCGGCGCGGCGGTCATAGGCAGGTAGTCGACATGGCGCGATCGTCCCACAGGAGCTCTGGCGACGACGACGACTGCCAACTCGACAACTTGCCTTTTCTCGTTCGCAATGGCGTATGGCACCTCCGAGGACATCGAGCGACTTTGTGATGAGGATGGATCCGTTATCTGACTGCACATCAATGACGTCTCGATCCTTTCGGCGCTTGTCTCCCTGCCCCCTCGTGCCACTGCCGCCGCGAGACACGATGAAGTCTTCGACCCGGTCAGTGCCAGGCGATGGCCGAGCGATGGGAGCGGCGCTTGCCGTTCTGCTCGTTGCTTGCGCCTTCGTGAGCGCCGCGCAATCACAAGACTACCCGCGACAGCTCGAGCGTTGCGGCATCGATCCCAAGCCGCGCCTGCCACCGCTCGAGGCGATCGAAGGCTGTACCGCAGTGATCAACTCGGGCAAGGCGAGCGCGCAGATCCTGGCACAGGCTTTCGTCAATCGCGGCGACGCGTACTGCATACGCCACAGCGACATCGACCGCGCACTCGCCGATTACAACGAAGCGATCCGCTAGAGAGACGACACATTCACCTATGCGTCCACCTTCCCGTTTCCGGTGACAGCGGCAAATACCGGAACCGGCTGGTCGAAGCCCTTCAAGGGCCGCGGATCAAGGGCGACGAGAGGCACCTTCGATCCCACCGCGCTCGCCACGACGCGATCGACAAGGATCTCGCGATCATCCGCGCTGGCGCACAGACGCGACGCAAGGTTCACGACGTTGCCGATGGCCGTGTAGTGGAGGCGCCCTTCGGAGCCGATCCGCCCGACGATGGCGGGGCCCATCGCCAACCCGACGCCGAAGCCAAGTCGGCCGTCGAGGGCGCGCCAGCCGCTCAGCAGCTTCTGCACGCTCTTTTGCATGTCGTTCGCCAGATCGACGGCGCGCAGCGCCGGGTCGGGACAGGAGACCGGAGCGTTGACCAGCACCATCACGCCGTCGCCGAAGAAATTGATCAGCGTCGCCTCGTGGGCACTCACTGCCCGTTCGAGGGCGTCGTAATATTCGCGCAGCACACCGATGATGGTTTCCGCCTCGGCGCGCGCCGAGAAGGCAGTGAAGCCACGCAGGTCGCAGAATATTGCGACCACGTCGACCCGCCGTCCGTCGAGGACGCGGTCGTCGCCCGTCCGATCGATCAGCTCCGCCACCTGCGGGGCGAGAAAGCGCTTGAGCCGGCCGATGCGTTCCGAGCGCTCCTGTGACACGGAGAGCTCGACCGCCATCTCGTTGAAGCGGGTGGCAAGGCGCTCGAACTCGTCCCCTGTCGCAAGGCTGATGCGGTGGTCGAACTGTCCGGCGCCGATCCGGGTGACCCCTTCCTCGAGCACGCGTATGGGTTCGACCATCCGCTGGGTCAGCCAGTAGGCCAGCCCGGCCGCGAGGGCCGTACCGGCAATGAGCAAGGCCCCGGTTCGCCAAAGCGCGGCGTAGATCGGCCCGAATGCCTCGGCGAGAGGTTGCGCGACGATGACGCTCCAGTTCACGCCGGGTATCGGCGCCATCGCCGCCAGCACCCGCTTCCCGGCACTGTCGAGACCGGCAGCCGACTGTCCGGATCGCGCGAGGATGGCAGCGCGCAAGGCCTGGAGGGGTCCGTGCACGGATTCGTCGGCCCGCAGCACCAGGCTGATGTCGGGATGAGCGATGAGACGACCCGGTAGATCGAGCACGAACGCGTCGCCGGTGCGGCCCACCTGAATCTCCGAAATCACTTCCCAGATGAACTTGAGATTGACCTCGGCGATGGCCGCCCCGTCGGCCGAGCGATTGCCCGCGATTGCAACGGTCATGAACGGTTCCGAGCCGTCGTGGAACGTGACCGGGCCGAACCACGTCCGGTCGGTTCGGGCTCCCATCACGGCGGCCTTCGCGGAAAGGTCGTGACCGCTCTCGATCCGGTTGAGCCCGATGCGCGAGACGAACAGGCGTTCCCGTCCGGTGGCATCGACCAGAGTAAGGCTTTCGACGGCCGGGGCCTGGCGGAGCAGACGCAGCGCATCGAGCCGGCGCCGGTCGCCGGGATTTTCCGACCATGGCAGTTGCACGGTCCAGCCCAGCTGATCGCGGATCCCGTCGATGAAATCGGCAATCTTCACGGCGGCCAATCGCGCTTCGGCGTTCATCACGTCGTTCAGCCGCGCGCGCTGGTCGTAGTAGCCGAACCACGCTTCGCTCGCGCCGGCGATCAGAAGCGGCGCAGCGACCGCGGCAAACAGGGTGCGAAAGTATTTCTTGAACAGCGACGTGCGCGGAGCGTCCCGATCGGACATCGTCTCAGCTCGCGCGACGGCCGGCCGATCCGCTCATTCGATGACCCGGTCGGCGCTGCTCAGCAGCGAAGTCGGGACGGCAATGCCCAGGATGTCGGCGGCCTTCAGGTTGATGAACAGTTCGACCTTCGTGACGCGCTGCACCGGCAAGTCGGCAGGCTTCACGCCCTTGAGGATTCGCCCGGCGTAGATCCCGGCATTGCGGTGCGATTGAATGAAATCCCCGCCGTAGCTCATCAGTCCGCCAGCGAGGGGAAAGTCACGCGATTGGGTCATTGCCGGGACGGCATGACGCACCGCGAGCTCTGCAAGCTGCTGGCTGCGATAAGCGAAATAAGGATCGGAGCTGAAGACGAGTCCTCCCGCTCCCTTGTCGCGCACGGCGGCGAACATGCCGTCGAACTCCTGCTCGGAGCTCGTCTTCAGGACGACGAGGCTGAGCCCGAGGCTGTCCGCCGCCGCGTGGAGATTCTTCAGTTGCGAGTTCGACGTCGGGCTCGTCGGGTTGATGGCGACGGCGAACTCCTTGCTGCCCGGGCGCACCTCGTGCATGAACTCCAGGCGCTTGCGCGAGACCTCCACGCTGAGACTCGACACGCCGGTCAGATTGCCTCCTGGCCGAGACAGGCTGTCGACCACGCCGAGGGCAATCGGATTGCCGCCCATCTCGAAGACGATCGGGATCGTCGTCGTCGCCGATTTCGCCGCGAGCGCCACCTCCGCGCCGCCTGCTGCGACCATGGCGGCCACCTGATGGTCGGCGAGCTCCTTGGCGAGCGCGGGCAGCCGATCGTATTGACCCTCCGCCCACCGGAACTCGATCGCTACCGTGCGACCCTCCGAGTAACCGGATTGCGCCAGGCCTTCGCGGAAGGCGCTGAGGCGACTGGCGTAGCGTTGCGGCGTTTCGGAGCCGAGATAGCCGATCACCGGCATGGCCTGCGCACGGGCCGGCAGCATCCATGCGGCCGCGCAACCCACGAGCACGACGACGTCGCGCCGCCTCAATCCGCCGGCGGCGGCAAGGGCACGGGGCAGGAAACGCAAGGTGATCTCTCCTTCGAGCCAGACGCCCGTTCACTCGACCGCAGGATAGTGTCCTAATTTGACCTGCGGGACAGTGATTGAATGGATCGAAAGAGCCGCCGACGCAAGCACGGCGCCATGCCACGACGACGCGGTCGACCACCGCGGCAGCGGGCGACCGGGCAGATCACTCGCCAAAGCTCGGGATGACAAGATTGGCGTCATCGCGAGCCTGGCGAGGGATCTTTCGTTTCGCGATCACGTCGGACGAAGCCGTTCAGGCAATAAATTCTCATCCTCTCGCGTCCGCCCATGCTTGATGAGAATGAGCGGGCGAGACGCCCGCGGCATGAAGCTCGACCCCTAATGCGTCGCCGCCGGGTTCTCCTCGGTGATGCTCGACGGGCAGGGCGTGCCGACATACATCATCTTTTCGGTCGACCAGGTCTCGGCGCCGCAATTGGCGTCCTTGGCGACGGGCGCCCCGCTCGACACGGCGCGCGACGGCAGGGAATACTTGGCGTCCCGCAGCGCCTTCTCGATGCCGGGAATGCCCGATGCGTCGCCGACCTTGCACTTTGTCACGGCCTCGCGCGCCTCGAGGCTTTGCGGCTGTCGTCCGCGCTTTGAGCTCATGTCGAGATACTGCTCATACTTGGCGACCAGCGCCCGGCAGTAGTCGGCGTCGCTCGATTGAGCAAGCGCAACGCCCGGCACCGAGATCGCAGCGACGGCCACCAGACTCTTGAAAATCATAGTCATGACAACCTCCATCGCTCGATGATCGAGCGATGGCAGGTTCCGTCCGGATCGTGGCAGCAACTGGACATTTGCATTACGCAGCACTGACACGCCGCCGGCGCGCCATCACTGCGGCGTCAACCCCGCCTGGTCGATCACCTTCTTCCACTTCGCCTTCTCGGCGGCGATATGGATGACGAGATCCTCCGGGCAGCTCGACAATTCATGCACGCCGACATTGCGGAACTTGGCGATCATGGCCTCCGACCGTATGCCGTTCGCGACGGCAAGCGAAAGCTTGTTGACGAGATCGAGGCGCGTGCCCGCCGGCGCCGCGAGATACCACCACAGCGTTGCGTCGAAGTCGGCGTAGCCCTGCTCGGCTACGGTCGGGATGTCGGGTGCGGCGAACCAGCGCCGACTCGAGCTCACCGCCAGGGCGCGCAGCGCACCCGAGCGGATATGCGGCAGGCAGCTCGGCAGATTGTCCATGGCGACGAGGACGGTGCCGGCGCGGAGCTCCGCCATCATGCGCGATCTGCTCTCGTAGGCGATGTGGTTCAGCCGAACGCCGGCGACGCTTTGCAGATACTCCATCGCCAGATGGCCGGTCTCGCCCGAACTTGGCGAGGCATAGCTCACCCGCGACCGTCCCTGGGTCGCGCAGTAATCGACGAATTCCTTGAGCGAGCGGGCGGGAAACCTCGGATGGACGACGAGCACGTTCGGCACCTCGCCGACCAGCGAGATCGGCGCGAAGCTCTCGACGCTGTCGTACGGAACGTACTTGCGCAGATACTGGTTGGTGACGGCTGTGCCGACATGTCCCAGCAACAGCGTGCGACCGTCGGGCGACGCCCTGGCGACGATCTCGGCGCTGACATCACCGCTCGCGCCGGTCCTGTTGTCGACCATGAACGGCGACCCCATCGCCTGGCTGAGAATGTGCGCCACCACGCGCGCCACCACGTCGGTGGTGCCGCCGGCGGCGAAAGGTACGACGATGCGGGCGACACCGTCGGTTGGCGTGAAATCCTGGCTCCGGCCAACGCCGGCAAATGACGGTGCCAGTACGAACGCGGCGGCAAGGCCGGCACCGATGGCCGGGCGACGACGAATTGCGATCGGCATCTTTCCCCTCCTTGATAGGCGGACGCCCGTCAACAGACGGTGGGCAACGGCAGGCCGTTGAGCTGGGCCGTGAAGTGCGGCACTGCCCCTTCGAGGCAGCGCGACGAGGCGGTCACGGCGACGTTGACGAGCCTGTCGCCGAGCAGGGCCAGCAGCCCGCTTTCAACGGCGTCCTGGAAATCCGCCAGGCCACCCGCCCAGCCCGCCGGCGTGAGCAGGGTCGACAGGGCGGCCGCAACGGAGCCCTGCGCGAAGCACTCGAGGTTGAGACGGACGTCGTAGCGGCGCGGGCGCGGTGGGTCGTTCCATCTGCCGCAGGCGAAGGGAATGTCGACCGAACCGAGCCGCATGGTGAAGCTCGAGCCGGCCGACGCCAGGAGGCCGTCGCTGCCCCGGTTGCGCAGGTAGGAAAGCGCCGAGGCCGACATCAGCCCCGAGATCGCTTCCTCTTCGATGCGCGATATCGGGCGCAGGGGCACCAGCACCTCGGTCGGCCTGCCCTTGACCAGATGCCGGACCACCACCTCCTCGGCGCCGTCCGAGGCGAACACGCCCATGACGTGCAGAGGCATGACGACAGGGAGGACCGTTCCGGCTGGTGGCTCCTGGCGAAATTCGTAGGTACTGGGCAGCGCGTGGATGGGCGCGAACCAGTTGGTCCAGCCCAGCGTCGGGTTGGAGCCGACACCGGTCAGGCAGAGATAGTGGGCAAACTCGAAGGCGTCGATTCGATCGAGATGGCCAAGCTTGCTCATCGTGTTCCCCATATGTTTACGCCGGAAATGCTGCTCAGCCCGCCTGGTCGCGGGTCCGGCTCCGATCGACCGGAGGACACGACAGCAGCGGGTTGGTGCGGCCCAGTATCGCCATCGACCGGGAAGCCAGCGTTAGCGGAGCGTGAATTCGGGGCGCTGGAGGGAACCAGACGAGGTCAAGCGGGCCGGCCGGGGTCGGGCGCGACCGATCGGACCCTCGACATTTGCGGATGTATGCACAATCTTGCCGATCATCCGGTGGGACTGCGCGCCGTCCGTGGACTACATTCCGCCGCGATTTTGCCCTTCGACATTGATACAATAGGGAATTGGATGGTGTGGATGGGGAGCGGTCGCCCATGGGGCGAATGAGAAAATTCCTGACGATCATCGCGCTGACGGTAATCGGCGTGGTCGCGGGCTTTGCCGCCTGGTTTGCGCCGAGCCTGCCAACCGGCATTGCCCAGGATTCGACGCGGCCCAACCTGCAGCCGCTGATTTCGCGCGGCTATACTGACGCACCCAGCGGAACGGTAACGGTCGCCGGCGATCCCCTGGGCGGGGCGACGCTGATCGAACTGCGCATCAAGGATGGCCAGACCGTCAAGGAAGGCGAGATCATCGGCGTGCTGTCGGAGTACCCGCGGGCCGACATTGCCGTTCGCACCGCCGAGGCGAGCCTCGAGAAGCTCCAGCAGGTCCGCGAGACCATGACAAAGGGGTCGCGGGTCACCGAGATCGGCTTGGCCGAGGACAACATCGCGCAGACGATCGAGCGCAACAGGCTCCGGGTGCTCGAATTGCAGCGCTCCGGCAAGCCGCCCGACCAGAAGGAAATCGAGCTCAGCCTCTCCGAGCAGAACCTGGAGAAGCAGAGGACCAACCTGGTCCTGCAGAAACAGACTCTGGCGGCTGACCTGGCGATCAACGCGATCGACATTGCCAATGCCAAGGCCGTGCTGGATCGGGCGCTGGCGAACCGCGAATCGGCGCTCGTGCGCTCGCCGATCGATGGCGTCGTGGTGCAGATCTTCACCCGCCAGGGCGAACGCGTCGGCGGCTACGGCATCGCCAAGATCGTCGACATGCGCAAATTGCGCGTGCTGGCCGAGGTCGATGAGCTGCACCTCGATCGCCTGGTTCCCGGCGCCAGGGTCGAGATCACCTTCCGCGGCAGCCCGACCGTGTATACCGGCAAGGTCGTGCGCTCGCCGATGACGGTGACGCGCGTGAAGCGCAGCAAGGCCGATCTCGGCGAGGGCAGCGCCCACCAGGTCGAGGCCGAGATCGAATTCGACGACCCGACCAAGATCCCGCAGATGCTCGAACGCGAGACGCGCGTCGTCTTCCTGTGACGGAGCTGCCGTGACGGCGGGACGCTCCGCTGCGTCGGCGGTCACGGCCCTGCGCGGCCCGGCGCTGTCCTTCTCCGGCGATCCTTTCAGCGACGGGCTCGAACGCACGATGGTGCACGAGCCCGATGCCATCGTCGCCGTGCAGGACGGCCGCATCACGCATTTCGGTCCGGCGGGCACGATCCAACGCCTGCTGCCACCCGGCACCGAGATCCGCGATTACGGCCGGAACGCGCTCATCTCGGCGGGCTTCGTCGACACGCACGTGCACTTCCCGCAGACGCCGATGATCGCCGCCTACGGCGAGCAGCTGCTCGACTGGCTCGAGAAGTATACCTTCCCCAACGAGCTGAAGTTCGCCGACGCCGCGCACGCCCGCCATGTCGCGCGCATCTTCCTGCGCGAGAACCTGCGCAACGGCATCACGACGAGCTGCGTCTACTGCACCGTCCATCCGCAGTCGGTCGATGCGCTGTTCGAGGAGGCCGAGGCGCTTGGCCTGCGCCTGGCAGCCGGAAAAGTGCTGATGGATCGCAATGCACCGGACGGGCTGCGCGACACGGCACAGTCGGGCCATGACCAGTCGCAGGCCTTGATCGCCAAGTGGCACGGTCGCGGCCGGCTGCTTTATGCCATCACGCCGCGCTTCGCCGGCACCAGCTCGGCCGATCAGCTCGCCGCCGCCGGCGCGCTGTGGCGCGCCCATGACGATTGCCTAATGCAGACCCACATCGCCGAGAGCCGGGCCGAGGTCGCCTGGATCAAGGAGCTGTTTCCCGATCGGCAGAGTTATCTCGACGTCTACGACCATCACGGCTTGTGCGGCCGACGCGCCGTATTCGGCCATGGCATCTGGCTGCAGGATGACGAGTTGCAGCGCCTGCACGTCGCCGGCGCGGCCATCGCCCATTGTCCGACGTCGAATTTTTTCCTCGGCAGCGGCGCGTTCGATGTCTTTCGCGCCATGGCGAGCGAGCGCCCGGTCCGGGTCGGCCTGGGCACCGATATCGGCGCCGGGACGTCGTTCTCGATCCTCGCCACCCTGGGCGAGGCCTACAAGGCGAGCCAGCTCAACGGCCGGTCCCTGTCGGCCTGCCATGCCTACTATCTCGCGACGCGCGGCTCGGCCCGGGCGATGTATCTCGACGACCGCATCGGCAGCCTGGCGCCCGGCATGGAGGCCGATCTGGTCGTGCTCGACCTGCGCTCCACCCCGCTGATCGACTTCCGCATGGACCAGGCGAGAGATTTCGCCGAGCAGCTGTTCATCCAGATGACCCTTGCCGATGATCGGGCGGTCCAGGCGACCTATGTCGCCGGCCGCCTTGCCTACAGCCGAACGACCCCCTTGCTTGTGTGAAATTTGGATTGCGGCCCATAAATATTGTGGCCGGCGCACCTCAATCACGGTAGGCTCGATCCGTCACTGAAGGAGGTCGCCTATCCGGTCGAGGACGTTGTGCCCGACGGACTGTGGATCACCGGTGGATAATCCATCGAGTGCCTTGGCGACCGCACCTTCGCGACTGCCGATCGCCGACGCCTCCGCTCGCGGGGGCGTTTTTCTTTTGGCGACAGGCCCTCGGGTAATCCCGAGGGCGGCTCGCGGGAAATCCTGCGGGCGACCCGCGGGCTCGCTCCGCGGGGGCGGCATCCCTTCCGTTCCTTGCTCCGGAGTACGCCAATGGCAAAACGCGCCACTCGCCGCGCCAAGCTGCACGCCATCGACACGGGTCGTATTCACAATCTCGTCTTCGAGCCCGCGCCGGCCAACGACCGGGAGCAAAGCTACGTCCGCAAGATCCGGCCGCGCAGCGACAACCAGCGGATTCTGATGGAGGCCATCGAGGCGACCCCGCTCACCATCGCCATGGGACCGGCGGGTACCGGCAAGACCTATCTGGCGATCTCAGCCGCCGTCGAGGCCCTCGAGTCGGGCAGCGTCTCGCGCATCGTGCTGTCGCGGCCGGCCGTCGAGGCTGGCGAGAATCTCGGCTTCCTGCCGGGCGACATGCGCGAGAAGCTCGATCCCTATCTGCGGCCGCTCTATGACGCCCTGAACGACCGCATGGGGCCCAAGCGCCTGCGCCAGAATCTCGACGACGGAACCATCGAGATCGCCCCCGTCGCGTTCATGCGCGGCCGCACCCTGAACAACAGCTTCGTGCTGATCGACGAGGCGCAGAACTGCACCTACGGCCAGCTCAAGATGCTGCTCACCCGGCTGGGCTGGCATTCCACCATGGTCATCACCGGCGATCCCGACCAGACCGACCTGCTGCCCGAGCTCAGCGGCCTGAGCCAGATCGGCCAGCGGCTCGATGGCCTCGACGACGTCGCCGTGATTCGGCTCACCGACAAGGACGTCGTGCGTCATCCGCTGGTCGGCCGCATGCTGTCGGTGCTGTAGCCTCGCGAAAGCGTCGCTCCCGGTCAGCTTCCAATTGG
>Ga0310811_10006861_pt1 | contig 14547 bp, 10 predicted proteins | sample YCmetagenome_FD_207642 | JGI IMG/M metagenome (GOLD analysis project Ga0310811, IMG submission 207642) | Soil microbial communities from experimental microcosm in Duke University, North Carolina, United States - YC | ecosystem: Engineered > Artificial ecosystem > Soil microcosm > Unclassified ...
GATGACCACAACGGAACTCTTGCCAATTACGTCGAACGCGTCGCCGCGCACGATCACTGCGGTCGACTCGTCGATGCCGATGCCGACGAGATCGGGATGATCGAGGACGGCGCTCAGCAGCCGGTTGTCGCGCTGTCGGGTCAGGAAGTGCTGGTCCACGAGTACCCCCCACAGGCCGAGCCCTGGCGCGATGACCGTCGAGCCGGATTTCAGCGATTTCAGGTCCGCGTCGCCGGTGAACATCGCTTTCACGAGCACGGCCGCGCCGGCGCTCGTGCCGCCGACGGCCACGCCGTGCTGATAGCGATCACGAATCACGTCATCGAGGCCGGTGCCCTGGATGGCGTTCATGAAGCGGTTCTGATCCCCGCCGGGAATCCAGATGAGGGTGGCTCGCTTCAACACGGCGGCGGCCGCATCGCGCTCGGCGAACGAGACTTTCACCGCCTCCCTGGCCCCCGCGTCCTGCCACAGCTTCACTGATCCGTCACCAGCGTCCGCCTCGGCTGACGCCTGCGGCAGCACCGCGATCACCGCGCTCGAGCCGCCCGCGATGTCGAGCGTTCTCGCGACGATATCGGGGCCGGTGTTGCCGCCGCCGACGACGATCAAAGTGCCGCTCTGGCCGGCCGCGGGCGCGGCACACGCCAGCAGGAGCACGGCGGTGAGCACGAATCGACGCATCATGACGGCTGATTCTATCTTGACGCGGCCGGCGCACGCGGAGTAGCGTCTCTCCGTAGACATCCTATGGGTCGATCGAAGGACCGTCGGGAGCTGCTTCCGGGCACGCTCGACATGCTCATCCTCAAAACGCTGTCCATCGGCGTGATGCACGGCTACGGGATCGCGCAGCATATCCGGATGGTCTCCGGCGAGGTCCTCCACGTGGAGGAAGGTTCGCTGTATCCCGCGCTGCAGCGGCTGCAGCTGCAGGGACTGATCGATTCCGAATGGGGGCATTCCGCCAACAACCGGCGGGCGCGGTACTACCGGCTGACGCGCGCGGGGCGGCGCGCACTCGGCGAGGCGGAAACGAGCTTCGACCGGCTCGTCGGCGCGATCCGGCGCGTCATGAAGCCGGCCTAGCCAACCGTTCGCTCCATCGAACGTCTAGGGATCATCATGCTGCGCCTCGTCCGTCGTGTCCGCGCGCTCGCCCGGCGGCGGCGTCTCGACGCCGACTTGCGCGACGAGCTCGCGCAGCACCTCGAATGGAAGGCGCAGGGCTACGTCGCGTCGGGGTTGCCGGCCGGCGAGGCGCACCGTCGCGCCGCCATCGACGTCGGCAACATCACTCGGTTCAGGGAGGATGCGCGCGCCATGTGGGGATTTCCGAGCGTCGACAGCATCGTTCAGGACCTCGCGTACGGCGCGCGGCTGCTGCGCCGGTCCCGCGCCTTCACGACCGTCGCCGTCCTCTCGCTGGCGGTCGGCATCGGCGCGACCTCCGCCGTCTTCAGCCTCGCCGACGCGTTCCTCTTCCGCAAGCTGCCGGTCGCCAGTCCGGACGAACTGGTCGTCGTGCGGTGGGCCTCGGGTCCGGTCTATCCGTTCTCATCGCTGAACGGGTACGAAGACCAGAGCGAGGGCGGGCTGACGAGCACGTCGTTCTCCTGGGCGGCGTACGAGGCCTTTCGCACCGGCGCCGCGCGCGTGGCGGACGTCGTCGCCTTCGACGATCTCTACGCCGTCAACGTCGCGGTCGGTGGCGTGCCGGACACGGCAACGGCGCACGACGTCAGCGAGAACTTCTTCCATGTGCTGGGCGTGAATGCCGTCGTCGGGCGCGTGCTGCTGCCGTCGGACGACTCCGCGGCGGCCCCGCCGGCGGTCGTCATCAGCAACGACTTCTGGCAACGGCGGTTTGCCGGCAGCGCGTCCGCGATTGGCGAGACCGTCGTCGTCAACTCGCGCGGGTTCACGGTCGTCGGGGTGCTGCCCGCGGCTTTCCATGGCGTCGGCCAGGCCGGAACCAATCCGGACCTGTACCTGCCGATCGCGCATCACCACACGATCGCGCCCGACGATCCCGTCGACGATCCGAACTACTGGTGGGTGGTGCCGATGGCCCGCCTGAAACCGGGCGTGCGCGCAGCCGACGCCCGGGATGCGTTCGACGTGCTGCTGAAGCGCACGACGGCCGCGGCAAAGCCGGCGCTCGAGGCGAAGGATCTGCCGCGGATTCAGCTCCTGCCCGGCTCACGCGGGCAATTGGAAGCTCGCGAGCACATACGCGGCACTCTGACGATGATGGCCGCGGTCACCTGCCTCGTGCTGCTGGTCGCCTGTGCCAACGTCGCGAACCTGCTGCTGGCGCGCGGCCGGGCGCGCGTGCGCGAGCTGTCCGTGCGGATCGCGATCGGTGCGCCGCGCCGTCGTGTCCTCCGTCAACTCTTCACCGAGGCGCTGCTGCTGGCGTTCGCCGGCAGCGTCGTCGGCGTCGTGTTCGCAGGCTGGTTCAGTTCGGCGCTGCTGCCCGCGATCACCACGGACGAGCAGACGATGACGGCGACGGCGACGCTGAGCTGGCGCGTCCTGGCGTTCGCCGTCGGGACGGCTACGATCTCCGCGTTGATCTTCGGCCTGGTGCCGGCGTTCCGCTCGACGGACGCGCAATTGGCGATCGGCCTCGAGGAGACCCGGCGCGGCATTACTGCCGGACGCCGTCGCCGATTGCTGTCGGGAACGCTGGTGTCGGTCCAGATCGCGCTGTCGCTGATGCTCGTCGCGTCCGCCGGACTGCTCGTCCGCTCGGTGCGGCACCTCGAAGCGGCGCCGCTCGGTTTCGATGCGCACAACCTGCTCCTGTTTCATATCGATCCTGCGTCGGCGGGATACAGCCCGGAACGCGCGCACCAGACGATCGCGACCGTCCTCGATAGGATCCGGGCGCTGCCGAGCGTGAGCGGTGCATCACTTTCCAGCCAGCGTCTGATGAGCCGTTCCTCGGCGATCACCACGGCACGGCGTCCCCAGGAACCGGCGCCGGCAGCGGGCAGTGCGGAGTCGCGCGCCTTCTTCAGCACACATGGTGCGCTTCGGCTGACTGTCGACACTGACTTCTTCTCGACGCTGCGCATCCCGCTGCTCGCCGGCCGCAGCTTCGTCGCAGCGGACGCCGCCGGACAGCCGGTGGCCGTCGTCAACCGGCGGCTTGCGGAACGGCTGTTCGGCACGCCGGACGTCATCGGCCGGGAATTCCGCCTCGGCTCCGACGCCGCCGACGCCGCGCCCTATCGCATCGTGGGCGTTGCAAGTGATGCGCGCTATGCGTCCATTCGACGCGGCTTCGAGCCGACGGCGTACCTTTTCGACCGGCAGGCGTCCGGTACGTTCGCGCCGACGTTCGAGGTGCGCACCGAAGGGGCGCCGACCGCCATCGCGCCTGTCGTTCGCGACGTCGTGCGGCAGATCGATCCCACGCTGCCGGTGAGCCGCGTCGGCACGCAACTCGAAGAAATCGATCGCTCGATCCGGACGGAACGCCTCTTCGCGACACTCGCGGAGCTGCTCGGGGTGGTGGCGCTGGCGCTTTCGGGGATCGGCTTGTACGGGCTGCTGGCCTATACGGTCGCGCAGCGGACGCCGGAGATCGGTATCCGCATGGCGCTCGGTGCCGAGCGCGCGGCGGTGCGGTGGCTGGTGGTCCGCGAGTCGATGATCCTCGCGGGACTGGGTCTCGCGGCAGGAATCGCGGCGGCGCTCGCGGGAACGCGCATTCTGGAGTCGCTCTTGTTCGAGCTGCCGGCACGCGATCCGCTCACGATCGTTGGCGCGGCCGGGTTCATGGCGTTGCTGGCCACGGGCGCCGCGTACCTCCCGGTGCGCCGCGCCTCGCACGTCGATCCGATGGTTGCGCTCAGGGCGGAATAGCCCGATGCCCGTGGGCGCCCATCGCGTCAGAAGCCCAGGACGCGGTGCGGCACGTAGGCGTGTTCGAGCCGCTGCCGTTCTTCGGGTGACAGCGTGATCTCGAGCGCGCCCACCGCCTGTTCGAGGTGCGGCATCTTCGAGGCGCCGACGATCGGAGCGGTCACCCCGGGCTGCGCCAGCAGCCACGCGAGCGCCACCTGCGCCGGTGAAACGCCTTTCTCGCGCGCAACTTCGGCGTTGCGCTCGGCGACGTCGTAGTCGGCGTCGCTGTAGTACAGCCCGTGCGCGTATGCGTCCGTTTCCTCGCGGACCGTCGCGTTCCGCTCTCCACGCTTGCGGCTCCCGGCCAGAAAGCCGCGGGCAAGCGGACTCCACGGAATCACGCCAACGCCTTCTTCGATACAGAGCGGCATCATTTCGCGCTCTTCTTCGCGGTAGAGCAGGTTGTAGTGGTTCTGCATCGAAACGAACCGCGTCCATCCATGCTGCTCTGCGACGTGCAACGCCTTCGCGAACTGCCACGACATCATCGACGAGGCGCCGAGATACCGCGCCTTGCCCGCCTTGACGATGTCGTGCAGCGCTTCGAGCGTCTCTTCGATTGGCGTGTTTCGATCGTAGCGGTGGATCTGATACAGGTCGACGTAGTCGGTCCCGAGCCGCCGCAGCGAATTGTCGATCGCGGACATGATGTGTTTTCGCGACAGCCCCCGATCGTTGACGTCGTCGCTCATCGCGTGGAACACCTTCGTCGCGATCACGACCTTGTCGCGCGAGGCGTACTCTTTCAGCGCGCGGCCAAGGACCTCTTCACTCTTCCCGACGGAATACATATCCGCGGTGTCGAAGAAGTTGATGCCGAGGTCGAGGGCGCGCTGGATGAACGGACGGGACTGTTCCTCGTTCAGCACCCACGCGCGCCAGTTCGTGTCGCCATAGGTCATGGCGCCGAGACAGATGCGCGAGACGTTCAGGCCGGTCTTGCCGAGGCGGACGTACTGCATCCATTCAGAATAGAGTATCCGGCCAGCGATGGGTCATCCGCGCGTCGCAGGGGGTTCTGCGCCGGAGTCTCGCGTGTAGTGCTCTGCTCATCTTTTCGGCGCTCGTTGCCTCGCTCAGCGCAGCTTCGGATCGCGGTCGAGAACACTTGGGGTGAGCGGGCGTGCGGCATAGAATGAGCCGATGTTCATCGGCCACTTCGCCGTGGGAATCGCCGGCCGGCGTCTGACGCCCAGGGCGGGGCTCGGCTGGTGGTTCGCGTCTGTCGCGTTGCTCGACGTCGTCTGGCCCGTGTTGCTGCTCATGGGCCTCGAACATGCCGAGTTGTCAGGATCGGCAAACCCGTTCCTGATGCTGACCTTCACCGACTACCCTCTTTCACACAGCCTGGTTGGCGCCGTCGTGTGGGCGGTCATATTCGCGGGCGTGTATCGGCTCGCCACAGGACGACAGGACGGCGCGCTCCTGCTGGCTCTTGGCGTGCTCAGTCACTGGGTCCTCGACGTCGTGACTCACCTCGCCGACATGCCCGTGCTCCCGAACGGCCCCTACCTCGGGCTTGGGCTGTGGAAGTCCGTTGCGGGGACCGTCGTCGTTGAAAGCGCGATGTTCGCGGCTGCGATCGTGTACTACGCGCGCGGCAACCGGCCGCGGCTCGCGTTCTGGATCCTCGTCGCGGTTCTGTACGCTTTATACGTCGCGAGCATCGTCGGGCCGCCGCCGCCAAGCATGGCCGTCGTGGCCTGGGCGGGGATAGCGGCGTGGCTGTTCGTCTTGTGGGCGTGGTGGGCGGACCGCCCACAATCTGTGGCCCGCAACGGAGCGGGGGAGCGCAGGCAATCACGGCCGTAGGATGCGGCGCATTCTTCACATCGACATGGACGCGTTCTACGCGTCGGTCGAGCAGCGCGACAATCCAACTCTGAAGGGGAAGCCGGTCGCAGTCGGCGGCTCGCCCGCTTCGCGCGGCGTCGTGGCGGCCGCGAGCTACGAAGCGCGGGCGTTCGGCGTCCGCTCGGCAATCCCGATGTCACGCGCTGTACGCCTTTGCCCGGAGTTGATCATCGTCCGCCCTGATTTCCAGAAGTACCGTGCGGTGTCTCAGGCGGTCTTCGCCTTGTTTCGATCGGTGACGCCGCTCGTCGAACCGCTGTCGCTCGACGAGGCGTATCTCGATGTCACGGCGAACGCATGGGGAGAGCCGCTCGGCAAGAGCGTCGCCCTTCGGCTGAAGAACGAGATCCGTTCGGCGACGGGTCTGACTGCGTCAGCGGGCGTCGCGCCGAACAAGTTCCTTGCGAAGATCGCCTCCGGCTGGCGCAAACCGGACGGCCTGACCGTCATCGCACCCGAGCGGGTCGAACCGTTTCTGCAGCGGCTGCCGGTCGACGCACTGTGGGGCGTCGGGCCGGTGACGGCTCAACGTCTGCGGGAACGAGGGATCGAACGCCTGATCGACGTGCGGAAGGTGGAACCGTCGGTGCTGAGAGAAGCGGTGGGCAGCGGCGCCGACTGGCTGCGGCGGCTCGCGGCTGGGATCGACGACCGGCCGGTCGAACCGGAGCGCGAGGTGAAGTCGTCCGGCAGTGAAACGACATTCGCGCACGATCTCACCGACGTGACCGAGATGCAGCGCGAGATCGACGGGATGGCGCGCGACGCGGCTCGGTGGCTCGCACGTCGCGAACTGCGGTGCCGGACCGTCACGATCAAGGTCCGCTACTCGGATTTCACGACGGTGACGCGAAGCCACACAGCACCCGCGACGCGGGACGATGAAGAGATCGCTCGACGCGCGGTCGCGCTCGTCTCGAAAACAGAGGCGGCCACCCGCCCGGTGCGCCTCCTCGGCGTGAGCGTGCACAACCTCGAGGACCCGGCGGACATCATCGAGCCGCTGCTGCCCTTCGAACAGACGTAGCCCTGTCTCTCGAACACGACGTCGCGTGCACGGCGCCCAAACCAGAACAGGACTGATGACCTACTGGCCACTCGAAACTTAAGCCCTGGGCTACTGGCAACTGGTTACTGGCAACTGGCAACTGGTTGCCTGACTCACTCATGGCGGAGTGCCACCATCGGGAGTACGCGCATCGCGCGACGCGCCGGAAGATAGCCAGCGAGCGCGGCGGCGGCGGCAAGCGTGAACGCGACGGCGACGAGCGTCAGCGGATCATGATCCGAGACGCCGAACAGCAGGTGTCCCACGAGGCGGGTCGCGAACATCGCGAACGGGACGCCCAGGGCAAACCCCGCGGCCGTCAGCATCGCGGTTTCTCCAAGCACCATGCGGAAAATCTGGCCGCGCGACGCGCCGAGCGCCACGCGGACGCCGATCTCGTGCGTCCGCCGCGACACCGAATACGAAATGACGCCGAAGATGCCAATGGTAGCCAGCCCGAGCGCCATTATTCCGAACACGCTCATCAGGAACGCGCGGAATCGCGGCTGCGCGAGCGACGCGGTGATGAGATCCGGCATCAGCCCGACGTCGGTCACGGGCAGATTCGGGTTCATCGCCGCGACATCGCGGCGAATCGTCGCGACGACCGCCCCCGGATCCAGCGTCGTGCGGACGACGAGCACCGCGCCGGGAAACGGAGCCTGCCAGAACGGCACATACATCATCGCGCCAGGCGGCTTCTCGAGCAGCACGTCGTGGACGTCTCCCGCCACGCCGATAATTTCGCGGGTAACGTCGGGTCCGGGGGGAAATCCAAAACGGAGCCGCTGCCCGATTGGGGTGCGATCGGGAAAATACATCCGCGCCAGCGCCTCGCTGATGACGCACACCGGCGTGGAGTCCGCGGCGTCGTGAGCGTCGAACGCTCGCCCCGCCACGAGAGGAATTCCCATCACCGTAAAGTACTCGGGAGTAATCGACACGTAATTTGCCGCTCGCGACGCGTTGGCGGACGGCGCGGGGGTGCCCATGATCTCGAACGACAAATTGATGGCGCCGTCGGCGATTGGCGCGGGAATCGTGACCGCAGTGTTCTGCAGACCGGGCTCGGCGTGCAGCCTGTTGAGCAGATCGCGGGTGAATCCGCGCCACTGCTCCGGGGTGGAATACTCGAATCTCGGCAGCGAAATTTCGGCCTTCAGCAGATGTTCGGCATCGAAGCCGGGATTGACGGAGGTGAGCTTTGCAAAGCTGCGCAGAACGAGGCCGCCGGCCGTGAGCAACACCAGCGCGAGCGCCACTTCCGCGGCGGCGAGCGCGTTGCGCGCGCGGCGGCGCCCTGCGCTTTCGCCGGATCGACCGTCTTCACGCAGCCGCGTCTGCAGATCCACGTTCGACGCAAACAACGAAGGGGCCACGCCGAATGCGAGCGTGGCGGCCGCCGACAGTGCGACAGCGAACGAGAGTACGGCCGGATCGATCCGGATGTCGTGGACGCGCGGCACGTTGGGCGGCACGAGCGAGCTGAGCGCACCCACGCCAAGGTACGCGATCGCGAGCCCCGCGGCGCCGCCAAGCGCGCCGAGCACGACCGTTTCGGTGAACATCTGACGTGCGAGTCGCCAGCGGCTCGCGCCCAGCGCCGCTCTGACCGCCATCTCCCGCGACCGCGTCGTCGCACGGGTCAACAGCAGGTTGGCGATATTCGCGCAGCCGATGAGCAGCACGACGCAGACGGCCGCGAGCAGGACGAGAAGCGCCGACCGGACGTCGAACACGATCATCCGCTGCAGCGGCAGCATCCTGGCCGTCCATCCCGCGTTCTCGGCAGGAAATTCGCGCTGCGCGCGGGCCGCCATCGCGTCGAGGTCGGCCTGTGCCTGCGCAGGCGTCACCCCCGGCCGCAAGCGGCCCGTAACCTGAAGCCAATGCCCGCCGCGCCGCTCCGTCCATGCACCGAACAACGGATCCTGCCGCAGCGGAATCCAGAGCTGCCGGCTTTCGCGCATCAGCGGAAACCGGAACTGCTCCGGCATGATGCCGACCACGGTGAACGAGCGATGATCCAGGTCGATGGCACGGCCGATGATGTTGGGATCGGCCGCAAACGGTCCGCGCCAAAGCGCTTCGCTGAGGATGACGACACCAGGGGCGCCGGGCTCGCCGTCTCGAGTGGAAAAGATTCGGCCGGTGATTGGCGTTCCCTCGAACACAGTGAAGAATTCGGCAGTCACCACTGACGTATTCACCGCGATCGGATCGCCCCATCCGGTGAGCGTCAATTGATGGTGCTGGCTGCCCGCGACGCCGCTGAACACATGGTTCCGATCGCGCAGGTCAGCAAAGTTCGGATAGGACCAGCCGGTCCCCGTGTTCTGCTGCGCCTCCTGGACCTGGAACACATTGAACAGTTGCTCCGGCCGTGGGTACGGCAGCGGCTTCAGCACGACGGCATAGACGACGCTGAAGATTGCGGTGGTCGCGCCGATGCCGATCGCGAGGGTGAGGATCGCGACCGCTGAGAAGCCGCGGCTTCTCGCAAGGGTGCGTGCCGCGTACCGCGCGTCCTGGACGAACGATCCGACCCACGAGAGACGAGCGCGCTCGCGATGTGACTCTCGCAACTGCGTCACGCCGCCGAGACGGATTCGCGCGTCGCGCATCGCCTCGTCAGGCGCGACTCCGCGGCGCACCAGATCATCGGACATCAGTTGCACGTGCGCGCGCAGCTCACGCTCGAAGTCGTCGTCCTCCGAGCCGGGGCGCAGCGTCAGGCCGATCCGGGACAGGAGCGTGCGAATGCCTGCGAGCATGCGTCACCCCCGCCCGGCGGTGCGCAGCACACGTCCGACGACCGCCGACATGCGCTCCCACTTGTCGGCCTCGGCTCTGAGCTGCTTCCGCCCGCTGCTGGTCAGCGAATAGAACTTCGCTTTGCGTCCGTTCTCAGACGTCCCCCAGGCGCCCGCGATCCAGCCGCGCTGAATGAGCCGCAGCAGCGACGCGTAGATCGTGCCGTGGTTGATCTGCAGGGCATCCTCACTCACCTGCTCGAGCCGCCGCGCCAGGCCGTAGCCGTGCATCGGTCCCATGGTGTCGAGAATCTGGAGCACCATGAGGTCGAGCGTGCCCTGAAGGATGTCGAGCTTGCCGCGATGCATCTGCCTCCTATGGGATGACCATAGGAGTGTAGCACCGGATGCGGAAAGACGAAAAGAGAAGAAAGGAGCAGGCTGAAAGAACGAAAGGGGCGGCGGCCCTACTGGGCCGCAGCCTTCTTCCGGTTCGCCCGCGGCTTCGCGGCTGTCTTCCGCGCGCGCGGACTCGATGCGGTCTTCGCGGCACGTTTGCGCCTGCCGCGGACCGGCTCTTCCGCGTCGGACCGTGCCTCCGTGTCTCCGTCGGGCTGCTCTTCGCCGGCGGCAGATTGCGGGACCTCGATCACCGGGGGTGTCGCATCGATCTCCTGAACGACGTCGCCTTCCACGATCTCGGCTTCGGAACCCTCGCCGGCCGCTGCCGCTTCGCGGCCGTGGCGGATCTGCGCCTCGGCTTCGCTCTCCGGCGTACCGCCCGCTTCGGCGTCCACGGGCCGCATCACGTTGCCCTGGAAGAACCGCATGACGCCCTGGCGGTCGCGCTCCATCCGGAACAGTCCATCGCGCTGGCACGCACGGAGCAGATCGTTGAGGCTCTGGAACCCGAAGGTGCGTTCGTCGAACGTCGGGTCCACGCCGCGGAGGAACTGCTTCACCTGGCGCACATACATCGGCCAGCGCGGCGGGTTCTGCGCCGCCTGGAACAGCCGCCGCACTTCCGCGACAGCCGCCGCCGGACGCGGCTCGGGCCGCGGCTCGTGGTGCTGCTCGCGAGGCGTCGGTGGCCGCTCCTCGACACGTGCTTCCTGAACGGCCGGCGCTGTCGTTTCCGCCGGCGGACCGCCGCCTTCCTTCAGTTCGACGAGCACGTTGCGGCCGTTCTCGCGAAGCGTGACGTATCCGGCGTTGGCGAGCTTCTGCGCAAAATCACGGAAGCTGCTGACGCCGTAATTCCGTTCGGAAAACGTCGAGTCGAGCTGCAGGAGCGTACTCTTGAGCAGCCCGAGCTGCGGGGTCACCTCGCGGTCGCTCAGCACCTTGAGGGCGCGCCGCACGAGCGGCATCGCCTGGTCGATGGGGGTCTGGGGCGCGCTCTGGCTCGATGGACGCCCGCTGCGGTCCGGGCGGCGGCTGCTCCCGAGGTTTTCGTACGCGATGAACTCGTGGCAGTTCCGCTGCATCACGTGGCTCGTGAACGAGCGCCCGCCGACGACGAACACCTGCTTGTCGTACTGCTTGAGTTTTTCGACGAGCGAGATGAAGTCGCTGTCGCCGCCGACGATCACGTAGGCGTTGATGTGCGGGTGTGTAAACGCCATCTCGAGCGCGTCGAGCGCGAGATTGATGTCGGCGCCGTTCTTGTCGCCGCCGGGCGTGAGATTACGCTGGACGAGCTTCGTCGCGTGCTGCGTGAGCGAGCGGCTGTAGTCGCCGGCCCGCGTCCAGTCGCCGTAGGCGACTTTCGAAACCACTTCGCCGCGCTCCTTGAGCGCTTCGAGCACGATGCCGATGTCGAACTGCGTATTGAGGGTGCTCTTGACACCGATCTCGATGTTGTCGAAATCGATGAATGCTGCAATTTTCAGGCGTGTTTCTGCCAAACCGTGTAGCTGAACCTTTCCGGCGCGGGCGCCATGCGGCGGCCGGGCCAATCATCTATTATCGCGCATCCTGCGTCCGGACGCAGGGCTTACCTCACCGGCGGCGTCACTCGCCGCGAAGCGTGAGGGCTGGATCCACTCGGGCGGCCCGCCACGCGGGCAGCGCCGATGCGAGGGCCGCGGCTGCGAACAGCACGGCGACGACCGCCGCGTACGTAGACAGGTCGAGGTGCGAAACCCCATACAGCAGCGTGACGAGCCCCCGGCTCACGAAAACGGCCGCGACGAGTCCCGCGGCGATGCCGACGCCCGCCAGCACCAGTCCCTGTCGCATGACGCCGCCGATGATCTGCGCCCGGCTGGCGCCGAGCGCGGCGCGGATGCCGATATCGCGAACGCTCGCCGAAACCATACCGGCGAGTAGTCCGTAAATGCCGACGGCGGCCAGGAGCAGCGACACGGCCGCGAACGCCTCGAAGATCCGCATCGCGAACCGGCGTTCGGATGCGGACTGCCGCACGAGGTCCTCCATCGTCGAGACGCGGACAATCGGTTGATCGGGGTCGAGCGCCCAGACCGCACGCTCGATCCGGGTGACGTAAGCCCCCGGCGCGCCGTGCGTGCGGACAACGAAGGACATTACCGGATCGGTGAAGGGCCATTGCGCCGGGCTGATATAGACGGCATCTGCATCGCCCAGCGCAAGCGAAAGCTGGCGGACGTTGCCGGCAACCCCGACGATGACGAATGGTCCAGCGGGGCCGATGCGAAGCCGGTGCCCAATCGGATCGCGCGCACCGAAGCGCTCCGCCGCAAGCGCTTCGCTGATGACGACGGCGAGCGGAGCGTCCGTTGAATCATGCTCGTCGATTGCGCGGCCGCGCACGATCGGAATACCCGTCGTTGTGAAGTACGCGGGACTCACCGCGTACCGAAACACACCGAAGCCCTGCGCCGGCTGGCCGACGTCCGCCGGGAACCCCGCGCCGTATTCGTCGCGGTCTCCGCTCAGCGGAAGCTGCGTCGTGAATGCGGCCGCGTCCACGCCCGGCACACGCCGAACCGCGTCGAGCGCCTGGTCGAAGAATCGCACCGTGGCCGCAGGCTGGGCGTAGCGTCTCCCGGATACCTGCATTTGGAATGTGAGCAGGTTGGACGACTCGAATCCCGGCGACACCGCCAGCAGTCCGTGCACGCTGCGCAGCAACAGGCCCGCGCCCACGAGCAGCACCAGCGCCAGCGACACTTCCACGACCACGAGCAATGGCCGAAGCCGTCCCCAGCGCCGGCCTCCTCTCGTCGATGCTTCCGGCAGATGCTGCTGCGGTAGCGCTCTGCCGGCGCCGAAGGCGGGGATCACGCCGGCGACCACACCGGCACACGCGGCAATCGCGGTCGCAAATGCGAGCGCGCGCACGTCGAGGCCAATCTCGTCGACCCGAGGCAGCGCCGCCGGACTCGAGGACAGGAGGGCCCGTGTACCGATCGCGGCCATCGCGACGCCGGCGCCTCCGCCGACACACGCGAGCAGAAGCGCCTCTATGAGCTGTTCCCGCACCAGGCGGCCGCGTTTGGCGCCCAGTGCAGCCCGCAGCGCCAGTTCGCCGCGCCTGCGCACGCCCCGCGCAAGCATCAGGTTCGTAACGTTGGCGCATGCGATCGCCAAAACAAGCGCGACGGCGCCCGAGATGGCCAGCAGCACGGGCCGGACTCCCCGCCCGATCTCCCTCTGCAGCGGCGTCACCGAAAACCGTGTCAGCGGATCATACGACTGCGGCCGGTACGACTCGATCATCGTCCGGCCGATCTGATCGACGATGCCAGACGCGAGTCCCTCACGGATCCCCGGATCGAGCCGCGCAATCGTGAGCAGGTGGTGACCCCATTCGCGCCCATCGGCGGGCAGCGATGGATCGTACTGGAGCGGGCGCCAGACGCCCGCCGCCGGCGCCAGGACGTTGTCGAACTGCGGCGGCATCACGCCGATGACCGAGTACGGCTGCGAGTCCAGACGGATAATGCGCCCGATGACCGACGGATCGCCGCTGAAACGCTCCCGCCACACTCTCTCGCTCAGGATAGCGACGGGTGGCCCATTCAGCCGGTCGTCTGCGTCTGTGAAGTCGCGGCCAAGCGCCGGGGCGACGCCGAGAACGGAGAAGTACCCCGCGCTCACGCGCTGACCGTCGAGCCGCACAGGGACGTTCTGCCCGCTGAGCGCCGGCTGCCAGGACCGTGTGACGGCAACGCGCGCGAAAACATCTGGATGCGCCAGGAGCGCGCGATACATCCCGAAGGTTCCGAGGCCCGCCCGGTTGTTCTCCTGGACAATCACGATGCGATCGCTGTCGGGATACGGAAGCCGCGCGAACAGGATGGGGTACACGGTGCTGAAAATCGCGGTGCTCGCCCCGATGCCGACGGCAAGGATCCCCGTCGCTATCAGCGTGAACGCCGGCGACCGGCGAAGGCGCCGCGCGGCGAAACGCGTATCTGCCGCGAGCATCTCGAGCGTCGATTTCCATCCCGACGCTCGGATGCCGCGGCGCACAGCGCGCCAGACGCCCACGTCAGGCCTCCGCTTTCAGGAGGCGCGCAATCGCTTCGGCACGGCGGTTCCAGTCCTGCGCCTGCCGTTCGAGCTCGCGGCGGCCGCCCCGCGTGAGCGTGTAGATGCGCGCGCGACGGGAATTGTCGGTCAGCGTCCATTCCGCATCGACCCAGCCGGCGCGCTCGAGCCGCTGCAGCGCGGTCAACAGCGATCCCGGATTGACTTTGAAGACCCCCCGACACGTCTGCTCCACGCGACGCGCGATGCCGAAGGCGTGCATCGGCTCGAGGCTGAGCGTTTTGAGGATGAGCAGATCGAGGGTGCCCTGGATGACGTCGGTCGTCGGTTCGCCCACGCGCCGAGCTTAATGGCCTGTCATCTTGAATGTCAAGGGATGACGGTCAAACCAACGGCATCACGCGCAGGACCCCGGCGAGGTGCAGGTTTCCCGCGATGAGCCATGGCCAGAAGCGGCTCGCGCGGGGTTCGCGCAGCAGCTGCAGATTGAAGCCGACA
>Ga0310811_10006862_pt1 | contig 14545 bp, 12 predicted proteins | sample YCmetagenome_FD_207642 | JGI IMG/M metagenome (GOLD analysis project Ga0310811, IMG submission 207642) | Soil microbial communities from experimental microcosm in Duke University, North Carolina, United States - YC | ecosystem: Engineered > Artificial ecosystem > Soil microcosm > Unclassified ...
GCGAGGTGATGGCACAGGCGAGACAATTGCTGGATGCACACTTTGACCAGCTGATGGAGGCCGCCGACGTTGATGTCCAGCTTTATTGTGAACTTACCGAACGGTTGCATCAGGCCCTGATTGCGAAAATGAAGAAGGAGAAATGATCATCATGAATCACATAACCACAGCCACAGATGCCACTCATACCGTGATATCCCAGGATGGGGCGAAGATTAGCTATCTCACGATGGGAAGTAGCGGCCCATCGGTCCTTGTTATTCCAGGCGCATTCTCCATGACAACTGACTACACGGCCTTCGCGCGCGCGCTGGCTGAACATTTTACTGTCCACATCATCGAACGTCGCGGGCGAGGTGCAAGCAGTCCACAGGGCGAAGATTACAGCATCAACAAAGAGCGCGAGGATGTACTCGCCTTGCAGCAAAAGACTGGCGCGTCTTTGATCGTTGGACACAGTTTTGGTGGCCTCGTGGCCCTGGAAGTTGCCCGCAATAATCAGGCTCTCACCAAAATAGCGGTCTACGAACCCGGCGTATCTATTAACGGCTCCTTTCCAACAGGCTGGATCCCTGGCTACGAACAGAAGCTCGCGCTGAAGGACTATACTGGTGCCCTTATCGAGTTCATTACTGGCACGGGTCCTGAGAGCATACGCAAAGCCCCCCACTGGTATATAAAGCTGCTGCTTCCACTCATCATGAACCCGCACGAGCGCAAACAAATGCTGGGGCTACTCCAGGAAAGCCTTCGCGAACACAAGGAAGTGGCTTCCCTTGACAACAGCTATAAAAACTATCAGGAAATATCCGCAGGCGTCCTGCTCATGTATGGCGGAAAATTCTATACCGCCCAGACAACGAGTACTATGCAGTTGCTCGCAACGGTCTTCCCACGCTCTGAAACAAAAGAGTTTCCAAAACTCGACCACTTTGGGATCAACAAAAAGGCTCCACAAGAGGTTGCCAGGACAGTCAGTGACTACTTTCTCAATAACTAAACTATCCCCTGACAAGAATATATGAGCGACCTCTACGCTTCGTCAAGGCTTGATCGCAGAGGTCGCCCACATTTTGCGCAGACGAGAAACAGTCAAAATATGCTATGCCTTATCTGCTGCTTGCCCCTGGAAATAGTTCTCTTTAATACTGTTCACATGGTGCAACTCATGCCCGGCTATCTGATACAACGCCGAACGCACGCTGAGGTTATACCCATTACATAGCCCGGATCGTTGCCATACCTCTTCGGAAAAGCTATTGAACAATGCAATCGTTGCCATGCGCACATAGGTCAGTTCTTCCAGCAAATCCTCAATAGAGCGTTTGTTTGCGCCCGAGTACGTTACATAGGGATCCTGGTCAAATCCAGCCAATGCAGTGCTATCATTTCTGGCAAAACGCAGCGCACGATACGCAAAAATACGCTCGGTATCGATGACGTGCGCGACGATTTCTTTGATGGTCCATTCGCCTTCCGCGCAGGGTGTGACCAATTTCTCTTCTGGCTGAGTACCTACGAGTTCCTTAAACATCTGTAGATTATCGCGCAGATGCTGTAAAATAAATCCATCGTCGGGCACCAGTTCGATATACATGATCGCGTATGGGGCATATTCCCCGGGCTCAGGCTTCTGAATTTTTTTCATGGGATATTTTTCCTTTCTTCACGGTAAACTCCGCTCCCTTGACATTCTTCCTGTCGAATGCTACAGTAAAAAAACACCACTACATATGCGCATGTGTGCATAACAGAGGGATTTGTTTTATGACACAGCAGCCCAGCCATATCTCACCTGTCAAATATCTACCTGCCGATGTCGAACTAGAGCCAGTCTACATTGCTTTGAATAGCCTGTCTCTACTCAATATGAAGGAACAGCTACCCGCTTTACCTCCCTGGATCAAAAATACTGCTGAGGCATTGACCGCTGAGCAACGTCAGACGAACCGTCTGGTGTTTGAAGGGCTCAGCTATGCACTCACGCCAACACGGGCATATCACCATTTCTCAATCTACCTGGACGAACTTGCCGCAACCAATCCTGTGGCATTACGCAATCATCTGCTATCTTGCCTGACTGCACCCTTGCCTGGTCCTCTGGAGTATGGAGACATTGTGCTTTCTGTCGATACAGCCGCTTTGCTCGATAATATTCATACCTACATTGCCCATATCAAACAGCTGAATCCGGCATTGCCACTCGATCTACCATTGCAACAGAGAGTGCATCGTCTGCTTCAGGAGCCGGAGACGCTCCAGGAAACAATTGTTTCCCATCTCCGCTTAATGTGGAAGGCCACACTGGCTCCTGAATGGAAACGCGCCCTGCGCTCACTCCAGGCCCAGGTGACGACCTATAAGAAACGCTGCGACCCCTCAGCCACGACCCTGGAACTCTTTCGTCTGTTTACTGGACGTGACTTGCTGACACTTTGCCCACTGCAAACGGCGGACGTCACACACATTATTCTGGTCCCGACTCCCCATAACGGGCGCTATGTGACACGCTGGCTCAGTGCAGGCACCTTACACCTGTTTTTTACCCCTCCTGCGAACTTTGAACAGGCGCTGCATCCTTCTACTATGGAACACCAGGATCTGCATGCGTGCTTGAAATCCCTCTCCGATGCCTTAGCCGATGAGACACGTCTGCATATCCTGGAACTGTTTGTGCAACACGAAGAGCTGGTCGCACAAGAGCTTATGGATCGTCTGGATATCAGCCAATCGAGCGCCTCACGCCACCTGAAACAGCTCGTGCAGGCTGGCTATCTTCTCGAAAAACGTGATGGAGCAAATAAAATCTATACGTTCAATGCACTCAACTTTGATCGCGTGATTCGCGCCCTTGAGCAACTCAAAGCTGGCATCACTGGCACACAAGAGCCCGATACGAATATGCATGAAACAGTACCTCGTGAACTGAAACGCTTTATTGATGCGCAGGGTCGAGTCACGATGTGGCCATCAACGAAACAGAAGGAGAAACTTTTCATCCTGAAGTACCTCGTCACGAATTTTGAGCCGGGCCAGGTATACAGCGAAAGGGAGGTCAACGAGCTGCTCACGCACTATATTACCTTCAGAGATAGTATCTCGTTGCGTCGCGAGCTCATTGACCACCAGTTACTGACTCGTACAGCAGATGGACTGTACTATCAGCGGGTGTAACACAATCCTATTGTCGTGTTACTTTGCGCGTTTCAGGACAAGTTCGGCAAGGGTACGTACGCCCACGCCGGTTGCGCCATGTTCCTGGTAGGGCTTCTTGCCCTCGATAAAGCTGGTACCAGCGATGTCGAGGTGCGCCCAGCTTGTGCCACCCACAAAGTTCTCCAGGATCTTGGCCGCAGTGACCGATGAGGCGGCTCGTCCGCCCGTCTGCTTGATATCCGCAACTTCGCTGCTGATCTGCTCTTTATAGTCATCATCCAGCGGCATCGGCCAGTATTTCTCGCCTGCGGCCTTACCGGCGGCGATAATATCACTGCTTAACTGCTCATCATTGCAGAAGAGGCCCGTGAAAATATGGCCCAGGGCAACGACGATTCCCCCTGTCAATGTCGCCAGATCGACAATGGGCGAGAGGTTTTCCTGCACCGCGTAAGAGAGCGCATCGGCCAGGACCAGGCGTCCCTCGGCATCGGTATTGACGATTTCGATGGTTTTGCCATTCAAAATGCGCAGAATATCGCCGGGAAGATAGGATGTGGAGCTTGGTCGATTTTCGCAGGTAGGAACCAGTCCGGTCACGTTGATGTTCGGCTTGAGCGCGGCAATGGCCTGCATCGCGCCGATAACGGCTGCTGCTCCGCCCATATCGCCTTTCATTTCATCCATACCCGCTGCCGGTTTCAGCGAAATACCACCCGTATCAAAGGTGATCCCTTTGCCAACCAGAGCAACCCCTTTTTCTCCCTGATCGCCAGCACCTCGATAGCGCAGGATGATGAACTGTGGAGGCTCGGCACTGCCCTTGGAGACGGCCAGCAAGCCACCCATGCCCAGCTCAGTAATCTTGCTCTTATCAAAGACTTCACATTCGAGGCCGCTACGCTCTGCCATGGCCTTTGCACGATTCGCCAGCTCCGTCGGAGTCAGAACATTTGGCGGCTCATTAATCAGATCCCGCGCAGTATTGGTCGCCTCGGCCAACGCCTGCCCTTTATGGATCGCATCCTCGAACTCGTCTGTACTGCTTCCTTCGCTCAACACCTGGATCTGGCTGACCCGGTTGCCGTTCTTTCCATTGCTCTGGTAGCTCCTGAAGCTGTAAAGGCCCAGCAATGCGCCCTCAACCTCTGCCTGAACCGCCAGAGCGACCTCGACGCCCCCATTCCCTTGCAATGCAAGTACAATCTGCTGTGCGCCGGTATTCTGCGCATAACGGGCAGCAATCGCACTGGCACGGCGGATAGACTGACCATTCACACGCTCCTCAGAGCCCAGACCGACGATAATAACGCGCCGACTTACCAGGCGTCCCAGACTATGCAGTGTCAGCAACTCGCCCAGATTGCCTTTGAACTCTCCGGTGGTATAGCTTTCGCTGATACTGCCAGCAAGCTGCGTATCCACTTCTTTTGCGCTGGCAGTGAGCAAAAGACCTTTGTCACCGGCACCACGCACGACACCAATAATCAAGGCATCGGATTTGACTTCGCGCACTGATTGGGAAAGAGCCTGAATTTGCATGAAAAACACCCCATTCTCTTAAAAAGCCGACGACCCCGACCAGAGAAAGTGGGGCCGTCTTTTATGCTTTTTATTATATGCTATGCACGAGGGAAATTGCAGCTCTTTGCTAGCTGGGATCTTTGTGCAGCAAGCGATCTACCACTTCCAGCAGCTGGCGCGGCTTAAAAGGCTTGGTCAGATATTCAGTGCAACCAATCTGCCGGGCTGCTTCGCCTTCATCGCTCAGCGCAAAAGCAGTCACCGCTACAATCGGCACCTGCTCCAGCCCTGGACGAGCTCGAATCAATTGCGTGGCCCGATAGCCATCCAGCACGGGCATCGAGAGGTCCGTCAAAATAAGATCAACCGGTTCCCGGTCCAGCACTTCCAATGCCTCCCGCCCATTTGTAGCAGAGAGGCAGCGATACCCACGAGTGGAAAGAACTCGCTCGATGAGCAGTCGGTTCGAGACCTCATTCTCGACGACAAGGATCGTGGCTGGATGTATATGTTGAATCGGTGCGTTCATATATTTCTCTTTTCACTTCTCTTCATGATGAAGAGCGCTCGATTTTGAAGTTTCATCTATTGCTCGCTTTCCTCGCGAGGCACGACTGGCAGGGTAAATGAGAAAATCGAGCCATGGCCGGGAATACTTTCCACTGCGACATCGCCCCCCTGAAGCTCGACCAGCTTTCTCGCAATGGTCAATCCCAGGCCAGTTCCGCCAAATCGCCGGGTAGTACTCCCATCGGCCTGCCGGAACGCTTCAAAGATATAGCCCAGAGCCGCTGGCGAAATACCAATGCCCGTGTCATGGACGCTAATCTTCACCATTTCGCCCTCTCTGACCAGTTGACAGCGAATAGTTACCCCGCCTTTTTCGGTGAACTTGAGTGCATTCGAGACCAGATTGATCGCTACCTGACGCAGACGATGACCATCAGCAATAACCATCGGCAAATCGGACGGCATCTCCAGACGCAAATAGAGCTCTTTGTTGTTCGCCAGCGGCTTTAATTGTTCGACCACCTCTCCCAGACTGTGTTGCACATCCAGTTGTTCCACCCTCACCTCAATTTTGTCCGCTTCAATTTTTGAGAGATCGAGCATGTCGTCAACCAGCTGCGAAAGGTCTTCTGCTCGTCGAACCATAAATTGAATATGTTGTTCCTGCTCGGCGGTCAATTCTCCATCCACAAAGCCCTCTAAAAGCAACGCCCCATAACTGATAATACTGTGCAGCGGCGTGCGCAATTCGTGGGTCACATTCGCCAGAAACTGTGACTTGAGCCGGTTAGCCTGCTCCAGGGCTGTATTCTTCTCTTTCACCTCAGCAAAAAGAAGGGCATTCTGAATCGCCATCGCCGCCTGGATGGCCGCGGTGCTTAACAGAAATGTGTCCCGGCTGCTGATCACATGGGGTTCATCAGCATAGAGGATAAAAGCTCCAATTGCCTGCTCCTGGAGCAACAGCGGGACGGCAATTACCGAACGATAACCGGTATCGAGCGCCATCCGCGTCCAATTCTCCTGCCGCTCCTCAAAGATTGCGGCGATGTCCTCTCCATAGGCAATTTTATGTTTTTGAATTACCATTCGAGCAAGGATCAAATCCAGCTCACGCAACGCTAAACGAGGAATACGAGGGCGGCGCACGTTGTATGGAATACCATGGTAACCGTTTGCGACTGTTTGTTTCCCACCAGCAAGCTTGCCTTTACTGCTGGGAAGCGCCACCATTTTTGTTGTCACCGCCAGCGTAATATCCCCATCAGGATCGATATGCACAGTCACACGATCCTGCAATGGTTTCTTGCTCCCTCCCGGCGTGGCAGACGAAATGGCAGGCGGCTGCTCGTGCGTATCCGACGAATCCGCATAATGTGCCACTGCCCAGGGCGAAAGCATCTCACGGCCATAGAGAAGCAGCGAGACATGTTTGACCTGCATGATCGTGCCCAGACGCGAAACGATCTCTCCCAGTAATTGGTCCAGATTCAAGGTCGAGATTAATGCATCACTCATAATCAACACATTGCGCATCTGCTCCGTCATTGCCTGGCTCTCATGCTCAAGCGATTCCGCCAATTGATGAAAGGAGCGTGACAATAACACAAACTCATCCCTATCCTCTGCCACCGGTTGTATCCCGTTATTGTTGTGCGCAATGAGCGTATCAACATCGCTCTGCAACTGGTGAATGGGTCGCGTGAAGATGCCTCGAATCAGAATGATATACAGGAGTATGCCCAGTGCGAAAATAAAGAGCCCCATACCGGCGATGATTAACTGTTGCTGCGGTATCTGAACGTTTAGCCCATATACCTGCTCCACATCCACTGCGATCAGACGAGGCGAAGAGGCGCTCTGTTGCGCTAAATCCAGTGTCCCTCCCAGCGTGAGATATTGTCGTGCTCCTGTGAGCATATGCGATTCGCCGGGAGTACAAATACCTCTGAGCGTATTCTGCGTCTGACTGGATAGCTCCTGGAAGATAGTTCCGGTGCTAGACACAAACTGACCAGCAATGCACAATGCCATATCGTTGCCCGTATGCTGCGCCAGAGATTGGGTGAGATAGCCATCAACGGGCTGCGATGCCAGCAGGACACCTCCAGGCATGCCTTGAGCATTGGGAATAGTCGCAGCCATCAATAACTGCCACTGCCCCGCAGCCACCTCGCCCTGCGGTACCTTCCTGAGGAGCACAGTGCCATTGCTACTGACAGCTTGATCTACCAGAGAAAGTTCTTCCTGCGTTATGCTTTGAGCATTGGCCTCATTTGCCTGGAGCTGTGCCAGTAATTCATGGTTACGGGTAATCACACGCAACGACGCCAGGTGATCGTGTACAAAAAGTGGCAGCAGGACGTTCTGGACTTGCGCCTGTGTGCCAGCATTCGCTTGTGAGATAGCAGACACCAGCAGCGTATTTTTCGTCTCCTGCGCAAGCTGTTGTGATAGCTCTGTCGTTTGCGTCTGATAGGCCTGTTGTATCTGCACGAGATGCGTTTGTGCTTTCCCCTGCGCCTCATTTTTCGCATAAAACTTCAATATACTCCAGGTTACGAGAGTGAACAGGAGTAAACAGAGGAACAATATTAACGTTGTAATCACAACGAATTTGCCGCTCAGTGATCGCACAGGAAATCGCATGTACGCCTTTCTTCACTGATAAAAGTAAGGGGAGGACGGGGTGCCAGCTCGTCCTCCCCCTACCGCGCGATACAGTGCCGCATCGCGGAGTGCCAGGAGGTGCGCGTGCCGACCCCATGGGGAAAAGGTCGCACGAAAAATCAGATATATGCTGCAAGCTGCTCGTCGAGGTGGATGTGCTTGCTCACATATGTCCCGCCTTCCATCTCAGGCCTATGTATTATAACGTATAAGTCTGCAAATTGTTATCAATTTTGGAAGCAAATTCCTACTCTCTGTAAGAAACCTCAGGAGATCATGAGTTCTCGGTCATGATCTGCCTCAGTCCCTCTCTCCCCAACAGGCAAATTTGCTTCCCCTTATAGCACTATGCGCCCACAAACTCTACATATCCACTTGCCAGCAAACGCACCAGCGTCCGTGCGATGTCTGGCTCACCGCGATGGGTCAGCCTGGAAACAGCTAAAAGGGTACGTCTCCCATCTAAAAGCAGTAACACGACCCGGTCTCGTCGCTCCATTTGACTCAGTTGCGCCTGACTGATCGTCCCAATTTTTGCACGAAATTTCGCGTGAATACCCAATTGCGCCATCTCTTCTGTCTGCGCGAACGGAAAGGAGTGTGGCAGATACCCCATGAAAGTTGTTTGTGTTGTTGTCACTTGTTTCCCTCCACACACATGCACTACCTATTGAAGACTACAACAAACAGTTTCTCTACTTATTACTATACTGAGTCTCTCTGAAATTGTTGCAAAAATTTCGGCGTTTTTTTGTGAAATAGCTGTGAAAAGGTGGCAAAAGGGGCAGAAAGACTTCTTGCGTGCCGTTCATGCAACGTCAGTTGGACGGACTGGCCATTGACGGCCGTTGCGTTTTCTGTTGTCAACCGAACTATGCTGCGCTTGACGCCTCCTGGAGAGGAACACCAGAACGTGCGATTGCGCAAAAAGAGGAAACGGGTGCTGGCGGGCTGCACGTTGTGTTGAGGTGGAACGGACAGAGGAGAAGTTGCACCTGATGTACGTGAAGCTCTTTCCTGCCAGCGCCTCCAGCTCATCAGGGCACCAATACCAAAGGTCAGGAGAACACCGACCGTAACGATACCATAGAATAGTCGGGGTCTCCAGAAGACGTGCTTTTTTTTCTGGGGAATCGATGGCGTATACACGGCCATTTTCGCAAGAAATGCCGCATTTGCCTCGTGAACCTGCCGATCACCTGGCGGAAAGACACTACGAGGAAGGATATATGGTGCCAGATACGCAGCACTTTCAGGCAGGGATCCTCTGCCGTAGTAGGTGCCGATCAGCTCCAGATACTCCTGAGAAGAAAAAAACCTCTCCTGTAGGTCCGGCCCCGGACTTACACGTGGCAACTGCGCCAGAAGCGCGTCAAAATGAGAAAAATCCGCAAGTACGTGCTGGCACCTCAAGCAGCATTCGACATGAGAAGCAACGTACTGACGTTCTTCAAATGAGAGAGCATTGTCAAGGTATGCACTAAGATGTCCCTTGACCTGCTCGCAATTCATTTGACGCCTCCTCCTTGCTCTAAAGAGCGATAATGTTCACGAAACGATTGCCGTGCCCGTGAAAGATACATCTTGACACCACTCTCCGCGATATTGAGAGTATGGGCAATCTCACTGTAGGAAAAACCCTCCTGCGTATAGAGGAGTAATGCCGCTCGATATTGTTGAGGCATACGACGAAGCGCCGCACGAACCAGCTCTGTCGTGCCGTATATCTCCTGTGGATCTGCACCTTCTACATCGGCTGGCTCATGATCAAGGTCTTGCCACGGTAACCAGGCGATCAGCTTGCGACGACGTAACGCATCATATGCCGTATTGGTTGCAATCCGATACAACCACGCTGAAAGTTTTAGATTAGCATCCATTTTTGGTAAGGCGCGAAATGCTTTCAGAAATGTGTCCTGCGTAAGATCGTCAGCCTGTTCACGGTCTCCTACCAGGTGATATACATAGTTATAAATAGGCGTCTTATATTCATCGTAAATTTGTTCAAAGGACCAAGAGCTTTCCTTGGTTTCCACCCGGGTCATGCGCTACAATCCCTTCGATAGCTATAAATATCATCTTGTCCGTTCCATAGCAAGAGATACCCAAGCTTTTCTCCGGGCGACGCAGGCTCGACGTCTACTTGCTCAAGGCTCGTTTGCCAGACAAGTAGCCCCGCGTTGATCGGGAAGGCTTTATCCTTCTGTGTAGTGGAACGGACAACTAAGGCTATCAGTAACATGCGACAGTAGTATAATCTACTTGCAGTTGCGTGACGTATCGTCTATCATGGTAACATACTTGAGGGGGATTCTCGCGGGTATAGCCCTCTCACTTAGTACTATTTGGTGTATTTCGCTCCAAGAGCCCACTTTTCTCGTTAGATAGCAGGAAGATTATCTGTGTCGTGTCATAATGATCATTATGACAAACTCATTACGATGGAAAAGGGTCTTTGGAATGGATACAGAAGTCGTACAGGCCGTTTTACACTATGCGGAGGAGGTTTTGGGGGAAGAAGGCTTTCGTTACGTCAGCGCGGTTGTCGCTAACTGTAAAATGCTGGCCCTGCAACTGGAAGCGGAGGAGGAGCCTCCTTCTATTCAGATGGAAACTCTGGTGATTTCGGCTTATTTGCATGATATTTCGACGATCGCACATGGTTTTCATGATCACCAGCACAAATCAGCAGAAATGGCTGGCGAGTTTTTGCGCTCCCATCATGCATCTGATGAGCTACTTGCCGGTGTCGAGCAGATCCTGCTTGCCCATACGATGGCAATGCCGCCCGAACAACGCGAGTCAGCGCCAATTGAGGCCAAGATTCTGTTCGATGCCGATAAGCTGGGCCGTCTGAGTGGTCTGGCCGTGGTCACTTCGCTCATTGAGTTCGGAGCTCGCTATCCTAATCGAGAGGTCACTGGCGAGGTCCTGGCCGCAATTTTGCGCCATATCGAGGAGCGTTTTATTGAGCTATACCAATCGCTCAACACGCCACCTGCACGCGATCTGGCGCGTGAGAAGTTTCATAACACGCTCGCCTTTCTTGATGGGGTCATTGAGCATCTCAGCGATGCAACCCCTGTCTAAAACAATCTTTGTTCTTGTCATCTTGAAGACAGTTCGATACGTCTGTTTGATGTTTTTTTTGGAGGAATGTCGGTGTCCATTCTTGTTGTTGGTTCTGTAGCTCTGGATGCGGTTGAGACGCCCTTCTCTCATGTGGAAGAGGTACTCGGAGGCGCTGCTTCGTATTTCACAACCGCTGCTTCTCTCTATGATCAGGTGAATCTGGTCGCGGTTGTGGGCAGCGATTTTCCACAAAAGTACCTGGATTTCTGGCGCCGCCGCCCGGTCAATCTGGCTGGCTTGCAAATAAAAGAGGGGAAAACGTTCCGCTGGTCTGGTCGCTATCATATGGATATGAATATGCGCGATACACTGGATACCCAACTGGGCGTCTTTGGCGATTTTCATCCTATTATTCCCTCTGAGTACCGCGAAAGCGATTTGTTGTTCCTGGCCAATATTCAGCCTCAACTCCAGCGCGAGGTGCTGGAACAGATGCCCCACGCTCGCCTGACGGTGCTCGATACGATGGAGCTGTGGATCAAAACTGAGCGCGCTCAATTGACGGAAGTGATCAAACGCGTTGATGTGTTGCTGATGAGCGAGGAAGAGGTTCGTCAATATACCAATCAACCAAGCATAGTAACAGCGGTGCGTCAGCTCTTTACGCTGGGCCTGAAATATGTGGTGGTGAAGCTGGGAAGCTATGGCGCTTTGCTCTTTGGCGCCGATGGCACCTATTTTACGGCTCCTTCCTATCCGCTCGAAGAGGTCATTGATCCTACCGGGGCCGGTGATGCCTTCGCTGGCGGCTTACTAGGCTATCTCTCGACGGTGAAACCTGATGACGATGGACGCTACAACTCCGATGATCTGAAGCGCGCGGTGGTCCATGGCAATATTATCGGCTCCTTCGTCTGTGGCGATTTTAGCATTGGTCGCCTGCGTACGCTCACGCTCGATGCAATTGGCGCACGCTATCAGGAACTGGTCACGTATTCTCACTTTGACCCCAGGTGGAATCCTGGACAACGCTAATTTTTGCTATAATATAGGTATTGGGGAATGGCAGAGATATTGGTGGAGGCCGCTCTATTCAGCTACTAGCTACCCAACCCCCGGTATGCTATCTTTCGATACATCGTTTTCTATTCTTTTTGGAGGAAGGAACAGTTCATGACAGTTTCATCTCATGGAGATGTCAGGGATCTCTCGCTGGCCGCACGCGGCAAAGACCGCATTGAATGGGCCGCGAAAGATATGCCTGTGCTTCGCTTGATCCGTGAGCGCTTTGAGAAAGACCAGCCCCTAAAAGGCATTCGCATGTCTGGCTGCTTACATATTACGACTGAGACCGCCAATCTGGCGATTACGTTGAAAGCCGGTGGCGCCGATCTGGTCCTCTGCGCATCTAATCCTCTCTCGACACAGGATGATGTGGCCGCAGCTCTGGTCAGCGAATATGGCATTCCGACCTTTGCGATCAAAGGTGAGGACGAAGAGACCTATTATCGCCACCTGAATGCCGTTCTCGACCACAAACCACAAATGACGATGGATGATGGCTGCGATCTGGTCTCGACGCTACATACCAGCCGCACGGAGCTGATCTCGGATATTATCGGTGGCATGGAAGAGACCACAACGGGCGTTATTCGTCTGAATAGCATGGAAAAAGCGGGCGTGCTCAGATTTCCTGTGCTGGCGGTCAATGATTCCGATACCAAGCACATGTTCGACAATCGCTACGGGACAGGACAGAGCTCGCTCGACGCGATATTCCGTTCGACCAATATTCTGTTAGCCGGGCGCACGATGGTTGTGTTTGGCTACGGCTGGTGTGGACGTGGCGTCGCCTCTCGCGCGCATGGCATGGGCGCGAATGTGATTGTCACGGAAGTCGATCCGACACGCGCTCTTGAGGCTGTGATGGATGGGTATCGCGTGATGCCCGGCGTCGAGGCTGCTGCTGTTGGCGACGTCTTTATCACGGTTACTGGCAATATGCATGTCCTGGATCGTGCTCACCTGGAGCGCATGAAAGATGGCGCGATCATCGCCAACTCCGGCCACTTCAACGACGAGATTAACATTCCCGCTCTGGAGCAACTGGCCACGAAGAAGCGCCGTGTACGCGATTTCGTCGATGAGTATACCTATGCCGATGGTCGACGCATTCACCTCCTGGCAGAAGGTCGCCTGGTCAATCTCTCGGCCGCTGAGGGCCATCCTGCCAGTGTGATGGATATGAGCTTCGCCAATCAAGCTCTGGGCTCCGAGTTTATGCTACAAAAAGCCAAAGAGTTGCAGCCAAAGGTGTATACGTTACCGGCTGAATTGGACAAAGAGATTGCACGCCTGAAATTGCATGCAATGGGTATCAAAATCGATACGCTCACTTCTGCACAGGATGAGTACCTGCACTCCTGGCAGTCGGGTACCTAAATCTGCGTAGAGGTAACTACCTTCTACACACAAGGGATACTTAAAAAGGGTGATTTTTTCTGCGAATGAGAGAATCACCCTTTCTTACAATTGACAGGAGTCCTTTTTTTGCAGTAAAATTAGCATAGCAGTATGCTTCTTGTTGCGCTATGCACGAGGAGCTTGTACATACAAAACTCAACATGTGAGTGTAATACTCTCATCAAGAGAGGTGGAGGGAAACGGCCCTACGAAGCCCGGCAACCCACTTGCTTCCGTCAAGAAAGGGTGCCAATTCCGGCGGATTTGCTACGTCCGCAAGATGAGGGGGAATGTGCTGAACGCCAAACCCCTAATCGAGGGGTTTTTTTGTGCTTTGTTTACGAACATCGCCCCTCCTTCCCGCTTTTTTCAACACTGCATGTTGTTGTTCTGGCCTCCACTCTTGAACAGGTGTGGAGAAAAGACTTTTAGATATGATGAGGAAGGAGTCCGTTCCCCATGAGTACGTTCATGGATAGTTCCAAAACGTTTTTTACCAGTGAATCGGTGACCGAGGGCCATCCTGATAAGTTGTGCGACCAGATTTCTGATGCTATTCTCGATGGTATTCTGACTCAAGATCCCCTGGCTCGTGTTGCCTGTGAGACCGCCACGACGACCGGGCTGGTCCTGGTGGCAGGGGAAATTACGACGACGGCGTGGGTCGATATCCCAACGGTAGTGCGCAAGACGATCGAACAAGTTGGCTATATCAATGCCGATTATGGCTTCGATTACCGCACCTGTGGCGTCGTGACTTCTATTGGCAAGCAATCACCTGATATCGATATGGGCGTGAGCCGCTCTCTGGAGACCAAAGGCACACAAACATTACTCTCTGATGATGAATTGGAGATGATTGGGGCTGGCGACCAGGGCATGATGATTGGCTTTGCCTGTAATGAAACACCTGAGTTTATGCCGATGCCTATCAGCCTGGCTCATAAGTTGACGCGCCAACTCTCGCAGGTGCGGCGTCATTCCTGGAATGATGCAGGCCCCATGGCCTATTTACGTCCTGATGGCAAGAGCCAGGTCACGGTCCAATATGAGAATGGCCGACCAGCACGTGTTGATGCAGTCGTCATTTCCACACAGCATGCCGATTATGCTCATAATGAACAGATCCGCACTGATGTGATTGAACATA
>Ga0310811_10006863_pt1 | contig 14544 bp, 8 predicted proteins | sample YCmetagenome_FD_207642 | JGI IMG/M metagenome (GOLD analysis project Ga0310811, IMG submission 207642) | Soil microbial communities from experimental microcosm in Duke University, North Carolina, United States - YC | ecosystem: Engineered > Artificial ecosystem > Soil microcosm > Unclassified ...
ATCCGCATAACGGGCCGTTCCCGTATAATATTCCGCGTTCAGATACATCTTGGCAAGAATAGCATAAGCCGTATAGCGGTTCGCCCTGCCATACATCGCTGCGCTGCCATCCGTGCTCAGATAAGGCAACGCCGCCTTCAGATCGCTTTCGATAAAGCTGAACACCCGCGCGCGGGGGACATTGGGTTTCGCAGTAAAGTCTCCATAAACAGAATCCAGCGGCACATTGCCATAGAGATCCATCAGCATGAAATAGGCCATATCCCGGATGACTTTCAGCTCGGCCGCGCCGGCCTTTTTGAAGGCATCCGGCTGCGTCGATGAATTCACCGTATAGGTGACCTGGTTACATACGCCGACTACCTGCGCCAGCCAGGACCAGGTGGTATTCGTCCATCCATTGTCCGGACCCCAGTCATGCAAATGCACATGGTTGTATCCGTTAGAGGCGTCATACCAGTTGCCGCCGCGGGCAGGCAGAATAGCTTCGTCCGTGCTCAGCGATTGCATAAACCAGTAATCCAGCTCGAAATTACCCCGCAGCGCCCCATAGGCCGATCCGATGACAGCGGTCAGCTGTGACTGTGTCTGGGGAAATACATCGGGCGTCAGTTCGGAGGTGATAGGTACACCGACCTTCTGACAGCCGTTCAGCACAAGCAGCAATACCACCGGCGCCAGTATATAATTGAATAACTTGTCCATTTTTTTTCACTTTATAGATTAAAAAGAAACATTCAGACCCAGCAGGAATGTACGGGTCTTGGGATAAAAATTATTATAGTCGACTCCCGGTGCGACACCTCCCTGGTTGATCTCGGGGTCGATGCCCTTATACCCCGTAATGACAAAGAGGTTGTTCACCGTTGCATAAGCCCTGATGGTTTTCACAAATGGCGTTATTCCCTTGAAATTATATCCCAGCGTAGCATTATCCAGCCTGAGATAGCTGCCGCTTTCGATATACCTGTCGGAATAAAGGAAGACATTCTTGTCATTGATCGACTCGTTTGCCGCATCCTTCAGTATATTGGTGGTATTGGCCCCGCGGGTATTGAACAGCTGGCTGCGGGTGACATTGAAGATCTTATTGCCATATACTCCCCTGATAAAGACATTCAGGTCCCAGCGCTGATAACGGAAAGTATTGCTCCAGCCATAGATCAGCTTTGGCTGCGCATTGCCGGTATAGTGGTAGTCGATACCGGCCATGGTGGCGGTAGTGTCCGGCTTACCAGCGGGATTGGTGTACTGCGACACCCCGTTTGGCGACTTGCCGCGATATTGCAGGGTAAGAAACTGTCCCAGCGGTTTGCCAGGCTGTAATACTTCCACGTGCACTCCGGATTGACCGGTCCCATCCGGCTCGGCCACAGGGATAGAGTCGATCGTGGGGAACAGGGGGTTGTTCAGACTGGTGATCTTATTGACGTTGTGTGAAGCGTTGAGTGTCGTGGTCCAGGTAAAGTCCCCACTGACGACCGGCGTAGCCGTCAGCGACAGCTCGATGCCCTTGTTGCTGACACCGCCGCCATTGGCATAGATGGACCTGTTGTAGATATCGAACGGATTGACCTGGTAGTTCAGGATCATCTGTGTCGTAGTCTTATCGTACACATCTACCGATCCATTAAGCCTTCCTCTCAGCATGGAAAAGTCTATCCCGATATCCGTCGTGGCCGTCTTTTCCCATTGCAGGTCCGGGTTGGCTGCCTGTATCGGACCATAGGCATTTATCTGGCTGCCATTGGAATAGAACGTCCCCAGCAATCCCGAAAAGCTTTGTGCGGTATACGCGCTGAAACCGAAGGCATTCCCGACCACTCCATAACCGCCCCTGACCTTCAGATCGTCAAACAGCGTCTGGCCTTTCATGAATTCTTCCTTGCTGATCCGCCAGCCCGCGCTCACTGCCGGGAAATACCCCCATTGATGATTGGCGCCGAATACCGAGCTGCCATCTCTGCGCAAAGATCCCTGGAACAGGTATTTGTCCCTGAAGCTATAGTTGACACGCGCATAATCGGAGATGAACCTGGTCTCCTGGTAGAGACCGTCCGGACCAAAGGTCAGGTTGGGACCTCCGGTTACGGCATAAGGCGCGCTAAGCGCAAAATTATTATATCCGATATTGTCGACAGGGAAATTATAGGTCTCCGACTGGAACCCATTACCGTTCACGTTATCCTGCCAGGAATAGCCCAGCAAGGCCTTGATGGTATGATCCCCGAACTTGCGATCCCAGGTAACAAAGGTTTCCAGCAGCTTGTTCGTGGTCTCATAGTAGCTGCGGTAGGCCTGCCCGTTAGGTCCAAAGGTCTGCGCCGCACGGCCGCCGAGCCCCGGGTCAGGGTTATTATACATATTGTTGTAGTTGCTGGTGAAATAGGAATCATAATATTCACCATGCAGGATAGGATAATGCTGATAGGAAAGATTGACATCATAGGTCAGGCCAAAAGGAAGCTTGACTTCAGTGTTGAAGCTTCCGACAAGATTGTTATTCTTGTCGTTCATCTGGCTGTTGTTCATCATCGCCACCGGGTTGTAATACCCTCCCGTTCCCTTGTTCTCAAAATAAGTGCCGTCTGGATTCCTGACCGGGGACACGGGCAGATAATGCGCGGCCTGTAACAGGATCACGCCAAGGTAAGGGACCTGGTTCGCATTTGAGTTGGAATTGGTGACGTTGAGGCTGAACTTCACCCTGTCATTGAAAGCATACTGGTCTATAGCCAGCCGGCCGATGACACGGGTCAGATCCGTGTTTTTTATGATCCCTTCTTTTTTTGCATAGTTGACGCTGGCGCTGTAGGTCGTATGTTCGCCGCCGCCGGAAAAAGAGATATTATGATTGGTAGACACCGCTGTTTTTCTTTCGATCTCCTTTTGCCAGTCCGTATTGGCGCCCTTGTCGTCCACGGGTGCAAAGGCCATATTGTTCCTGGCAAGCAAGGCTCTCAGCTCCGGGGCGTTCATTACTTCCACACGGCTGCTTACCTGCTCTGCGCCGACATATCCGTTGTACACCACCTGTACCTGTCCCTTTTTCCCTCTCTTGGTAGTGATCATGATAAGACCATTGGCTGCCCTGTTGCCATAGATGGCCGTCGCCGCGGCATCTTTTAGTACGTCTATGGTAGCGATATCGTCCGGCGCTACCAGGGAGATATCTGCTCCGGGCACTCCATCTATGACATAAAAAGGACCGGTGGGACTGTTGATGGAAGAGGCGCCGCGCAAAATGACGGCCGCCGGTTTGTTGGGGTCGCCGCTGGCCGTGATATTGAGGCCGGGGACCTTACCCTGCAGCAGTTGACCGACATCCGTAATGGCGCCTCTGTTGAGGTCTTCCGCCTTTACACTGCTGATCGAGCTGGACAGGTCTCTGCGGCTGGCCCGCGCATAACCGATCACCACCATATCCCCAAGGCTTTGCGACTCCGTATGAAGCACGATGCTGATCGATTCCCGTCCGGCCACCCGGACCTCCTGGCTTTGAAAGCCTACGGAACTGAAGACCAGCACGGCGTTCTCTTTTACTCCGGCGATATGGAACACGCCTTCCCCGTCCGTTGTGACGCCACCGGGGAGGCCTTTTACCATTACTGTGATCCCCGCCAGCGGCAGACCTTTCTCATCAGTGATCTTCCCTGTAACAGAGATGGCAGGAGGACCGGTTATTACCGGTTCCTCCTTTAGTCTGACGGCGATGGTCCTGTCGACAATGGTATAAGACAGGGGCTGATCTTTGAACAGCTCGGTAAGGGCCGAATCCAGGTCCTGGTTCTGCAGGCGCAGGGTGACCTTTTTGGCATATTGGAGGATATCCAGCTTATACCAGAATACATACCCTGTCTGTGACTTTATTTCCTGGAAGACCTTTTCCAGTGATTGCTGTCTCACGGAAAGATTGACTTTCTGGGAATAGCCCACTGCGCTAACCTGCAGGCAGGCAACCGTCAGTAGTACAATGGTCATTCTCATGATCAGGAATAGTTTACGTTTTGATAGCTCCCCGAATGGAGAGTTTTTTGCAGGACGATACAAATGCATAGATTTGCAGTGTTTGGGTTTTAAACATCGATAATCTTGTTGCTAACGGTTTCGGTATTAATCCCAGCATTCCCCGGGAGCGGTCTCAAGCGCTTCCGGTTTTTTTTGGGCATCACCTTCGGTATGACTGACTCTTAAGGCGCTTTATCCATAAAAAGATTGATTTTCCTTCCTTCCACGGTAAAATGTACGCCGCTGGCCTCCAATACCTTCAGGATCTTCGACGCATTCACATTCCGGTACATTTCCCCCTGGAACCGGTCCCGGGGCACGCCATTGACATACACGACCTCCACGTCATACCAGCGCGCCAGTTGACGCATCACCTCCCCGATCCCCGCATCTTTGAACCTGAACATCCCATCCTTCCAGGCAATAGCCTCCTCCGTATCTGCGGCCATTACGCGCAGCTCATCACTGCCGCTCAGTCTTGCCTGCTCACCGGGTCTCACCAGTACAGTATGGCCTCCCTTGCTGACCCGAACAAGTCCCTCCAGCAGCGTGGTTCGGATGGCAGGTTCTTCGTCATAGTCCATGATATTGAAATGGGTCCCCAGGACTTCTACCTGCAACGGCTCTGTTTCCAAAGCCCCACCCTTCAATACCTTCACCTTAAATGGTTTTTTGGCATCGGCGGCTATTTCAAAATAGGCTTCCCCTTTTAATTCCACTACCCTGTCCCCGCCGGTAAAGCTCGTGGGATAACGCAGAGATGTAGCTGCATTCAACCACACCCTGCTCCCATCCGGCAGTTGCAGCTGATACTGTCCCCCCCTGGGAGTGGTCAGCAAATTATAGCGTGCTTCTTCCTTTCGTCCATCGGGCTGATAGACCAGCTGTTGGTCCCTGCTTTTGACAAGCCGGGTTTTACCCTGTTGTCCCAGCACACCGTTCCGTGCGGCATCGAGATCGATGGTCGTACCATCGGCCAGCGTGAGAGTAGCTTTATTTGTACCGGGGGCCAGATCATGTGTTGTGGCCAGAAGAACAGCGGCAGCAGTTAATTTTACCTTTTGTTGCTGATACCATAGGAAACCTGTTCCCAAAACGAGCACAGCCGCCGCAGCCATCATCCATCTGCGATCAAACCGGCGCGACTTCATACTGCCACCACTCACATCATTTCCCCCATGCTCTTGCAGTATACTGGCTTGCAATACTTTTTGATAAAGGGGCTCCCAGTGCTCTTCCTGGTAGTCAACCGCTTCCGGCGTTTGTGCGATCAGCTTCTCCAGCACTGTTTGCAATTCGGTGGAGGTTTCTTCCTTTTCAAGATGAAGCAACAACTCCGCCAACTCACCTTTCGTGATGAGGTTGTCGAGGTATTGTTTCAGTAAGTAAGCCAAACGTTCCTTATGCATATCCTTACAAGACGGAAGAAAGAAGAAGCAGGACTATCTCTGTTCAAAAAAAGAAAAGAAGAAGGAAAGGAGCAATATTACCAATATGTAAACGAATACTTTTTAGTGCTTTGACCAGCTGATTCTTTACCGTACTGTGCGAGAGGTTGAGCTCACTCGCTATCTCAGGGATCCGCTTCAGCTCTTCCCTGCTCATGCGATAGATCCTGCGACAGGCCAGGGGCAGTCTCTCTACCGCCTCATGCACCTGTTTTTCGGTTTCGTGATAAAAGATGGTCTCTTCGGGAGAAGGTGACCCCACTTCCAGCAGCGGCCTGATAGAGGCGAACAGCTTCTCGTCCCGGGCCAGCCGACGCAAGTAGTTGACAGACTCGTTGGAAACGATCCGGATCAGGTAAGCCTTCGGGTCTTCAACAACTGCCAGCCTTTCCCGGTGCTGCCATAGTTTTAAGAACACCTCCTGCAAGACCTCTTCAGCAGCCTGGGAAGACCGCGTCAGCTTGAAGATGTATGGCTGCAGCATTTTATTGTAGTGATGGAACAATTGCCGGAAAGCTTCTTCATCTCCTTCTGCCAAAAGCAGGAAGAGAGCTTTTTCATCGTGCATAATTATATATTACTATTAAGCAGGAGCCTGACTATAGACTGTAATACGGGAGCCAAAAATAAATAAAAGGACGGCCGCAGGAACTGTCAGAACTACTGTTAATAATAAGATAACGCCAGCTAAATAGACTCGCGCGCGACCAGGTCGGCAACAAGTCTTATCGGCTCATTCTCAGGCGCAGCGCCCTCGCCAGAATGTTTTAACCGCTCGATCAAAGCCATCATCGCCCTTTGGCCTATCGCCTCTATCGGCTGCCGGATCACCGAGATCGTTGGAGTATATAAACGGAAGATATCGTTGTCATCAAAACAAAGAACGGCCAGCTGTTCAGGTATTTTTATCTTCAGCTTCTTTATGACCTCGATCCCCAGTACACCCAGGTAATTGGTCAGGAAGAAAACGGCATCTACCGTATCACCCGCTCCCGACAAAACAGCCTCGATCTCCTTCAAAGCCCCTTCCCTGCCGCTATTGTACGGTATTATCTTCACCTGCCGCCCTTCTTCTTTTATCTCATGCCGCTTCAGGACATCACAATATGCCTGGAGACGGTCCTTCATATGAGCCATTTCGGTTTCAATGGTCACCAGTGCAACTTTACGATAACCTTTTTCAATGAGGTATTCCATACCTCTCGTCACGCCTTCATAGTTGTCTACAAGGACAGCGGGTATCTCATCGTGTTGTGGAAAATACCGGTCGATCAGTACGACGGGTTTGTTCTCGGCCTGCAGCTTGCGGATGTCCTCCCCCAGATTCAGGGTCGGAGTAATGATGTATCCATCGACCTGTCGCTGGGATAACATGTTGATCAGGTCACGCGCCTTTTCTTCATCATTGTCAGTGCTGCAATACACAACTTTGTAATCGTACTTCTTGGCTTCGTCTTCAATGGTCTTAGCCAATGTCGCAAAAAAAGCGTTGGAGATATTCTCGACGATAAGCCCGATGGTTTTTGTCTTGCCGGTGCGTAACCCCCGGGCAAGCTGATTGGGACGATATCCCATCTCTCTGGCCACGTTCTCGACCTTGTCGATCACTTCACGGCTGATACGCATCTTCACTGCTTTATCATTCATTACAAACGACACCGTGGAAACAGAGACACCCGCTTTACGGGCGATATCACTGATGGAAACTTTCTTCATTTCTGTGTATTGGATGTGTATTGGAACATAAAGATAAGAACTAAATCGTTTTAGCCATGAAATCTTATTTCTTTTTCTTATCATTATGGAACCCAAAACCTGCTCATGAAGCCGAGCATACCCATATCACTGACTGCTAGTTTGCTATTTCTTTGCGCCCCTCCGTTCTCTGTCGGTGCCTTTCCGACCCCAGCCCCCGCCAGCCATCGTCCGACCATTGCCAGCCATCGTCCGGCCATTGCCTACCATCGTCCGGCCACTACCGGCCAGCTGCCGATGATCCGGCGTTTCCCTGATACCGTTTTCCCGGCCCCGAAAGCACTCCCCGTCCTTACTACGCTGGTATCCCTGTCTCCCCTTGCCATCCGCATCCTCAATGACTCCGGCCTACGCGACTATGCAAATATAGTCCTGGATTGGGAATTAAGGGCAAATGGATTGGTCCGGCAAAAAGGCAGCCTCGGCAACCTGCCTGTTCCACCCAACCGCCCGGCTATCATCCGCCTGCCCATTCGAATTCCTCTCACCACCAGCGAAGAGCTTGTCCTGAGTCTTCGTTATCGCTATCGGAATAAAAAGCCGGTTGCCGAACAACAACTGCTGCTCAAGCCCTGGAACGGCAGCCAGATCCCCATAAAACCTACCGGTGATCTGTCTTTTACCGACTCGAACAGCGTATTCACCATCCTGTCTCCGACAGCCCTGCTCCGGTTCGACAAACAGACAGGGTGGCTGCAATCCTATGAGATAAGGAACCGTCGTCTTGTCGAAGACAGCCCGGGACTTAGGTCCCGCTTCTGGCTGGAGCCCGAAGATCCGGGATACTCCGCTGACAGTGCGGCAGCCAGCTCATCCTGGAAAGAAGCCGGTCACGCTCCCCGCCTGCAGCTCTTTTCCACCAGCACAGGCAGCCAGCTCGTCATCGTCAGGGCAGAATATACCCTGCCGGAAACTTCCTGTCTCCTTCACCTTAGCTATACGATCAATGCTGCCGGCGAGATGCAGGTCGAACAATCGATGGATGCCGACAGTACAAAACAGGGTGAGCGCCTCCCCTGTTTCGGAATGTACTGGCTACTCCCGGCAGGTTTTGACTCGGTGGCCGTGTATGGGGGTGCGGTTACCCCTTTCCGCGAGATCAGCGCATATGCCGCCAGGACTTACTCCGGAGTCCGGTGGTGTACCATCACCGGCACCGACGGAAAAGGACTCCGGTTCACAGCAGACAGTACGCTGCTGACCATCAATACCCGTATCCGGTCAACCGATCCGCGCCTTACCATCGATAATCCTTCACAACCCTATCAGCTACCTTATGGGAATTATCGTTATACCTACAAAGTATCACCGGTATTACCGGATGAAAAAAAACAACCGTTAAATAAATGAGTATAGCGTACACATTAATTTTTTCTCACAAAAAATGCACGTTTTAATGGTAGTTCGATAAGTTTTTTCGTACCTTCATAAAACCAGTGTCTCACTCACGTGATCCGATCCCCTGTCGAAGATTAGCTTGCATAAGAAGATGTGTTAGAAACCCAATTTATCACCGTTAACACCTCATCAGATGAAGCCCAATGTCGTCCAGGTAATCGCCCCCTCTGTCGTCGTCAGCTCGCCGCTGACCGCCTTGCCAACTGCCAAAATTGTCAGACACCCCCGCTCGAAGAAAGGAAAAGAAGAGCAGGCCGTTTTGCCGCCTCCCCCTGATGAAGAAGTTGTCCGCCGCCTTAACGCTATGGCCAAACAATTTCCCTTCTGCATCTTGCACAGGAATAACAGTCATAGCCGCTTGTTGTAGATTTTACTGTCCTGCCCCAGCGCCATTACGGCGCCACTTGAAACACCCTCACTTCGATCATCGCCTGCCACCGCCAGGGAACGCTGCTCCTCCCCATTAACTTTTTTATGCAACCGATCTCATTTACGCTTTCGCCACTACTATCCTGCCATCACTAAGCTTGCTCCGGTAAGACCTTGGAATTTAAAATGACTTCCAGCCGGCATCCTTTGCCAGGCGCCGAGTCGATCTCGACCTTGCCATTATAGAGCTCGGCACGGCTGATAATATTGGAAAGCCCCACACCTTTCCGACGCATCCGGGGATCAAAACCTTTCCCGTCATCCGTCACCCGGAGCCTTATCTGCTCTTTTATCTTATTCAGCTCCAGTACTACCGTCGAAGCATGAGCATGTTTCAAAATATTGTTCAGCTGTTCCTGGATGATCCGGTAGATGTTGATCTTCTGTTCCGGCTGCAATGACTGCTCATCCACCCCCGATATGATCAGCCGTATCTTCATCTTCTTGACCATTTGAATACTTCTTATCAACTCCTTTATCGACTGGACCAATCCCAGATCATTCAGACTCGGAGTGATCAGCTCCCTGGAAAGCTTGCGGATCTCCTCTATAGCCATCGAAATATTCTTCCTGCTTTTGGCCAGCAGCTCAAATCTTGGCTCACGCTCCTCTATGGCGACATCCAGGTATAACTTGGACGTAGCCAGTATCTGGTTGATGTTATCATGCAGCTCCTGCCCCAGCTCAAACCGCTCCCTTTCCTGGGCGCCCAGCACTACCTCGGTGATCTGTTGCTGCTTGAGCTTATGCTGCAATGCCAGCTCTTTCTCCAGCCTGATCCGCTCCGTCACATCATTGATGATCACCTGCATACACATTTTCCCAAAGTAATCGATCAGGTGAGACGTGATCTCCACGATCATCACATCCCCGGACTTCTTGTGATGATGCCATAACTTCCTGTTCCCCGCCTGCAGGTCTGTCGCGGTTTTCAGGTATTCCATAAAATCCTCGGCTTCGCCCGGTGAATGGATATCCCGCATCGTGAGCTGATTGAATTCTTTCTTATCAAACCCATATTTCTCCAGCGCCGCATCGTTCACCTCTACGATCTGCAGGGAGTCCAGGTCAAAGATCCAGGTAGAAAAAGGATTTTTATAAAAGATCTGCCGGTATTTCTCTTCCGATGCAAGAATGGTCTCTTCCGACTGCCTCCTGGCTGTTATATCCTGTATCGCCCCGATCATCCGGATTGGACGATGGTCCGCAGAATATATGAGATGCCCCCTGTCATGGACATACGCGTATTCACCATTATTGCGCCGGAGCCGGTATTCATCCTCCCATTTACTTGCCCCCCCTTCCCGGATAAGCTTCCATAATTTTGCCACGACCCGCTCCCGATCCTCCGGGTGTATGATGCTCTCCCAAAGTTCACCGGGCGAATGGGCATCGACGATATCATAGCCAAACAGCTTTTTATAGGTGTCCCCAACCATGAACACTTTGTTGGTAACAAGATCCCAATCCCAGATGGCGTCATTGGTGGCTTTTACGACCGTATTGAACCGCTCATTGCTTACCCGCAGGTTTTCCAGCGTACGCTTCCTTTCCATGCTGTATTGGATGGCCTTGGTCAGCAACCCCTCTGTCAATTCCCCTTTTACCAGGTAGTCCTGCGCCCCCTCCTTTATCGCCTCCAGCGCAATATTGGTATCCGACATCCCCGTTAGGATGATCACGGGGATCTTCTGTACCACCGGCTTCAAATAAGTAAATGAATGTATCCCGAAACTGTCGGGTAAGGTAAGATCCAGTAAAACCACATGAATAGTGTGCTTCTCAAGGAGGGCATAGGCCTCTCGAATGTGATCAGTAGAATACAGCTGGGCAATTTGCAGACCCGAGGATTTTAACATATGCTCCAGCAGGAAAAGATCACTTGTATTGTCCTCAACTGTTAGGATAGTAAGACCGGTCATGTTTAGCATCTGGCATTGATTTGGCAAACTTGAAAAAAAATCCCCGCTTTAGGCGGGGATGCACTAATCAAATACCATAACCATTAAACCTTATCCTATTAGAATATGAATGTACTTCTTTTTCTATTCACAGACAAAAATCTTCTGTGGTCATTTTTAAAGAACTATAAATTTTATCTAGGGTAAACACTTACCTGTATAGTAGTAATAAACCTAATTCCACCCCGTTCCTACAACGATACTTAATCCACTCATTATCAATGTTTTTCATTTAGGCGTTCCAAACCCTGGTAAGTGGATTCCCTGTAACCGGGCTGCCGGCGCGGGATTGCTGCATTTTACCCCCTCTTCGTCCGGCCTCCTGTACTAATTTCGCGACCTTACCCACTCTTTCCCGGTTTTTCCGGTCATAGGGTCTGGCCCCTGGGGTCATTCTTTTTCGCGTTTTACTACCATCCGCAGGTCCTAAAATAATTTACCCCGGGAATTCCGGGGTAAATAGGTGTTTGTGGTTTTTCAGACATGCTGTATAAAGGTAAGCACGGGAAAAAATATGCTGTACAGAAAAACAGGTATAATAATGACAGTGATCCGGCAGAAAGAAGGGCCCAAACAGGAATGGAATTTCGGTGGATAATAGAGGAAGTGCGTACTAATCGGGAGACTGAAATGCGGAAGAGCAATTATTTAAATTACCTATACAAAATTAAAAAAGCTATGTGGTTTTCCACATTATGATTAGGTATTATTTCTCATTTATAAGTATATACACTTACTGTCCTGCACTAAAGGTAAATCCAAAAGAACTCCCCTCACCCAATTGGCTTTTCACCCAGATCTTTCCGCCCTGCGCCTCTATGAATTCCTTGGAGATCGACAATCCCAATCCTGTCCCGTTCCGGTCATGACTGCCCGGAACCTTGAAGTACCGGTCAAAGATGCGGGGAAGATATTTCTCGTCAATACCCCTTCCCTGGTCTTTAACAATAAACTCGACTTTATTGTGCTGGAGAAAGGCCGCCACCTCGATGTCTGCGTCTTCCGGTGAATATTTTATCGCATTGGTCAGGAAATTGATCAGCACCCATGAGGTCTTTTCCAGGTCTGCCTGGATAAAAGGCAGGTTGTCGGTTATTTTTGTTTTGATCTGGACATGTTTCTGCTGCGCCTGGAAAAGGACTGCCTGAACAGCCTGATTGACGATGGTCATGGGCATCGCAGGCTGCAATTTCAGCTGGATATTGCCCGTCTCCACCTGCGACATATTCAGCAATTCCCCGGTTATTTTCAATAGCCGGTCGGCATCATCGGTTATGCTCCGAATCAGTTCCTGCTGCTCTCCGTTCAATGCCCCTACCCGCAGATCCGTCAGCAGACGCGCACTCATCTTGATCGAAGAGAGAGGGGTCTTCAGCTCATGCGAGACCGTAGCGATAAAATTTGTCTTTGCTTCATTGAGCTCATGAAAGGGAGTGATGTTCCGCAGCACGATCACCTGCCCGATGATCGTTTCATTGTTGGTAACCTCCAATACATCCTTACTGAAATAGCTTTCTTTATTGTCGGCATAGATCTTCAGATCCTTCTTCTCCGGGTTATCCTGCAGGAGTCTTCGCATCAGGTCATTGGTCACCGCGATATCAGGGGCATAGACTCCGGCTATGGCCGCCTCTTTTAATCCAAGGAGCTTTTCGGCAACGGCATTCAGGAAGAGGATATTCCTTTTTTCATCCAGCCCGATAATGCCGTCCCGCATCTGGTTGATGATGGTCTCTATCCGGCTTTTCTCGAACTTGATCTTGGCCAGGTTACTGTTCTCATATTCATCCAGCTTTTCAGCCATGGTATTGAACGCATTGGCCAGATCCCCAAACTCATCCCCCTGCCGCAAATAGATCCGCTTCTTATAGTCCTTTCCCGCTACCGCAAGGATACCTTCCGAAAGACTCCGGATAGGCCCCGAGATGATGCCCGGCAGATTAAAGATGAAGGTAAAGGCTACCAGGGTCAGGATCGTAAACAATACCGTCAGCACATCTTTTGCATTGTCCGCCGTCTGTTGCGCAGCCGTATTCTTACGGACCGTAGCCATTTCGTTGAGGTCCTGGATCTTATAGATCGACCGGCGGATATCTGAATAATTAGTGGAATCGGACGGATCGGTAAGCAGCTCATTAAAATTCCGGGTCAGATCATCGGTGGCTTCCTTCTCCCCCACTTCCGTAATATTCGCCTGCTGTTTCTTCAGGTTATCCCGGAAGGTTTCCATGGCGTTCCTATCGGTTTGCAGGTCCTCCAACGATTGCAACATCCGGTTACAATAGACCAGTGACTCATGGTTGTTCTTCAGCACCAGCCGGCCGTCGTTGCTGAGCCGGTTGATATAATACAGACCCAGTACGCCAAACAGCACGATCACTACGAAGAGAAAGTTCAGCCCAATTGATAATTTCGTTTTTAATCGAATGCTCATATTACGATAGTATAACAACGTCGATGTCCGATGTAGCCAGCTTTGTCAATAAATTATTAAAAACCGCCGTGCTCCAGATAACATTGTAGAGATTCAGATGCGGCTTTCCGATGCAGATGGTTGTTATCGCATGCTGTGTCGACACCTCCATGATCCCCCTGGCAATATTACTTTGTTTTATTTTTATGACCTCGGCGCCAAGCTCCGTTGCCAGCTTAAAGTTATTAATTAAATGCCGTTGAGCCGCCAGACCGATCTTATCTCCATCCTCCTTCGGTGTCTGCACATACAGGAGAAACCACCGGGAATGATAGTAGCTCGCCAGCCGGGCCGTCTTGCGGATCACTTTTTTCGCTGTTTCGTGGTTGCTGCTGATACAGGCCAGGAATCGCTCATTGCGCTGATGCGCGCCCCGGGGCAGCTCCGTTTCGATCTTCCTTTCCACCTGGCTGGCCACTTCCTTCAGCGCCAGCTCCCGAAGCTGAAGGATCTTTTCCGGTTGAAAAAAGTTCCGCAGAGCTATGGCGATCTTGTCGGCCGCATAGATCTTCCCTTCCTTTAACCGCGTAACCAGCTCGTCAGCGGTCAGATCGATATTGACTACTTCATCCGCCTCCTTCAGCACGCTGTCAGGGATACGTTCAGCCACTTCAACTCCTGTGATATTTCTCACTTCCTCATTCAGGCTTTCGATATGCTGGATGTTCACCGCGCTAATGACATTAATCCCTGCATCGAGGATATCCATGACATCCTGCCAGCGTTTTTCATTATTGCTCCCTTCAATATTCGTATGCGCCAGCTCGTCGATGACCACCACTTCAGGATGCAGATTGATGACGGCCTGCACGTCCAGCTCCTCCAGCTCCTTTCCTTTATAAAAAAGCTTTCGCCGGGGCAGGACCGGCAGCCCCTGCAGCTGCAGATCGGTCTCCTGCCGGTTATGAGTCTCCACATAGCCGATCTTTACGTCAACTCCGTTGCGTAACAGGGTCTGAGCTTCCTGTAGCATCCGGTACGTCTTCCCCACCCCGGCACTCATGCCGATATACACTTTGAACTTACCCCGGCGTGACTTACGGATCAGTTCCAGGAAATGCTGTACGTTTTC
>Ga0310811_10006864_pt1 | contig 14543 bp, 13 predicted proteins | sample YCmetagenome_FD_207642 | JGI IMG/M metagenome (GOLD analysis project Ga0310811, IMG submission 207642) | Soil microbial communities from experimental microcosm in Duke University, North Carolina, United States - YC | ecosystem: Engineered > Artificial ecosystem > Soil microcosm > Unclassified ...
GGCTCGGGCGTGGCCAACCAGGCGCCGCAGGCGCTGCTCGCCCTGTTCCGAACGGCCGGCTAGCCCGGTTCTTTCCCGCTTCTTAACGCCTCGTCAGCCTTCCGCGCTTAGCCTCCGGGCGGAAGTGCACCTGCGGGGCGTTTGGCTGTGACCGTTACGTTCGACACGAGCGTGCTGCTGGGCTGGTACCAGTCCCAGGCGACGCTGGCCGGGCTCGCCGCGCGGGCGGGTCTCGGCGCGAGCACGGCGACGGCCGCCACCGCGCAGGCGGTGCCCAGCGCGCCATGGAATTCGCCGTCGACGCAGCCGAAGGACTCGACGCTGGTGAGCAATGCGCTCAGCGGCAAGCCGTTCATCGACGAGAAGGCCGCCACGCTCGACGTGCCGAACGCCGATGCCGACTACAAGAAGCTGTTCGCCATGAACCAGGGGCTGAGCGCCCTGCAGGCGCTGGCCACCGCGGCGAACGACCCGACGACGCCGTCGTTCAAGCTCGCCGAGATCCAGCAGGCGTTCGATCGCGGCATGAGCGAGCTGAACAGCTACGTCTCGAAGGCCAAGTTCGACAACTTCCGCCTGACCGAAGGCGTGGTGGCCACCTCGGCCAACTCCACCGCCGGGGTGACGACCTCGTCCGACAGCTATGTCACCGCCCCGCTGGTCGCCGGCAGCGCGGACACCGTCGTGCCGGCCTTCTCGGGCACGACCCAGTTCACCATGACCGTGAACCGGCCCCAGTCGGGCGCGGTGCCGGCCAAGACCACCACCGTCTCCTTCGACCTGTCGGAGATGGGCGCGACGCCGCTGACGATGAACAACGTCACCGCCTACATGAACTCCAAGCTGTCCGCGGCCGGGGTCGGCGTCCGGGTGGGCGTGAACCAGACCCAAACTCAGGCCGAGACGGTCACGGTCAATGGCAGCCCGGTGACGATCAGCCCCGCCAAGACCGAGTTCGGGTTCAAGATCTCCGGCCTGGCGCTGGAATCGGTCACCCTCTCGGCGCCGACCACCGCGCCGGCCGTCTATGTCGCCCAGACCGCCGGCAATCCCGATCCGGACAACAACCCGGCGACCGCCGACGGCACGACCCAGCAGGAGCTCGTCAAGCTCGAGACCGGGGCCGGCACGGACGGCGTGCGGCGGCCGGACGATCAGAACTACGTCGCCGGCCGGGTCTTCTCGCAGCAGCTGCCGGACAACGTCGGCCCGGTGCACGCCACTGCGGTGGGCGGCGACGGCTCGGTCTACATGCTGGCCGATGCGACGGGGCCGGTGAACGGCCAGGCGATCAAGGGCAGCCAGGACGCCGTGCTGCTGAAGTACGATTCCGCCGGCCAGCTGGTCTATACGCGTACGCTCGGCGCAGGCGTCAGCGCCAGCGGCATGGCGCTCGCCGTCGCCGCGGACGGCAAGGTTGCCATCGCCGGCGCGATCACCGGATCGCTCGACCGCGGCGACACGGGCGTCGATCCGAACGCCAGCGACAGCTTCGTCACCATGTTCGACAACCAGGGCCAGGAGCTCTGGAGCAACCGCCAGGGCGCCAGCGGCGCGGACCAGGCGCAGGCGGTGGCCTTCGACGCCTCCGGCAACCTCTACGTGGCCGGCAAGACGCAGGGCAGCATCGGCGGCGGCGCGGCGGTGGGCGGCTGGGATGGCTACCTGCGCGCCTACGACAGCCAGGGCGATGTGGTCTCCACCAAGCAGTTCGGCTCGGTGGCCGACGATTCGGTGTCCGGCATCGTCGTGAACGGCACGAACGTGATCGTCGCTGGCCAGGACGGCGGCTCGGCCGTGGTGCGCAACATCGACGTCTCCAACCCGCACCAGATGACCGTCACGGCCACGCGCAACCTCGGTGGTCTCGGCGGCGGCGCGGTGCTCGGCGTCGGCCTCGACGCGTCCGGCGACGTGCTGATCGGCGGCTCGACGGCGGCGAACCTCAATGTGGGCTCCACGACCATCGCCCGCGGCGGCGCCCTGGACGGCTTCGCGGTGAAGATCTCCGCCGACCTGACCTCCACGGCCGCCGACGGCGTGGCCTATTACGGGGGGACCGGCGCGGACAAGGTGAGCGCCGCCACCGTCGCCAACGGCCAGGTCTGGCTGACCGGCAGCACGACCGGGGCCCTGCCGGGGCTCACCACCCAGGGCACGACCGACGGCTTCGTGGCCGGCATCGACGTCGGCGCGGGCGCGGTGACCTATTCCCAGCGCTTCACGGCCAAGGACCAGATGGACGCGCCGCAGTCGATCGCGGTGGACGCCAGCGGCGGCAGCGCGCTCGATCGCCTGGGCCTGCCGTCGGGCACGCTGAAGTACGGCGACTCCACCCTGCTGACTTCGATCAGCTCGGTTCGCGACGGCGACCAGTTCAAGATCCAGGTGGGCAACAGCTCACCGGTCACCGTGACGGTCTCGGCCACCGACACCCTGACGACCCTCGCCGACAAGATCCGCAACGCGGGCATGTTCGAGGTCAACGTGAGCACCACCTCAAACGGCACGTCGACGGTGCTGCAGATCAAGCCGCAGAGCGACCGCCAGAATATCCAGCTGCTCAGCGGCCCGTCCGGGGGGGACGCCCTCGAGGCGCTCGGCATCAAGCCCGGCACGGTGCGCAACGCCACGGTGGACAAGACCAAGGGCGTGCTGCCCGCCGACAAGGGCACGCAGATCTACGGTCTGCACATCACGAGCCCGCTCGACCTGAACAACAAGGCCGACATCAAGACGGCGCTCGACAGCATCGGCAACGCGATCACCACGGTGCGCGCCATCTACGCCGATCTGAAGCAGGCGGCCACGCCGCAAAACCCCGCCAGCGGGGCCGCGGGCGGCACGGTGCCGGCCTATCTGACCAACCGCATCGCCGACTACACGGCCGCCCTAACCCGCCTGTCGTCGGCTGACACCAGCTCCGGTTCCTCGCTTGCCAGCCTGTTCGGCTGAGTCTAGCGAGGGCCATGAATTTCCCGAACCGTAGCCGGATCGCGCTCGTCCTGGGCGGCGGCGCCGCCGCGCTGCTCGCCGGTCTGGGCGGCGCCTGGGTGCTGATCGGCAGCCATCGGAACGAGGTCCAGCCGCCGCCGCCGGCCTCCAAGGGGGGGCTGGTCATCGATCCCACCGCCCAGCCGGACCTCAAGGTCGCCCAGACCAAGCCGCTGCGCTGCTTCGTGGCCGGCCAGTTCGTCGGCGAATTCACCCTGGCCGAATGCGCCCGCCGCAACGGCGTGGCCACCGACGCCCTCGATGTCGGGGTCGACCAGACCGGCGCGCTGGCCGCGGCCCAGCAGGGCGGGGCCGTGGTGACGCCCTTGCCGCCGCCGGAGGCCGTCGCGGCGCCGCAGGCGCCGGTGGTCCAGCCGACGCCTGTCGCGGCGCCCGCGGCCGCCTGCTGGCGCTACGACGGGTCCTGGCGGAGGCTGCCCAGCGACATGACGCTAAGCGCCTGCGCCCAGACGCTGTTCGCCGGCCGCTGCGAGCGGCCCGGTCAGGCGCTCTACGGCCGCTGGGCGCAGCAGACCCTGCGCCTGGTGCCCGGCAAGGTGGAGATCTCCGGCGACAACCGCAGCTTCCGCACCCTTGCCGAGCAAGGCCAGGGTTGCAGCCTCAGCGGCGCCGGCTGACGGCCTCGCGCTCGCCGCCACGCTTGTGTAGGTTCCCCGCCATGCGCCGCCCCGCCTTGCTCCTCGCCCTCCTCGCCACCGCCGCGCTCGCCGGCTGCGCCAAGCGCACCCAGCCGCCCGGCGACGTCGGCGTCTGCTACCACGTGGCCGTGCACAAGGACGGCTCGCTGAAGTACAACAAGCTGGTCAACACCCCGAACCTCGAGACCTGCGCCGCCAATCTCGAGGCCATGCGGATCAAGTTCCTGACCATGGGCGGCTCGGCCCAGGAGATCCTCGGCGCCTACCAGGCGAACTTCATCTTCCTGCAGCGGGAAGGGGTCTTCACCGCCACGACCCTCGAAGGCCCTCGCTATCTGGCCCTGGTGCGCACCGGCGACGGCCGGCTGGCGATCCCGGGCGCCATGCCGCAGCGATAGCCGGTCGCGGCGATAGGTTGTGGAGAACCTGTGTTCCGGTGTGAACGAAACGGGAACATTTGCTTGCTGATCCCTTAACGGTCGGCTAGCGTGCGGCGCTAGGGCGGCAAGTCCGCAATCACGGAAGCTTAGGACATCGACATGGCGGGCAGCGTCAACAAGGTCATTCTGGTGGGCAATCTGGGGGCCGATCCCGAGATCCGCTCGCTCACCTCCGGCGACCGCGTCGCCAACCTCCGCGTGGCCACCTCCGAGACCTGGCGCGACCGCAATTCCGGCGAGCGCAAGGAAAAGACCGAGTGGCACCGGGTGGTGATCTTCAACGACAACCTGGTGAAGGTGGCCGAGAACTACCTGCGCAAAGGCTCGAAGGTCTACATCGAGGGCAGCCTGCAGACCCGCAAGTGGTCGGACCAGTCGGGGCAGGAGAAGTTCTCCACCGAGGTCGTGCTGCAGAAGTTCCGCGGCGAGCTGACCATGCTCGACGGCCGCGGCGGCGACTCCGAGGCGGGCGAGGGCGGCGGCTACTCGGGCGGCTTCTCCTCCGGCTCCGGCCCGCGCGCCCAGAGCTCGGGCCCGCGCGAGGAGTTCTCGGCCGACCTGGACGACGAAATTCCGTTCTAGAGCCGGGGCTCGGCGTCCGGGCGGCCGGCTCGTCGGCTGACGCCTTGTTCGTCGGAACCCGACCGCCGATCTGGCGTTCATGCGGCGCAGCGGCGGGAGTCTTTGGACCAGTGCCGCAGCAGAGCCCCGCCGTTGCGAGACGGCGGGGCTTCGACGTCTGGGGCTACTTCGCAGCCTCGGCCACCGGGCAGGTGTCGCCGAGCCGCTTGCCGCTGGTGCGTGCGTGCACCGGGATGCTGAGGGCGCCGATCCTGGCCTTCACATAGGCGTCCATCCGCAGGCTGTCGGGCGTGTAGACGCCCTCGCCGCTGACCGGCACCGGCTCGCCATCGCGGGTCTTGCAGCTGCCGCCGAGGCGGATCTTGCCGTCGGCGATCTCCTTGGTCGGGTAGGTGCAGGTGTAGTTGTGGTTCGGCGAGCCGGCGATGAACTTGTCGACGTCTTCGGCCTTGATGCACCGGCGTTCGGTCTTGCTGGTCGGGAACGGCGAGACGATCTGGCTGGTGGTCTCCCAGTAGCCGGGCAGGATGGTCGTCTGGGCGGCTGCGGCGGCCGGCCCGGCGAGGACGGCGGCGACGGCGAAGGCGGCGGTCAGTCGGGTCATGAGGGGCATATGGGGGTTCCAGGGGGGCTCACCATGCCGCGCGCCGGCTGAACGGCGGATTAGCAGGCTTGGTCGCAGGCTAGGGAGAACGGCGCGGGGGCGCCGGGCGAGAACGGCATGGGGGCTCCTTGGTCCGCGCTTCTGGACCGCGTGCGGCGCGGCGATCGCGGCCCGCGAGCGCCGCGCCAGTCCCCGTGCGCGCACGCGCACGTGTGCGCGCGGTGCATTGGCCTTCCGCACTTCGGAATGCTAACAACAAGCCCCATATAAGCGTCTCGATTCGAACGGCGAAATCCCTCCCTTGACCGAAGAAAACACCACCCCACCGGACGACCGGCGCGGGGGCGTCGCCCCTATCGCCATCGAGGACGAGCTGAAGCGCTCCTACCTCGACTACGCGATGAGCGTGATCGTCAGCCGCGCGCTGCCCGATGTGCGCGACGGGCTGAAGCCGGTGCACCGGCGCATCCTGTTCTCGATGAACGAGCAGGGCCACACGCCCGACCGCAGCTACGTGAAGTCGGCCCGCGTCGTCGGCGACGTGATGGGTAAGTACCATCCGCATGGCGACGTCGCGATCTACGACACCTTGGTGCGCATGGCGCAGCCCTTCTCCATGGGGCTGCTGCTGATCGACGGCCAGGGCAACTTCGGCTCGGTGGACAACGACCCGCCGGCGGCCATGCGCTACACCGAATCCCGCATGACCCGGGCCGCCATGTCGATCCTGGCGGACCTCGACAAGGACACGGTCGACTTCAAGGACAACTACGACGGCTCCGAGCAGGAGCCCGTGGTGCTGCCCTCGCGCATCCCCAATCTGCTGGTCAACGGCGCCGGCGGCATCGCCGTCGGCATGGCCACCAACATCCCGCCGCACAACCTCGGCGAAGTGGTCGACGCCTGCCTGGCGCTGGTCGACAACCCCGACGTCAGCCTCGAGCAGCTGCTCGACATCGTCCCGGGACCGGACTTCCCGACCGGCGGCGAGATCATCGGCCGCGCCGGCGCCCGCCAGGCGCTGATGACCGGCCGTGGCTCGGTGGTGATCCGCGGCAAGGCGGCCATCGAGGAGATCCGCAAGGAGCGCGAGGCGATCGTCATCACGGCGATCCCCTACCAGGTGAACAAGGCGGCGCTGGTCGAGCGGATCGCCGAGCTGGTCCGCGAGAAGCGGATCGAGGGCATCGCCGACCTGCGCGACGAGAGCGACCGCGACGGCATGCGCATCGTCATCGAGATGAAGCGCGACGCCCCGGCGGACGTGATCCTCAACCAGCTCTACCGCTACACGCCGCTGCAGACCTCGTTCGGGGTCAACGCGCTCGCGCTCAACCGCGGCCGGCCCGAGCAGATGGGCCTGCGCGAAATGGTCCAGGCCTTCGTCGACTTCCGCGAGGAGGTCGTCGTCCGGCGCACCAAATTCGAGCTGGGCAAGGCGCGCGACCGCGGCCACGTCTTGGTGGGCCTGGCCATCGCCGTGGCCAACATCGACGAGTTCATCCACATCATCCGCTCGTCCAAGGATCCGGCGGAGGCGCGCGAGCGGCTGGTCGCCCGCGACTGGCCGGCCGGCGACATGCTGCCGTTGGTCGAGCTGATCGCCGACCCGCGCACCATCGTTGTCGACGGCGCCCGCATCCGCCTGACCGACGAGCAGGCCCGCGCGATCCTGGCGCTGACGCTGTCGCGCCTGACCGGCCTCGGCCGCGACGAGATCTTCGGTGAGGCCGAAACCCTCGCCGAGGCGATCAAAGGCTACCTGGAGATCCTGGCGTCTCGCGAGATGGTCATGGCCATCGTCCGCGAGGAACTGGTGGAGGTCCGCGAGGCGTTCGCCGTGCCGCGCCGCACCGAGATCGTCGACGGCGAAGCCGATGTCGAGGACGAGGACCTGATCCCGCGCGAGGACATGGTCATCACCGTCACCCACGGCGGCTATGTGAAGCGCACCGCGCTCGCCGCCTACCGCACCCAGCACCGGGGCGGCAAGGGGCGCTCGGGCATGGCGACCAAGGAGGAGGATGCGGTCACCCGCGTGTTCTCCGCCAACACCCACACGCCGCTGCTGTTCTTCTCGAGCGGCGGCAAGGCCTACAAGCTGAAGGTCTGGCGCCTGCCGCTCGGCACGCCGACCAGCCGCGGCAAGGCGTTTGTCAACCTGTTGCCGATCGAGACCGGCGAAAGCATCACCTCCATCCTGGCGCTGCCGGAGGACGAGGCCAGCTGGGATCAGTACGACGTGATGTTCGCCACCCGCTCGGGTCACGTGCGGCGCAACAAGTTGTCCGACTTCGTGGACATCCGCCGCAACGGCAAGATCGCCATGAAGCTCGATGAGGGCGACTCCATCGTCGGGGTCGGCGTCTGCAACGCCGGCCAGAACGACATCCTGCTGACGACCGCGCTCGGCCGCTCCATCCGCTTCGGCGTGGAGGAGGTGCGGGTGTTCGCGGGTCGCGATTCCACGGGCGTGCGCGGCATCCGCCTGGCGAACGGCGACAGCGTCATCTCCATGGCCATCCTGCGCGCCGCCCCAGCGACGCCCGCCGAGCGCGTCGCCTACCTGAAGCATTCGCGCCTGATGCGCGCGGCCATGGGCGAGGCGGAGGACCTCGACGACACCACGGTGGTCGAGGAGGAGGAGATCGAGGCCAATGGCGAGGTGTCGCTGAGCCCCGAGCGAATCGCCGAAATGGGCGCGGGCGAGGAGATCCTGCTCACCGTCTCCACCGAAGGCTTCGGCAAGCGGACCTCGGCCTACGAGTTCCGCCGCACCGGCCGCGGCGGCCAGGGCCTCCTGGCGCAGGACCTCACCAAGCGCGGCGGTCGCCTGGCCGGCGCCTTCCCGGTGGAGGACGGCGACCAGATCCTGCTCGTCTCCGACCAGGGCCAGCTGATCCGGGTGCCGGTGAACCAGGTCCGCCTGGCCGGCCGCAACACCCAGGGCGTGATCATCTTCCGCAAGCACGACGACGAGCACGTCGTCTCGGTGGAGCGTCTGCCCGACCAGGGTGACAGCGACGAAGACGGTGGCGAGGCCGTAATCGTGGGCGCGCCTGACGCCGGTCCGGGGGGCGAGGGCTAGGTTCTCGGTAACTTAGCCCTTGCCAGAACGCCGGGCGGCGGCGAAAGGCGAAGGCGGACAGTTGGGGACCGAACCGCCATGATCCGCATCGGGTTCTATCCGGGCACCTTCGACCCGATCACGAACGGCCACACCGATATCATCGGCCGCGCGGTGAAGCTGGTCGATCGGCTGGTGATCGGGGTCGCGGTCAACACCGGCAAGGGGCCGATGTTTTCGCTCGAGGAACGAGTGGCCATTGTGGAGGAGGCGGCCGCGCCGCTCCGCAACCGCGCCGAGATCCTGGTCGAGCCCTATGAAGGACTGACGATGCATTTCGCGCGGGAAGTGGGCGCGAGCGTCATCGTCCGCGGGCTGCGCGCCGTGGCCGACTTCGAGTACGAATTCCAGATGACGGCCATGAACCAGCAGCTCGATCGCGAGATCGAGACGGTGTTCCTGATGGCCGATCCGCGCCACCAGGCGATCGCCTCGCGGCTGGTCAAGGAGATCGCGGTGCTTGGCGGCGACATCTCGAAGTTTGTCAGTCCCTCGGTGCGTGACCGGCTGCTCGCCAAGGTCGGGCGCGGCGTGGCCTGAGCGCTTCGGGCTGGTGCGCGAGTCCGCGGCCCATTACGAGAGAACTCCATGAAACCTGCGCTTTACGCTGCGGCCGCCCTGGCCGCGCTCGCCACCGCTGCTTCGGCCGCGCCGAGCGGCAAGATCATGACCGCCGCCGCGGCCGCCGCCGCGCCGCCGCCGGCCGCGCCCACCGCCGCTGACTGGCGGACGCCCGATCCCAACGACGTGCTGGTGATCGACACCAACAAGGGCCGCATCGTCGTCGAGATGGTCCCGGAGGTCGCGCCGCAGTTCGTCGCCCGCATTCGCGAGCTGACGCACGCCAAGTTCTTCGACGGCCAGAAGTTCTTCCGGGTGATCGAGAACTTCATGGACCAGACGGGCGACCCGCAGAACAAGGGCACCGGCGGTTCGGACAAGCCCAACGTCCCGGCCGAGTTCACCTTCCGCCGCGGCGCCGACACGCCCTTCGTGCTGGCCGCCGACCAGGCGGTGGCCGAGGTCGGCTTCATCAAGACGCTGCCCGTGATGACCCAGTCGATGATGCTGGCGGCCATGACCAAGGACCAGAAGGTCGCCGGCTGGGCGCTCTACTGCCCGGGCGTCGCCGGCGCGGCGCGCGACAACGATCCGGACTCGGCCAACAGCCAGTTCTTCCTGATGCGGGCGGGCTATCCCGCGCTCGAGAAGCGCTACACCGCCTGGGGTCGGGCGATATCCGGCCAGGATGTGATCCGCGCCATCAAGGTGGGCGAGCCGGTCGAGGAACCGATGGACCGCATGGAACGGGTTCGGCTCCTGGCCGATTTGCCGGAAGCGGAGCGGCCGAAGGTCCGCGTGATCGATCCCAAGGGCGCCTGGTTCAAGGCCGAGCTTGAGCGGGTGCGCCGCCTGAAGGGCGCGGACTTTTCCGCCTGTGACATCGCAATCCCTGCTGAGGTGAAGTGAAATGGACCCCGAAAACACTCTGATCATGGAACTCGACACGGGGCCTGTGACGATCAAGCTGCGCCCGGACCTGGCGCCCGGCCACGTGGAGCGGATCAAGGAGCTGGCGCGCGAGGGCTTCTACGACGGCGTCGTCTTCCACCGCGTGATCCCCGGCTTCATGGCCCAGGGCGGCGACCCCACCGGCACCGGCAGCGGCGGCTCGGAGAAGCCGAACCTGCAGGCCGAGTTCTCCCGCGAGCCGCATGTGCGCGGCGTCTGTTCCATGGCCCGCACGCCGAACCCCAACTCGGCTAACAGCCAGTTCTTCATCTGCTTCGACGACGCCACCTTCCTCGACGGCCAGTACACCGTCTGGGGCGAGGTGACCGAGGGCATGGAGAACGTCGACGCGCTGCCGAAGGGCGAGCCGCCGCGCGCGCCGGGCAAGATTGTCTCCATGAAGGTCGCGGCGGACGCCTGAGCCGCCATGGCCCCGCGGCTGAAGGTCTTCATCACCTCGGACGGGCTGACCGACTATGTGGTCGCGACGCCGTCCAAGGCGAAGGCCCTGGCCGCCTGGGGCAGCCATCAGGATCTGTTCAAGACCGGCTTGGCGCATGAGACCGACGATCCCGAGCTGACGGCGGCGGCGAGCGCCCAGCCCGGCGAGGTGCTGCGCCGGCCGGCCGGCACGCGCGCCGAGCTCGCCGACCTGAAGCCCACGAGGAAGGCGGCGTCTCCGAAGGCGCCGGCCGCCAAGCCGCCGCCCGCCAAGCCGGGGCCGTCAAAGGCGGCTTTGAAGAAGGTCGCCGATCTCGAAGCGCGGTTGGGCGCGCTCGAGCGCGCCCACGAGGCGGCGCTGGCCGACCTGCAGCGGCAGCGCGCCGAGCTCGATCGACGGGCCGATGCGCTCGCCGCCGAGCACGCCGCCAAGCGCGCCAGGTTCGAAGCGGCGCTCAGTGCGGCGCGACGGGCGCTAGGATAGCCACCACCGGGTAATGGTCGGAGCCCAGCCGCGGGCCGCGGGTGACGCTGACCGTCGCCCAGCTCGGCCCGGCATAGACGTGGTCGATCGGCAGGAACGCCACCGGCGACTTGATCTTCCAGTTGGGCATGATCCCCGCCGGCCAGGAGAACAGCGCCTTGTCGCGGCGCGGGATGCCGAACGCCCTGTCCCAGCTGCGCCGAGAGAATGACCAGGGTGTCGAGTTGAAGTCGCCGGTGACGATGAGGCGCTCGCGCGGCGTAGTGGCGATCACCGCCGCCAGCCGGGCTTCCTGCCGTTGCTGTTCGGCCTGGTCGGTGGGCCAGGCGTTGTGCACGCCGATCACCGTGAACGGGCCCTTCGCATCCCGATAGGTCACCCGGCCGAGCGGCCCCGGCGCCGGACCCATGGCGACGTGCCAGGCCGTGGCCGCCTTGTGGCTGTAGATCATAACCTCGCAGTCGCCGCAGGCGGAACGCCAGCCGGTCTTCGCCTCCACCAGCCGGCGGAAGGCGGGCGTGGTCTCCTCCAGGATGGCGATGTCGGGCTTCTGGGCGACGAGCCAGTCGACGGCGCCCTCCGGGTCGGAGTTGTGGCTCCAGACATTGAACTGGATGACCTTGATCGCGCCTGGTGCGCCGGCCGCGGCGCGCGGGCCGGTGTCGCGGCCGAACTCGGGCGCCAGCAGGACGACGGAGAAGAACACGCCGATGGCGCTCGCCGCCAGCACCACCCAGCGCGTGACGCCGCGCAGGAAAAGCAGGGCGAGGCCGCCGCAGGCGAGCGCGCCGAGCGCCCAGATCGGCGTGAAGTGGGTGAGGATGTCCCAGCGCAGGCTGTGACGGCCTTCCTGCGCCCCGGCCGCGGCCGCCGCCGCGCAGCCGGCCGCCACGAGGAGCAGGGGTGGCCCGAACACGAAGGTGAGCAAGAGCCGCAGGAGACCCATGGCGTCCTCCTAGAGCCCCCGAGCTTGACGCGCCAGCGCGCGCATGGCCTCAGGGGCGCCCATGCAGCTCGCCGACTTCGATTTCGACCTGCCCGACGACCGGATTGCGCTCCGCCCGGCGAGTCCGCGGGATTCCGCGCGCCTGCTGGTGGTCGCGCCGGGCGCGGCGCTGCGCGACCTGAAGGTGGCGGATCTGCCCGGCGAGCTGCGCTCCGGCGACCTGCTGGTGCTCAATGACACCCGCGTCATCCCGGCCCGGCTGAAGGGCGTGCGCACGCGGGAGGAAAGCCGGGTGGCTGTCGAGGCGACCCTGCACCGTCGCCTGTCGCCGAGCGTCTGGACCGCCTTCATGCGCCCGGGCAAGCGGCTGGCGGAGGGCGACCGGATCACGTTCGGCGAAGCCAGCGATCGCGCCTGCCTGCTGGGCGCGCTCGACGCCACCGTGAAGGCGAAAGGCGAGGGCGGTGAGGTGACGCTGGCCTTCGATCTCGCCGGGCCCGACCTCGACGCCGCCATCGCCGAGCGCGGGGCCATGCCGCTGCCGCCCTACATCGCCGCCAAGCGGGCGGAAGACGAGAAGGACCGCGCCGACTACCAGACCGTCTATGCGCAGGAGGACGGCTCGGTGGCCGCCCCGACCGCCGGCCTGCATTTCACGCCGGAGCTGCTTGCCCGTCTCGAGGCGATGGGCGTCGCGACGGCGCGGGTCACCCTGCACGTGGGCGCCGGCACCTTCCTGCCGGTGAAGACCGAAAGCCTCGCCGAGCACCGGATGCACGCCGAGTGGGGCGAGGTCGATCCCGTCACGGCCGAGCGGCTGAACGCGGTGCGCGCCGCGGGCGGCCGGATCGTCTGTGTCGGCACCACCTCGCTGCGGCTGCTCGAGACGGCGGCCGGTGAGGACGGCGTCGTGCGCCCCTTCGCCGGCGAGACCGACATCTTCATCACGCCCGGCTATCGGTTCCGGGCCGCGGACGGGCTGATGACCAACTTCCACCTGCCGAAATCGACCCTGTTCATGCTGGTCTGCGCCTTCGCCGGGACCGCGGCCATGAAGGCCGCCTACGCCCACGCCATCGCCACCGGCTACCGGTTCTACTCCTACGGCGACGGCAGCCTGCTTTGGCGGGCGGCCTGATGGCGGCGTTCCCGTTCACCGTCACCGCCAGCGAGGGCCGCGCCCGCACCGGCGTGCTTGCGACTCCGCGCGGGGAGATCCGCACGCCAGCCTTCATGCCGGTGGGCACCGCCGGCACCGTGAAGGCCCTCACCGTCGACCAGGTCGCCGAAGCCGGCGCCGACATCCTCCTCGGGAACACCTACCACCTGATGCTCCGCCCGACGGCGGAGCGGATCGGGCGGCTGGGCGGCCTGCACAAGTTCATGCGCTGGCCAAGGCCGATCCTCACCGACTCCGGCGGCTTTCAGGTCATGTCGCTGTCCAAGATCTCCAAGGTCACGGAGGAGGCGGTGACCTTCCAGAGTCACCTCGACGGCTCGCGCCACGCGCTGTCGCCCGAGCGGTCGATGGAGATCCAGGCCGACCTGCTGGGCTCGGACATCGTCATGCAGCTCGACGAGCTGACCGCCCTGCCGGCCACCGACGAGCGCACGGCCGAGGCCATGCGCCGCTCGGCGCGGTGGGCGCAGCGGTCGAAGAACGCGTTCGGCGAGCGCGATGCGCAGGCGCTGTTCGGCATCCAGCAGGGCGGCACGACCGAGGCGCTGCGCTGCGAATCCGCCGAGCGGTTGAGGGAGATCGGCTTCGACGGCTATGCGATCGGCGGCCTGGCGGTGGGCGAGGGCCACGACGCCATGGTCGAGGTGCTCGACTACGCGCCCGCCATGCTGCCGGTCGAGCGGCCGCGCTACCTGATGGGGGTCGGCAAGCCGATCGACATCGTCGAGGCGGTGTGGCGCGGCGTCGACATGTTCGACTGCGTGCTGCCGACGCGCTCCGGCCGCCACGGCCAGGCCTGGACCTGGGACGGCCCGGTCAACCTCAAGAACGCCCGCTTCGCCGAGGACGAGAGTCCGCTCGACGAGACCAGCCACGTGCCGGCGAGCCGTGACTATTCAAAGGCTTATCTGCATCACCTCGTGAAGGCTGACGAGATCCTCGGTCAGGTTCTGCTCTCCTGGCACAACGTCGCCTTCTTCCAGGCGCTGATGGCCGAGATGCGCGCGGCTATCGCGGCGGGTCGGCTGGAAGCGTTCCGTCGGGAGTTCCGGGCGCGGACACCTTCGTCGGATAACGGGGCCTGATCGCCTGATCGATCACCGGCGAGCCGGTCTTCACGTGCGACGGGGTGGCGGGCGGCGGGCAGCCGCGCGCCTCGCCAAGCCCCTTGAGGTAGCCGCGGCGCACCGCGCCGGCGGTGATCGCCGCCTGCACATAGCTGTCGTGCCGCTCGGCGCCGGTGAGCTTGCGCACCCAGCTGCGGAACGGAATCACGCCGGAGGTGGCGCCCGCCACGAACCCCAGTGCGACGCCGTGCCCGCGCTCCACCAGGCCTGCCCGCTCGTTGCCCGGCTGGTCGAGGTCGGGTCCCAGCGCATCGTCGACCGGCGCCAGGAGCGCCATGAGGTCGTCGCAGGCAAGCGTGCCGGGCGGCCGATAGTAGGGGTCGGACATCGCCTCCAGCAGCACCGGCGGGATCTTGGTGCGCAGCACGTTGAGGTCGCGCAGCGGCGCGCCCACGGCGCCCTGCAGGTTCTCGCGCTCGGCCTGGCTGGTGGTCTGCGCACGCTCCG
>Ga0310811_10006865_pt1 | contig 14543 bp, 10 predicted proteins | sample YCmetagenome_FD_207642 | JGI IMG/M metagenome (GOLD analysis project Ga0310811, IMG submission 207642) | Soil microbial communities from experimental microcosm in Duke University, North Carolina, United States - YC | ecosystem: Engineered > Artificial ecosystem > Soil microcosm > Unclassified ...
TCGGCGACATGATCGACCGCAAAAAGCTTGTGCTGATCCTGCAAGGAATGCTCTGCCTATCACTGGCCGGCATCACCTTTGTTCACACTCTCCCGCTGCTTTATGTTGCGAGCTTCTTCATCGGCCTGTTTTCCGTGTCGGTGCAGATCATCCTGCCGATGGCGGCGGCGCTCGCGGCAAGCAATGCCAAGGGCAAAGTGGTCGGCACGGTATTTACCGGCACCCTGATCGGCATTTTGGCCGCCCGCATCGTCAGCGGCTACCTCGCGGACTGGGCGGGCTGGCGCAGCGTCTACGGCGCCTCCGCGGCACTCGTGCTGATGGCCAGCGGCCTCTTCGCGGCAATGTTGCCACGGCAGGCGCCACATCATACCGGGCATTATGGCGCCCTGCTCGAATCCACATTGCTGCAGTTGAAGCGCGTGCCGCTGGTGCGCGTCGCACTGGTCGGCGCACTGATCTTCGGTCTGTTCTGTTCATTCTGGACGACGCTGACCTTTCACCTGAGCAGTTCGCCCTTCAATTACAACAGCGACCGGATCGGACTGTTCGGCCTGCTGGCGATCGCGGGCGCGATGGCGGCGTCGGTCTTCGGCCGGCTGGCGGACAAACGCCACCCGCTGCGGATACAAGTCCTGACCGTCTCGCTCATCGTTGTCAGCGTGCTGTGCCTGCTGCTATGGCCGCACAACGTGCCGGCCCTGGCGATTGCCGTCTTTCTATTGGACATCGGCGTGCAGGCTACGCAGGTCAACAATCTTGCGCAGATCTATGGTCTGGATGAGACCGCGCATAGCCGCATCAACACGGTCTACATGACCACGATGTTCCTGGGCGGTGCCGCCGGCACCTATGGCGGCGTGTTGGCCTGGAATTTCGGCGGCTGGACGCTGGTATGCTGCCAGCTCCTGCTCTGGGCTGGTCTTGCATTGGCTCTCCTGTTGTTTCGCCTCCGCAGTGAGAAGGAGCGACGCGGCTGATTGACCGAGCAGGTGTTGCGCGCGGTTGCACCAACTCGCAGTAGCACCGCGCCACATCGGCGTCACAAACGCGAGCAACTCTGCTGCTTGGCCAACGCGGTTGCCTAAACTATCATGCGCGGGCTTCGAGCCGTCATCGGCGACGACCAAGAATGCTTCCTGATTTAGTTCAAATGCGGCGGTATCGCGAGATCCGCCGTAACAACGTGCAGGATGATTTCGACGGTTCTGATGTCTTCAGACATCGCTAGCAGAACGACAAACCTCAAATGGCGTCATAGCTATCCGATAGAAGTTCCGTCCCAAAGGAGCTGAACCATGAGCGACACCCGCGTTGAGACCGACAGCCTGGGAGATGTTGAGGTTGCCAAGGACAAGCTCTGGGGGGCGCAAACGCAGCGATCCCTGGAACACTTCAGTATCGGCAAAGATCTTATGCCGCGGGAGATGATCACCTCCTACGCCATTCTCAAAAAGGCCGCCGCACAGGCCAACCACGGGGGCCATCGGCTGGGCGACCAGCAGTTCGATCTCATCGTTAAGGTCTGCGACGAAATCCTCGGCGGCCAGCACCACGGCATGTTTCCGCTTCATGTCTGGATGACCGCGAGCGGCACCCAATTCAACACGACCCGCAAAGTCCGCGCCGACACCGCTGCCGTTTTGAAGATCGAGAATATCTGAACGAGGACTGCCAGCTACAATGCACGACGGAAATGGCGACTCGCCAATTTCGGCTGCCGTCCATAGGCAAACGGGCCAGCCCGAGATCGGCGACGCGCTGCTCACGGCCGCAACCCTGTTATTTGTCGACGGCCAGACAACAGAGCGAACGAAGGCGGCGATCGAGCGCCTCTCGGCCGCATTGGGCATGCAATCAACCTTATTCCTGCGGTGGGACGAGATCACGATCATCGCGGATGACCACCAGGAGATTCATCGGTTTACTGCAGCGGTCGAGCCAACCGGCGTCGATATGGGCCGGGTCACCTCGACAAACGAGCTGATCGATGACTTCGTGCAGCGAAAACTGGATTTCACGGCATTTCTGAACGGCCTGCATAAAATCCGAAGCCGGCCTTCCGTCGGCTTTTTCCGCTTCATCCTGCTTGCCGGCGCCGGTGCGGCTGCCCTTGGCGTGATCTTCGGCGTGAACGACATGCTTCCCTTGCTTCTCATCGCCTGCAGCGCGGCGATCGGGGCTGCGATACGACGCGGCCTCGCCCGCTTCAGTCGCAATCCGTTCATCCAGCCTCTGACGGCCTCATTGTTCGCCGGGTTGTTTGGCGCTGCCACAATCCATTTGGGGATAAGCACGTTCGGGCGGCTCATCGCTTTCTGCCCGTGCATGGTGCTCGTGCCGGGCCCGCATCTTCTTAGCGGCGCGATCGATCTCGTGCGCACGCGGATCACGCTCGGCATCAGCCGGCTCGTCTTTGCAGGCTTGATCATCTTGTCGATCTGCGTCGGCCTGCTCGGCGGCCTCGCTTTCGGCGATGTCTCTCTGCCAGCCGCCGGTCCGGCGGCTCCTGTCCTATTGTGGCGAGACGTGGTTGCCGCCGGGGTCGCGGTCGCAGCCTACGGAACATTCTTTGCTATGCCATGGCGAACCTTACCCATTCCGATCATGATCGGGATGTTTGCCCATGCGCTGCGCTGGCTGTTGATTTTCAGATTCCACGCCGACGTTGCATCGGGCGCGTTCGGCGCCTGCTTTCTTGTCGGAATTGTCGTAGCCTCGCTGAGTGATCGGTTGCGTCTTCCGTTCGCGGCTCTCGCTTTCGCGTCGGTCGTTTCGCTCATTCCCGGCGTCTTCCTGTTTCAAGCCGCCGACAGCCTGCTTGCCTTGATCGCGGAGGGCGGGCGAGCCTCGCCCGACCTCATGATGCAGATGATTTCCGATGGCGGCACGGCCTTTCTGATCCTGCTCGCCATGACCCTTGGCCTGCTTCTTCCGAAAATGGCGATCGATAAGGCATTTGCCAAATAAGAGGAATCTGCTTTCGACCCTTTCCGTCCTCGCAGGCCCATAATTAGCACTTTCGCGGACATCCGCGCTCGCTAGAATGCTCAACCGGAGCTGTATCTGGGATATGCCGGAGGCAAACATGCGAGGAAATTTTTTACGCAGTTTTTCTTTCTTGTTGGTGTTGCTCGTCGCGGCAATATCACTGCCGCTACCCACCCTGGCTAAAACCGCGTGCACTGCCGAGCTTCGGCGTACGAGCAGGGCGGTCGACAAGGCGCTCGACCAACATGCAGCGGCTTCAGGCTATGCGCCGGAATCGACAGCCGCCAAGCTCAGCCATCAGCCCACTCCCGCGACCATTGCACGGGCTGAGCACAGATTTGACAATTGGCCGAATGGAAGCAAAGCGGTGGAAGCTGTTGCGCGGGCTCGTCAGGCGGACAAATCGGGAGACGTCCAGGGCTGCCTCGACGCGCTGCGTCAGGCTCGCACGGCGATCAGCGCCCCTTAAAGCCCTTGTTTCGCCGTTCCATGGCGTTTCGAGCGAAAGCCTGCCTCCGGACTTGATCCGGAGGTGGTGACCGGTTCACGTGGAGAAAGCGCGTCAAAAACCGAAATCTAAAGCCCGGTTCTGATTCAATCAGAACCAATCAGGCTTTAGAACAACAGCACGCCGTCATCGGCTTCGAGTTCATTGCTCGTCTGCGAGGCGGCCTTCGGCGTCAGGCCAAACCCTCGCAAAAACTCCCGATGCACCTCGCGCTCGCGCTCCATCGTATAGCGTGAAAACAGCTCATCGAGCGCGGCTTCATCGCTCGCGGCCAATGAATTCCGGGCTGCCATTGTGTCGATCGCGCGCAGGCGGCTCGCGACGCCCGGTAGCGTCGCCACTCCCTGGCCGAGTTCGGTCATGAAGCCTTGGGCCGAGTTCATGAGGCCTTCGAATTCAGCGCCCTCATCGATCAATCGGCGAATCAGGCCTCCAAGCCGCTCGTTACCCGCCTCGACTTCCCGCAACGCGTACAGAATTGACGGTTCGAGCTTCGCCAATTGCGCAGGGTCACCGTGAACGCGAAGCGCCCGGAGCTCGTGCGCCAGTTCTTCGATGTCGTCGAGAACCGGCTTTAGCCGACTCGCCCCGACCGAAACGTGGTCGGCCGATGTCTTGAGCTCATTGGCAATCACGACAAATGCCTTGCCGTTGTTGCCAAGGTGACCGGCCTTGAGACTCGCATTCATTCCGATCAGGGTGATATCGACGACCGCTTCCGCGAGCGCCGAAATGGCTTTACGAAATTTGCCGAGTGTATCTTCGACGAGCATCAACGCATCATCAACCGACTTGCCCGCGCTCTCACAGGTTGCGATCAAGGTCGAAGCCTGCGCCAGGATCTGCCTGATGCGCGTCAGGAATGACGAGGAATCCCCGCCCTGGCTGCCATAAAGTGACCGGCCCTGGCCAACTACGCCGACGGCGTCGGACAGGATTGCTGCCAGCGACCGCGTGATCTGTCCGATATCGCTGTCCAGCTCACGTTGCGCGTCCTCAAGCTGCATCGCCTGAAGCCGGCACATGAAAGCTGCGTCGGCCGACGCTGTATCGCCCAGCGCCGGCACGATGCCGGGCGCGCTCGCGGCAAGCTTGAGGCCGTAACAGACATGCTCCAGCCGCTGCCTGGTGCTGTCGCCTGCCTGCAGTGAGACGATCGAGCGGCCGACCGCCTCGGCTATCTTCTTCGTGCTCAGCCCCGCGAGATTCGTGAGTTGCACGCTCTCGTTCCGCTGCTGCTGCATGCCCGTATAGGCCGAGACCAGGTCATGACCGGACGAAAGCAGCTGGTCACGGTAGCGTTGATCAAAATCCCTCTGCCGATTCAGAGCCGTCTCGATCGCCTTTGCGAGCAAATCCTGGTCGCGCGCACTGGCTTCGAGCGACTGCTTCACGGCCTGTGCGAGATCGTGAGCCTCCTGCGTGAAGGCGAGAAAATTTTCCCGGTCGTCGGCGAGCGAGGCGGCCTCGATCCGGGCACTGCGCGCGATGATCGAGATCATCTGAATGTGCTTGAACAATGGCTCGAGAAGATCGGAAGCCTCGGTCGCGGCGCCGCCGAGGCGCCCCAGAAGAGCGCTTTCGGCCGGTAGAGCCTCGGCCAGTCCGTTCAACCGCTCGGCAATGTCGTGGAGGGCTTGCGAAGCCCCCTCAATTTGCGCTCCTGACAGTTCGCCTGACAGCGCCGTCAAGGCCTGGTTCAGCTCCTGAAAGATCGCATGGCCACGGCCGAGCCGGCTCCCCGCCTCTGCAAAGGTTTCCTCGATGCGTGACGACACGCCCTCGATCGAGGCAGTCGCCGCGCTGATCAGATCCGCTTCAGTCCCCACCGACATTGCGATCAACCCGCCAACGCGGGCTGTCCCGCCTGGTACCAGAGCATGATTTCGCGCGGGATCTGGCCAAGCGAGACGACCTTCTCGACCGCGCCACGTGCGATTGCCTCCTTCGGCATGCCGAACACGACACAGCTTTCCTCGTCCTGGGCGCGCGTCGCAGCCCCCAACTTGCGCATTTCCAGAAGGCCACGAGCACCATCGTCGCCCATGCCGGTCATGATAATCCCGAGCGCATTGCGCCCGGCATGTTGCGCGGCCGAACGGAACAGCACGTCGGCCGATGGCCGATGCCGCGACACCGGCGGGCCATCCTTGATGGCAATGTGATAGCGCAAGCCGGTCCGCTGCAGCAGCATGTGGCGCGCGCCCGGCGCGATATAGGCGCAACCCGGCTGCACCGGCTCGCCATCTTCCGCTTCCTTGACAGTAATTTCGCAGGCGCCGTTCAGACGCTTGGCAAACGCCGCGGTGAAACCCTGCGGCATATGCTGCACGATCAGGATACCCGGACAGTGCGGCGGCAATACCTCCAGCACGTCGTTGAGGGCTTCGGTGCCGCCGGTCGATACGCCGATGCAGACGATACGCTCTGTCGTGGGCCGCGAACGCCGCTCGACAGGCGGCGGTATGATGGCGTCCGCCGTCAGCTTCTTCTCCACGACCGCACGCCGCTGCGCGCGCGGCCGCACCTTTGCACGCGCGGCCGATTTGACCGCCTCGCGGAGCCTGCCCGAACATTCGAGCAATGCCTGACGCGTGTCGATGCGCGGCTTGGGAACGATATCGACGGCGCCCGCCTCGAAAGCCTCGAACATGAGGCCGGAACCGTCCTCCGTCAGCGACGAGCAGATGATCACCGGGATAGGATGCTGCGCCATGATCTTGCGCAGGAAGGTGATGCCGTCCATTCGCGGCATCTCGATGTCGAGCAGGATCACATCCGGCACTTCATTCTGCAGGCGGCGAGCGGCCGCGTACGGGTCCGAGGCGGTCGCGATAACCTCGATGTCAGGATCCTCGCCAAGGATAGTCGTGAGAATTTGGCGCACTGACGCCGAATCGTCCACGATCAGCACGCGAACCTTCTGTTTGGGCATCCTAATGCGCTCCGTTTCACTAGATCCTGAAGACGGTCGGTTGAACCTGCTTCAAGCTGGGTACGACGCTATGAACCATCGATTCCGAGTGTCCCACCATCAAATAACCCCCGGGCCGCAGATGAGAGCATAATTGCTCCACGACTTTGCGCTGGGTCTCGCGTTCAAAATAAATCAGCACGTTGCGGCAGAAGATGATGTCGACGTCGCGATCGACGGGATAGTTCGAATCCATCAAATTCATGCGCATGAAATTGGTTGCCCGGCGCAGCTCCGGGACTACCCGCACCTCGTCGCTCGTGCGGTCTCTCGACGACAGGAAATAGCGCTTGATGAATTCCGCGGGCACCGGCGCCAGGACGTCACGGGTGTAGATCGCGGTTTTCGCCAGCCGCAACACGGCTGTCGAGATATCGGTTCCCAGGATACGAAATCGAAACCGGTAGCCTGACCTCGTCATATCGTCGAGGACCATGGCCGTGGTGTAGGCTTCCATCCCCGTCGAGCAGGCTGAGCTCCAGACTTTGAGATCGCTGCGGCCCCGCGACCTCAAGAGCTCGGGCACCGCGACGTCCCTCATGAACGTGAAATGCGACGGCTCGCGAAAAAAATCCGTCTTGTTGGTGGTCACGACATCGATCAAATGCGTGAGCTCGCCGTCGAACTGGCCGTCGTCGAACAGGTTGTCGACATACTCGTTAAGGCCGGAAAAATTGAGCGCGCGGGCGCGCTTGTGCAGCCTCCCCTCCAGCATCAGTCGCTTGCCGGCCGGCAACTTGATGCCGACCTGGCCTTCGATCAATTTGGCGATCGTCTTGAAATGACGATCGGACAGATGTAGTGCGCTCTCCTGCATCGCTGGATCACAATGCCTAGGCGGCAACGGGTGCGTTGGCCTGCATCTCTGACCCCGAAGGCATTCCTTCTTGGGCCATCAAGCGCGCAAGATCAAAAATGATGACGAACTTATCGCCCTTGCGGCCGATGCCGGCGATGTAGTCGGATTGCCAGCGGCCGCCGACCGAGGGTACCGGCTCCATCGTGCTCTCGTCGATATCTGTCACCTCATAGACGCAGTCAGCGACAAAGCCCACGCCGATGATGCGCTCTTCGATCGGCACGTCGAGAATGATAATGCGGGTGGCATCCGTTGCCGGCACGCTCGGCAGATCCAGCTTCAACCGCAAATCGACGATCGGGTAACCGCTGCCGCGCACGTCGATCATCCCGAGCAGGAAGTGCGGCGCATGCGGCAGACGGGAAATCGGCCGCATGTCCAGGATTTCGCGCACGTTGCGGATGCCGATGCCGAACGTCTCGCCGGCTAGACCAAGCGTCAGGTATTGCGCCGTTTCGGCCATGTTGTTTTCCCTAAGCTCCAGGAGGCTGCAACAATGGTGCGACCTGTGAGGGTCGCACCATCGACTTATGCCCTGCGTTGAAAGTCGGCGTCGCGCTCGTCCTCGGCGTCATCCATGGCGAAGGCAAAGCCGCCGGCGCTTGCCGACTTGGCGGCCCGTGCCGGCTTGGCGGCGACCGGCTTTTTCATGCCTCGATCGGCCGAAGCCATGCTCGCGGCCTTGGCCTTGAGCTGGCTGACGGCACGGTCGATCGGCGCTGCCGCATCAGCCTTCGATGCTGTCGCGGCGTCTTCGATCCGGAAGTAGGCGATGGTCGACTGAAGCTGCTCGGCCTGCGAGGCAAGCTCCTCCGACGTCGATGAAACCTGTTCGGAGGCGCTCGCATTCTGCTGGCCGACCTTGTCGAGTTGCTGGATCGCCTGGTTGATCTGGGACGAACCGACGTCCTGCTCACGGCATGCTGCGGTGATTTCCTCGACGAGCTCTGCGGTCTTCTTGATGTCGGGCACGAGCTTGGCAAGCATGCTGCCTGCTTCCTGCGCAACCTTGACCGTTTCCGACGAGAGCGTGCCGATCTCGGCGGCCGCGGCCTGGCTGCGCTCCGCAAGCTTGCGGACTTCGGACGCGACGACCGCGAAACCCTTGCCGTGCTCGCCGGCGCGCGCCGCTTCCACCGCAGCGTTCAGGGCCAACAGATCGGTCTGGCGCGCGATCTCCTGAACAATGGTGATCTTCTCGGCAATGGTCTGCATCGCTTCAACGGCACGGCCGACGGCTGCTCCGCTCGCCTCGGCATCCTTGGCGGACTGGCCGGCGATCTTCTCGGTCTGGTTGGCGTTCTCGGCGTTCTGCTTCACATTCGCCGCCATTTCCTCCATCGAGGATGAAGCTTCCTCGGCCGAGGAAGCCTGCTCGGTCGCGCCCTGCGAGAGCTGCTCGGCACTGGCGGAAAGTTCCTGGCTGCCAGCGGAGACGTTGTGCGCCGCCGTCAAAGCCTCGGCAACGATCTGACGGAGCTTACCGACCATCCGCTCCAGAGCCAGACCGAGCGTATCCTTGTCGGACAGAGGCTTGGCTTCGGCGGTAAGATTGCCGTGCGCGATCTCGTTGGCGACGGCCGCCGTGGCGTTGAGATTTCCAGTCATCACATTCAGCGATTTGACGAGATCGCCGATCTCATCATCGCTCGACACATCGATCTTCTGGCTGAGATCGCCGATTGCAACCGCATCGGCGAGATCGACGGCCCGGCCGAGCGCGCGGCTGATGTTGAGCGCGATCCAGGTCGCAGACACGACCGCGATCAGCAGCGCGCCAATGATGACGCTGATCATCAGGATCTTGGCAAAGCTGGCTTCGCGTGCGCTTTCGTCGGCGACAGCAGCCATCTGCTGTTCGTTCTTCTTGACGTACTGCTCCATGGCGTCGAGGCTTTCGTCGAAAGCCTTGCGGCCTTCGCCGTTCGCGATGGCCGCCGCCTTGACGTTACCGCCTTCCGCGGCAAGGTCAGCTGATTTTTCAGCCGCCTTGCTCAGATGATCGAGTTCGGCGTTGAGGGCGTTCATCGCACCCGCGACCTGATCAGCCGGAAGCTTCGCGATATCCGCCTTGACGGCGCTGAGCCTTTGCTGCGCCTCCTTCACGTCGGTATCGACACCCTGCAGATTCGAGCTCGTATAGGCCGAGATGATCGCTCGCGACAGGCGCGCCGCGTCGAGCTTGGCGGTCAGCAACATCGTGACCGCGCGCTGGCTGTCGGAGGCGCCCTTGTTCAATTCGGTAACGACCGAGTCGAGAGTCGCGTCGAGTTGCTTGGCGGCCGGCTGCCCCTCGCCCTGCCAGATTTCAGCCGCCTTGTTATTCGAGTTCAGCAGCGCCAGCTTGCCCGCCTGATCCTCGAGTTCGTTCATGTGCTTGAGCGGACCGTTTGCCTGCTCGAGCACCTGCTTTGCGGCTTCGCTGGCACTGGCAAAGAGATCCTGACGCAGCTTGAGCACTTTGGCGCGGCCCGCCATCATCGATTCATAGCTGTCCTGCGTATCCTTGTCCGTGACCGCGCTTATCATCCGCGACTCTGACCGCTCTTCCCGCTGGATCAGGTCCATGATGTCGCCAGCCATCTTCAACCGCGAGGCCTGGGCGACCGTACGTTCTTCCGCTTCGCTCAGCGACGACAACTTGCTGTAGGCGATCGCGCCGGTGACCATCGAGAGTACAATGACCGCGCCGAAAGCGCTGGCCAGCTTTGCCTTGACAGTAAATCTCATGTTCAGCCCCATTTCCCCAGTCGCCATCGACCTGCCATGCCAGCAGGCCGATCCGCCGTCCCCTTAGCGTTGAAATTCAGCGTCGCGGTCATCACCGCCGTCATGCATGTCGAAGGCAAAGCCACCGCCACCGTTTGCTGCTTTGAGGCTGCGGCGCGGTGCGGCCTTTGCTGCCGGCGCCTTGCGGGCACCGTGCTCTGCTGCGGCCATGCTGGCGGCCTTGGCCTTGAGCTGGCTGACCGCGCGGTCGATCGGAGCCGACACACCAGGACGTGCTTCAGCGGCGTGATCGATCCGGAAGAAGGAAATCGTCGACTGCAACTGCTCGGACTGCGAGGCAAGCTCTTCGGAGGTCGAGGAGACCTGCTCGGAGGCGCTGGCGTTCTGCTGACCGACCTTGTCGAGCTGCTGGATGGCCTGGTTGATCTGCGCGGCGCCGACATCCTGCTCGCGGCAGGCTGCCGTGATCTCGACGACCAGTTCCGCGGTCTTCTTGATGTCCGGCACCAGCTTCGACAGCATCGCACCGGCTTCCTGCGCGACCTTCACGGTCTCGGTAGAGAGCGTGCCGATCTCGGCCGCTGCAGCCTGGCTCCGCTCGGCAAGCTTGCGCACTTCGGAAGCAACCACCGCAAAGCCCTTGCCATGCTCACCAGCACGCGCCGCCTCGACCGCGGCATTCAACGCAAGCAAGTCGGTCTGGCGCGCGATCTCCTGCACGATCGTGATCTTCTCGGCAATCGTCTGCATTGCTCCAACCGCACGGCTGACGGCCGCACCACTGGCTTCGGCATCCTTTGCCGACTGCCCCGCGATCTTCTCGGTCTGGTTGGCGTTCTCGGCGTTCTGCTTCACATTCGCGGCCATCTCTTCCATCGAGGAAGAGGCTTCTTCCGCCGAGGAGGCCTGCTCAGTCGCGCCCTGCGAGAGCTGTTCGGCACTGGCAGACAGCTCCTGGCTGCCGGCAGAAACGTTCTGCGCTGCAGTCAACGCCTCAGCGACGATCTGGCGAAGCTTTTCGACCATGACGTTGAGCGACTTGATCAGATCACCGATCTCGTCATTGCTCGACACCTTGATGGTCCGGCTGAGATCTCCGCTCGCGACCGCACCGGCGAGGCCAACGGCACGGCCGAGCGCGCGGCTGATGCTGAACGAAATCCAGACCGCCGCCAGGACGGCAACGGCGAGCGAACTCAGGACAAGGACAAGCAATAGAAGTTCAGCGCGACTGCCCTCTTCATTGGCCTGCTCCGCCTGATCGGCCATGCCCTTCTTTGCATAGGTAACATAGGCGCTCGCGGCGTTCGTCGCATCGCGCACAAGATCGCGGCCTTCTTTCATCGAGCGCTCTGTCGCCGCCGCCTTGTCCGTCTTCGCGAGCTTCAGCGTGTCGTCCTCGTAAGCATTTGCCTTCGCGTACGCCGCGGAGAAGTCGTCCAGCAACTTCCGTCCGCCCTCGCTCGCTTTCGCGTAGATTTCCTCCCGGGCCTTCAACGTCGTTTCACGGTCCCGGGCGATTTCGGCAGTGTACTGTTCGGCTTCAGTCCCGGAGGTGAGAAGATAGCTGTTCAGGGCGCGGACCTGCTGCAGGATGTCCTTCTCCAGCTCGGTTGCCTTGTCCATCCGCCCGGCGCGCGACACGATCGCCTCGGTCGTGGCGATCGTGGAGCTCAGCCGCATATAGCCCACGCCACCCGCGACCGCGGACAGCACGATGACCACGCCGAAAGCGCAGGCGAGTTTTGCTTTGACCGTAAACCTCATGTCAGCCCCTATCGTCCCAGCCGAGACGCCTTCAATTCAGGATACGTTCCATGTTCGGAACGATGACGAACTCTTCACGCCACTTGGTGATGAAGCGGATGAACTCCGGCCTCCAATGCATGCCGACGCGCGGCGTCTGCTGCACATTGGTGCGCGAGATCTCCGTAACCTCGTAAACCTTGTCCGCGGTCACACCGACCAGAACCGGTTCGTTCTCGATGTCGATTTCGATGACGACGATGCGGGTATCGGCCGAGTCCTCGGTCATCGGCATGCCGAAGCGAATACGCAAGTCGGCGAGCGGAATCACATTGCCACGCACGTTGATGACGCTCGGTACGAATGATTTGGCTCCGGCCACCTTCGTGACGGGGACCGGATCGATGATCTCACGAACCAGACCGGCATCGAGCGCGAATTTCTCGTCGCCCAACCCGATCATCACCACCTGGATCGAATCATCCTGGCCGGCGCCGACGTCTTGCTGCTGCCGAGCGGTCATTACGCGGCCTCGTTCATCTGCTGCTTTTCGGAATGCGCCTGGGCCAGCGCGACGAGCTGCACCACATCCAGGATCAGCGCCGCACTGCCGTCGCCGAGAATGGTCGCGCCGGAGAAGATGGTTACGTCGGAGTGCAGCTTGGAAAGCGACTTGATGACGGTCTGGTGGTTTCCGATGATCTGATCGGCAACCAGACCGACTCGAGTCTCGCCGGTGGAAATGATGATGGTCTTTTGATGCGCCTCGGGCATACCCGCCACATGCAGGATCTCCCGCAGCCGCAGGAACGGCACGAGATTGCCGCGCACGTTGAGGAAATTACGCCCGCGCGAGCGCTGGTCCTCGTCGGTCAGTTCGACGCATTCCTCCACCGCCGAAAGCGGAATGATGTAACGGCCCTCACCGACGCGGATCAGGAGGCCCTCGATGATCGCGAGTGTCAGCGGCAGCCGCAGGGTCACGGTCGTTCCCTGGCCCGGCCTCGTCGAAAGATCGATCGACCCGCGCATGTTCTCGATGGTCCGCTTGACCACATCCATACCCACGCCACGTCCGGACAGGGCCGAGATCGTCTGCGCGGTCGAGAAGCCCGGATGAAACAGGAACTGGTGAATCTCATTGTCGGAAAGGGCAGCGCCGACGGCAATCAGGCCCTGCTCTTCGGCCTTGGCACGGATCCTCGCGGTATTGAGGCCGCCGCCATTGTCGCGCACGGTCACCAGGACCTGCGCACCGGAATGGACCGCCTGCAGTTCGATCCGGCCCTGTTCGGTCTTGCCGGCGGCCGCTCGCGTGGCGTTGTCCTCGATGCCATGGTCGATCGCGTTACGGATCAGATGCACCAGCGGATCGGCCAGGCACTCGATCATGGTCTTGTCGAGCTCGGTGTCCTCGCCTGAGGTCACGAACTCGACGGGCTTGGCGAGATCGCGCGACAGATCATGGACCAGCCGGCGGAAACGGCCGAACAGCGAGCCGATCGGGACCATGCGGGCCCCCATGGTGGTGTCGCGCAGGCTCGCAGCCAACCGCTCGATCTCTTCGGCAATCATCTTGATCGAGAGATCGGAGCCCGTGGCCGCCAATTGGCTGAGACGCGCCTGGGCGATCACGAGCTCTCCGACCCGGTCCATCAGTTCGTCGAGCCGTTCAGCCTGCACCCGGACCGTGGCGATGCCGCGTTCCTCGTTGCGCTTCGGCTCCTCGCGCCGTTGCTCAGCTCGGCTCGCCTGCGGCTTTGCGCCCGCCTCCGGTTCGGAAGCCGCCATCGGCGCAGCAGGGCTAGGTGCCGCGGGCACGGGTGCAGTGGAAACGGCTGGTGCTGCCGGCGCGGCTTCCAGCAAGAGAGAGACCGGAGCCGGAAACTCGACATGCGCCAGCGGCGCAATGGTGAGCTTCATTTCGTCCAGGACGAACATGAAGACGTCGTCGATCGCGGCCCTATCGCAATCGCCGGAAAGCGTCACGTCCCATTTCAAGTAGCAGTCTTCCGGCTCAAGCTCATCGAGCAGCGGAACGTCGTCCGTTACGGGGACGGCGAAACAGGGCCCGAGCTTGCAGAGGTCATCGAGCAGATCGAGCGGATTGGAGCCGTTGCGAAGGATTCGGGAATCGAATTCCAGGTGCAGTTGCCAGCCGGCGGCGCGCTTCTCGGCGACAACAGGCGCTTCCGCTTTCGGCGCCACGTCGACCGCCTGCGCGGCCGGCGCCACGAACTGCTTCAGATCATCCAGGATCGCATCGCCAATGATGGAGTCGGTGCTATCGGGCGCCTCGATCAGGGCGCGAATGTAGTCCTTGGCGGCAAGCGCCACCGAGATCAATTCCTGGGTAGGCTTGATTTCGCCTTTGCGGACCAGCTCGAACGCGGTCTCGAATTCGTGGGTGAACGAGGCCACCTTGTCGAAGCCGAACATCGCGCCGGAGCCCTTGATCGTGTGCAGCGCGCGGAAGGCTGAATCGACCAGTTCGCGGTCGTCCGGGCGCTGGCAGAGATCCAGCAGGGCCGCTTCAAGCGTTTCGAACAGCTCACTGGCTTCCTGACGAAAGACCTCTGTCGGGTCGATCGTCGTCATGACCGCACCAGCTTGCTGACGACCGCGAGCAACTGTTCGGGCTTGAAGGGTTTCGTGATCCAACCGGTGGCCCCGGCGCTCTTGGCTTCCTGCTTGACGGCGTCGTTGGATTCGGTGGTGAGGAAGACGATCGGAAG
>Ga0310811_10006868_pt1 | contig 14541 bp, 14 predicted proteins | sample YCmetagenome_FD_207642 | JGI IMG/M metagenome (GOLD analysis project Ga0310811, IMG submission 207642) | Soil microbial communities from experimental microcosm in Duke University, North Carolina, United States - YC | ecosystem: Engineered > Artificial ecosystem > Soil microcosm > Unclassified ...
ACGGCACCACCGCCGCCCAGTTCAACCGGATGCTGGATTTCGAGAGCTTCAACAATCTGATCGGCCTGCCGGCCGTGCGCGCGCGGGAGGATGCCTGGCGCGAGGAGGCGCAGGAGCTGGTGGACGACTTCGAAGGCCGCGCCGACGCGGATTGAGCGCGGCCTTAACGATCGAGCAAGATCGACACGGCAAGGTCCTGTGACGGGACGACAAGGCAAACAACAATAGGAGGGAGGCTATGAGATACGCATTCACCGGCGTCGCGCTGGGGGTGATTCTTTCTGCGGCCGTCTCGGCCGCCGCCGCGGATATCAAGCCCGCCGTCGTCTTCGACATGGGCGGAAAGTTCGATAAATCCTTCAACGAAGGCGTCTATGACGGAGTCGAGCGGTTCAAGAAGGAGACCGGCATCGGCTATGTCGATTTCGAGATCACCAACGAGACCCAGTTCGAGCAGGCCCATCGCCGCTTCGCCGAGCGCGGCCAGGACCCGATCATCGGGGTCGGCTTCTCCCAGGCCGATGCGGTGCAGAAGGTCGGCGCCGAATTCCCCAAGACCCAGTTCACGGTGATCGACGGCGTCGTCGATCTGCCCAATGTCCAGTCGGTGCTGTTCAAGGAGCAGGAGGGGTCCTTCCTCGTCGGCATGCTGGCCGCCCTGGCGTCGAAGAGCGGCAAGGTCGGCTTCGTCGGCGGCATGGACATCCCGCTGATCCGGCGCTTCGAATGCGGCTATGAGCAGGGGGCGAAATACGCCAATCCCCAGATCATCGTCGTCCAGAACATGACCGGGACGACGCCCTCGGCCTGGAACGATCCCGGCCGCGGCGGCGAGCTCGCCAAGGCGCAATTCGACGGCGGAGTCGATGTGGTCTATGCGGCGGCGGGCAATACCGGGCTCGGCGTCTATCAGGCGGCGACCGATGCCAAGAAGCTCGCCATCGGCGTCGATTCCAATCAGAACTATCTGCACCCCGGCACGATGCTGACCTCGATGGTGAAGCGCGTCGATCTCGCGGCCTATAATTCCCTGGCGGCGGCGAAGGACGGAACCTGGAAGGGCGGGGTCACCGTGCTCGGCCTGAAGGAGGGCGGCATCGACTGGGCCTATGACCAGTACAACGAGAAGCTGGTCAGCCCGGAAATGAAAGCGAAGGTCGACCAGGCCAAGGCCGATATCATCGCCGGCAAGATCGCCGTGGCCGACTACATGGCGAAGAACGAGTGTAAGTACTGACGGCAGGCGCGCGTCCGGGCGGCTTGACGGCGATGTCATGAGCGGCTCTCCCGCCGGCCATGACGACGCCGAACCTCCCCATGGGGGGCCGCCCGCGATCGAGCTTCGCCATATCGAGAAGCGCTTCGGCGAGGTTCACGCCAATCGCGACGTGAGCCTCGCCGTCAAGCGCGGGTCGATCACCGGCATCGTCGGCGAGAACGGCGCCGGCAAATCGACCCTGATGAGCATCCTCTACGGCTTCTACGAGGCCGATGGCGGGGAGATCCTGATCAAAGGCCGGCCGGCGCGCATCCGCAGCCCGAGCGCCGCCATCGCGCTCGGCATCGGCATGGTCCATCAGCATTTCATGCTGGTGGAGAATTTCACCGTGCTGGAGAACATCATGCTGGGCGCCGAGGGGGGCGCCCTGCTCCGCAGCGGGGTCGCGGCGGCGCGGGCGGAGGTCGAGCGGCTGGAGCGCGACTACGGCCTGGGGGTCGATCCCGATGCGCGGGTGAGCGAGCTTCCCGTCGGGGCGCAGCAGCGGGTCGAGATCCTGAAGGCGCTCTACCGCGGGGCGGAGATCCTGATCCTGGACGAGCCCACGGGCGTACTGACGCCGCAGGAGACGGACCAGCTCTTCCGCGTGCTCGCGAGCCTGCGCGCGCGCGGCGCCACCATCATCCTGATCACCCATAAGCTGCGCGAGATCATGGCGGTGACCGACGAGGTCCATGTCATGCGCGCCGGCAGCGTGGTGGCCTTCCGGGCGACCGCCGAGACCAGCGAGCAGGAACTGGCGGATCTCATGGTCGGGCGCAAGATCCGCCTCACCCTCGACAAGACGCCGGCCCGGCGCGGGGCGCCGCTGCTGACGGTCTCCCATCTCTGCCTGCATGACGAGCGCGGCGTGGTCCGCCTGGACGATGTCAGCTTCAGCATCGCCGCCGGGGAGATCCTGGGCGTCGCCGGGGTCAGCGGCAACGGCCAGAGCGAGCTGCTGGAGGTGCTTTCCGGCATCCGCGCCCCCGAGCAGGGCAGCTTCGCCATCGGCGGGCGGGAGATCACGGCCGAACATCCCTGCGGGCCCTCGGAGATGCGCGGCTTGGGCCTCGCCCATGTGCCGGAGGACCGCCATCGGCTGGGACTGGTGGGCAATTTCTCGGCCAGCGAATCGGCCTTGCTGGGCTATCAGCATGACAAGGCCTATGGGGCGGGATGGCTGCTCGACCGCGGGGCGGTAGAGCGCCATTGCGCGGTCCTGATGGAGGAATTCGACGTCCGGCCGCGGGCGCCCGACCTGCGCTCGGCCAATTTCTCCGGCGGCAATCAGCAGAAGCTGATCATCGCCCGCGAGATGGCGCGACGGCCCAAGCTGCTGCTGGTGGGTCAGCCGACCCGGGGGGTCGATATCGGCGCCATCGAATTCATCCATCGCCAGCTGCTGGCGCATCGCGACGCCGGCGCCGGCATCCTGCTGGTCTCGGTCGAGCTCGAGGAAGTGATGGCGCTCGCCGACCGCATAATGGTGATGTGCGGCGGCCGCATCGTCGGCGAGCTCGATGCCGATGAGGCCGATGAGCGCCGCCTGGGGCTGATGATGGCCGGCACCCCCCAATTGCCGGCGAACGAGATCCCGCCCGAGGACGATCCCGGCGAGATGCTGGTGGCGCCGTGAGGCGGGATGGCGCCACTACCCTTCCGTCATTCCCGCGAAAGCGGGAATCCAGGGCCGAGGGCTCGTCGCTTGCCCTGGATTCCCGCTTTCGCGGGAATGACGAAAGAAAAAAGCAGTGCCAGCATGCCAGCTGTGATCGCCCTGTCCTGCGTGAGGTCGCGCCATGAAGGGCCCTCGCGCCGATCTGCCGCGCTGGGCGGATATCGGGCTGATCCCGCTGGCCAATGTGCTGCTCGCCTTCATCGTCGCCGGGCTGATCGTGCTCGCCATCGGGGAGAATCCGCTGGAGGCCGTGCAGATCATGCTGACGGGCGCGCTGGGCAGCGGCGAGGGCCTGGGCTACACGCTCTATTACGCGACCAATTTCGTCTTCACCGGGCTCGCCGTGGCGCTCGCCTTCCATGCCGGGCTGTTCAACATCGGCGGCGAGGGCCAAGCCTATATCGGGGGGCTCGGCGTCGGGCTGGTTTTGCTGGGCCTGGACCAGAGCCTCTCCTGGCCGCTGCTGCTGCCGCTGGCCGTGCTCGCCTCGCTGCTCTTCGGCGCCGGTTGGGCGCTCATCCCCGCCTATCTCCAGGCCTATCGCGGCAGCCATATCGTCATCACCACCATCATGTTCAATTTCCTCGCCTCCTCGCTGATGGTCTATCTGCTGGTGAACACCCTGAACGAGCATGGGGCGACCAATCCGCAGAGCCGCGAGATCGCCGCGACGGCGGCACTCCCCTTCATCCACCAGATCCTCGGCGGCTTCGGCATCGAGATGGCCCATACGCCGCTGAACCTTTCGATCTTCCTGGCGGCGCTCGCCTGTCTCTTCGTCTGGATCTATGTCTGGCATACGCCCTGGGGCTATGAGCTGCGCACGGTCGGCCATAGCGAGCGGGCGGCGGTCTATGCCGGGGTCAAGCCGCGGCGGGTGGTCCTGGTGACGCTCTGCCTTTCGGGCGCCCTGGCCGGGCTCGTCGGGGTCAACGAGATCATGGGGGTGCAGCATCGCCTGCTGCTGAACTTCAATGCCGGCTACGGCTTCACCGGCATCGCGGTGGCGCTGATGGGGCGCAGCCACCCCCTGGGCGTCGTGCTCGCCGCCATCCTCTTCGGAATCCTGACCCAGGGCGGGGCCGAGCTCGCCTTCGAGATTCCCACCATCGACCGCAATATGGTGACGGTGATCCAGGGGCTGGTGATCCTCTTCTCCGGCGCCCTGGCGCATCTCAGCCGCCCCTGGCTCGAGGCGCTGTTCAGTTCGCTGTCGCGTCGGCGCCCTGCGATGAAGCAGGCCTGAGATGGATCACGATTTGCTTCTCCACACTTTGGCCGCGACGCTCCGGCTTTCGACGCCGCTGATCCTCTGCGCCATGGCGGGGCTGTTGTCGGAGCGCTCGGGGATCGTCGATATCGGGCTCGAGGGCAAGATGCTGGCCGCGGCCTTCGCCGCCGCTTCTGTGGCGGTAGTGACAAGCTCGGCCTGGCTGGCGCTGATCGCGGGCATCCTCACGGCCACGGTCTTCGCCCTGATCCATGGCTATGCCTGCATCACCCAGCGCGGCAATCAGGTGGTGAGCGGCGTGGCCATCAACCTGCTGGCCTCGGGTCTCACCATCGTCCTCGGCAGCTATTGGTTCCAGCAGGGCGGCCAGACGCCGATGCTGACGAATCTCGGTCGTTTCCGGCCGATCGAGCTGCCGGGGGTGGGCCTGGTGAGCGAGGTGCCGATCCTAGGGCCGATCTATCGCGACCTCGTCAGCGGCCATAACCTGCTCGTCTATCTGGCGCTGCTCTCGGTGCCGGCGACCCATTGGCTGGTGAACCGGACTCGCTTCGGTCTGCGCCTGCGCGCGGTGGGCGAGAATCCCCAGGCGGTGGATACCGCCGGCATCTCCGTGGCCTGGCTGCGCTACCGTGCGGTGCTGCTCTGCGGCCTCCTGACCGGCATCGCCGGCACCTATGTCTCCATCGCCGCCAATGCCGGCTTCAGCCGCGACATGACGGCGGGCCAGGGCTTCATCGCGCTGGCCGCCATGATCTTCGGCAAATGGCGGCCCTATCCCGCGCTGGGCGCCTGTCTGCTCTTCGGCCTGCTCGATGCCGTCTCCATCCGCCTCCAGGGGGTGAAGCTCGCCGGGATCGGCGAGGTGCCGGTGCAGCTGATCCAGGCTTTGCCCTATGCCTTGACGGTGCTGCTGCTGGCCGGCTTCATCGGCAAGGCCGTGGCGCCCAAGGCCAGCGGCATTCCCTATGTGAAGGAGCATTGAGTGCCAGAGTCCGACGGTGCGGAGAAGATAGCGGCGATGCTGGCGGCGGCGCGTGCGGCCATGGCGCAGGCCTATGCGCCCTATTCGCGCTTTCCCGTCGGCGCCGCCTTGCTGGGGGCCAATGGCAAGATCTATGCCGGCTGCAATGTCGAGAACGCCGCCTACCCCCAAGGCTGCTGCGCCGAGACCTCGGCCATCTCCGCCATGATCGCCGATGGCGAGCGGCAGATTCGGGCGGTGCTCGTCGTGGGGCAGGGTACGGCGCTGATCGCGCCCTGCGGCGGCTGCCGGCAGCGGCTGAATGAGTTCGCGGCGGCGAATACGCCCGTGCATCTCTGCGGCCCCCAGGGGGTGATGCAGACCGTGACCATGGGCGCGCTGCTGCCTTATGCCTTCGGCCCGCAGAATCTCGGGAGCGCATCATAAGCGCGAGCGCCGACAAGACCGCGGCAATGATCCGCGCGCGCCGCCCCGGCTTCACCCCGGCGATCGCGGTGGTGCTGGGATCGGGCCTCGGCGGGCTCGCCGACGGGCTCCAGGGGGCGACCGCCATCCCTTATGCGGAGCTTCCCGGCTTTCCTCAGCCCGCCGTCGCCGGCCATGCCGGCCGGCTGATCCTGGGCGAAAGGCGCGGGTTGCCCGTGGCGCTGCTGCAGGGCCGCGGGCATTTCTACGAAAGCGGCAGGGCCGATGCGATGCGCATCGCCGTCGACAGCCTCGCCCGGCTCGGTTGTCCCGCGCTGCTGCTGACCTGCGCCGCCGGCGGCCTGCGTCCCGAGGTCGGACCTGGCAGCATCGTGATGCTGACGGACCACATCAATTTCAACAGCCCCTCGCCGCTTGTCGGCGAGCAAGGCGCCGGACGCTTCGTCGATATGAGCGAGGCTTATGACCCCGGCCTGCGCGGGCAGTTGCGGCAAGCGGCTGCGGGTGCCGGAATCCCGCTGCCGGAAGGCGTTTATGCCTGGTTCGGCGGACCGCAGTTCGAGACCCCGGCAGAGATCCGCGCCGCGCGAACGCTCGGCGCCGATCTCGTGGGCATGTCCGTGGTGCCGGAAACGATCCTGGCGCGCTACTTCGGGCTCAAGGTCGCGGCGCTGGCGGTCATCACCAATCTCGGCGCCGGCATGACGGCCGGCGCGCTCGACCATCGCCAGACCCTCGACCATGCGGGCCGCGCGGCGGCGGATATGACCCGTCTGCTCGATCGCTTCTTCGCCGGGCTCGCCGGCGCGCGCTAGCCATGCTTCCCCAGGAGATCATTCGCCGCAAGCGCGACGGCGAGGCGCTGAGCAAGGAAGAGATCGGCTTCTTCGTGCGGGGCATTGCCGATGAGACCATCGGCGAGGGCCAGGTCGCGGCCTTCGCCATGGCGGTCTTCCACCGGGGCATGAGCGAGGCCGAGACCGTCGCCCTCACCCGCGAGATGACCCGCTCCGGCCGCATTCTGGATTGGCGCCATCTCGATCTTCCCGGCCCCGTGCTGGACAAGCATTCGACGGGCGGGGTCGGTGACAAGGTGAGCCTGATCCTGGCCCCGATCGTGGCGGCGGCCGGCGCCTTCGTGCCGATGATCTCCGGGCGCGGCCTCGGCCATACCGGCGGGACGCTGGACAAGCTGGCTTCGATCCCCGGCTACCGCATCGATCTCGACACGGCCGAATTTCAGCGCGTGGTGCGGGACGTGGGCTGTGCCATCGTCGGCCCGAGCGCCGATCTGGCGCCGGCCGACCGGCGTCTCTATGCGGTGCGGGATGTCACGGCGACCGTCGAATCCTTGCCGCTGATCATCGCCTCGATCCTGTCGAAGAAGCTGGCCGCCGGGCTCGACGGGCTGGTCATGGATGTGAAATTCGGCTCCGGCGCCTTTGCCGACAGCCGCGCGATGGCGCGCAAGCTCGCCAAGGGAATCGTCGCGGTGGGCGAGGATTCCGGCCTCAAGACGGCGGCGCTGATCACCGATATGCACCAGCCCCTGGGCCGAACGGCCGGCAATGCCTTGGAGGTCGCCGAGGCCCTCGCCTTTCTGGGTGGCGCTGGGGATCGCGACCCGCGGCTGCTGGCGGTGACCTTGGCCCTGGCGGGCGAGTTGCTGGCCCTGGGCGGGCTGGCGGGCGATGCCAACGAGGGCCGGGTAAAGGCCGCCGCCAAGCTCGCCGACGGCAGCGCCCGGGAGATCTTCGCCCGCATGGCGGCGGCGCTGGGCGGCCCGGCCGATTTCGCCGATCGCCCCGGCGATTATCTGCCCCAGGCGCCCGTCCAGCGCCCCTGCCCCGCGCCGCGGGCGGGGTTCATCCGCCGCATGGACACCCGCCGGATCGGCCTCGCCGTGCTGGCCCTGGGCGGCGGGCGGCGGGATGCGGCGGCGGCGATCGATCCCTCGGTCGGGCTCAGCGAGATCCGCGGCCTGGGCCAGGAAGTCCAGCGCGGCGAGCCGCTGGCGCTGGTGCATGGCAAAAATGAGGCCGGCTGCGCCGCCGCCATTGCGGCCTTGCAGGAAGGGGTGGAGATCGGCGATAAGGCGCCCCCCAAAACCCCCATCCTCCGGGAACGCATCCATTCCCGGCACGAGACCGAGACGCCGACGAGGACGACATAGTGATCACGACCATCGCCTTCGACGCCGATGACACGCTCTGGCACACCGAAAGCCTGTTCGTCGACACCCAGACGCGGCTGGTCGCCATCCTCGACCGCTATGCGCCGCATAGCGAGGTGGTGGCCCGGCTGCAGGAGACGGAGGAGCGCAATCTCGCCTTCTTCGGCTATGGCATCAAAGGCTTCATCCTCTCCATGGTCGAGACGGCGATCGAGATCTCGCGCCGGCAGGTGCATGCCGACGAGATTCACGAGATCATGATGATGGGCAAGGCGATGCTCGAGGCGCCGCTCCATCTCCTCGACGGCGTCGTCCCCGCCCTCGACGCGCTGGCCGGGCAGCATCGCCTGCTGCTCATCACCAAGGGCGACCTGCTCGACCAGACCAACCGGATCGCGAAATCCGGCCTGGCTGCGCGCTTCGCCCATGTCGAGGTCGTCGCGAAGAAGGATCCTGCGGCCTATCGCCGGATCTTCGCCGCCCAGGGGCTGGCGCCGGCGGAGGTGGTCATGGTGGGGAATTCGATTCCCTCAGACATCCTGCCGATCCTGGAGATCGGCGGCCATGGCGTGCATATCCCCTATGTCGTGACGGCCGCCTTCGAGCGCCACGAGGCGTTGCCGAGCCATGAGCGCTTCCACCAATTGACCAGCATCGCTGAGGTGCCGGGGCTGATCCGCCGGCTGGGCGCCCGCTGACGCCCTGCGTTATGAAACGCGGCGGTAAGGCAGCAGGACACTAGCGTCTATTGTGTGGCGGGTCGCTCCAGCTCTCGTATCAGGCCGATGGCGGCCTTCAACACCGTGTCGGCCGGATGGGTCTGACAGTAATTGTCTAGGAATGCGAACCACGCCTTCACATCGATCCCTTGGCCAAGCAAGGCGCCTCGGGGGTCGGGACTGGTTGCGCGATCCCAGTTCACGCCGGTAACGAACCCAAGGATCCACTCTCTATCGATATCTGCTTGTGCGCCGCCTTGGCCCCTTTGTCGGGTCCAGGTGCCGCAGCTCAGACCTCCGATTCCAGCAGTCAGGGCCAGCTCCTCCGCGGACGCGGTCGAGACGCTCCCCAACCCTGCGGTCACAGCCACAATCATCGCTAGGACTAGTCGTCTCATCGCGGCCCCTCCTGGTGACTATTGGCATCCCAAAGATCGCAGAATTTCGCGGCGTAGGAAAATCGAAAGCCGCGCCCTAAACGGTTCCCCAGAAAGCGGCCATGTCCTCGGCATCTGCAAGCCGCGCAACATCGACCTCCTCGATTTCAGGGCGGTCGCTACCCGACCCCCCACGAGGCAAGATAGGCGCCGCCCCCGCCGAGCCCGAAGGCAGCAGCGGGTCATTGAACCCGCGCATGCAGCGAGATCGCTAGAATTACGCCGGGTGACAGCAGCTCGACCGGGATGGCGCGCTCGTCCGGCAGAGGCATGACGAGCTGATCGGCACATCGGCCTTGGCCAGCGCCTTGGCCAGCCGGGCCTGCAGCGCGGGCAGCTCGTCGCGCTCGCCGCGGCGCGTCAGGCATTCCACCAGACCGTGCAGCGCCCAGACATTGTCGGGGTGCTGGGCGCAGCGCTGCACCTTGCCGCTCAAACCCAGATCGTCCCGATAGATTCCCTCGGCTTCCTCGGCGTGACCTTGATCCAGAAGCAGCGCCGCCAGGGCATGGCGCGGCGGGTGCATCCAGGCCCAAGGCTCGGTGTAATAGAGATTGTCGTCGAGCTCGACCGCCTGGCGCAGATGCGCATAGGCCTCGTCATGCCGGCCCTGGTGATAGGCCAGCTCGCCGTCGAGCAAGGCGGCGCCGACGGCGAGGGAAGCACGCGTCGGGTTGCTGAGGAAGCGCCGCTCAGGCGGGATGCCGGCGAGATGCCGATGAAACCCCTCGCGCGCCCGTTCCGCCCCGGCAAAATCCCGCAGCGTCGCATGGGCGACGCCCTTGGCGTAATGCTGCATGGCGGCCGTCAGAACGTAGAGCTCGGGTTCCTCGACCATCGGCTCGTCGATGATGTCCTGCCAACGGCCGAAGCGGACCTGCACATGCGACCGCATGGCATGATAGCCCTCCACCGTCTGAGTCAGCTTGGGCCGGTCCGGAAGGCTGACGACGTCGCGGGTCACCAGCTTGCGGACCTTGTCGGCGGCCCAAAGCGCCGGGGCATACTGGCCGAGCAGCATGCAGGCGAACATCATGAGATGCAGGTCGTGGCAGCAGCCGAGCAGGTAATAGGTGGTCTCGGCGGCATAAGCGAGATAGAGGTCGTTGGCGCGATCGGCTTTTTCGCTGGCAAGAAGCGTCTTCTCGTAGTCGCCGCACAGCACATGGATATGGCCGGGCATATGGTTCATATGGCCGGCATCCCGGCACATGCTACCGAGCAGATCCGCCGAGCGCAGGGCGCGCTCCGGCATCCCGGACATTTCCAGCAGATGGATATGCAAATGGAGAATCGCGGGGTGCGGTGCGATGCCCGCCTCGTCGGAGAGGCGGATCGACCGCTCGCAAACCGCCAGCGCCTCGATGACGCTCGAGTTCGGGGCCGGCGCGCCCGTCTTGAGATCCCAGAGGCGCCGCACGGTGCGCATCATGAGGGCTTCGACAAACAATGCCATCACGTCGTGGTCGCCGGGAAAGTCGGCGTAGACCGGCCGCATCGCGGCGGCATAGGCGTCATCCCACTGCGCGAATTCCTGCGGCGTCACGCGATGCGGTTTCGGGAAGCGGCAGGCGAGCGCCTCGATCAATCGTTGTTCGACCGGCGCCGCCTGAGCCGCCTTGGCGCGCGCCAGCTGGATATGCTCGAAGCAGCGCCGCGTCGCGCTGTCGGCCTCGGCCTCGCCATGTTCCTTCCAGGTCAGGTTGTAGAAAGGCCCGGCGGCATAGGCGATGCCCCAATGCACCATGGCGCATGAGGGATCGCTCTCCAGCGCCTTCTCGAAGCATTTGATGCCTTCGTCGTGGTTGAAGCCGTAGCACCAGTTCAGGCCGATATCGAACCAGCGCTGGGTTTCCGCCGAGCGGGTGGAGATGGGGCGCCGATGAGTGCCGAGGTCGAAGCGATCCATGCTGCCGTGTACTCGAGTCTTTGTTGGCGGCCTGCGCCGAGGGCAAAGCCTAGCGAATGATCCGAGGGGATCAAGAAAGGTTTACTTCGGCGGCATGCGGGCCATCTCGCCACCGCGCGGCATCCGCCCTAATCTCATCCGTCACCGGTTGGATCAATCCGGCTGTCGCCTGTCCATGAAGGAGGAGCTCTCATGTCCGATATCACCCTCTGGGGTTTCGACGGATCGACCTATGTGCGCACGGTTAAGATGCTGCTGGCGGAGAAGGGTGTCACGCAGATCGAGCAGATTCAGCTCAATGTGCTGAAGGGTGAGCCGAAGGCGGCGGAGCATCTGCGCCGCCATCCCTACGGCAAGGTACCCGTGCTCGACCACGATGGCATGCGGATCCTGGAGACGACGGCGATCACCCGCTACCTCAACGACGTCCTGCCCGGCAAATCGCTCGTTCCGGCGAACCCCAAGGACCGCGCTCGGATGGACATGATCATCGGCATCATCGATTCCTACGGCTATGCGGCATTGATCGGCGGCATCGCCGCCTTCCATCTCTTCCCGGATTTCGTCGGCGGAAAAAACGAAGCGATGCGCAAGGACGGCATCGAGAAGGGCCGCAAGGCAATCGAGCTCGCCATGAAGGCCAAGGGCGCTTCGCCCTTCATCGCGGGCGAGCTGAGCCTTGCCGATCTATACCTCGCACCGATCGCCTTCTATGTCTCGCTCACGCCGGACCGGGACGAAGTCTTCGACGTCGATGGCTTTGCCGATTGGTGGTCGAAGATTCAGGCCCTGCCGAGCTTCAAGGCGACGCAACCGGATCTCGGCTGAGGGGAAAGCTGGGCGGCGGCTCGCCAACCAGGGCCTTGGAGGTGCCAGTCGCAGCTCACCGCGATCGACGGGGTGCCGGCGCTGATTAGAAGGCTTGCCGCCGGCTGAGTTTTGGCTGGCGCCGTGCCCTCTTTGCGGGCTGCGGGAGGACGTGACTCCCAGAGTTGAGGCCGATATCGAACCAGCGCTGGGCTTCCGCCGAGCGGGTGGAGATGGGGCGCCCATGGGTGCCAAGGTCGAAGCGATCCATCCTGGCTTCTTCTTGAATCCTTCCTGGCGGCCTGCGCGCAGGGCAAAGCCTATCGCCAGGACTATGCGCTGGGAAAGTCCCCTCACCCCGATCCTCTCCCCCGTTCCGGGACAGAGGGTGATTAGGGGGTGTGCAAGGGGGGCGGGAAAGGCATAAGGCGCCAACTAAGGGGCCGCTTTCAGCCGCTGATAGAGTTCCCAGAAGGAGCGCTCGACCCAGTTGTGGAGGAGTTTGCCGTCCTCGCTGACGGCCCAGACCGCCGTGCCGGTGAATTCGATCTCGCGCTGGTCGGGCGGCGTGCCGAGCATGCCGTTGTTCTTACCGCGGACGCGCCAGCGCGACGCCACACGGCTTCCATCCTCGTTTTGGAATGTCTCGATGACCTCGAACCGGAAATCGTTCACCAATGCGAGGAACCCCTTCACCCATTTCTTGAAGCTCTCCCGCGAAACAATGTCGACGCCGCCCGTCGTGATGACGAAATCCTCGGCAACGAACCGGTCGACCGCCTCGCTATCCCGGGCCGTCCACACCGCCGCCCAGAACGCCTCCACGATTTCCACGGAGCGTTGCTGCTTCATCTCCGCCTCCCTGGCCGACTGCCGTCCCAGTCCTAGGCAAAGCCGTCGAGATTTACAACCAGCTAGGCACACCGCCTTAGCAGCACGAAGGGCAGGATCGCCGCGGGGATCAGCAGAGCGTGGCCGAAGGTGAGGTGCCCGCGCCGGCCGCGGATGTGCCCTCTTGCGTCACCCCGCGAAGCGCGGCTCCGGCACCCCCTTGATGCCGAGGTCGTAGATCGCGAAGAGGCTGCCGCGCAGCACGCCGTCGCCGGGGAAGCGCGGCAACGGCGGCTTGGCCATGGAGGTGACATAGAGCACGTCGAGATTCGGGCCCCCGAACATGACGCTGGTCACCTTCTTCACCGGCATGTCGATGACTCGCTCCAGCTTGCCGTCCGGCGTATAGCGCTTGAGCTTGCCGTCATAGACCTGAGCGTTCCAGAGGCAGCCCTCCGCATCCACCGTCGAGCCGTCGGCGGCACCGCCGGTCGAGGTGTCGATCTTGCAGAAGGTCCGCTTGTTGGAAACCTTGCCCGTGGCGAGGTCGTAGTCATAGGCCCAGATCTCGCCCGACCAGGAATCGGCAAAGTAGAAGGTGCTGCCGTCCGGGCTCCAGCAGGGACCGTTGGAGACGATGATCTTGTCGTCGAGCTTGTGCAGGGAGAGATCGGGATCGAGGCGGTAGAGGGAGCCGTTGGGCCCGTCCTCCGAGGTGTCCATGGTGCCGGCGACGAAGCGGCCGCGCTTGTCGACCTTGCCGTCGTTGATCCGGTTGCTGTCGCGGCCGGGCTCGGGATCGACGATGAGCTCGACATCGCCCGTCTTGAAGTCGAGGAAGTGGAAGCCCCGCGCCAGCGACAACACGGCGCCGCCCTTCTGGCGCAGCGCCATGGAGCCGATCTTCATCGGCAAGTCCCAGGCGCGGATCTCGCGCCCATCGGGGGTGCAGCGGAAGACGTTGCCCCCAAAGCTGTCGATCCAATAGAGCCGCTGCTCCTCCACATCCCAGAGCGGGCCCTCACCCAGGATCGTCTTCACGTCGACCAGAACTTCGATGCGCATGGTTTCCTCCCTGTCTCTATCGTTTCTGTCAGCCGGCGAAGCGCGGTTCCGGCATGCCGCGCACGCCCAGGCCATGCACGGCGAAGAGCCCACCCGCCTCCCGCTCCGGGGGCAGCACGCCCTTGATGGGCCGCGCCATCGAGGTGATGAAGGCGATGTCGAGATTGGGCCCGCCGAAGCTGATGCTGGTGGTGGAGGCGACGGGGAGCCCGACCATGCGGTCGATGGTGCCGTCGGGGGCGTAGCGGATCAGCCGGCCGGAATAGACCTCGCAGCACCAGAGGAAGCCTTCCGCATCCACCGTTGCGCCGTCGGGATAGCCGCGCTGCGTCTCGAAGGAGGCGAAGAGCCGCCGGTTCGCCACGCCGCCCGTCGCGATATCGTAGTCATAGGCGTAGATGACCTTGCGGGTGGTATCGGCGAAATAGAAGGTCTTGTCGTCGAGGCTCCAGCAGGGACCGTTGGAGCAGATGATGCCCTCGTCCAGCTTCTGCAGCTTGAGATCGGCGCCGAGGCTGTAGAGCCCGCAAAGCGGCGCGCTCTCCTCGGTGTCCATATAGCCCGCGACGAAACGGCCGCGGCGGTCGACCTTGCCGTCGTTCATGCGGATCCGCGGCTTGCCGGGATCGGGATCGACGATGCGCGTCACCTCGCCGGAGATGAAATCGAGGAAATGGAAGCCGGATTTGAGCGCCAGCACGGCACCGTCGCCCTTATGCCGCAGCGCCAGCGAGCCGATGGGCTCCGGCAGGGGCCAGGTCCGGCGGCTGTCGCCTTTCAGGTCACAGGAATGGACAGCGGGACCCAGGCTGTCGATCCAGTAGAGCCGCTCCTCCGTCACGTCCCAGAGCGGCCCCTCGCCGAGCTGGGCCTTGGCGTCGATGATCATCTCCATGCGCAGCATCAAGCGTATCCCCCCTTTTCAACTCGCGCCAAACATGTCCAGAACTCGACCCGCCTTTCCTTTATATTCCCTCCCCCCTTGCGGGGGAGGGTTAGGGTGGTGTGCGAACCGGGCA